>ENA-ORBV01005409-ORBV01005409.1-microbial-mat-metagenome-genome-assembly--contig:-NODE-5409-length-23559-cov-5.353760_pt1 | contig 23559 bp, 19 predicted proteins | sample MGYA00237777_ERZ505514 | MGnify/ENA primary metagenome ERZ505514 (study PRJEB26160, sample SAMN06269048) | microbial mat metagenome | isolation source: Oligotrophic lake microbial mat | place... | reverse complement strand
TTTTTCAAGCAGAAGACGGCATACGAGATTCGCCTTAGTCTCGTGGGCTCGGAGATGTGTATAAGAGACAGTACATGTTCCTCTGAGTGGCAACCCTTTGCAGAAGAACTCACCAGTTAGGGTTACGGTTACGTCCATCTCAACTGTATGATCGATTGCATTCCATGGCCTTCGAAATCAATGCTCATCATCAACATCACAACAACAACGTAACAACAACAACAACACTTGACTTGCATGATATCCCCGCATTATTTTCACTTCCGCCTATCCAACAACACTACTCTTCCCCACAACCACGCCACACCACGCCATGGAACTCCGAAATACCGAACAAGAGCTCAATGACATGTTGATTGTCTACGAATCTCTCTATCGCTGTGATCACCAGACCGGCTTGCCCGCCTTGGAATTGCCTCCCGTTCATCAACAAGTTCTAGACGCCAATACAACTTCATTTACCACGTTTGCAACGCCCGAAGACGCCCTGCAAGCACTGCAATCGCTGCATGCCAAATTTTTTTCGTCGGACTTGGAGACCCGACGAAAGAAATTTGAACAACGACTGGCCGACAAAGATCCCATTACAGGAGCTCCTCGGTACGGAGAAAAGACGGCGACACGGGTCCAAAATGTATTGGAATTGCATGGGCTCTTGAAACAAGCAACGTGGGCTGCTTTTGGGTTGGAATTAGAAACAGAAGAGGGAGATAATGAGGATGCAGTCAATAATATTACTGGAGCAGGAGCCAACAACAGCGTCGTTGCCAATTTACAGTCCGCCATTGAAGCCAAGCAAGAAGCGACACGACAAGCCGAATTGAAAAAGCAACAACAAGCCAAGGCCGCCGAGGCAGAACGACTCGCCCAAGAAGAACGACAACGGCAGGAAGAAGAACGACAGCGGCAGGAAGCCGAAGAAGCGCGTCGTCAGGAAGAAGCAGAACTCAATCGGGCAGCCAATGAGGCCAGAGAAGCGACACGACGAGCCCAGGAAGCGGCGGCCCAGGCCGAACGAGATTGGATCAATTCCATCCCCAAAGGCCCCGGAGGAGTTCGAACACAAATTCAAATTCTCAAGGACGATACACAAGACGATCCAGCAACTCAAAAGACAGCGTTGACGTCTCTTTTGACCATCTTTACGCAAATTGCACAGCATCCCGAAGAGATTAATTTTCGAAGGATTCGAAGGGATCATCCTCAATTTCATCAGGATATTGGACGATTCAAAGGAGGACGAGAGGTTTTGATTGCAGCTGGCTTCCAACTGACCACTCTGGATGATGTGCCCGTCTTTTTTTCGAAAGAACCTGATCTAGAAAGTGATATGGATGGGTGGTCTCTTTGGTTTGATAATCTCAAGGCCAATTTGGAAGTGGTCAAGGAGATGCAATAACCGTCTTTCACTTCAAAGCCTGCAAGTCGCGACGAGGCATTAGGATGTTGGAAATTTGACGAACTAAAATTATTGGATTATCACAAGCTATCAATCTACCAGTGAGTCACAAAACTAGCTTATGAGGACCGAGCAAGCTGAGGCTGTTGTATACGTGCGTTACTATGCGATGATATTATCATGCATTGGTTTGGAAAAAGACTGTACAGTACAGGTTGTTCAAGACGTCTTCTTGGAAGAACTTTTGGTGAATGCTGTTGAAACGGTCAAAGTAGACCACGGCTTCGTGCTGCGCTGTGGGTCTCGTCGCTGCAGATTTCCTTATAACAGCCGCCTTGCGTCTTGATGGGATTACTGTAACCTTGCTTTGTGGGGGTTACTGTAACCAATAATTATCTTGGTGTGGTTTTGAGTTACTGTGACCGCTTCTTAACGCCAACGGGGACTTGTGCATCCATCCAAAGGCACTTTGAAAAATTTAGTGCTTAAGTGCACAGCTCTTTTTTTTTCTTCTGACGTCGACATGGTTCTGCTTGTTGAGTATCTTGAACATTGGCCACTGCTGCTTCAATTGAAGAAGAATGGATGATGATGTAACACGCTTGAGCTCAATTACACCGAACAACAACAGGTGTCTGACGTAGATCTTTCATCTCAGTTATTTGCATATTAGTGGCAGCAGCAGAATGGACGTTGATGTACCACTTGCGTCACGAATACAGTACACATCCACTGTTTTGGCGTAGCTTATTAACCACCATAATAGCGGCAAAATAAATGCAGGGATATGCCTTTTATTTTCAACTTCTCACCTTTCCACCAATGTATAGAGCCAAAAGCAACAAACGCACTGTCCAAAGGCCGTCAAGAGCACAGCAGCAAAGTCGAGCTATTCCCATTCCATTTTCCCCCAACTCCGAGAAGAAAGACACAAGATCTTCAGAGCGCTTCACTCTCTTTGAATACCATTTCCATATGAACGGTAGCACCCTCAAGTATATGAGCGACAGGTATCCGGAGTCCTACAGATTCCTACGGGATCAACGAAAGGGGTGCCAGAAAAATCCCTTGTATCCCCCATGGAGAAAGACAAAGTTTGACCGTCTGGGAGTTTCTCTTCCTGGAAGAAGAAGAAGCACCAACAGCTGTGCCACTCCATGGAAAGCATGATGTGACAGTGTCATGAATATATGCCCCAACGTCGGATCTATGCATAAATAAACTTTAACAAAATTTAGCAGTATTATATTTTATGTTTACCGATGAATACATGGCTGCCTGCAAAATATCCCTTTCACTTCCAACACCAATTCCCCCCCCAAATAAATGGTTAACTGGAATGCATACTGCCTCCCTTATCCGTGATATTGTACTGTTGTTCTCCTAGCTACTAGTCGCCCCTCATTAACCAAACTTTGCGACTCTTCTTTTCCAAAGTTCCTGCTCTGTGAAGGATAAACTTGCCAACTCGGAATCGGACAATCGACCATCACGATTGAGGTCCGCCTTTTTGGCGTGTTCAAATAACTCCTGAACCGCAGTTACGTCACTTGGTGGTAAAAGGGCAAACCAAGAAGCCAAGGCCGCTTGGCTGGCCTTGGCATTATCTTCCAATACGTCCTTGAGCACCGAAACATTGGGGCTGGCCAAGGTACTCTTGAGGCGTTCCAAGGATTTCATGGTTTCCTCCAAGGCATCATATCGTGTTTGTTTATCCATGAGAACATAATTGGGCAATTCTGCCTCGTCATATTTCATGGCGTTCATATATTGAAGACCCACACCAAAATAAAAATTCTTTTCCGAGAAGATGCCACCTTGAAAGAATTTGTCCAAGCGCTTTTGGACAAAAGGCCAATTGTTGGGATCGGCCACTCCTGCCGCCAAGGCGTCAATGCTGAGTTTGAGTTCGTACATGGGTTCCAAGTTTTCAATGCCCGGCCAAGAGGAGACCCGTGCACTTTGAACGGCTCCTCCCACTACTACTACTGCAGGAACACGCGACGGAACTCCCAATACGGCAGTTAAAGCTGCCGTGGATATTGTAAATACCGATCGACGGGATATACCAGGGGCAGCCGCATGCATTGAAATGACATCTTGAGATCGCTGGATCCGCCAACACGCTTGATCAGCTTGGAGTTGGAAGGCGTGGCAACCCAAACAAGAACAACAAGATACAATTGTCGCCAGAAGAATTGCTGTTTTCATGGTGACGGGGAAATCAAGTGTGCCTTGTCGCAATAATGATGGAAGAGGACATGATTGTAACACTCACCATTGTCGATGGATTCACTGTTGAATTGCCTTGTCATGATGCAGAGGAAGATCATCGACCGATGGATCTTCGATGACGTCCGTCAAGCCAATAAATTTAGGGTTAGGCATCTTCATGCCGCCGAAACAGGGAGGAACAATCTCTAATTCCCAGTTGCAATTGGAACAGTTCGCCGGGGAAGTTCCTACATGGAAAAGTTGAGTCGCTGTAAACACCAATAATTCTGTATTATGATATGGGCAACACCCCTTAAAAGAACGTTCCAGGTTCCATCGAAGCCTTTAGGAAGAGAGTTCTCTTTGGGGGTCACTTGGGCTATTCATTAGAGATAGAACCTTCAAGTTGTTGATGAAGTCGAGAAGGTAAAGGAAGCCAAGAATTCTCGTTGTGTTCCACACAATGAATGCATGAGGGGTTCAGAATATTGGGGGGCAATGAAACAATATCAGTATTTGACAGCGAACGCAAGTACGCACGAGACACCAACAAATCCATCTCGCCACTTTGTTTTTGAAGTGAAGTTGTGCTACTGGTAGACTACTGCCCACATGCTAATGTAGCTAATAGTACCGTACAGTAGGAGTGCGCACAACACCGTACTGTGCCGTAAGTACTGCCCATCAGTTGATCACCCCCCCTCCCAGATCTACCATCTACGAGTTCATCTACGCGATAGCCGTTTTCTTTTGTCAAATCTAAAGAAGGAAAGAGGAGGCCTCACAAAAAACGCCAGATTTGGTTTCGCACTAGTTTGTCTTTTTTACAAAAAGACTGCATAAAAATCAAAGATAAATTACATAATCTAAAGAAAAAATTCTACACCATGATCCAAACGGCTGGAGAAAGCAACTCAGAATCGGGGGTTGCAGGTAGTGGAACCAAGCCTGTTGTTGGAGGTCGTGCACCTGCCTCTGGCCAGGATCCAGTGGACGGCTCACAAGATATCACCAACAAGAATTTGAATATCCAACAAGAACAAGCCAAAACAGCTCCTGCCGCCGAACGAGCTCAAGAAACTGCCGAATCCAAAGACGCCCAAGACGACGATACGTTTGAATGTGACATGATCAAACTTCATTTGATTGGAGCCATTCAAGGCAAAACGGGTCATGTCATTCATGTCTCTTATCCATTGGGTCATGTGGTGGCCGTGGATGAGAACATCTTGGATCTTACCTGTATCACTCCTCCTGCCTGGACGGCTACCAGTAGTGGTGCCAACAGCACTACTACTACTACTCCTACTCCTATAGCTTCTGCCATGCTGGGCACGTCTCTGCGGTCGTGGATGCCCGAAGATCTGTTTGACACCGTCTTCCTGGCCATGCATTCCTTGCAACGAGATCGTGTCAATCGGACCTTTCAATTTTCTCAGGGCTATGCCTTTACCATTTCCATTGCCACAACCACGAGCCAAAGCCATCCACGCCACCAGGGAGGCACCATCATGGCCATCGAGATTGAACCCGAAGATCCCCAAAATGCTTCCAAAAATTATCAAGACAGTTTGACGTACCTCTCAAGACTCATGGAACTCTTTGCCAATGACAAGATTGTCAAATTGGCGTGTGACTCGCTCTTTGAAATATTTCCCGAATACGATCGGGGCATGGTGTATAAATTTAGTGACGACCTGTCGGGAGAAATCATTCACGAAGTCCGGCGGGGACAGGCCTGTGTCGATGGGACGACCTATTTGGGACATCGATTCCCCAAGTACGATATTCCTCAATCGGCCCGAGATTTGTACAAGAAGAATATACTCAGGTATATTCGAGATGCCAATGAACCCGACATTCCCGTCTTGTCCAAAAACGATACGCCCGTCGATTTGACGCAATTGCGGTGTCGCGCCTGTGCCAAACCTCATTTGGTCTATATGAAAAACATGGGCGTCAAATCTAGCATGTCCATTGCCATTTTGGTCGAAGACGAATTGTGGGGTCTCTTTGCCTTTCATGGCTATCGCAAAGCATTTCATCCCTCCTTGCACCAACGGATTGCTTGTGAGACGGTGGCCAGTATGGTTTCGGCGCGGGTCGAATCGTTGGTTCGCAAAAGTGGGAACGCCCGCATCATTGGCATGGCGGAAACTTTGCAGCGATGGACGCCATCGCAAACCTTGGAATACAATCTGTCGTATTTGGGAGAAGGACTGATTGAGATTGTCCAAGCGGATGTTCTGGTGGCCAAGATTGAAACTATCAGCGCCACTACGGCTGGTGCAGTGATGGGGGCCGCCGGCAATGCGACGGCAAACCATAGCCGACTTGTGATTGTGGGAGACAAGTCCCTAATTCCCAACGACAAGGTATGGCAGACTCTGTTGTGTCAGCCCAATCAAGAAATATGGTCCGCCTCTTCTCGAAAGGATATTGAACAGCTAGAACTGACTGAAGAGGATTGTCCCGCCAGTGGGTTTGTTCACTTTCGGGAGGGTGCGACCCAAGTTTTTTTGGGTCGACGAAGCAGTTCCAAGGATGTCAAATGGGCTGGCAATCCCGATCAGCCCAAAATACGAGGCGCCGACGGGAGACTGAACCCTCGCAATTCCTTTGCCATGTACATGGAAACGGCGCGGAAAGAATCTCGACCGTGGTCCGATGCCGACTTGAATGTGATTCAAGTTCTAAAGGATCGTATTTGCAGTGGTCATGCTCATGAATGGGTCACGGCCTTGCTCCGCAACGATATTGAAGAAGCCAACATGAGGTACTTTTCCGCCATTGATCGTGCCAAGGATAACAGTGACTTCTTTGCCCACATGGTACGTACGACTTTTGAAATCTTGCTTGTTTGCTATTGGCGGCAAGCCGTCATGGTACCAACTGACCCCCTGAATCGACTCTTTTTTTGTTTGTATAGTGCCACGAATTGCGTACGCCCTTCCACGGAGTGATGGGCTGCCTCAGCATTCTTCACGATTCGATTGATACCATGAAACCAGAAGAAATCAAGGACATGATTAAAACGGCTCTCGCCTCTGGTAATCACATGATCAATCTACTCAATGATATCCTCAACAAGTCCAAGAATAAGTATCTCTTGAACAAGACAGTCCGACACACTGTGTATTATGAGCAACTTGCCAATGAAGCGTGCGGGAGTCTCAAGGCTTTGGCCAAGAACTTGGAGATTTCGTTTGAACACACTGTGACTCCTTCTCATCGAGATATTGTCATTGCCACCGATCGGACCAAGATCATTCAGATTGTGTCCAACGTAGTCAACAATGCCTTGAAATTTTCTACGCGGGGAAAAATCTGTGCCAAGACTAACCTTGTTCCTACCCTCACCGAAGCCATCTCGGAACTCGAGGCAAGCGCCAGTAGTTACGAAGGCTTTGTCTGCTCCATGGAAGAAGGCAAAATGTGTACCAGTATCGAGGACGTCAAAGAGTACGTGCAGGCCAATGGACCTGCCAACTCTGTACCGAGTCATAGTAGCGGGACAAGTCAGGAATGGATGTGTCTATCCGTGGCAGATTCTGGGTGCGGGATGAAACCGACAGAGCTGGAAGAAATGTTCGAACCTTACACGCAGGCGCAAGCGGACGCAAGAAGCCAACCGTTCGTGGGTAGTGGGCTGGGCCTTTTCATTTGTGTGACTCTTTCCCAACAGGTACGATATCCACAGTTTTATTGTTCCGTCGCTCGGTTTGCCTCCACGAAACTAACCTCTTCTGTGTCGTGTCTTTCCTTTCCATAGCTTGGTGGATTCATTGCTTGCTCGAGCACACCCAACCAAGGAACAAGTTTCTTTGTGGCAACGCCTGTCGAGGTATTGCACAATGCAGATGCCATTGTGTTTGATCAACTGGAAGATAGTAATCGCAACAATCAATGCCAAAAGCTTTGCGACACGATTCCAGTGTACGGGCCAATTCTGATTGTCGATGACAATAAGGTCAATGTCAAAATTTTGGATCGACAATTGTCCAACGAACTCAAAAAGGGCAAAATTGAAGTCGACCTGGTAAGTGCGTACGGTGGAGAAACGGCGGTGGAATTGTACAAAGAGCGACTGCCCTCTATCGTGATTATTGATTACCACATGCCCGGAATGGATGGCGTCGAAGCCACCAAGGCCATTCGCAAATACGAATCCGATCACAACCTTCGACCGGCGTACATTTTGAGCTACACGGCGGATGCCTCGGACAAGGCGACCGAGCTTCTGCTACAATGTGGATCCAATGAAATCATGTCCAAACCGCCCGTGAAGGGGTTTATAGCTGGTCTTGTCGGCAGAATGGACGTACGCACTTGTACTGGAGTCATGTCGGACTACCGCAGGTAAGGCGCGCGCAGTGGCCGTAGTGTACGTCGCCCTGTTCAGGTCGTTTTCGGTTGTCTGCCACTTGAGAACAGCTATGCGACAGTCGGTAAGCTGGAGTATTTTCGGAATATAGCTAGCTCCTAGTAGTCGACTAATCGAGCACGATTGAAGGAAGAGTATATAATGTTTATATAGTTTTCTGTATAGGTTCATAATCTACGTAGCATTCGCTGCGTCTGCCAGCGAACATGCTGTGTATAGGAACGAAAAAAGGTCGGCAGGATCGTGAAAAGATCGTAAGTGAGTCTCGACCGGCCAACCATTGCTGGCTGATTGATCCCTTTTAGCGCACTTCGCGTTTTCCGTGAAGCGCAGCCATGGTTCCAACCGCCAGAAGCGCATACATTAGAAAGAGGACGCCAATGTTCGCGCTGACTGTGGAGGGCTGATCCATTCCCAGCTCCTCCGCGAGGAGGCTGTTTTGATTTCCATCCGCATAGCCAATCATGAAGGCCTGCAGAGAGTATTTGCAGGGAGTCGGCCATTGGATCCAGCTCACGTAATCATTCAGATCAGGGGAGGGCACAAATCCACCGCTTAGTCCAACCGATACTACAGTGCAACAAGCTCCAGCCAAGAATGCAAGATCCTGGGAAGGCAGCAGCATGGACAGAAATAGAATAATCCCGCTACCCGTCAATGAACTTGCGATCATACCAGACAGATGGGTCAAAAAGGACTCCCACCTAGGAACAGTCGGGTTCCATAGAGACGCCATTGGAACAATAATTGCAGTCTGCAAAGTTGCGGTCAGAATGACAACCCATGCCTCAAGGGTACATTGACAAATACAGTATATCCACGGAGAGTACAGTCCCATGGTCCTCTCAAATACAAAAAACCTTTTCTCCTGGAAATAGACGGGGAGCGCATTGAAGGGGAGAAGGTACGTGATCAAAAGCACAAATGTAAACGCCCCGACGGCTTTGGTCCCCTGAGCATTACCTGTCTTCCAAAAAATAGCACCATCAAGGAGAGAACAGGCTGTATAAATGAGTAGCCTGGCGCCAAGGTTTGTGACGTTGCGGACGTAGTGATTCATCAGATTCCGGTTTAGCACTGTGAAGAGCTTCCTGACAAAAGATAATTCGTTCTCCTGCGCCAGAACCGATATTTCAGCGTCTTGGTTGTTAGGAATTGGCTTTCGCTTTTCGTCGCTACCAACACTGAGGAAGTCAAGGGTATGTGCGGATATGTGTTTTAACCGCCGAAGGATATCCAAGGGAACTTCATGAACTGATTCTAGCAAGGCGGAACCAAAGAGGCGGGGATAGATATCCGCAAGGTCATTGGCGCCACCTGAGAAAATGCACATTCCTCCAGACACTAGTACCAGCCGATTGAAAAGTCGGAAGATGTATCCGTCAGGTTGGTGGATAATGACAATAGCAGCGACATCGTGATTGGCACACAGTTCTTTGAGCAAATTTACAGTGATCAGAGCACTCTCCGAGTCGAGCCCGCTGTACGATGTATAGAGATAGGATTTTCTGAGTTCACGCTGAGCAGCCACATGTCCGCTCAATCATAAGCAAGTGGCTTACCTAGTGATTTCGTCAAGCATGATGAGACGCGGTTTCAGCGCAAAAGCACACGCTAGGGCAAGTCGCTTCTTTTCTCCGCCAGATAAACCGCGTATTTCTAATCCTCCAGCCAAGGTACCGCCAATGGGTCTACAGTATAGTTCCGGATCTCGTAAACCCACTTCATAAAGAAGCTTTCTGGCTTCTTGTCGATCTGTTTCTCCGTGTTTAAGTGCTGCCACGAACATTACTGCTTCTTCAGGAGTTTGCATAGGGAAGAACGACTGCTCTTGCGGGACATAAGCTGTGATTCCTTGTAGAAGCTTTGCAGCCAATTTGCTGTCCGCTGAAAGTGTACGCCCCAGGATATTCAATGATCCGACAACCTCTCCGGTTTCCTTTCGACCAGCCAGTAGGTCCATTAGAGTCGTCTTTCCACCTCCACTGCGTTAATAGGAAAAGCGATATCAATATCGAGACTTTGAGCACAATATGTACACTATATATACAGGCTGCACTGACTGACCTAGGACCCATGATTGCCAACAAATCGCCTGCTTTGAGTTCACCGTGCGCATCCTTCATAACCTGTTTAATGTTGCCAGCTTTTCCCTGGGCCTTGTAGGTGCAGGATATGCCAGACCATTGCAACAGAGTTGGTCGCAAGCCTCTTTTGGGAGGCATGGCATTGGGAGCGCAATGTACATTAGCACAACCCCCATGATTGTTGCTGGAGCTCGCTGACGACAAGCTTGCTGCGCTCGTACCCATTGACAGACGAATAAACTCGTCAACATCAATTTCTTTTTCGTAATAGATCTCGTTGCTTCCGTTATCATCATTTTGGCGATCCGGTGTCCGACCTACCAAAGAGAGACTTTCTGACTTTGCCAATAGAGGGGTTTGCGAAACTTGTCGACTCTGATTTCGATTATGAATTACGGTCCAAATGGCGAAAAGAGTAAAAGTGCCAGACATACAAAGAAGGAGCAAAGAGACGGTAATAGGGACCCACTGGCTCTCGTTTTCAAAATCAATTTCGGGAAAGGTGTTAGAGCTGTCAGCTTCGACTGCAGTAGCTAAATCGGCTTGAATCATCACATCGATGAGCAGTTTCGAAACAAGAGCTGCATCTTCCTCAGTCAGTACTCCATAGGAAACCATGACAGGGCTGAGTCGTTCCCAGAGATTCAAGTACGTCGTTCCTGTCAACATTGGCAATAATTCATCCAGGACCATGCCGTTTTTTTTCATGAAGTTGTTTGCATGTTCCCTATTTATTCCTCCCCAAAGCTGTGCCAACTCTTCTGCATTAGGTACCGCGTAGTTCGGCTTAGATTTGAACTGGGCGAAAAGATAGAAATTAACCGACAGCCACAAGGCCAGAACACGATTGAACATATACTCATTTGCTTCAGTGTCGATGACCGATGGTATCAACAGCTTTGGATACAACATGTCAAGATGGTTAAGATTTCCTGTGATAAACGCCAGGTTCCACGATTCATATAGACTAACCCATTCCTGAGAGAGCTCGTATGCCACGAAGGAACGGTCGTCTTCTGTAATGGCTACAGGGGCTGCTTGTGCATCTGGCGCAGTGACCGTTAGGGCGATACCGGCCATGGCATTGTCAGTATAGTCTTTCAAGTTATCACGGTCGGCCAGACACGCCTCCAGGATGTTAAGTTGAAGAGTGGCAACCATTTCTTCTTGTGAAATCCCCCCCCCTGAACGAAGTTGCCCGATTCGAGTCAAGGCCAAATCCATTGACACAGTCGTGATTGCTGGAAAGGGCTGCCCTGTCTGGCTAATGAAGAAAGCAAGCAGTTCCATAAAGTCGGTTGGGACTTCTTTTTCTTTCCGCTTTTCGAGGAGATGATTCTGGATCTCCATCATGATATCTTTGTCATTTGCCATTGCCTTTGTGATAAGATCCAAAATATAAGCGTGATGCATACTTCGCTTGATCACCTCTTTCGCCTCCTCGTTCTCAACCTCTTGAATCAGGTCTTCGTCAAGAGCCTTACAAAGGAACTCTTCGACAATTGGGTGCTTGCTTATTATGCTCCGTCGAACCTGAGCTATCATGGGGCCCAACGGCATCTTCTTGGTCAGACTGTCGCCTAGTAACATCTGCACAGTTTCTAGATCATCGAGCAACATGTCATCTTTCAAGATAGTTCTCAGAAGATCTGGGTCTGTAAAATCGATCTCGTCGAGGGAAAGGAGGCGGATGACTTCCATAACACATTGACTCGGATTCTCTGTGTTCCGAACCCGGAGTTGTCTTGTGTGGGGCACAACACTATGCGGCTTGCCCTTCGCGCAGCAAACACCTAGAATGAAGAGTAGGGCTTTTGCTAAGAGTCCCTTCATTATGTTTCTGGGGCTATCGGAGAAAATAAGTTTTTTTTTTTGCGATGCGTGAAGTATTCTTGTTGTTGCGACCAGTCTATGTACGTCGGTTAGTTTTTAGGGTATCCGATTTGTGAGCACTGCAGCGCGGCTGCTTGTGGTGTTTCCTTGAGCGATTGTTTGAATAGGGGGCTTCCCGAGTCGGGCTTGGTATCGTGTTTGTCCTCATACAACGTGAACAAACAACTCGTTTGCAAACCAACCACTAAAATTTAGCGAAGAGATGAGTTATTGATATCGGGTGTTGTATATGTTGTCAGTCATTGTGGTTGCACTCATGTGCGTGGTAACATTTTATTGCTGGACGAAGTTGCAATAAGCTGATGCGAATGCTGCGATGTTTCTCGTTCATTGATTGATTGATGGTTGTACGTACTGTACATAATTTATATCAAGAACCTTCCCGAAATAAAAGCACGCATTCCGAAAAGAACAATTCTGCTTCTATCAATCTACTATGAGTAGCTAGTAGCTACTAGCTAGAGTAGGTACAGTAGTAAACTAGTTCATTAATTGATCGCCGCACTGTTATCCTACTGTGCCGTACGGGGTTCGCTATGAAGTCCTATACTAGTTAAGTACGCGGGAATTGATACACAGAATATCGTACCCAGTCGTGGCAGTTCGCATCAGTGAAGTCAAAAGTGAATCGATGCAACTTCTTTGCCGAATTGACGCACCCGAAAGAGCGGCCTTCTGTTTGTTGATAGCTAAGTAAGTGCTAGTTAGTAGCTAATGCAGGCAGCAATTACAATAGTAAAGGATGATCGGAACAATTAATGAGCAGTCAGTGGTGGAAATGCATGCAGTGGTGGTCAGAGCTTCCCCATGGACGCCTGGAGGGCAACTTCAAGAAGCACAACTGGGAAAGGTGCAGACATGCTGATGGCAACAAGCAAGGATAACACAGACTTCCAATTGCCAGGTCATCTCGCGGTATCTGTATTCTTCTTTGGCTTCAGCTAGGCAGTATGAAAATTGCGGCTCTCCGGTTGCTCAGAGGAAGTTACCACGAGGAAGTGGTGAGTAATGAAGGTGTCCAAGTTGTTTGCGCCGACACCGAAGATGCCCTGAGACTAGAGGAATCTCCGCCCCATACGCCGTGTTCTCCCGTTGGGATTCGTTTACAAACGGGCAGCGTTTACCATGCCAAAATACAAATGCCGGTTTTCGGCTGGCACCATCTTACTGTCACTGTGGAGAGTAATAGCAAAGCCCACTTACGGGTGACAGGATTTGTGTCCATAGATGATCATTTTGAATACTCTATTTTGGGTCAATGTGACAATGATGATGCGATTTCACCGCAGATCCACATGTCGTTTACTCAGACTACCACAATGAAGTTGTGTCGTTATGGTGTTTGGATAGAGCGCATATGTCCCTACAACGAAAGGACCGACGAAGTCCCGCTGCGACTCAAAACCCTGGCACTTGGGCGGGTCATTCTAAGGTTTCGTCGACATTAGCGCCCCTATTTTAAAAATGTTTTTATTTCGTTTTAAAAGGGTCTAGACTAATTGATGTTCTGTATAAATACCAACAATGATACAACCTGCTTCATGTTATTCGCACCTCATTTGTGTCTAGGGAACTTTCTGCTGAGACGAAAGTAAAGTTGGCATTGGCAGAGTTGCGCGAAGGTGTGGTGGTAGTAAAGATAAAGCGGTCGCGAAATCAAATCGATGCATTCGTGAGCAACTGTGCTTTGGGGAAGCAGGTAGCAGGTAAGGCTGAACCACCATAAAGATATGTAACATGATTCCTGACCAACACCAGAGAGATCCGCATTCAAACGATCCCTCGAATCGAATGAAGAAGAACACAAAAATGCATTGAGCAAGTCCGACCATAGGCGCAAACATTCTCCGAGGCCGGGAAAAACAACCGCAGAAGACAAGAAGATGGTAAGCAAAGCCATTGGGCGAAAAGTACGTATCTCCCGCTGCGGACACCCAATGTAAGTGACCATTAAGCCCGATGAAAGTGCAACTTTCATAATGATGATACCCTTTGTAACCAGAATCCTGAAGTTTGTGTAAAGGATTCTGTGAAGACCAAAAGGAAGACCACATGCCACTTTGGCAAACGAAATAATTCATAACAAATGCAACACCAAGAATGGCAGCCAATACTTCAGGCACCAGGAAGATGTCATAGTTTTTCTGGCCTGAACTTTTGTCGTGGACTCGTCGATAGACCATGATAATCGAGAGCGGCTGCCAAGGAATAAGAGCCATTTCGACAAAGATGGTCAAGGCTTGGTTGTATCGGGAACAGGTCTGTCCAGTATCATCCACACTTGTGATCGGCATTAATCGTTCATCTTGCCAGATGAGAAACTTTGTTAGCTCTACAAAGATTATCGAGAGCATGATGGGGACGAATAGCAACTGCGCCCTGATATAATAATCATCAGCGTATACGGCGCGACCAATGACAAACACGAGCAATAGACATTCCGCCAAGGCAAAGCTCAAGGAGACTGGACCCGACCAGCACATTTTTGTATGAATTAAATGTTAGAAATTGAGATTTGTAGTCGGCAGCTTACTTTGCCGGTTCAATGAATCAAGACTTTTATCGATCGTCTAAAATGGCTTGCAAGTCAAACTATCACGAGCCGGTTGGATTCCGCATTCGCTTCTTGTGGGCAAGCGGTGGGCAAGCGAACAATCAATCAATGAATGGAATCGAAAATCATTCGGTTCCGATTGAAAGTTTCCGCAAACAGGATTGACGACTGAATCAGTCACAAGAATGAAACCGCTGAAAAACTCGAGTCTTAAGACTTTGTGCAGTGGCACCATCTCCCATTCAGCCCTGATCGGGACTGCCGCCTACAGTAGGCTTGACCATAGATCACTACAAGTACTCCTGTCCAACTTCTGTTGAATTCTCTGTGACTTGAGAAAATGTGCAGCTATGTGGCCCTTGAGAAGCTATTCAACTGCATTGTTCAGGGTGTGCTATTGCTAGTACCGGTAGCTAGTAGGTCGATGTTGAGCAGCAACACGAGCACAATTGGAAGGAAAATATAAAAAACGTTTATGTATTTATATAATATGTAGGATCTATGTAGCATTCGCTGCGTCTGCCTGCGAGTAGCATATAGGAACTAACAGGGGTGGGCAGGGTGGATGGATTGTGATAGCATGAGCAACACAGTCTCAACCAGCTAGTGGCCATTACTGGCCATACCAACTGTTGCCGTCACTCTCGTCGCAGCTCTGGATAAACTGGTTGATGTCCAGTTTCTTAGTGGAAGTCTTTTGGTTCACCACCGCGGCACCCCAGCGTACGCTTTGTCCCGAAGTGGAGGTCCAGTAGGTATTTTGACTGTTTTTTCGTTGCCGTTCGGGATGGTTGGAAATGGGAGTCGTCAAGGATGCTGACCAACTCATGGGAGCTCCCATATCGTCATAGTAGTACTCCAAGACTTCGTGTTCTTCGGGGAGCATCTTGAGGGCCTTATTGCGTGGTTGCTGCACGAGGGAGTGGTGGACCGCCGATGATCCCCAGCAGACACTTTGTCCCGACGTGGGATCCCAATAGGAATGCTCACACTTGTGGTTGTTGGGAGCTAAGGAGGATACCGCCGACCAGCTCATGGGAGCACCCATGTCATCAAAGTAGTACTCCAGGATCTCTTTTGGTTCTTGAGGAAACCTCGTGAGTTGTCTGGCCGTGGGGGACTTGCGCTTGGGATGAAGGGATTCCAAAAAAGCTTGCCGTGTCGGCCATTCGGTAGAAGGACCCGAACAGCCATCAAAATAGAAAGGATCGTCGGCTGTATCACGATGAAAGGCCACCTTGCGCAACGAGTTCGAGGACACCGCTGTAGCCTGCTGATGGGTCCATGGCAACATGCGATGCTGTGTCTCATCGGAAAGTCGGTGTGGAACGCCATTGGCGGGGACATCCTTCTTGGCGTTGGGAAAGGCCCATGCCTTTTCGGCAAACTCGAGGACCTTGGAGAGTGAGGTGGGAGGCGTCTGGGAGGGAGCCCATGCCACCGTTGTCATTGGCATGAACAAGAGAACGGTTGTGAGAGCGAGTTTCATCATCTTGGTTATCTTGTATTGATTGTATTGTAGTTTACTATGTGATCTTGAGATCCGAAAAAGAAAAATTGGTCTGTATGAGATTGTTTGCTGGGTTGCTGGACGAGTGTTGGTTTTCCCGAAAAATTAATGAGACAAAGGATCGGAGAAAAAAATGAGTGTATGGCACGAGTTGTGGTGTTAACCCACGATTTGTGGACACAACACACTCAATTCATCCGATGCCTCATTTTGTTTTCGCATTTTGGCGTTCATGATTGGTTTGGTTGACATCTGTTCTCATTGGCGTCTTGCACCGGCCATATTGGTGTGATCTATTGGCAGATCTTTTTCTGTTCAACAACCAAGGATGTACGTAGCTAAGAGCGACGCTGGGTAGAAGTGACAACCCAACAGCCGACGCTGGTATTTCATGAGGTTCGTTCCATGAAACTTCACCTGCAGATTCTCGAGAAACTCACGTGCCATCCTAAGTTTGCGATAATAATTATCAGCTACTACTCCGAGGGGCCTAGTCGAAACTGCAGAAGGGCACTGTTTTCATCAAAATGTAGCCTTTACTAATTCCTTGCATTCCGAAAAGGTGGAGAAGTTCCGGCAGTAAGCAAATTCGATCTTATCATTGTTATTGGGCGTGACACTCCAGAACCCCCCTTTGGATTTGCAGAACACTCCTAAAGCCTATTTCGTCTGTTCGTCCATCCAATATTTGAAGTCAGTGCCAATTACTGTACTGTTGAGTATGAAGGTGATGACACCGAAACTTGACATTCGACTTCTCACATTTTCTAACAATTAAGGGTGTGGTTGACATCCAGAAGGCCCTCGAATCGCAAATGCAAAATAGAACCGCGATGTGTACACTACTAGTACTATAGCTAGCACTAGAGCTCAAGTAGACGAGCTAGTGACACTATTAATTTGACATCCGAGAAGACGGCCTATTAGCCAGCAGCCTGGATGGACTGAAGGCGAAAAAATGAGCCTATGGAGCCAATCAACATCCGACTGCAAATGCACCCACCGTGCTACTCGGATAGCTAGCTAGCTAGTAGCTAAGTAGTTTGGCGAACACGTTCCAGGTCAAGTCCTTTCTGTTTTGTATGTTTGGCCTGATCGCGATGGAATGAAGTCCATGACAACACTTCAAAATGATGAACCTGATGAACCTACTAACTAGCCTCACATTTTCCAAGTCGGCTTCTCTTGTGATTCATTGCATTCAAAAATATCAAAATTATTAGAATCCATCAAATAAAATTCAAACCATGGCCCCAAAATTCCTCAGTATGGATGCAGTTATCTGCGGTACTCTATTGTCAATTTCTTCCCTGATGGTTCAAGGCTGGGCTCCTGCACAACACCTCGATCCCACCAAGCTGCCGAAGGCCTTGGAATTTGCCGAAAAGGCATGGAAATTTCCAAACAGCATGGACCCCCAAGGGCCCAAAGTAGTTGGAGTACAGCACGACCATGAAGATCTACAACGACGTTATCCTTGGTCCTCGGTGACACCCGCCCAAAACAGCAAAGATTTGAGTTTGGCGTGTATGGAAGATGGTGATAATTTCTATTTTGATGGACAATTCGCCACGTCCCTGAATTGGCCGACCCGTTCCGCTTTTTTGGCGTCTTTGCCGAAACCCACGGCAGAATTGCATTTGAGTGTCGACGATGAAAAAGAAGAAAAAGAGGACTGCGACAATTATTATTATGATGATTCGGGTGGCCTACTATGTTGGGCTACCATTGAAACGGCCAAGGCAAGCATGGCTCTGGAACAACAACAACAGCAAAATGCTGTGGGAACCACAATGGCCGACCATGGCGAAGAAGAATGCGAACACACGTATTTTGATCGGATTGGAGGAGATTCCCTCTGCTGGGCGTTTTTGGGTGTGGCAGAGACATTAGCAGCTAGTGTCAGTACCAAACACTTGACAAGTCATCCTGGGCACCAAAAATTTGATGAAGACGACTGTGAAGAACACTATTACGACGACATGGGCGATATTATGTGCTGGGTTGTCTAAGAAATGAATTGTTGAAAAGATTACGATGCTTTTCGCTCCTAGAAGAGTACAAATAAGCCAACGACAAGCAGTACTCACTCCAACCCAAGAATACTGCCACATACCCACCCAATTCATAATAATAGATTGTTTTTTATAGATATCGTCGTTGCTGCCACCACCGTTGTTTTTTTATATGAAAAGATAGGAAATATTCACGTGCCCCCAACCTGCGATTCGTCGTCTTGAAGTTGGACACAAAGCAAACATGTACATGCCAATCTAGATGCGGGTCGACCCATGGGAAATGCCTCCTCGGCCAGCTGCATACGCCCCGGCATGTATTCACCACCACCACCCCCATCATCATTCGTACCACTCAAGGGTCCTCCGCCATCTTCTAGCAAACCAATCTGAGCCAGAGTATTGGCAAAGGTGCAAAACAGTCCCGAATGGAGGCATGTGCAGTTGCCCGCTCGAGCGACGGAGACTTCCGTGTGAATCTGTCTATCGCAGAGATACAGAAACATGGTCTTGAGTTGCTCTCGTTCGTTTGGTAGTGTACAATTGGACTCGCCCTGGACCAACCGTACTAGGAGCTGTTGATGCAGATACTCGTTCTCGAGGAGTTCTAGCTTGGTACCCGACAACGAACCTGGAATATTTGCCATGCGAACCGTGCCGGTAGTTCCTCCTTCATCGAAAGCAGCAATAACATTGCCCTGTTCCATTTTGTGAAGAGTAGCCAAAAAGGCTGGTGATTTTGGATCATCGCCCAACTCGGCAAACAGTGCCGCCGACTGCAGTGACATAGATGTGACTCCCACCGCACGCAATTCCACCAACGCTTTGTAAATCTTTTGGCGTGCCCCATCATCGACTAGTAGCGATGACGAGGATGGTGGTGATGGCGCAGTTTGTACTTCGCGTTTTACCAACGGAGCTTTGGATGGCTCCCCTCTCGTCTGCTGGCCAGTTGAAGCCGCCTTGCTGGCATCGTCTCGGTCAGCACTGTCGTGATTTGTCGTGGGCACTGTCTCTTCCTTTATCGCTACAGTAGTTCTCGCTACCGCAGCCTTTGAGGATCCGGGAGGCTCATTCGTATCCAGCTCGTCCATTGGGCTAGTAGATGAGCTAGACACCACTTCTGGTGTTTCGATATTCCTTTCCTCTTGGAGGGGTGTTGGAAATGAGCTGAACACCACTTCTGGTTCCTCCTTCAGACTTTGTCGAGCTTCAGGCGGATCCGCCTCCACCACGCCAACGTCGTCGTCGTCATCATCATCCGAGTCGATGAGAATGGGATCGCCTTGCTGACCAGTGGATATAGTCGCAACCTTTGTCTGGTTTGCTTGCTTCGAATCGTGGACACTGCCGCTACCGCTCACGACTCGTAAAGGTGCAGAAGTCCAAGTCACGACGGATGGAATGTGCTCATCCTCGATTTGCTCCTTCTTGATTTTCTTAGCTGCTCTGGGATTTTCAGTCTTGTCATCGTCGTCGTCATTTGCACTGTGGATATTGTCACTCCCCGGTTTGGCTAGCGTGGAAGCAGCAGCCGTGGGTGGACTGCGTTTTGCGTTATGGTGTTGAGAAGGAATGGGTGCACCTGTTTTTACTGCCGACGAGGGCTTTGTCGTTGAAGCGTTTGCGTTTCGGTCGTCCTTGGGTCCAGTTTTAGTTTTGGTTGGTTTATCGAACGGAAAAAGACAGTCTGCGAGCTTGACAACACCACCATCACCACCTCCACAGGCAACAAGAAAATTAAACTTGTTGAACGTGGCAAAGAATGTGCACAATGGCCCAGACCAATGGCAGGTATAACCGCATCTGCTGGCAGCCTCCTTCTTCGAGTGAGCTTTGCCATCGGCGTAAACTTGAAATATTTTACTGGCTTTGTCCCATTTGGGGAATTTGTCCACGTTTTTGATAAAGACACGAAGGATTCTTTCATGGAGTTCCTCATTACATGAAGGAGGGTCCACCCTCTCGACGGAGTCAATGCCTCGTCTTGTGAGCCTCAAACGTCCTCCTCCCGTCGTGATCAACCCTTTCTCGACAAGGTACGACACCCCATATGAAAAGCTGTGACCTCCGGTACTGGTGAAACCGCAACATAGAGCGAGTAACTTCTTATCAAGATCATGAATACCAACGGCATGGAACTCAGCAAGCACTTTCAGAATGTTGTTCTGAGCTTTCCTCTGTGAGGGTGGGATGGTTCTTTCCTTTTCGGAGCCTGTCATGGTGTGTGGGTTTATAGAATGTTGGGTTGTGTCAAGATAGTCTCAACATCGAAATTTTGCGTTGAAGAGAACGAGAACTTTTTACCAGCGAAATGGTTCCACGATATCACCTCCGTGCCGAAGGGCGAAACGCGCCAATCGTGGAAACGAAATTTTTCATGACACTAACTAACGTGGAGAGGAGACATTCGAGCAATTGTACTGGACGACGATGAAAAGAGACACGTTTCAGTTGACTATCCTAAAGAGACTTTAGTAAGTCTAACTCTAATAAAAAAATATTATATTTCCCACCCAATCGTACCAGGGTTTTCTGACTGAAAGCTGTGTGTGTAAACGTTACTTGTTTGCTATTACAATACGTCGGAAACGTTTGTATCAGAGGAAGAGCCATCCCATCTACTTCACTTTTGAATCACCACTGCTCTGTTTCAGCACCCGCTTGACTTTTTCACATTCATGACCCCCGAGGTCGGGTTAAAACCGGACACGTCATTCCCTCTCATTCTTGCGTTGAACCCTCAGCGTTGCATGACCCGGTGAGCGCGCATATCAAATTCAAGCCACCACTATCCGATTCAACATTTTCTTGGCCGGCGTCGACATCACGAAATGAATGGGTTTCCTCGTTACAAAGAGCAGCTTCAATTGTAGCAGTAGTACCTTGATCCGTGGGTTGAGTGTTGCCCGAAAGGATCGCAGCCATTGCTTCTCTTTGCAGTGATACAACATCGTCTTCCGCTTCTGTGGGCAGTGAGACAAGATCGTCGTCAGCTTTGCTGCCACTTTCGCGGCTGTACGCAAGGGAAGAAACCGAAAGAGCTCCCTGATCGATCGTTTCAGTTGGGGCATGTACAACGTCCGCCGAGACGTCTTTTTCGACAACTTCGTTGTCGATATTGACAGCTTATACAACACGGACTGCTTCTTCAAGGTCCGAGTCATTCTTGCGTTCCAGAATGGCCGCGAACACTTTTTTGACAGTTTGTTTGTCTTTAGCCAGCTTCGCGATGGTCGTAATCGCGTTGATGGGAAGAGCTGCTGAGTCTTCCGAATGGAGTTTCCACATCTCTTGAAGGTAGGTCTCGGCGCCGTCTCCTCTTTTAGTAGCTTTCAGCAAAATCTTCTCCAAGAGTGCTTGATCGTCTTCGTCATCTCCAAATGCACTCCCGAGCTGCACAACTGGGTCAACAAGTTCCTTCTCAATTTCGCCTGCGAGAAACAAACGATGAGGATCAAAAGGATTCGCGAGTCTATTCGTAGGTGTGGATCGATTCAAGCACATCTACGCAGCAATAAAACGTACCATCATCTTTGGGTTCATGCTTCTGGATCAAATTGTTCATGGTTGAATGGCGATAACGCAAAGCAATAATTAAAGAAGTACAAATGAAATGAGATTTGAGATGTTTTACAAATGTTGCTCGAATTGTGATGTTGTAACGCCGTAGCAGTCAAGTCGCGAAGAAGAAGAAACGCCGAACGCCATTTTGAAACCAATTTTAAAAATGAATTTCATTTTCAAAATCAATATCCACCTACTCGTCTTTGCACGTGCAAACCAAGATTTGATATCTTTGTCGTTATCACAGACTCTGTTTCGAACGCATCAGAACTTGAAACGTTACCGTTGCCATTGTCACCAGTGCTATGACTGGTAGTGTTTGAGCTTTTCGGTTCCATGCTTTCGTGGGCTTGTGACATAAAGATTGAACGATAAGCAACTGTCTTATGGGCCGAACTATTCGTTGCACTTATCCTGTGAGTGTGGCCGGTCTATGCGTTTCCGCGCCGAAAGTTCCAGGCCAAACTTTTTAGTCTCTCTTAAGTTCCACGATACAGTGCGTTTAGTGTCCTTCGACAGCGTGGATCGACCGTTGGTCTTAATTGCTTGACACTCTTTACATTCGATAAATTTCGAAAGACGCACCTGCTTTTATCTTGGATCGGTATATTCCTCGTGTTTACTATGCACAGAGCTCGTGGTTTGTATGATACGCTTGGATTCTGAAACATGCTATATTTACAATAACTCATTCTTGGAATTAATTACGTAGCATTCTATTCTTCGCCCTTGTTCTTGATGTAGCTGTTCAACAATTACATCAAGAAACAATTCAGTAAAAATAAAGAGAAAGCGGAGAACGCCGCTAGCTCAAAAGGCCATCTGTATTTTTGTGGTATCATTCATAATCAATGTCCGTCCCGCCTCGGGGCTGTTTCCTTGGCGAAAGAGCAAGCGTGGGATGCAGCCCCAAGGTTCTACGCATCAGAATGGAAGAACTCTCATGTTGAAGATCAGCAAAGGCTCACCATCGATACCGCCTATCTTTGCAGCAGTAGATTGGTAAACGGTTGTTCCATGGAACGCAAAACTTTGGCTGCAACCGTCAATCCATTGAAATGGTGCGGCAGGACATCTGAACATACACCAAGGAGAGGCGATGGTTTATTGTTATAGTAATGTTCTTCCACAGAGATCGAACCAAAGGAAGTTGCTGAGCTCGTGCTACTTGCGAGCAGAATTCTTGTACCCAAAATTACTCTCCAGTAGAAAACAATCAAACCCGGTACTCGTTGTTCTGATGCGCGGGATCTGTCGAATTGGATTGGGATGATACTTGAGCGCTGCCACTAGGGTGGTCATTTCCGTCGTCCTCATTGTCGTTGTTGTTGTGGGCTCCACCAGCGACATTCATTTCAATATCGTCAAGAATGTCTTCATGAAAGTCCTCCTCGCTGATCTCTTCAATGTCATCAATGCCATTCGTATTATGTTGAGTGGGATTTACGCCGTCCATTACTTTGGTGATGAGTGCTTGCCATTCTGATCGGTCGATACGTCCGTCATTGTTCACATCTACGCTTTGCACGAGGTATCTCACTTCGTCCATGGTCATGCCTGGGTCTGTCTGGAGTAGACCTATCAAGAGTTCATTAGAATCCAAGTGACCATCCCCGTCAGCATCCCATTCATCAAACATTTTCATGAGATCACTTTCACCAGTGATGTCTTCCAGTACAGATGGCATTTTCGTAGATAGCCCAAAGTGTCTGCCAATGGAAGAAGGCCTTTTAATGTTCGTAGACAGTCCCAGGATTGATAGCGACGACTTGGGGCTTTTCTTTTCTTTCTTTTTGATGGAAAAGGGAGACTTTGATATTCTGTAGCAACTTTTCTGCAACGTGGACATGGCACTCGTTTTCATCCATTGTCCCGTAATGACTGCTTTCCAGGGCACCTTGAGGTTTTTGACAATAAAGTAGATTAAGGATATTCC
>ENA-ORBV01005408-ORBV01005408.1-microbial-mat-metagenome-genome-assembly--contig:-NODE-5408-length-23559-cov-6.240312_pt1 | contig 23559 bp, 25 predicted proteins | sample MGYA00237777_ERZ505514 | MGnify/ENA primary metagenome ERZ505514 (study PRJEB26160, sample SAMN06269048) | microbial mat metagenome | isolation source: Oligotrophic lake microbial mat | place... | reverse complement strand
ATGGGGATTCTCACCGACGCCGAAGCCAACGCCCGCACCGCCATCCGCCGGTTACTGGAGGCAGCCGGCATCGCCCGGGTGACCTTCACGCCGGTCACCTAACCTTAGTCTTACCGGGCACTCGCCGCCGCCACCTCGCGACCGACATCTGCCGGACCTGCGGGTCCGCGTCGCATTGTGCCAGCCGAAACTCCGCCACCGCCCCGCCCCGGTCTCCCTGACGCGCCAGTGCCATTCCCAGATCGAGATGCGCCTTGCCGAAGTCAAGCCGCATCTGAATCGTGGCACGATAATGAGACACCTCCTCTGGGATCTTACCCGCCGTTTCCAGCAACTGGCCCAGCACCTCGTGCGCCAGGGGCTAGTTGTGGTCCGCCTCGAGCGACTTCTGCAAATGCGCCCGTGCTTCGGCAAACCGGTTCAGTCTTGTCAGGGTGAGCCCGCAGCCATATTGATTGGCGGCGCCATCCCCGGCCCGCTCGGAGTGCCAGATAGCGTCCGCAAAGTCGCCGCACAGGCCGCTTTCTGGGTAGCTGGTGGAGCTGCACCAGGCCGAAGCTCTGTATAGGCACATGCCAACTCAGCCCTTTCGGCGGGCGAAACGGCCGTTGACTGCGCCGTCCCAGATGCACCTTGAAACGGTCGGCCATGCTCGTTGTGCCGAGGCGACTATGGCCATTCCCGAGAAAGCCACCGGAGAGCGTGGAGGTTTTCGGCAGTGCCCTGACCGCGTGACCCCGAAACTACCTTGCGAGGCGGTACCAGCGGGCGAGGCGGTGCGGGGAAACTCCTGCCCAGTAAAGGCATGACCAAGTTTCTTCTTTCCACAAATGCGGCTTTCACCCTGCTAAGCAGTGGTGTATTGGCCGGCGAAAAACACATGATGCACTGCTTCGCCTTCACCGCGAAGCCCGAAGCTACCCCGGCCGAGTGGGAAGCTTTTTATAAAGCGACGGACGAGATGCCGAGCAAGATGCCCATGATGAAAATGGTATGGGCCGGTAAGCTTCGCAATCCGCTGGCGCAATTCGCCATCGACGCCGAAGGGCGCAAGCAGTTCAATGCGACCACCACGACGGCCACCGTGCCGGCCACGCGCTTGGTGCGCCAATACGGCGCTTGCCTCGCGATGGAGAACGACGGCGCCGCCACGCTGAAAGCCTATACGGCCCATCCCTACCACAAAGTGTGGACCGCCGCCTACGAAAAGGTGCGCGTCTCCGGCACCACCACCTAGGACATCATCGGCCAGTTAGGTAGTCGGCCACCGTTTGGCAGGCCGGGTGTCGTGAGACGCGCCCGGCCACCTCGTCCGATTCGCGGGCCGTGGTGCGGTGCTCGCTATAGAGGCCGTTGGGTCCGCGTCGGCAGCGAGCAAAAACTCGTGCGACGGATTGGCGTGGTGATCGACTTTGTCGCGGTAGAAAACAGGAAATCGATAACTCCCTCACCGCGCGATGTGCGGTAGATAGTTTGGGGGCACGAATCTTGGTTTACCGGGCATTCATTAACAAGTGCTTTTCGCCGAGCATTCCTATGATTAATTTTCGAAAAAAACGCATTAGTCCCCTTTGGACTGCACCCCGAGGGTGAGACGACTGAATCAACCAGTCAACGCCCGGATAGCCGCCGGATTAGCCGCTCTTCGAGCTCAGGGTCGGGCTCGCTGTGAATGCGGGACTCTCGCGCTCCTGATCGGAGCTGCTCGATCTGGCGGGCCAAACGGGAGCAGAGTCTGCACATCGCCAGGTGAAGACGGACCTCCATCCGCTTCCACGTGGTTTGCGTTTCCAACTGGTCCGACATCAGAAGTTTTGCCACGTTCTTGCAAGAAATCATGGTCTTTCCCAGCCTTTCGATTCGAGGCACTCACGCAATCTGGCGCGGGCTCGATGGATCAATACCCCAAAGTTAGTGACGCTGATGCTTAGAATCTTACAAATCTCGTCCGTAGCGAGCCCCTCAACTTCTCGCAGCACAAAGGCCTCCCGCTGATGCACGGGCAACCCACCCATGCACCCGCGGATGACATCGCCAATTTCCTTCGATAACAGCAGGCGCTCCAGATCGGCAGGGGGGCGAGTCCATTTGCCATTTCCGTCAAAGCGCGCTTCAAAGACCTCGTCGATGGGATCCATGCGGTCGTCTACCGCCGCTGCCCTCCGACGCTCGAGCGTCTTGCGATGCAAGATTCCGAACAGCCAGGTTCGCAATTGTGAGCGCCCTTCGAACTGATCGAGCCGCTCCAGGAAGGTCACGAATACATCCTGTACGAGATCCTCTGCCTCGTGCTCCTCAAAACCCAATCCCCGTGCTGCCCTGTGTAATGGGCGCGCGTGATCGCGCACGGCCTCCGCCAGTGCTTCCGGTTCGCGGCGCCGGAGCCGCTCGAGGAAGCCGATGCTTGGGGGGGATGTTGGTGTCATCGCTCAAGACCAACTTCAATCTACCGCACCCGGTGCCGTGTGAGTTTGAAGAAAGAGTTTGCGAAGCGCTGTAAGAAATTGCACCAAGCCTGCACTCACGGTTGGAAGCAATATGCTTTCAAACTGACAAGGAGATGAATCACATGAAGGTTTCTAAGAATTCGTTGGTGATGGCCGCGGCATTCGCCGGTTTGGTTGGCGGCACCGCCGTTCGCGCGGCTCAACCCCTGCCATCGGCTTCGTCCTGGACGGCAGGTTTAACGACCGTTTCAGCGGCGGATAAGAGTAAGATCGAAAAGCACGCCTGTAAAGGCATGAACTCCTGTAAGGGCCAGGGTGGTGGCTCCAAGAAGGAGTTTGGTAAGAACGAGTGCAAGGGCAAGGGTGCCTGCGCTACGGACGGCACCAAGCCCAAGATGTAAGGGACATTTCCGACGGGGGCGGCCCAATCTGGAGCAAGCCCCCGCCCAAGTTACAACCATGGTTCACAACAAGTCCACCGACTACGGAATCGGAGTCGGCCTTCGCATTCCGCATCTCGACCACATTCTGGAACGCAAGCCAGTTGTCGGTTGGTTCGAAATTATTTCCGAGAACTACATGGTCGATGGTGGGATGCCATTGGTCACGCTGGATCGCATTCTCGAACAGTACCGAGTGGTCCAGCACGGCGTCTCGATGTACTTCGGATCGGCCGAGCGGCTGAATCGAGAGCACCTTAAGCGGCTAAAGAGCCTTGTGAAGCGCACCAAAACACCCTGGTTGACCGACCACCTTTGTTGGGGGAGCGTCGATGGGCGTTACACGCACGATCTATTGCCGATGCCCTACACTTTGGATGCGGCTAAGCTCACCGCCCGGAAAATCAAAGAAGCCCGGGATTTTCTGGAGGTGCCGATCGCCGTTGAAAACGTCAGCAGCTACGCCGAGTTCCACGCCTCGGAAATGACTGAGTGGGAATTCTTGAATGAGGTTGTGGAACGCGCCGATTGCGGCGTCCTGCTCGATGTCAACAATATCTATGTTTCCTCTCGCAACCATGAGTTCGACCCGAACGACTATCTCAACGCCGTCGCTCCTGAGAGGGTGATGCAGATCCACATCGCAGGCCATTCCAAGTTCGAAAAATACATCCTGGATAGCCACGATCATCCGGTGATCGGGCCGGTTTGGAAGCTCTATCAAAAGGCCATCGAACGGTGCGGGCCGACGCCGACGCTACTGGAATGGGATGATCGAATTCCGACATTTGGCGAAGTTCATCGGGAGGCCCTCAAGGCGGCGAAATATATGCCGGTGGCGGTATCTCCATGAAGTTACTGGAAGCTCAGCGAACGATTGCAACGGCCCTTATGAGGCCCTCCCGCCAATCCAAGAGCGAAGCCGCCGCGCTGATCAAGCCCAACGACCGGCTCACATCGTTTGAGCGGCTGGAGATCTACAGTCGAAGCTATTGGGCGCGCTTGATCGATTCACTGCGGGACGATTTTCCTGGGTTGCTCGCGATTCTGGACGCCAAGACATTTGAGCGTCTGGCGCAGGCTTACTTGCGTGATCATCCTTCAACCTCCTTCACCTTGCGCGATCTCGGCTCGAAGCTCGAGGGCTGGCTGATGGCGCATCCGCAGTTCGCAGGAACGAATCACGATCTCGCCATGGATATGGTGCGGCTGGAGTGGGCCCACATTGTCGCCTTCGATAGCCTCTCCGTGAAGGCGCTGGCACGCGAGGATCTGGCGGAACTGAAACCCGGTCTGATCCTTGGGCTCCAACCCTACATCAGCTTATTGACGATTCAGTACCCGGTCGACGACTTCCGTGTGAAGATAAATTCCGGAAAGCGCCCCAGCAAAAGCCTAAAACCGGAATCGGGGTATCTGGCGATCCATCGGCTCGATTCGGTCGTCCACTACAAGCGGCTAAAGATCGAAGAATACCGTTTGCTCAAAGCTTTTTCGGGACGATGTTCCATGCGGAACGCGCTTCTTTGCGCCATCGAGCCCGCGGCAATGCCCGACGTCCTCCGAACTATCGAGACTAGTTTTGCGGGCTGGGCGCAATTCGGGTGGCTGACCGTTGCCACCACACCAAAAAGAGGAGTTATTTTATGAAAACCACGATCGAGAAGGGTTATCACTTGCTGAACCTTGCGGCGTCGTCGCTGCAGTCACCGTTTCTTCTGCTGGTGCGCCTCTATTGGGGATGGCAATTCATGCAGACCGGATGGGGTAAGGTGAACAACATTGCTAAGGTCACGGATTTCTTCACGAATCTCGGCATTCCGTTTCCAGGCCTAAATGCGCATTTCGTCGCAGGACTGGAACTGGCGGGCGGCGCCCTACTCCTGCTTGGACTAGCGTCGAGGCTGATCGCTTTGCCACTTACGATCTCCATGGTGGTCGCCTACATAACGGCGGATCGCGAGGCTCTATTCTCTGTATTATCCGATCCAGATAAGTTTTACAACGCGACGCCCTATACGTTCCTCTTTGCGGCCCTACTTATTCTCGTTTTCGGACCCGGCAAGCTATCACTCGATGGATTGATCGCGAAAAAAGGATCGGTGTAAAGAATGGGCGTCATAGTCAGTCCCCATTTACGTGTCGCCTCAGGCGCCATTCTTTTACTACGGCCTAACCACTTTCGCCTGCTGCCCCTGTCGCCAGCGAGGTCCGCTAATCCGTTCCATCAGGCTCGTCCCAGGCCAAACAGATTATCGGTCTCAATAGCTCCGATCCAACCCTCGACCTCGCTTGGCCCCTGCCCAGCTCCAGTCCGCCCTGACTTTCTTGCCGTGCCGTGCCTGGCCCTCGGCCATCCCGAATATGCCTGCGTGACCTCGAACCTACCGTGCGAGACGGTACCAGCGGGCGAGGCGGTGCGGGGAAACTCCGGCCCAGTAAAGGATCTGCAGCGTGATCCACAAGGCCCAGACTCGCACATATTGCGGGCCGCTAAATCGCCGCGCCGACGTGAAGATTCTCTTGGAAAGATGGACAAAGTTGCCGTGGTGCTTCAGCCGGCGGATCAGGTCCAGGTCCTCAAACAGCGGGTAGGGTCGGCAACCGCCGATGGCGTCGTAAACGCTGCGCCGGATGAAGATGCCCGCGTCGCCGTAGCTCAAGCCAAGCCGGCGGAGATGGGGATAAATCGAGGTCATTTGCCGGGCGGAATAATGGTCACCCTCAAAGACGAGCGAGAAATTCCCCCCCGCCGTCGCATCGTCGCGCAGCGCATCGAGGATCGCTTCCAAGGCGCCAGGCTCGGGCCGGGTATCGGCATGAACGAACCACAGGACAGATCCCCTAGCTTCGAGGGCCGCGGTGCGTAGCTGGGAACCCCGGCCGCGCTCGCAGGCGACGACGCGGACGCCGAGGCCGATCGCGACTTCCACCGTCAGGTCTTCGCTGCCGCCGTCGGCGACCAGGATTTCCTTCTCGCCGCTGAGGGCTAAAAGGGCGCGTAAGGTGCCACCGATCAGCGCCTCTTCATTCAGCGCCGGGACGATGATGGTTACCATGGAATTGTCGACCGGAAACATGAAGCGCCCTCTCCTTATCTTATTCGCCAAAGCTCCCATCGCCGGTTTCGTAAAGACCCGGCTCTGCCCGCCGCTCTCACCGCACCAGGCGGCCGGTCTCCACTCGGCTTTGGTGCAGGACACGCTCGAGATGCTTTCGACTTTCTCTGAGCACGCAGACCTGGAACTTTCCTCCGACTCCGCTAGCGAAGCTTGGCCCGATACAACGGCGCTCCGAACGGTGCAGGCGCAAGGCGATCTGGGGGTACGGATGTTCGAGGCCCTGGCCGGCGCTTTGACGGCCGGGCGCGAGATGGCGATGGTCGTGGGCAGCGACTCCCCCGGCCTGCCTGCCCGCCACATCGGCGCGCTGCTCGAATCGGAGGCCGATGTCACCCTGGGCCCCACCCTCGATGGCGGATTCTTTGCGATTGCCTGCCGTCGCGTGCAGGCCAGCATGTTCGACCACGTTCGCTGGTCCACCGAATTTGCGCTCGCCGATGTGGCCCAAAGGGCCGCGCAGTGCGGCTTGCAAGTCGCGACGGGCCCAACGTGGTTCGATGTAGATGTGGAGGAGGACCTGGAACGCATGTTGAAGATGTCGGATCTGCCCCGCCATGCCGCGCGATGGTCAGCGGATTATCGGCGATGAAATTCTTTTCTACCTGGATTGCCGGACCGTTGGTGATCGGCGCTTTTGTCCTGCTGGTGTGGCTTGAACACCGGCGTCCGCTGCGCAAACGGACGGAACCGGTTTTGCCGCATCACACTCGGAATTTGCTATTGGCGGCACTTGGCGCCTTGGCCACGATTCTGATCGAGGCACCTCTGATTCAGCCACTCGCCAGGCTGGTGGAAGAACGGCACTGGGGCCTTACGGGCGTGTTCCAACTACAGGGCGCCCTGGCGGCGTTGGCCGCGTTGGTCTTGATGGACTATACATTTTACTGGTGGCACGTGCTGCTGCATCGGGTCCCCGGCTTGTGGAGGTTCCATGCCGTCCATCACGTCGATCTGGATCTTGACGCATCGACCGCACTGCGCTTTCACTTCGGCGAGATCCTGCTGTCGGTGCCGTGGCGAGCTGCCCAGGTGCTGATCATCGGCTTGAGCCCCTGGATGTTCTCGCTGTGGCAAGTCTGGTTCGCGCTGTGCGTCATGTTCCACCATTCCAATATCCGCCTTCCCCTGCGCGGGGAACGGCTGCTAAACCGCTTATTGGTTACTCCCCGCATGCACGCCGTGCATCACTCCAGGATTGAGGCGGAGACGAATAGTAATTGGTCGAGCGGGCTCACCTGCTGGGACTGGCTACATGGAACACTTCGAATAAACGTCCCGCAAGAGAAGATCGAGATTGGCTTGCCTGCGTTTCCGGACGCTGGTGCTCTGGGTTTGCCCGCGATCCTGGCCATGCCGTTTGGGGAGCAGCCGGATACCTGGCGTTCTCCGGAGCAGCGAGAGATCCCGAACGGTTGAACCGGTTAAAGACGGAATAGATTTATAGCGTTTGGTGATGTAACCTTCAAGGATTTCGTAGATCGCTACATTCGAGCACGGGAGTTCAATTATGAAGATGAATATCTTTCGAGGCGCCTTGCTGCTGGCATACGCCGCCGCTGGCGCCCCCGCATCTGGACAGGATCTCGACCACTCACCCTGGTCGGCCATGCTCCAGCAGTACGTAAGCGCAAGCTCCCGGGTGGACTACGCCAAGCTCAAGGTGGACGGAAGTGCCAAGCTGGACACCTATCTTGGGCAAATCGCCAAGCCCTGGCCGGCGACGCTGGATGAGAACGACCGGAAGGCGGCACTCATCAACGCCTATAACGCGCTCACCATCCGCTGGATCCTGTCGAGCTTTCCGGTGGAAAGCATCTGGCGTACCAAGGGACCCTTCCGGGTGGCGAGGCACCAGGTGAACGGCAAAGCCGAATCGCTCGACAGCGTCGAGACGCGCCTGCGGGCGATGGGAGACCCGCGCATTCACGCCGCTTTGGTGTGCGCGGCGCGAAGTTGTCCCCCGTTACGGCGGGAGGCTTTCACCGGAGATGACTTGGACGAGCAATTGGACGATAACTTTCGCGTCTGGCTGGCCGACACCAGCAAGACCCAGTTCCTTCCCGGCAAGCAGTTGGCGAAGGTAAGCAAAATCCTGGATTGGTATGGCGCCGATTTTGCGCGCGCGGGAGGTGTGCCAGCGGCACTGAGCAAATTCGCGCCGCCGGGTATGTTCGCCGCGACGAATAAATTGGAATACTTGAAATACAACTGGGGGCTTAACGATACCGGGTCGGTGGGCGATTCATACTCCGATTTTGAGTTTTATATCGACTACGTGCGGAACGGATATCTGAGCGCCGCGCTCGGGGTATGGTTTAACGGGCTGGGCAACGAGTACGGTGTCGATCCCCTCATCTTTGGCGCGATCTATGTCGGCGCCATTCCCTTCTTCTCGCTATCCATCGCCTGGCTGGTAAGGAATCTACGCGGAGGGCGGCCGGTAATCGCGCCGCTGTTGTCGTCGGGCTTCTTCTTCGTCTCGGCTTACTTGTATCTGCTGATCGCGGGCAAAAACATCCCGGCCTGGGTGTTTGTCTTTGTCGTCGGGCTGCTGAGCTTCGCGGCCTGGTCGACGGTACGGAAGGTTCGGGCCCAGGTGGCGGCAGGGGTGGCCGCGCAGGAGCCTTCCGCGTGAAAACGGATTTCGACATGGTGGTAATCGGCGGCGGCGCGGCCGGGTTGACCGCGGCGGGAATGTCCGGCGTGCTGGGGGCCAAGACGGCGCTCGTTTCCGATTCGCCGCTGGGTGGGGATTGCACTTGGCACGGCTGCGTTCCCAGCAAAAGCCTACTGAAAGCGGCCAAGGTGGCCCATGAGATCCGTTCGGCGGCCAAGTACGGCTTAGTGGCGCCGGACCTCGTCCACAACTGGACGCAGATCATGGCTCGCGTGCATTCCATCCGGGAACATGTTTATGAGGAGGCGGACGCGCCACCCCACATGGAGAAGCTGGGCGTCGAGATCATCCCGGCCCGCGCCAGGTTTATTGACCAAAACTCGGTCGAAATCACCGACTCCAGGACGCAAGCTAAGCGCGTCATCAGCTCGAAACGCTTCATCATTGCAACCGGTAGCCGGCCCAGGATCCCGAAGATCGAAGGAATCGATCACGTGGGCGTCCTGACGAACGAGAATCTTTTCGAGTTGAAGGAGCAGCCACAACGCCTGCTGGTCATGGGAGCAGGCCCGATCGGCATGGAAATGGCGCAGGCTTTTCGCCGTTTGGGTTCGGCGGTAACCGTTACCGCTCGCGGCACGCAGATTCTGCGCCGGGACGATGCTGAGCTCGCGGCGATGCTTCAGCAATCTCTGCGAGGCGAGGGTATCGACTTTCAGTTAGGCGTCGAGGTGGAACGGCTCGAGCCCGGGGTGGCGCATTTGCCGGGCGGCGGGCGGATTGCCTTCGATGCAGTCCTTGCCGCTACCGGCCGGCGTCCGAATACCGAATCGCTTCACCTGGCGGCTGCCGGAGTTCAGGAAAACGAACAGGGCATCGTCGTCGATAATCGCGGTCGCACCACGCGGAAGAACATTTTCGCCTGTGGCGATGTGACGGGGAAATTCCTTTTCACCCATATGGCGGAGCACACGGCCAAGGTGGCGGTGATGAACGCGATTTTGCATGTTCCCTCGACCGTGGAGAGCGGCCGGGTTCCTTGGTGTACCTTCACTGACCCTGAACTGGCCCAGGTTGGGTTTGGCGAAGAGGAACTGCGCAAGCGCGGCGAGAGCTTCCGCGTCTACCGGTTCCCGTTTTCTAAGCTGGATCGGGCGATTACCGAGTCAGAGTCCGTTGGCATGGTGAAAGTGTGGGCCAATAAGCGAGGCAAGATTCTGGGCGCCGCGATTCTGGGGGCGAACGCCGGCGAGATGATCGCCGAGTATGCCCTGGCGATGAAGGTGAACGCCGGGCTGAACCAGGTTTCCGCCACCATCCATCCCTATCCCACCTACGCGCTGGGCAACCGCCGGGCGGCGGATCTGTTCGCCAACAACGTGCTGACGCCTTCGCGCGTCACCTGGATCCAACGCCTCTTCCGGTTGCGGGGTAGCACCGCCGGGGTGCTGCATCTCAACCAGGACAGTTGATCTCGAAACTAGTGCTCTGACCGATTGATCTCTACCTTTTCGCGCGACCCACCGCCTAGCCCATCGCGTCAGCGATGGGCACTAGTCTAAATTGATTCGCAATAAGGACTAACTAGCCCGTCGCGTAAGCGACGGGGTTATATCTGCCAACGAACTCAGTCTTTACTGCTAAATGAGTGGGCCTATCTGACCCATCGCTGGTCTAACTAAATCAAGGGCGCCCAGCTAACAAACGGAGCAAGCTCGCGGCAAATAATGGCGGGGGAGCGAAGCAATAGAGCGCCGAGGTCTTCGCCACCAGGGACTTGTCTGCAATCAGATAAGGCTTGAGGGGCGCCTTGTCCTTGGGCACCTTGTCCTTGGGAACCGTATCGTCGGGGTGCCGCTGGATCGTCACGGGCAGGCGTTCGCAGCCGAAGCCTTGCGGCGATATCGCCCAGCCCACGGCTAAACTATCGAAGGGATTAAATCCATCCGCCGCCAGATTCTTCCGCCAGAAATCTAACCAATCCTCAGCGGCATCGAGAATCCATCCGAGGGAGGCATTCGCGGCGCGAAGCGATTTCAGGTCCGGCTGTCGCAGCCAGACTTTCGAGGAGATTTCCCAAGGCGCAAGAACCAACGGCACGCCGGAGCTTAGTAACACCTGAAAACCTCCGGCATCTAATTCGAAGTTGAAATCACGGAACGGCTGAACGGTCGGCGCGGTGGAAAACCTCTGGTTCGGCCGTCGTCCAGCTACGGCCACGATACTGACGATTCGCTTAGCCAGTTCAGGATGATTCCTGAGGACCGTGGCGACATTCGTTGCGGGACCGAGCATTAAGATCGTAAGTCTCTCTCTGCGCAGCGCCGCGGCCATCGCTCGCGATGCTTCGGTTTCGCTACCGAGACCGGCCGCCGCCGCCGCACCCTCGTAGACGAGCAGGCCACGCGGACCGAAGTCGCGCACCAGACGTTGCGCAATCGGCAAACCCTCGTGAAGCGGAGCGTTTCCGAAGACCACACTGACGCCGCGTACGCTGAGTGCCGTCGAATGAAACGCCTGTACCAGCGCGAAGCCGTCATCCACCTCGTGGCCGCCCCGGGCTACCGAGGGATCGGTGTCGATCCACACCGGGTTGGCCGCGAAAACCATCGTGGCCCCCATCAGCACAAGAAATGCCGCTCTCACGCGCTTTCCTCCCCCACCACCAAGCTCTTCGATAAACGCAATAGTTCCGCCTTTCTTTCGAGGCCAAAGACCACCGGGAGCTGGGCCACGCCGATCAACCGTCGCATGATCTCCACCCCGGCGAACTTTTGCATCAGCCTTCTATCCCCGGCGGTATGCAGGGCGGCCCGGTCGCCGTAACGATCCAGGCCACGGTCGATCTGCGCCTGCGAGTGACCACTGATATACAGGTGAGCCGCCATAATGGCGAGATCCCATTCCGGTGGTCCGAAGAAGCAAAATTCGGGATCGATCATGTAGATCCGCCCCCTCGCTTTCAGCCAACTTCCGGGGAAGTAATCGCCGTGAATCAAGCACCCGCCTGGGCCGGGGTGCAGGTAGCGCGCACCCAGCGCCGCCACTTCGCGCGCATACCGAGTGTCGGTCCGCAGGTCGTTGACGAGGTGGCCCAGTCCGGGTGTGATCGCCTCGAGGTCGAGCCCATTGTCCGGCCGGAGCGGTAAGTCGAAGATGTGCTCATGATTGAGCGCGCGCATCTCCGCATTGGCAAAAAGCGGCTGCAATTCCGGCGCGCGGGTAGATTGATGAAGCGCGAGCAGACAGTCAATGAGCTGTATCTGATCCGCATCGGCCAAGCCGGAGCTGTTGGCGGCATAAAGTCCGGTGAAGTCCTGGGCGTCTTCCAAGTCCTCCAGCATCAGCAGTCGCTCGGCGGCGTCGAAGTTCAGCAGCCGGGGCAGATAGCTGGCGAGGCCTGGTAAACTCGCCACCGTTTGATAGAATCTTGCTTCCACCAGAGCCCGGTCCCAAGGTGCGGAGAAGGCCGGGTACTTCTCCACCCACGGTCGCGACTGCTTCAGAATGAAGGAACGGCGGGATGTCGTCACCCGCACCACACAATTCATGTTGCCTTCACCGGCCCGCCCGGTTCGCTCCACCGCTTCGCCGGATTGCAGCCATCCATTCGCTTCCAGCCACCCCGCGATTTTTGGAATATCTCTGGTGAGAAAGAAATTTCCCGGGTACGAATTCAGCTTTTCGTCATCGTGGCTCATATGCGAATCCGAATTCGAGGCAGCCCTCAATAAACCTTTTTTATTTTATCAGAACAGGAACGATCCATTTACTGCGCTGGGCGCGGACGGCGGTTATTTTAAGGCCTACTCGGCAATCGTGTTCCCAAACGCGATGATAGTTAGAAGCTTAGACGCAAAGCGAGTTGCACCTGCCGTGGACCAACGGCTGTACCGCCGATAATGCCGGTTGACCCGGAACCCAACTGGGCGTTCGGTGCGCCGAGTTGCAGCGTATTCGTCGCGTTGAAGGCCTCGGCGCGAAATTGCAGCGAAGCACGCTCTCGCAGACGGAAGTTCTTAAAGAGGGAGAAATCCAGCGTGCGCAGGCCCGGGTTCCGCACATCCGGCGAAGTGCGAGATGCGTTGCCGAAGCGGAAGGCCTGGGCAAAGCTGTACACCGAGGTGTCGAACCATTGCGCGATCCGCGAATCACGCGAACCGCCGGTTTTCTCCGCCGAGGTGCCGTTATTATTCGGCCGCTGGCCGGAGGATCCGAGGCCCGTGTTGTTCACGTTCTGCGTGATCAAAACCGGCGTGCCTTTCTGGAAGGTGAGGATGCCGTTCATCTGCCAGCCACCGATAATTACTTCGGCCGCCGGACGCATGCCGCTCAGCATCCTGCGGCCCTTGCCGAAGGGTAAGTCGTAATTGCCGCTAAAGACGAAGCGTTGCGGCACATCCTGCGTCGAAATCGATTTTTCCGCCTGGCGGTTATAAAAGTCCTGTTTGTTGCCGGCTTGACCCAGGAAAGTGACGGTTTGCGAGGCGTCGTCGATCAACTTGCCGCCCGTGAAGGCCAGCAGGAAACCGAGGCCATTGGAGAAGCGCTTCTCGACGCGGACGAGCAGCGAATGATAATTCGAGTTCGCTTGCGGCTTGCGGAAAGCGTTCACCCCTGTGTATTGCGGAAAACGCCGCAGTAACTGGGAGCGCACCACGTTGGGCTGGCTCAACGCCGAACTACCATTGGTAATCACGCCGAAGAAAGGATTCGGCACCGGATCGTTGAGCGCATTGCCAAGGTCGCCGAAGGAAGCAGGCAATTGGTTGTAAGTCATGCTTCCTTCGCCATCCACTAAGTGGTTGCCCTTTGAGGCGGCGTAGCCGATTTCCACCACCATATTGCCGGGTAACTCCCGCTGAATATTGAAATTCCATTGCTGGATCACCGGATTGCGCCAGTCGTTAAAGAAGCTCTCGCCGATGCCCAAGCCAATATTGGTGGAGGCGCCGCTATTTGGCCCATCCGGAGAGCCCAAAGGCAAGTTGAAGCCGTTGGGATAGGGGTTCGACAGGAAGGCATTGACGGTACGCCCGCCATCGAGCGTCGGCTGCATCGGCGTGGAGCCGCGGAAGCCCTCCATACCCGCGCTGCCGCTAGCCCCGGCAGCCTGCATCATGGAGCCCGAGTACATCAGCGCGTAGGCGCCGCGCATGACGGTTTTTTCGTTAAGTTTGTAAGCAAAGCCGAAACGCGGGCTGACATTGTTGCGGTCCACCGGCACCTGATAGCGATTGTCATTGTTGACAAAGCGCATGGCCCCCTTCAAATTCGGAAAAGCGGGCACCCGGCCGGCGATGGGCGATGCGGCGTTGATGTCGAAGAAGCTATACCGGTTGAAGCGCTCAGTGCGCGGCAAATCGACGTCGTAACGGATCCCCATGTTGAGGGTCAGGCGGGAAGTTACTTTCCAGTCGTCCTGTAAGTAAGTGCCCCAGTACAGGCTGGAAGATGCCGCTTGGGGGTCGTGCGAGAGTGACCCGTCGGCCGCGGTACCCAGCAAGAAGGATGCCAGGCCAAAGCCCTGCGTGCCCACCGCTTGCACCGGGTTGCGCTGGGTGAAGCCCTGGTTGAAAGAATAAGCGCCAGAGGGGTTGCCTAGTTGCGTGAAATTGAGGAAGAGCTTGCGCCATTCGCCACCTGCCTTGAGCGTATGCCTCGTCAGTACCTTGGTGCCGGAGGCGGCCAGGACGTGCGAGTAAGGCACGTTGCTCAGCGTGGTGAAAGTCGCTTGGCCCAAGGAGGTAACTCCCGCGATATTCATGCGCGGAAACTCCAGATTCTGGGTAGCGGCCTGATTGCGAATGGCAGAAGAGAAGCCAAGTTGCGTCAGGTCAAAACCCCTCGAAAAAGCGCTGCGATTACTCTCGAATCGCCCCAGGCCGTAGTTGATGTTGAAGATGGTGGTGGGGTTCAAGGTATAATTGGCGTTCAACGAAACATTGTAATTGTCAGTGCGGGTGGGTCCGTCGCCGCTGGGCGTTCCGAGGTTCCCGAAGAAATTCACCGGTGAACTGCGGGAGACGTTATAAGAGCCGCGGCCAAACACGGTGAACTTCGAACTGAAGTTATGGTCGAGCCGGATATCGAATTGATGCGCGCTGGAAGGCGCCTTGCTGGCCGCGTTAAAGTTATTGGCCTGGGTAAACTGATTCGTCGGATTCGAGTTCGGCGCAACATAGAAAGTGCGGGCGCGCGTCGCGACGGCGTCGAGGCGATTGGTAGGCAGGATGTTGCCGGCAAAAGGCTGCCGAATGAAGTTGCCCGTACCGTCGTTCGCCGCGGTAAGCGGATCGAATACAGTAATATCCGCGCCGGCGGCATTCTTCAGGCCGCTAAAGTCGCCATTGAGCCATTGGGGCAGCGGCACGGTAGCCGAGAAAAGGCTGGCGTTGCGCGTAATCGTACTCTGTTCGCTGCCAAAGAAAAAGGTCCGGTTCTTGCCGTTGTAGAGCTTCGGAATGGAGAGGGGCCCGCCGATCGTGCCTCCGAATTGATTGCGTTGGAAGGCACCGAGGGCGATGCGGTTGCGATTCGAAAAAAAGTTATTCGCATCGAGCTTACTGTTGCGCAGAAACTCGTACCCGGAGCCATGAAACTGATTGCCGCCGCTCCGCGTGGAGACATTGATGGTGCCGCCTCCGGTGCGGCCGTACTCCGCAGCCAGCGAGTTAGTGACAATGGAAAACTCCTGCACGGAATCGACGGGCGGCGTGTACGCCAGCGCGTTAATCCCCACGTTGTTTTCGGGCAGAATCACCGACGTACCATCGATCGTAATCTCGCTCGATGCATTGCGCCCGCCACTGATCCACGGCGTTGACCCGCCGCCGGGAATCACGCCCGGGCTAAGCGCGGCGAGGGCAAAAGGATTGCGGCCATTGAGCGGCAGATCCATGATCGCCTTGTTGCCGATGACGGTGGAGACCGTCGACGACGCGGTGGACAACTGCGCACTACTCGCGCTCACTTCGACGGTGGTCGTCGTCTCACCGACGGGCAAGACAATTTCCATTGAAACTGTCTGCTGCACATTCAGGCGGACATTGTTTTCGGTATAACGCTTGAAGCCTTGCTTCTCCACGCTCACCGAATAGAGGCCAGGTTGCAAGAAGGGCTTCACGAAGGAACCCGCCGAATTCGAGGTAAGTTCCGTACGGGTATTGGTCTGATTGCTGGTGATGGTGACACGAGCTTCGGGCACCGTGGCGCCGGACACGTCGGTGACCCGGCCTTCCAATGTACCAGTGGCGGTTTGGGCAAAGAGCGCGATATTGATGCTGAAGGTAAGAAGCACTAAGCGAAACATGCAGGCATCATATCGCGTTCCCGCGCGTGCCGCTTGCGTTCTTCGAAGACACGTTCTTCCAGAGCGCTCTCATCATCGGTGCAACGCATAGCTTGGCCCACGCATCGAACGCCCATGCGCCGCCGCTCCTTTTTTCCACTTGGTCTCGCGCCTCTGGCTGCCGCTCCGCCAGAGACACCCCTCACCACCTTTGCCGCTGCCGCCTCTCAAGACCCCAAGATCTTCCAGCCCGCCTTCGATCGGTTGAAGGCAGCTTGGCTTCCCGCCTACGCGGCCATGATCTTCGAGATGTCCTACATTTTCCGCAACGAATTATTGGTGCGCAAGCGGCTGCTCCATTTTCTGGAACAAAGAACGCGCCAAAGCCTGGGCGACGATCTTGTGGCCTGGCAAAAGTACTTATGGAGCCTTCCTTACGCGCCGCACCCCGAATACGCCCAATTCAAGGGCCAACTCTACGCGTATCTCGACCCGCGCATGCAGTCCTTCTTTCCGCCCGATCGACCTACCGCCTCCCGCATCCGGCTCGACCAGGTGCAATGGGGCGGGGTGCGCGTCAACGGGATTCCGCCTTTGGAAAAGCCAGCCATGCTGCCCGCCACCCAGGCCACTTACCTTAAGGACCCGCATGTCGTCTTCGGAGTCGAAATCAAAGGTGACGCCCGCGCCTACCCGAAGCGGATCTTAGCTTGGCACGAAATGGCCAATGATACGGTCGGCGGGGAAAAGATTTGCCTGGTTTACTGCACCCTCTGTGGCACGGTAATTCCCTACTACGCCGGGGCCCACCATTTCGGCACGTCGGGCCTGCTCTTCGAATCCAGCAAGCTCATGTTCGACGAAAAGACCAAATCCCTTTGGTCCACGCTCCAAGGCCAACCCGTCATCGGTCCGCTGGCCAACTCGGGCATTCAGCTCGACTTCGCCAATGTGGTCACCACCACCTGGGGCGAATGGCGCGCCCAACATCCCACTACCAGCGTGCTCTCTCTCGAAACCGGCCACCAGCGCGACTACGGCGAAGGCGCCGCCTACCGCGGCTACTTTGCCAGCGACGATCTGATGTTCGAGGTCTCGCGCACCGACCGGCGGCTCCGCAAAAAGGACGAGATCCTGGCCATCCGCATCCCGGGCGCGCCGCCCCTGGCCATCGCCGTCCCGCACCTCCGCAAAAATCCGCATTTCTCCGTAACGCACGCGGGCCACGCCGTCCGCATCGAATCCCTTCCGGGCGGCACCCATAGCGTCCAGGTGGATGGCCAGCCTTTTCCCGCCCATCGCGCGTTTTGGTTTGGCTGGTTCACCCAGTTCCCTGACACGGTGCTCATCCGCTAGCTTTTGAGAAGGATCGCGGGCGTAAATGCTGTGGGAGGTCGTTCCAGCGGCGTCCCGGTGGCGATAAGTCTACGGGAGATGGAGGCTCGGTTACTTTTCAAGCCATCTGGGAGGCCACCTTATGGTCCAGGGATGCCCCCGTTCGCCCACCTGACTCACGCCGCCGTCCTCCCGCCATGGACGGGGTGCGGGCTGGCTCTGCCGGCGTAAGTGCGATTCGCATGTGACACCGATCCCCCTGCGTATGCGCTAATAGACTGATGGAGAACACCTCCGAATGCTGACGAGGCTGAAAGTAGATGGCTTTAAGAACTTAGACCGCGTAGACGTCCAACTAGGACCTTTTACGTGCGTTGCGGGGCCTAATGGTGCTGGAAAATCCAATCTCTTTGACGCGATTTCGTTTCTCGCGGCCCTAGCGGACAGACCTCTGATGGACGCCGCACAATCGGTGCGGGGTGGTGATGCGCGTCGGGACGTACGCACTCTTTTTCGGCGGGCTGGTGGTCAGACCGCCGACAGAATGAGGTTCGTTGCCGAATTGGTGATTCCAGAGGAGGGAGAAGACGCCCTCGGTCAAACCGCTAAAGCGTCAATGACTTTCCTCCAATATGAGTTGGAGTTGCGATACCGGCCCGACACAGGAATCAAGAACACTGGCACGCTGGAAGTCGTCACCGAGAGCATGGTCCACATCAATCGATCGGCAGCCATGAGTCGACTCGGGTTTCCGCACAAGAAGGCATGGCGAGACTCCGTGGTTCGAGGTCGTCGAACAAGCGCTTACATCTCCACCGAGATAGAGCCGGATGGCGCGGTTGTGTCACTGCACGCCGACAGTATTGGAGGGTTGGGTGGCGGACGTCCTCGTCGTGTCCCTGCGTCGAGTTTGCCACGTACCATGTTGTCGTCAGTCAACAACGCCGCCGAACATCGAACGCTAGTTCTCGCTCGGCAGGAAATGGCCAGTTGGACACAACTCCAGCTTGAGCCGTCGGCGCTCCGCGCGCCGGACGAATTTTCGGCTTCGCGAAGCATCGGGCCGAACGGCGCCCACCTTCCGGCTACGCTGTACGAACTTGCGCAGGAAGCGGAGCGGAGTCACCGCGGGGGAGCGGAGGACGTATATGCAAGTGTCGCCAATCGTCTTTCGCAGTTGGTGGAGAATGTGCAACGGGTTGCCGTTGACGTAGACGATAAACGCCAGCTACTCAACATTGTGATGACCGATCGCTTCCGCACCGAACACATTGCTAGTGCATTATCGGATGGCACACTGCGCTTTCTCGCCCTCACGGTGATGGAAGCTGATCCCAAGAGTAGACGGCTACTCTGCCTTGAAGAGCCTGAAAACGGTATGCACCCCCTCCGAATCGCATCCGTGATCGAGCTACTCCGCGACCTCGCCGTTGATTCGCAGATGCCGGTTGATGCGGACAATCCGCTCAGGCAGGTAATCATCAATACTCACTCGCCGTCCGTAGTCGGTTGCGTGAATGATGACGAACTTCTGGTGGCCCAGACCAGTCGCCCCACGATGTGGAACGGGACAGAATCAGCCCGGCTATCGATACGGCACTTGTCAAAGACTTGGCGCGTAAAGGACGAAAAAGAATTGAAAGAGCCAACGGTGACCCGAGGTGACCTTTTGGCTTATTTGAATCCACTGGAAGCACTCCGAGAGGAAGACCAACCCCGCCAGGTCGGTGCTACTCGGATTCTGGACCGCAAGGATATGCAGCAACTGGAGTTGGAGTTGGTTCCTCCGAAGCTGGATCCCGTAGCGTGATGCTCCAGGCCACCCTGGTTACGGACGGATCGTCCGACTTGGTCCTCGTGAGAGTCCTTGAGTGGCTACTGTTTCAGATAATAAGCACCGAAATAGCCATACAATGGGCTGACTTGCGCGGCCTGCGCAAGACGCCGAAGGATCTCTCCGAGCGGCTTCGAGTTGCGACCGAGTTGTTTCCGTGCCGCATTCTTTTTGTGCACCGAGATGCGGAGAAACAAGATCCGGAGCTTCGCTACCAAGAGATTCAGGCTGCCAATACCACTGGGCTTAGCCACATTTGTATTGTTCCAGTGCGAATGCAAGAGACTTGGTTGCTTCACAATGAGGCGGCCCTGCGCCAAGCGGCGGACCGGCCATCAGGCACCGAGCCACTTAGTCTCCCAGCGCCTATTCAGTGGGAACGGTTACCAGATCCGAAACAGACGCTGCACCAGGCTTTGCGCACCGCAAACGGGGCAAGTGGACGACGCGCAAAGCGCTTTAACCCTGCGAAAGCTACGCACAGGTTGGCCGAACTCATTACGGACTGGTCTCCGATACGGCAGCTCCTGGCTTTCCAACGGCTTGAGGCAGACATCACTCTCGCTCTTGAAAGCCTCGGCACCCTGGAACCAATAGTGTCCGAACAATAGGTCGCAGTAGTGGGAAGGAGAGCCTCTTGGTCAAGGCCGGCGCGGAGGTCCATCCGTTTTCGACCGTGGAAAATGGGGCCATCCACGGGCTGCCACAGTCCGCCCCGTCCGTTTGCCTACATTCTCCTCCGCCATCACCCAGCACGCCAACAACGGGCGCGGTGATGGCCGCTATGAAGAAGGCGGATCACAACAAGAGCCGCTTTACCGAGTACTATTCTCCCTGCCGAAAATTGCGGTAAGTTCGACCGGTTCATGAAGTAAGTGCAACTATCCTTGACCCGAGGGGAATCGTGGGCCACCGTGCAACGGATCTCCCTTTTTCTTTGCCTATCGCCATGGAACTGTACCCGGAACGTCATCATGCATTCAAGTTCAGCTGGGACTATTACCAGTGATGAAGTTACATAACTTAGCCTCGTTGCTCTCACTTGCTCCGCTCTATCTTCTGGCGCAGGGTCCAGTAACGCCGCCCGATCCCGTCTTCTTAACCCGGCTGATGCAACTGCACCGTCCCCAACCGGTAGCTTTTGAATTCGCCGCCCTCGGCGACCAGCAGTATGGCCCCGACGGCGAACGCCGCTGGCCAGCGCTGCAGACGGCCATCAATACTTCTGGCGTTAATTTCGCCGTCCATATTGGCGACATCAAGAGTGGCAGTACCCTGTGTAGCGATGCCATGTTCGCCAACCGCCTCGAAGCCTTTAGTAACTTCGAAATGCCCTTCTTCATCACTCCTGGCGACAACGAATGGACCGACTGTCATCGGGAAAATAATGGATCCTTCGATTCGCTCGAGCGGCTCGACTATTTCCGCGCCACCTTTTACCGCGATAACCAGAGCCTCGGCAAGCGCCGCATGGCAGTCAGCCGCCAAAGCGAAGACCCCCGTTATCCGAAGTACCGTGAAAACCAAATCTGGTCCATGGGCAACGTCCTCTTCGGAATGGTTCATATCGTCGGCAGTAACAACAACCTCGGCCGTAACGCCGCCAACGACCGGGAATGGCGCGAACGCACCGATGCCAACTTCAACTGGATCAAAACGATCTTCAGCGTCGCGCGGGACAATAATTTCTCTGCCGTCGTGCTCATGATGCAGAATAACCCCGGTTGGAACGGTTTGCCCGTGCGGGTGTCTGCGCTCGAAACCGGCTCCCAGGAATCCATGTTCCACTTAGAGGACGAAACCATCGTCTACGGCCGCCCGGTATTAATGATCATTGGCGACTCCCACGTGTTCCGCATCGACAAGCCGATCATGGCTGCGAAAACGAGCCGCCCGTTAGAGAACTTCACCCGGCTCGAAGTGCCCGGTTCTGCCGAGGTCCATTGGGTGAGAGTACGCGTCGATCCAACGCGCCGCCAATTGTTTTCGTTTGAGCCCGAGTATTTGCCGGAGAACTTCGCGCCGCATACCAGGCCCTAAGCGGATTGAGGTTCGGGGAAAAACACGCTGATGGTTCCGCGCGTCCAAGCCACTTCTCCACCTTCCGGAACTGCCTAGCCCATAGCGTAAGCTGTGGGGTGGCTCATGCTTCCAGAACTGCCTAGCCCACAGCGTAAGCTGTGGGATGGCTGATGGTTCCGCGCGTCCAAGCCACTTCCCCACCTTCCAGAACTGCCTAGGGTGGCTCACGCATCCACGGGGTGGTTCGGTGTTTAAACTTCCTCACACATCCCCGCCAACGACTTTTCAAAGGGCAGGGCAGCCGCCCCATCATAGGCGCTGTTAAGAACATGTCGATCCAACTGACTCTCCCATCCGACATGGAAGCCCTCATCCTAAAGCGACTCGACAGTGGGGACTTCACGAATGCTGACGATGTCGTGCGCCGGGCCCTCGAGGTTCTGGACGCCGAAGTGAGCTGGACTGAAACTGAGCGCCAGGCACTTAACGAGAAGATCGACCGCGCGATGACGGAAGTCGCGGCCGGGCAGACGCACTTACCAGAAGACGCGCGCCGCATTCTGGCCACCAGAAAGTGGGTCCGGGCTGACCTTCGCTGACGCTACCAGAAAGCCCGACCCCGTCGATATTTGCCCCGCCGCCGGAGGCGCGGCGAGACGGGAGCACGGCCCGGAAGAGGAGTGGGCACTCCCGGGCTTTCCGTAAAAAGCCCGGCTCCGGCCCTTTCCGGGCGTGTCACCCGGAAAGCTCCCCATACCCGGCACAACGGAACCCGATATTGTTGTTTCGGTTCGTTGGCTCGTTCCTGTTACGGTTCGACGCGCGCACGTTCTGGATATTGTTGTTCCAACTGCCGCCGCGCACTGCGGCCGTGTTCCGCTGGCCTCAGTATAAACTCCTCGCACACCTCCCGCCGCAGCCGCCACGTATCTCCAAACGCCGCATGCCCCAGCCACGCCCGCACCCGGCACTGCACCCCCTCATAGCTCAACCCGCCTCCGTGATACCGCGCCAACATTTTTCGCATCCGCCGCCGCATCCGCACCACGTTCGCCCGCGCCAACCGCGCCTGCCCCGGCAACAACCGCCAACCCAGATACGTCAACCCTTCCGCGCAGCAATACACCCGGAACTTCCGCGGATGCACCCGCAACCGCAGCTCATCCAAAAACTCTCTCACCCGCCCCGCCATCCGCCACAGTTCGTCCTTGTCATCGCCAAACAGCACAAAGTCGTCAACGTAGCGGAGATAAAAGCCGGGCTGTAACTCCCGCAGCACAAAATGGTCCAGCGGATTCAGATACACATTCGCGAAAAACTGCGAGGTCTGGTTCCCTATCGGCAATCCCCGCCGCCGCTCATAAGGCGTAAACAGCGTGTCGCCCGGGAAGTAAGCCGCCGCCTCCTCCTGCTCGTTTGACCCTTCGATGATCCGCCCCGCCAACTCCAGCGTCTTTTTGCACTTCACCACCCGCGCCAACAGCTCTTGCAAAATCGCATGGTCCATCGAGGGGAAATACTTCCGGATATCGCACTTCAACACGTACCGGTAGCGCCGCACGGCGTCCCGCGCCAAAGCCAAAGCCCGGTGCTGCCCATAGCCCTTCCGCGACGCAAACGAATAGTCGGAGAAGCGCGGCTCAAAGGCCTCCCCTAGCGCCCCCGTCAAGGCGTGATGAACCACCCGGTCCCGGAACGGCGCTGCCGAAATCAGCCGCGCCTTCGGATCGTGAATCCAGAACGACTTGTAAGCTCCCGGCCGGTAGCTGCCCTCTTCCAACTCCCGCTGCAACCGGCACAGATTCGGCTCCAGCTCATGCAGAAACCGCGCCACATCCGGCCGCTGCCGCTTCCCGCGTGCCGCCAGCCGCGCCGCCTCCAGCAATGGCTCCCAACCCATCACCTGCGGCCACAAATTGCCCACCCGCTTCATACTTTGCCCCGCACGCTCTTCAGCCAACCGCCTGTCATCCGCCCCATCTCGTCCAGCGCTTTGGCCGCAAATTCGTGCGCCTCCAGGTTGATCACTTTCAAATCCTTCGCCAGTCGCATCAGATACCGGATCCGGTTTACCTCCCGCACCGCCTCCGCCAGCGATCCTGCATTCCGTATCTGATAGGTGGCATCCACCAGATGCATCAACAGCTCGAGCGACTCCGTCACCAGCATCTGCCCCAATTGAAACCGGTGCGACTTCGGAAACTTCTCCACCTTCGGAACAATCCACAGCGTCCAGTCGTAAGCCTTCTGCACCACCACCGCAGGTTCGCTATTCATACTTCCCTCGCCCACCCCCACCCACGCCGCCCCTGGCTAGCCCACAGTGTAAGCTGTGAGGTGGCATTATGCTTCCGTGCGTCCACGCCACCCCATAGCTTACGCCTGTCTCTTATACACATCTGACGCTGCCGACGAATAGAGAGGTGTAGATCTCGGTGGTCGCCGTATCAT
>ENA-ORBV01005406-ORBV01005406.1-microbial-mat-metagenome-genome-assembly--contig:-NODE-5406-length-23560-cov-8.112975_pt1 | contig 23560 bp, 18 predicted proteins | sample MGYA00237777_ERZ505514 | MGnify/ENA primary metagenome ERZ505514 (study PRJEB26160, sample SAMN06269048) | microbial mat metagenome | isolation source: Oligotrophic lake microbial mat | place... | reverse complement strand
GAGACAGAGATACGACACTTTGTAGTTGATTCGGCCTAAGCTACTTCTATTCTTTGTTTATTACTTTGCATGTGTAAGACTACTGCTGCAGGGTACTAGCTACTCTAGCTACTACTTAGCTAGTAGACTTGTCGATCAGCGAAAGTTGGTGTCGGCACAGGCTATCGGTACTCTAGCATCTCGAGTAAGCATCCGTCCTTCCTCGTCATCCCAAACCCGTTAATGTGACAAAGAAAACGCTGACAATTATTTCTAATCTCCTTTAAACAGGGCTTGGCTCGCATGCTTGCTCCCACATGTAATCCAATTCGATAACCTCTTCTGTAGCACACCATGGTCCTCAACCTCCCCACCGCCCATACTGTACAACGAAGGATTTCCCTCATCTCCTTCAAACCGTTACGATCATTAACATCCAAAAGCGCAGCGCACAGGTCGTTCCATTTCATATGTGTCACAAATCATGTCTCAATTAGTGGGCACGCGTGCAGGTATGTTGGGTACGTAGCTTGTCCTGCTGTTTCTACGGGTGTGAAATCTGGAAAGCGGAGGCTCCATGTGGCGAATTTGAGTACCGGTTCATGACAAGATCGAAGTAAACTCGCGCGACTGTCTGCTTTTATGTGTTCTGCAGTCTGTCAGTCGCACGCGAGTCACCGCCAAACGCCAAAATTGATGTCGGAGGCCGCTGCAACAAATCGAAACCCACAACGGCCGCAACACAATTTACAACAGGCACACCTGACATACATGGGCGCGAGAGCTAAGGTGTGTTCATTGACACCCCAGTTGGAGTTGTCAGCGAGGAACCTATCTTTCCGATCCAGTTCTTCTTTCATGTACTGTATCTAACTTGGTAACATGGGAAACATTCGCTACATTTTCGGGTGCAAGGAAAGAGAGCCCCCTTCTCCACAGAACAACGACGATACGAAACGATCAACAATGCATGGGAATGGGGCTACGTGGGTTGCGATGGCGCTTTCAACAAACTCCGCAGACGACAAACTCCAAAGTCTTATTGTTCACTCGTTGATGTGATAATTCGCATGAACAAAGGGGAGATTAAATCACATTCTGTCCAAGGGGAGGAAGACTACAAGACTCTCCAGTCGGAAGATGGCGCTTATAGAAACGCGACAAATTCCATTATCGGGAACGAAATCTACAACAAGGCTTACCAACTCCCCAAGTCCAAACCCTGCCGATGCTATTACATCCCAATCGCTGAATGTGCAGCTGGTCTTGAGCCCATCGCCCCACAACGGAGAGAGGACGGATGGAATGCGCTGCTGATGGGATTGAATGGGGAAATCGTAGACACGCAGGGGGACATAACAAACATGTCTGTGAAAGGACTGGAGAAGCTGGCTGAGAACTTTTTGATAATGATGAAGCCTCATGACAACCTCTATGACACATGTGATGATGGGGTTCTGCTGACATTGCCAATTATCTCCCTTGAGGACGCACTCAACTGGAAAGAGGGCCAACCTGTCGATTTTCTTATTGCTGCGGATCGTCTTGGCTATTTGGCACCATTTAGCACGAGAAACATCCCGGGCCTGCTCACAAAAGCCACACCAGAGGATGTCGAGAAGGCTACAAAGATCGTAGCTCAGATCATTGCTGCCCTCACAGACCTTGTAGCTTCTGACGAAAACGATAATTTCGTGGATACCATGAACGAAATTGTAGATGTGAATCCCTTCCGACGCGGAGTCTTTTTTGGAAAAGAATCCAAACATAAGACAGCAAAAATTCACTTGCAGAATCTCAAGAATTCGCGGGCCAGTCTTCGAATGCCGGAATGCAAGGGGAAGGCATTTGTTCCAACCAAAGTCATTTCGAAGAATCCGTTGTTGAAAGTCAATATGGAAGTTTGGTTGCAGGCATCCGATATCGACAAAAACGCAGATGGGGCATGTTTTACGTTGACCCCCTCCTAGCAGGCATCAAGGCTGGAAACGGGTTATACTTTGCCAAGACGGGCACGAAACTTATACCGAGGTGCAAATGCAAAGATGACGGGAACGAGGCTGGTGATGACTCTGAGGAAAGTGCAGGTGTCCCGGTGCATTTGTTGCATAAATTGTGGGAGCAGAAAGGGGGAATCCGCACGGTTGACCCCTCGTTTATGACCACGCGGCCCAGGCCCAGCGAGATCACAACACCGCCAACTCGCACCCTGGATGATGACGAGCTTTCTGATATTTCTACTGTCTAATAGAGTAAAGAGCTAGTGCTACTATAGGAAATATCTAAACATTGGTGGAAGTGGCAACCCCTAGCTACTAGCTAGTGTTTATCTTATCTTAATTGAAAATTGGAGCCCTGATTATCTTAACTCCGCTAGACGTAAGTTGCGGATTCTGGTGGAGGTTAAAGGAGGAGGATGCTTTTTGGTGTTTTTTTAAAGACTGCAACTGTTGGGGATTGAACTACCCCTGACTGAACCTTCATGGATGGAAGGACAGACAACAAGCAACAACAACCAGCAGTGTGTAGCTAATGGTCATTCTAATTGTAATGTTTGGTTTGTGTACCTACTACAGCCTCTTGACCTGATCTAGCCTAGTTAGCTGTTGTTTGATGAGCACGGTAAGGACCTAGGTTGGCAGTGATCATGGTTTCAACATCAACTCCAACCCCAACATTTCAACCGCACACTTGCTCCACCCAACGCTGTCTCGAAGCACAGTTGCTCCATCAACTCTAACCCTACTGTAGTGTTTTTTACCTGGTTCCACACTTGCTCCTGTGTTGTCCCCTTTTGAACATGTTGTCATTGTTGTGGCTAGCCGTCGGCTGTTTGGCTTGGGTTTGTTGATGACCGAACAAGCTGAATAAAATTTGGTTGCTCGAGTGGGGGCATCTGCTGCTTTCCCATTGGCATGGCATCAGACAACTGTTGATTTTTAGCTAAAAATGTTGATGCTTCTGTTGATGTTTGTTGTGGAGTGCAAAGTCAGATTCTAGCGGAGCCATCCAGCTCCGCTACGTCGTAGGGCTACCTTATTCCCAAGTATCTTAAATGTGGGGTTGGAGTGTAGATAGAATGGCGTATGGTGTGGTGGACGCTGTGATATTTCTTGCTGGTTTCCCTCAATTGAATCTCATGATCGTTTTTCTTCTTTGATGAAGTGTATTCACTACTTTACCGATCGCTAGTAGTAGGCTGCATCTCTTCATAAACAATAACGCATCAACTCCACCAGAGTCAGTAGACTTTTTCATAAGCATTTTTTTGATGTGGTCATTTTCTTCCTTCAGCTTTCCCGGAATGGATTCTTTTGAGTACGACTTTGCCGCGAACAATTTCTGGGGATCCAAGCTGCTGTGGTTTCTTTTGGGCTACGGGCTTGTGGAACTTGGTTTTGCTGCCTTGGTCTATTTCTATTGGCTACCCAAATTAAATGCACCCAGAGACCCGCCCATCATTCGGAATTATGAAGACCATACGAAACGCCACAAACTTTTTGAGAAGATGTTGCTGCGCCAAGAACGGCTCTGTGAAGCATTGTCGATTCCAATTGCACCTTACTTTGCACAATTTATTCGTAATTGGTTCTTTGTTTTGGAAGAAGATTCCGAGAATGAGGCCTCGGAAGAAACATCTTTGGCTTGTATCAAAGAGACTGGATTGCCCTGCAAAGAGGACATCGACAAATTGATCAGCTGGGGTTACTTCAATGTCGATTCCGCTCAAATCACAGAAGAATGGCAAAAGAGGGAGCTCGCAATAATGTACGGCATGATTAAGGATCGGCATGGAATGTCTCCTGGTCCCAAGACAAGACAAAAATTGCAGCCAGTGCAAATGACGATTGAGCCCTTGGACATTAAATATCGGCCTCTGGCGGTTTACATTGTATTCTTCATCTGCAAAACAATCATGGCCTTATTTTTACGATGGAATGGATTTTCCCATCATTTTTCGTCGACAGGGTTACCCTATTGGTATCGACCAGGCGGCAAACAAAACAACAACAACAATTCATCTCAGCCCCTGCCCTTTCTCTTTTTCCATGGCATTGCTCCCGCTGGGGCGACGTTCTACGTCCCCATGATTATGTGGGGTCTAGCAACAGATGAAAACGGCAAAGTTGATCGTTCCATCTTTTTGTTTGAAAACCCTGCGGTCGCCTTTGGCTTGACAAACCATGCACCTACCGAGCAAGAAACTGTGGATGGAGTTTGGGAAGCCGTGGATCAGCACTGCGGGCCAAAAACAGAAGTATCAACTTGTGGTCACAGCTTTGGAACTTGTCTTCAGACCTACGTAGTACATTCTTCCCAAGGCCATCGTGTCCGGCAAATGGTCCTCATGGACCCAGTCTCCATTTTGTTGAGCGATCCTGATGTCATAACGAATTTTGTCTATTCCAAAATGCGTGTATCGAAATTGCACGATTCGGTACCCGTGCTCGGCGCCGCAGGCTACGTGATGAACGAGCTTTTTATAGAGCATTTTTTACGACGTCAGTTCGCATGGTACAACGGAGAACTCTTTTTGGAGGACATCCCTGATCACTGTCAAGTGATTGTCTGCTTGTCGGACAGAGACGAAATCCTGAATGCGCAAAAGATCAAGGCTCATATTGACATCCACAACGGTAACACTCCGTCCGTTCCACGGTGCATGAAATATCTGAAAGAAAGCACTAGTCCCAACTCGAGTCCCCGGGTCGTCAAAAAGGCTGGTTCTACTGTTTCTTCTTCTACGTCAACAATGTCGCTTGAAAGCGCTGCTAACAAAGTGGACCTGATTTACTGGGAAGGAGAAGGAGTAGGCCACGGCTATTGCTTGTTTGATGTCTCTGCTTGGCAACTAACTCGGAAACGGATGAGCAAGGGGCAGCAACAGATTTTCAAGAAAAAGTCTTTGTAACGATTGGACTGCGACGCGCTCAGGCGCATACCAGTACTGTGTCCGTCATGCCACATTTTCAACTTCACTTCACCCTCGAATTGTTTTTCACACCACTTGCGATTCTATTTTGAGAGAATTCACCGCTGCCTTTTTATACTAGATTTGGTCCTACGCCTCCCATCGCCACTCTAGCTTTCAGAAAATTTGATTAATACTATGTTACCACTGCTATTTCAATACATTGAAAATGAATCGCTATAGAAGCAACGGAGACGAAGGCAATCAAATGCGTGCCGTGACTTCTTCCTTTTCAGATTGTTTTGATTTTTCCTCAACTATAGGAGAGGGCGTGATATGGTTGCCTGGGAGGATGGCATCTGGCGCATCTCTCAAGTCGTTTAAATTGGACACCTTTTCAAGGGAGAATTTATACAGATTCCAAAAATCGACTTGTTTTTGCTTCGCTTGGATTCTTCTACGCTCGATTTCCTCAATGTCTTTTTCGAGTTGGGCACTGAGATTGAGGTAATAGTCGTCACCTGTCGCTGCCGCTGGCGAAGAAGAAGATGAGGTCTCCTCCGAGTTTGTTATTGTGGCATTCTCCCCCTCAGCTGAGGAGGGCTGCGATGATGACTTCTTATCCTTTGTTTTAGATTTAGTATTGCGTACAGTGGCTTCATCTGTGTCAAGCGAAGGCGTCACAACAACCGTTGGTTTCCTGGTCACCAAGTGGTGCCCTATTCCTGTTGCCGAATGCAGGACGACTTTTGTCATCTCCACAAAACGCTGTACATTCTTTCTACTAGCGTGCCTTACTTTGACGGGATCCTTCCGCTTTGCTTGTTGGGAAAGGGCCTTAAGATGATTGTAGAGTGTCTTGCTGGTTGTCATGGCAGCTTGCAGTCAGTGTGATGTATGCTACGAAGTGATTAGTTGCGAGTCTAGCTAGTAGAGCTACTAGTTGTCAACGCCCTCCCAGTAAATAGAGATGGGTCAAGGAGATAAATGGACACTTTGAGGTTAGTTTGCGAGGTTGGGGTTGCTTATTAGTGCGGTCGCAGTCAGTGCGGCCGCCGAGGTCAATGGTACAACTGTGCGTTCACAATGGTTGGGCAGAAATAGGTGGGAAACACCGCCCGATAAGACATCGGACGTCTGTAATCTGACCCTTTTGATTTTGACAGCTTTTAGGAACAGATTTTCTTCCACAGTACGTACTACGTCGTACTACTGTAGTAGTGTACTTGTACATAATTATGACTTCTCATTTCCGGCAGGCGAGCAGCAGTCTAGCGACAGCTTGCACGCAGCAGCATTGCACCCAACCTTGACGAATGGATGTTCTTCAAAGAGTTGATCCAGCCATCAAAGTTTGTGATCCAAAATCACAAATTTGGAAATTGGACTACTATTCTACTTTCTACTAGCTAGACTAGTAGCCTTACTATTACTTCGCATCAGAATATTTTGAATTATAAAAGACAATGATGGACTCGTCTTCCTTTTTCCTTGTGACATTGGTAGCCTCCATGAGCCTGTTCTCGGGCAGTGCGTTTCTAACGCAACAATCTTCCCATCAGCAAAGAACGGTCACAAGAATGATTCCCGATGAATTACAGGAATTGGAAAAAGCCCGAGCTAATTTTGAATATTTGATGAAAACAGAAGGCCTCTTGAAAGACGATGCTATTCTTCCATTGCCGCATAAAAAAGAAGAATACAAACCGAGGCCTCTGACAGAATCGTCTCGTCAACGGCGCCAATTCGAAATGAAATTGCTGGCGTCCTTGGAAGACAGTGATGAAGCCGTGGAGGAACTCGTGGCACTGTGGATGTTGGAACGAGGCGAAGAGGCTTTCGGAGCCTTGAAGCAAATGGAGCAGGTCTGCTCTCCAGGGCTGGTCGAAGAAGAAAACATGTTACGTGGATTATTGGACGAGTTTGGTGTTCACTGGGCAGAGCCTGTCAGTCGTCTAGCGGCTTTACTATATTTCAAGGGAAATTCCGCGGAATCTATGCAATGGTGTGAAGTTGCTCTTGCTGTCAAGCCGTGGCATTTCGAAGCGGTCCACACCCACGTATTGAATGCTCTTCGGGAAAATGATTTGCCCACAGCAGTCCGCTGGCAACGCAAGGCATTGCCTCCTTTGAATCGTAAGACCAACAATAAAGCACGAAGAGCCTGGGTAAAGCGTGCTGTGAGTGACGCACGAGAATCCATGGCAAAAGCTGAAGCCGTTGCCGAGGAAATGAAGCGCGGAAAAAACGCCATCATGAAGGAAAGTGAAATTTGGCAATAAACAAACGAAATTCGCCAGGAAAGAGAAGCATGGTTTGCACTGGTCGTTGTACTACTTTCGAGATCTAAAATAATGCGAGATTTTATTTATTTTATAAAAGTACAACTGTCAGAGAAGAATAAGTTTGACCGATTTGCAACGTGGGTATTAGCTTTCATAAATGAATAATACAAAGAAAAATAATTATAAATTTACTACTAGTAAATTGTCCTCCTCGTTCAACATCCCCATGTCGTTGTCTAAAAAGAGTCACTTCACAAAACAGAAAAAGCTCGACAGCTCGGTCCATTCGAGAACTCTGATACAGTACGATGTTATTCGTCTAATGGTACGGCGTCGCGGGACCACATTGTGTAAAATGAAACTGGCGATAGATTCAATTTCCGAGTCAAGTTCGTTGGACTTCTATCAGTTCGTGAGATCCATGCCAGCGTCTTCGCCTTCGTCCTCGTTTTCGTCCTGCTGCGACAGCAACTGCTGCATGACCTCCGCCAGTTCATCCGAACCAATCTTCAAGCCAAACTGTCGCTTGTAGCCTTCCAAAATACGAGCGATTTCTTCGCTGGAGCGGGACAAGGCGTCGGCCTCCTTTTGAACGGAGCCAGCCTTTTGCTCCACAATGCGAGGCCAATGCTTCCACAAACGGTCGCCGTCGAGGTCGTTCGTTTCGATCTCGAGGAGCTCACGGGCCGTTTTCTCGTTCATTTCTACACCGTCGTTGAAGTTGAGCCAATGACGGCGCCTGTTCTTCTTGTTGCCGAGATGCATTTCGCCGTTGGCAACAGCCAAGTGCTTTCGTAGCTGGGCCGTCTTTTCGTGACCGGTACGAGCAGCGATCTGTCGCACCTTGGCGTCGTTTTCCATCTTTTCTTTGGTCGCATCCAATTTTTCGCGTTTTCCGACGAGATCACTATGCTGGTAATTGGCCTGTACCGTGGTGGAACGAGGCGGCAATGGACAAAAAGAGGCAAAGTCAGCGACGCGTTTTGGGAACGGCGTAGACGACAAAGAAAATTAAAAATAAATAAAAAGGAAATTAATTCACGTACTTCATGCTGGAGCATCTTTACCGCGGATTCCAACGCAATAAGCTCCGCTTCGGCTCCGCCGGATTTCTGCTTCTCCAATTCGGCCAATTTGTCCTCCTTTTCTTGAACGTCTTTCGCCAGTCCGTCCCTGTCCTGTTGAGCCAAGTGGAGACGCTTTGCGCTGACCTCGTGTTTGCGAAGCCAATCATCGCGGTCGTGTTTGAAGTTCGCAAGTTGACTGTTGAGCTGGTCGGGAAGACGCATGCTGCCGTTGGTGTCGCCGTCGAAGTCGGTGGTTCCGGAACCGCCGGCGTTGGATCTGTAGGAGTTGTAGTGCATCGTCTCAATATGAAAGCTTTAGAAAGTCAAAAGAAGTAAAAGTAAGGTCACCTACCGCACAGAAAAGATCAATGCAACCAATCAGTCAATCAATGGAGGAATCAATGGTGTTTTGCACCGAGCGAGAGCGAGTTCGAAGGCTGCCGGTCAGGTCAACGCCTGTCGGGGAGATTCGAAAAACACACGGCATAATGTGCGTCTGGCTTCTTCGATTTCTCTATCGCGATCGACGGTTAGACTGAAAAGCATGAATTCGGAAAGAATGTGCGTGTGCTTCTCGGGCCCAAAGCACGACTCGAGATGGATAAAATGAACGTTAATACGTTAACCGGCGATATTCGAGGATGTCCCGGCGATAGATTAAGTGAATCCATGTATGATCATTTTCAGAAGTGAGGAAATTACACCCTTGGCTACAACTCCTCGTTTGTGCAACGCCGAGCGGCATGGAATGTTTTGCCCTCCTCACATAAACCCGGAGTCTAATCAATAAACTTGGCGATTAAAATAGCAACTCCTACTAGCCGAGATAACAAGCGCCAGAGAAAGAAAGGAAGGAAACACTCAAGCGCATCAATAGAAAAGTAGCACCAGAGCAGAGGAGCACCTCACCGCAAAGGTCAGCGCCATCAATGCAAGGAGACGAGGGCCACAGCCTAAGCATCTACCATCCTATCTACCTGCATAGCAGCCATACAAAGTCAACAAGAGACTTGTACCTGAGAAGTTCTGTAGAATACCTAGAATAGACTATTAACTAGTGTAGAAAACTAGAAAAGCCGATGAAGTTCCCGCATTGGGCTTCGCTAGCCTTTGTTGGCATTGGCATCCTCTTCGTCCCCTATGGTACAGCAAAGGGGATACCAGAGACCGATACGGGTGTAGTACGTAGACGAATATCACACCAAGACGGCATTGCCAAGCCAAATGCTTCGATAAGAGGAAGTTCAGAAGGCAAAAAACGGCACTACAAAGGCAGCAATATGCGATCTCTACAGCGAGAGGATAGTTGGTTCAGAGATATCCTACTTGACTCGCTGGCTGGTAGTTTAAACGATACGCCAACTAGCGCTCCAACAACAGGCAGTGTACCTACTCCCAGTCCTGTTGAACCTCCCACAAACTCCCCAGAGCCACCAACTGATCCACCAACTGATCCACCAACAACAGATCGACCTACAGAGCCTCAAACTGGTCCACCAACTACAGAGCGACCTACAGAGCCTCAAACTGATCCACCAACTACAGATCGACCTACAGAGCCTCAAACTGATCCACCAACTACAGAGCAACCTACCACATCACCAACAGTAGCAGCAACCAAGACACCGACACCATCACCAACTAAAACACCAACGCCATCACCAACGAACACGCCTACATCATCACCAACCAACACACAAACGCCACAGCCATCCAACAGTACACCATCACCGACCACGAGTCCAACACCACAACCCACAGATGATCCTACATCAACTCCAACAACACTGCCCACACAATCACCAACAACGACTCCATTAACAGATGCCCCAACACTGGGACCTTCTCCAGGGCCGTCCATTGCAACAACTACTACTTTGCCCCCTACGCTCAATTTGGAATCGGTAGCACCAACTCCAGTATGTTCTGCAGAGGTAAGTTAATGAGGGGATGATTGATGCACCATTTCTTTGTAGTAGGTTGAAGCAAGGGGCGATCCTGGATGCCAATACTTCCCTCTCGTTTACGTGGATAACGCCTCAAACAATCTGTTTTCTTGCTCTTATTACCGTTCATCCTGTAGGTGGAGATTTCATGTGTATGGGCCGTCGATGGTGTGACAGACTGTCGCAACATCCCAATACCTGGATCGTGCGAGGCAGAAGGGATCCTTCTTGACGACAGAGATAGCGCTATACCCTTGAACACACTTACATTCTTGTTCGACTATAGCTCATGTTCCAGTAGTGTGACCCTACAGCAGCAACCCGAAGAATTCGTGTGCACAGATCAAGGGACACCATCTGCTGGAGACTTTGATGCTCAAATTACCTGCACAGATGAAGCGATGAACGTTCTGGTAGATGATACTTTTTCTCCAGGCAGTTTTATCATAGTTCAGGGCGTTGAAGGTGGAAACCTGACTCAAGCAATAACGTGCGAAATATCAGAAGGCAGCAACCCAATCCAGCAATTACGCATCATGACAGCTGTGTTTGGAAACTTTTATCTACAAGACCGATACGGCAGTTTCGTTGTGGAAAGTTGTGATGCCCAGCGGTGCGTCGAGCCTGTTATCTATACGTATAGCATCACAAACATTCAGAGCGAGTCGCAAACGATTACAGAGTTGATGAGGGATAGAGACGGTGATATTGTGAGTCTCCTACCACTGATTCCCGAAGGCGACCTGACTCCAGGTCCTGGAGAGGCGATCACAGTCACCGAAGAAGGTGGTCTCAATGTGTGCTTTGATGCTGATATCGATACGAGCATCATGGTGCAAACCTCTCCCGAAGTCGGACCAGCCTGCCGAGGATCCGGAAACTACAGTGTCGTAGTTGAAGTGGAATGTAGAATCGACCTTGACATTATGTGTGAAACAGAATTAGGAGTGGAATGTAAAGCTTTGGATTATTCTCGCGACGTGTGTGCTGAACCTGGTGAATCTCTTACAACCCTTCGCCTGCGCTATGAAAGCCGCAGCTGTGGCATTTCCACACCGACTGCATCATGCGAAGACTTTGCTATGCCAGTTGATCGAGTGGAGATCACGTGTATCGATGCCAACGCAACAAGCGCGCCCGTTGATACAGTGAACGAATCTGGGGAAATGGATGTTGGAGAAGGGGAGACAATTGTCATTTCCAGCAGTGGTTCAGCTTTGCCAGATTGGATCGAATGTGAAATCCGAAGCGCTCTAGATCCTGAAGTGGTCTACCAAAGTGTAACAGTGCAAACCAGCGGTTCTGGGGAGATTTTTCTCACAGATCAGTTTGGGAGTCTACAGGTGGAGGCGTGTAGCACGAGCGCGAAATTTCTTGATTGCCTTTCCATTGCGTGCTTTGAGTTCATCGTCCGCAATGTCGGAACCAACGGTGCTGACGTTGCTGAGCTATCTCGAACTTTTTTGGATGAGACGATTAGCTTGCTTGATATTCTACCAGAGACATTTCTTGCACCTGGAGAATCGACAGAAGCTATTGAAAAGGTTCTGATTGATGTTTGCAGACCCGAACCATACTGCATCACTTCCGTTGTTCAATCATCTGGCGAAAACGGACTTCTCTGTGAAGACGTAGATGAGTATTGCTTTGGTGGGGCAAAAGAAAGATGCGAGGTTTCACTGGCAATGACATGTGAAGTGGTGGACGAGGGATTAGAAGGAAGCTGCACAGATCTCCAAGGCGAGCAATTCCCCCAATGCCGCTGTACCGAATGCCCGAGCGAGTTAAGGTTCATATACACCGCATTGCCGTGCGCTAGCACGCCTACTGCTGGTCTTCTCACTTGCATTGACGAGAATCCTATCCCTGAAGGTAGTGCATCGCTGGTTGTGTCATCTGGAGATACTATTCTCTTTAGTGGTACCGTCAATAACGGAGATGAGATCCGAGTCAACGAGGATGGATCTTGCTTGCCTGGAGAGCTCCTGATCGCTATCAGCAATCCAGAAGAAGCATCGACTTCCAGCCAGATTGTTACGATTGACACGTCATGTGTCGATCCAGGAATACCTTTGCTCGCGAATTTTGGTGCCGTCCAATTTTCGGGATACACTTGCGCCGACGACAGCGTTCCCCACAATTGCTTTGTCAACACTCTATTTGAAGTTACCGCGACGAATGCTGGCCAAGTCGAGCTCAATATAACAGATTTCACTTTTGTTTTGGATGGAAATGACAACACAGTATCAGTTGATTTCCAGGGAAACCAAACCCTTGCACCGGGAGGCAACGTGACGGAGACAGCATCCGTTCTTGTCTCACTCTGTGAAGCTTCTGTATACTTCGCAACCAGCACCGTATCAGGGAACACTAATGAATGCACTGCCAATGCGGACATTACGATTGGTCCTCTGGAACCAGAAACAATATCCCCGACCGTCTCGCCAGTTGAAACAGAAGCTCCCACCGTCGTGGACTCAACTCCACCTGAAACAATTCCTCCGACCTTTGTAGACTCAAATGTACCTACGACCCCAGAGCCTGTAGCACCAACAACACAAGCGCCAGTTACTGAGAGTCCAACACAAGCGTCCGGTAGTACTGATAGGCCAACATCAAGTGACTGCATTTTCGATGTACAAACGCAATGTACTCCTCCAGCAGGGTCTGACAGCTGCGAAGAAATTAACACAGATCCAGTGCAGTGTCAAGACAAACCAGAGACCATGCTATTTCTTTACGAAGGCGGAAATTGCCAAAACAGCTTCAATGCACAATTTGGGCCTCTCTTCATTTGCGAGGACTTCAAGGGTGGTCCATCTACTGAGCCAGTATACGTGGTAATAACGGATATTAGAGGGGCTGGGATAGTGTATTTTAATGGCTGGGCCGAGGTCGGCGACCTCATCGACATCGAAGCTCAAGGGAATGCTATGGAGGGCAACCATAACATCACCATTTACAATTCGAATGTTACGGTACCAGAATCAATTGTACAAACGTTGGTCCTCCATACTTCTTGTTCAGAAGGTGAAACATCTCAAAGTTTGTTCCTGAAGGACCGATTTGGGTCGATGCGACTTGTCGGGTTCAACAATGTCGCGCAAGGAAATGTGTCTTGTTTCGTTGAAGCTGGACTCGAAGCAATCATCACAGTCCCACCTTCTGTGGCTGGACAACCTCTCACAGTTACAACAGTTGCCACAAGATTCACCTCAGCTCCTGACGGGGATGAAAGTCTCTTAAATAGAACTACTGACTTTCAGGGAGATCAAATAACTTCAGATAGTGACCCAATTACAATCAGCTCAAGTCTGGATATTGACTTGACACTGAGAAGGACATACAGTGTTTTCACGACGGTAACAGGGGTGACAACTGATGGGCAACAGTGCGAAGGAAGTGATCTGTACCAATTTTCTGCCGGTCAACCACCTCCACCTCTTTTCCCAACTGTTGCGCCAACAGACAGTCCGACGCTATCGCTACAACCAAGTTCAGACCCCGAGAGGACACCTTGCGAATTGACTGCCGTCCTTACTTGCGTAGTCATCCGCGGGGGATCAAATACATGCGCAGGTTTACAGAACCCAAGTGATGTCACGTGCACTGGTGGCATGATGCCAAGCGCACTCTCATTTCAATATACAGGCGATCGATGCCCTGTGAACCCACAAAATTATGAATGTACTGATACAGATCTGAATATGGGAGCAGCTAGAGAAACCGTTTTTGTTGAAGTGACGGACGGAGACCGTATAATCGGCTTTGGTGATGCACCATTAAACGAATTTGTAACTGTGAAAGGCGAGTATGGTCCGACAACAACAGTCACGGTCTACACTTTCGACAGTGACGTAAAAGGTGATCTTCTCCAGACCCTCACAATCCCGACGGGATGTAGCACAGACGAGGATCTAACACTGCTGAACCAATATGGCGCCCTCGAATTGACCGGTTTCACGAATGCAGCCTCAGGAGAGCAAGGAATTGAAGCTGAAATTGAACTCATCTACGCCGTTGAGAACGCTGGTATCCAGTCAGCAGAGGTTGAAAGTGCGCTGATAATTGACGCATTCGATGGTGGTCCAATCGAGATTATCAATAATCCTCTTCTTTTGGAGCCTACTGCGCTGTCAATTCTCTTTCGTAATCAACAGCTTCTGAATTTACGGCTGAAAGAGCAATTGGGTAGAACAGATACCTTTTTCCTTTCAATAACAGGAAGCTCGACTGAAAATGCCATTCCATGTACGGACACGGCGCAGCTGTCTTTCTAATTTGTTTCATTGCGACGGTTTTATCATTCAAGAATTTTCAAGCAACAAACAATCAACACTGCTTATTTTTAACATAGCACATGGACTTCCACTCCAGCAGCAAACTTTTGAGCATTGAACAAGATCACGCTGCATTCCGATGGTTCGTATTAAGGATGCATCCTGATTGCTCAGTGCACAAATCTGCGACACGTAGTACTATCAAGAGAAAAGAACGGAAGCAAAATGGATCGACGCATGAAGCGGCCTGGCCTTGGGTTTGTATCTCAACGAGCTATGCTACAGCCACGACAATCCTTAGAGAAAACAACGACGAATAGAAGAAAAGTATAGGGGCGGTGTAATGTGAACATTGTAAATGTACAATACTCTTTATTTGACGACGGGTTGTTGACTGACTCACTTCACATCTAACAGTAAATTGGGATTGAGGCAGCTAATTGTTACTTTAGTTTTATAACAAATTTCAATCATGATCATACGCGTGTCCACTTCCACTGTATATATACGAAGTATCTCGCGCCATTCTCTTGGTTTTATTTATTTACTCTTGCTTCTCCCCAGACTGATTCGTTGTTTCTTGTTTGCTGTCCCCTCTGTAGCGCCTTTCTTCGTATTGGAATCAGACGAGGCCCGCTTCCTGGCGGCTGGTGCTTTCCCCTCCACCGCAGGAGCCTTCGCCTTTGCTGGTTTCTTTTGCTGTTTTTGTTGCTTTTGTTCTTGTTGCTGTTCTTGGCGTGCCAAAATGTTGACGTCTTCCTCTTGCACTTTGAATGTATCGTCCATGCCTTCAATTTCACCGTCCAATTTAGCCATAGTATCTTGTGTCTTGACGAGAGGACAGAATTCATCTGTGATAGCTTCCAACTTTAATTCTTGTTCGTGCTTTTCATTGTATTGTATACTCGCCACCATGGCGGTAGGGCCTGGAATAAGTTTCCCACTGTATTGCGATCCCTTGAAATCCAAAATGATGCCATCAGAATCGACTTGAAAGCGCCCAATGGCTCCCGTAGAACCCTCAAAATCGAGGGCAGCCGCATCTTCGGGATTGATTTGTAAAAGGATTGTACATTCCCCATTGTCTTCGCCTAGGGAATGAGGCAAAATAACGTTCATATAATCGCTTATAGTTTGCGCTTCACTACTGGCGTTGGTTGTGGATTTTCTCTTCTTTTTGGACGGACTACCGCTCTTCTTTTTGGGCGATTCATTTTTTCCCTCCTCAATGACGCTATTATCGTCGTCGTCGTCATTGTCGTCTTTCTTTTTTGCAGCAGCTTTCTTGGCGGGCTTTTTTTTGGACGCGCTGCCAGTCGCCTTTTTGGGTGATTTACTTTTGATCTCCTCACTGACGCTATTGTCATCGTCGTCACTGTCGTCATTCTTCTTTGCCGCGGCTTTCTTGGGCGGCTTTTTTTGGGACGCAGTGCCAGTCGACTTTCTTGGGGTCTTTTTAGGGGGCGGTTTACTTGTGATCTCCTCAAAGTCGCTGTCGTCCTCGCTGTCCTCCTCGTAGTCGTCACTGTCGTCGTAGTCGTCACTGTCGTCTTTCTTCTTTGCGGCAGTTGTCCTGGGAGATTTCTTCGGCGGCATTGTGGTTAATTCAGCTTCACTGATGTACAGTTGACAGAGATGAAACGGTGGTCAATGCTCGGGCTGTAGATACTACCTCAATTGAAATGGTACTAGTACGGTACAATTGTAGTGGTATTCCAACATGCAGCCAATGAATCGATGCCAAACTTGAATGCCAAGAATCCATGGATGTTGCAAGGCGTCCTTAAGAGTGCCCAGTGCGCTCTGTTGGCAATTTCAGTCCCGGGCCAGTCTGAGTCACAAACCACTCAGTAAGAACACGAGGGTCACCAGTTAAGCTAAAAAAAAAAGGATGAGCCAAAATGCATCTACTATCTATCAATCTGGTCTGTTTTAGACTACTATTTTCTTATTGGAGCTACAAGTGGCCTTGGGCTAGAGAGTTCAAGCTTGACATGTCCTTAACTATTTTTAGTTGGCTCCAGAAGTGTGGCAGAAGTTTAGCAGTCATTTTTGGAGGGTTTTGGGCCATTTCTCAACAACAAGGCCCCGTTAAGGACATGTCAAAGTGGAAACAGAATGCCCTGACCAGGCCGATGCTTAGATGCATTGGTTGTTTGGTCATCAGAAGCCATCTTGGCATCCAGACAGGGTGCTACAACCTGGAAACATTTATCTATTTTAGCTACACCTATCCATTTCATCGGGTCTCCTAGCCCCGCCAGCCGGGCCAAATGGAATCTTCATTCAAATTTATTCAAAAACAAATGAGACAACAAATCCGAATCCTATTTTCCGTTGTGTGGCGCCAGCATGAAAAATGCTGCATGTATCCTCCTCCAATTTCATTTTGGCTTCATGTTGGATCGGCTCACAAAAAGCTTTGAAGTAGGTAAAACAATTAGTTTTCTTGCCGGCAACTCGTCCGGCAATTCGTCAACTTGCCCGGCAACTCGTTCGGCAACTCGTCCGGCAACTCGTCCGGCAACTCGTCCGGCAACTCCTCCGGCAACTCGTCCGGCAACTCCTCCGGCAACTCCTCCGGCAACTCCTCTGGCAAAATGCTCACAGTGAGGTATTACGACAGCAAGGCTGACCCCAGGTTCGTCGAGCGCACTGCTGTTGTCCACTTGGGAGGGGCCTTTCCACTCCAGCCAGAAATCAAGCTGGTCCTAGTTGCTCCACCCATTGCAGAGCGATGCGGATGTCAAATGACGAGGAAAATCAACAGGTACAAACTGATTTGCATGGATGCGAATCGCTCCCTCGTTTGTGTCATTCTCAACACTTGTCTCAACGACACCTTTGACGAGGGATTGTCTGCAGGCTCCAGTCTCATGATCACCAAATACAATTGGTTCTTCATGGACACTGGCAGCCGCGAAGCTCCACATTATGGTGGAGTCTTTCGTGGAATTCTTTTCGTTAGCAAGTTGACCTGGGAGGAAGGCCCTACCCAGGAAAGCAGCTGGGAAGATTATGAAAATCCAAAAAATCACATCATACTCACGGCACGTTTCTTGGCCATTGATGTCAAGACAGTTGGCCACACTCAAATTGGACTGTTCACGAAAGAAGCCACTTGCTCTCGTGGCACGGACACCGGAAAGAGCATGCAGTTGCCAATGACAGAAGATGAAGTGATGCGTGGTGACTGGATCCAGCATGGATCCACACGCTGCTGGTGGACCAAACGCTGCCAGAGACTTGTCTGCAAAACTGACGAGGAGGTCGCCAACTTGGTGGCAAGCAAGGAAACCCAAGACAAAGAAAACAAAGGCTGTTGCCAGTGCGAACAGTGCGGCTTTCATCAGTGCATTGTGAAGCAGCAACCCGCTTACGAACTGGATGCCGATTTGGTGTTCCAACAGGCGGTCTCTCGTTTGCCAGATGAGGATCTCGAGGCTGAAACATTCGAAGAGCTGAGTCCAAGCAAACAGAGGTGGTGCTTTTATTGGTGGTATTCCGTCAACTTGCTCCATTTCAAGACACGAACTCCACCTCCCGAGTGTCTCAAGGCCCACCTCCGAGAGGTGTTCAAAAACAAGCCTGGAGTCCCTCATGTAGGGTACAAAGAGACGTGGGGAAGCATTTAAGGCACAGCAAGGTCACAATCCCCGTCGAGATTAAGAAATGGTAGCCGAGTCCTCTTTGGACTCTGTTTGGCTATCTGTGTAGTTTCACCTAAATTAATTTACTAACAATTCAGCAATTAACAATTATCTAGATGCTATTTTCTAATTTAGGAGTGCCTTCGTCTTTTTTGGGCTCTGGGGGCAGCTTTCCAAAATGTGGATTTTGGAAAAAGGAAGCTTGTCTAGACTCCATGACGACACTTGTAACGGCCTCGGTTCTGCTGCTCTTCTTCTGCGGGGTCACTCCCTGGCAGAGCAGCCTCAAAATCTCATAGGCGCCTACCTTCTTGGCTCCAGTTCTCATCCACTTGTAATTGTATCGGTCCCGCCAGAGCTGCCTTGGACTGGCAAGGCACTCATTGACGTCCCGGTACCATTCTTGAGGAACCCACTGCTCCAGCTCCTCTGCCACCTTGTCCGCCACTGTCTTCACTTCCCCATTTTCTGGAGGTTTCACGGTGGTGAGACCCAAGTTGAAAATGGCCCTAGTCACATGACTGTCACACACGATTCCCTTGAATTCATGCACAGCCCATGCATCTTGGAGTGTCAGCATTAGGACCTTCCGACCCACTCCGTGCAGCTTCAGCAACTCCCTAGGGTTCTCAGAAATTTTGCCTCCCCACACATATTTGACATGGTAGGCAAAATGCATGATCCTTGCGGCACCGTCCATTGCAAAATTGACGCCGGTGACTGCTAGCACATTCTGAACTTCTATTAGGATGCGTCTTGCAGCTTTCCTATCCTTTTGGGCAAGTTTGTTTACAGTCAATAAATTCATTTTCCTAAGGGCCATGAGACCATTAAATAGAGACACATCACTGGATAGGAACAGAATGCATGTTAGCAATAGCTGTTCCGGCAAGTCGTCCGGCAAGTCATCCGGCAAGTCATCCGGCCGTCCGGCAGGTCCAACTCACCTAGTGCTCGCACTCAATATAGCTCCACATATTATCTGGAATTTATTCCTGCAGCACTTGGCTGCCCAGCCGACCCGCGGTGCAATTGTTGCTTCCTCGATTTTCTGGCAGTGCTCATTGAACTTGTTCATTTTGTCTATTACTTCCCTTAGCACGTTCCTGTTGTGCTTTACTTTTTCCTGGCTCATTTTCAGTGGTGGGGGTTTCTCCTTGCGACTCCAGTTGTAGGTCGGATCCTCAATCCTTTTCAATCCACAGGCAATGTCTAGTCTCTCTTTGTCTAACTGATTGGATTCATCGTCAAATGGCCCATACTTCTTATCTCTGTATTCCTGGATTGCCAAAATACACTCCGTGGCTGGGTACAGATGGACGTCCACACCATTGTTTGCTATGGGCCAATCTTGAACAGAAATCAAGTTAGCGTCGTCCACACTGTCTTTTACATTCTTGATTCTGTCGTCAACCCGTTCGGCACCCTTGCGGCGGTGCCATTTATTTTTCCTCGATTTGTCCAACCTTCTTTTGTCATTGTTTGCCTGCCTAGCAAATTCTCGAAACTTCTTTGCCTTGGCGTAATCTTTGGCTAATAAATGATTCTTTTTGTAATGTGTCCACTCAGCTTGGCTCATGGTTTCCGCTGCCATTCGAATTTGGGTATCTCTTTCTCTACCTCTTAGCCAATTCTCCATTCCCTTGTTGGGTTTGACATTCAAGCGGTCATGAATTAGCATGGCTTCATACTCTTTTTCCTCCTCTTCACTGTCCCAGCCACCCAATTTTCCATTTCTGGCAGGCGCCGTGGCTACATCTTTCTGTGGTTTTTGTGCCGTGGCTACATCTTTCTGTGGTTTTGTTTTGGGTGCGACTTTGTGGGCGACTTTGGTTTTGGGTATTGGTTTCGCTATAGATTTACCTTTTTTGTTTTTTTTTAAAGTGCTTCTGCCTTTAGCTACCTTGGTTGACTTGACCTTTACCTTCACAGGCGACACCCCAGTTGACTTTGCTGCGGGCGCGGGCTTTGCTGCTGCCGCCGCCTTCACGGGCTTTGCTGCTGCCGCCGCCGCCTTTGTTTTGGATGCTTTGGATGCGATTTCATCTCCGACGCATTCCTCGTGGCTTGGATTATATGTGCAGTATTTTGAGCTCCTAGTGACATGCCCAATTTTGCCACAAAAACGCAGAGGGCATTTGCGCTGTGCAAGGGGCAATGTGGATTGGTCAATCAAGGCTGGTCCGCACCCAACTGTTTTCGTCAGCCCTACTGCAGCAATGGTCAATTGTTTTTTGGGCTTGGCAGGGGTGACTGCTTTAGGAGTAACCTTTGCGGAATTAAATAGTTTCTCTATTGTTTTATTTACATCTCCTATGTAAGTTGATCGGCGTTTGCGTTGCCCTGGAAGTGGGCTAACAGAGGTGGAAGTAGGAGTCGGAGAGACCATAGCCGCCACCGGCAACATGTCCGGCAACTCCTCCGGCAACTCGTCCGGTAACCCGTCCGGCAAATCGAAATCAAAATCGACCTCAAATTCTTCTAATTCTTCCAAGTAGTGACGGCGTGGACTAGGCCGATCAGCTAGGCGCCTACTTTTCCTAACTGGAATTGTAGTTTCAGCAACTTGTTTCCGTTTCCGCTGCGGTGTCCTTGGTGGTGGGCTTGTTGAGATGTGATCGTCGTCGTCGTCGGAAACATAGTCTTTGTAGAATAAGTCCATGGTGGCAAGTTGTGATCATTTCTCCTTTGCAACATGAATATCTCCATTGTAGCAATTATCAATCCATCGTATGCCAGCTCAGCATTGACGGTGACGACGTGGTGGCTGAGGTGCGTTGGAAATGGAGCAATGGCAACTAGCTACTAACTACTAGCTGGAAATGGAGCAATTGCAACTAGCTACTAACTACTAGCTAGTAGCACGCACTTGGTACTTGGTGCGCACTAGCACTAGTAGGTACTTGGTACGCACTAGCACTAGCAGTACCGGCAATGGAGAAATGGGTTTGTACTTGGAGGAATGGCCTCCAAGTTGGAGTAACGACTAGCTAGCTAGTACCTAGTAGTAACAACACGATGGAGAAATGGCGTCGGCAATGGAGAAATTGCCTCCAAGTTGGAGTAACTACTAGCTAGTAGCTAGCTGATAGCGAGCACTGGCTACTGGCTACTGCACAGACTTGTACCTACTACTGCTGTAGTGGTGCTAGCAGTAGTCGGCAATGGCTTGAACCTACTGCTACTGAACTGCTAGTGCCACTAGTAGTAGCAGTGCTAGCAGTAGTCGGCAATGGAGAAATGCTAGTCGGCAATGGAGAAATTGCGTCCGACTTGGAGCAACTACGCACACCTACTAGCTAGCAGTAGTAGCAGTTGTTGTACTAGCAGTGGTTGTGCTAGCAGTAGTAGCAGTAGTGGCAATGGAGAAATGGGTTTGTAGTTGGAGAAATGGCATCCAGGTTGGAGGCTGTAGCTACTAGTAGCACCTACTAGCTAGCTACTAGTGCGGTAGCTACTGCTGCTGCTACTGCGGCGGTAGCTACTAGTGCGGTAGCTACTGCTGCTGCTGCTACCGCCGCTACTGCTACTGCGGCGGTAGCTACTACTACGGCATGCTACCACTACTGCGGTATGCTAGCTACTACGGCATGCTACTGCTACTACTGCGGTACACTACTACGGTGTCAAAACGAATCGTCAGCACGACTCAATCTGTTCTTTTAGCCTCTCACAAATTGACAGAAAATGAAAAAAATGATGTAAGGCATCACGATGGAACTTGATAGCGTGACGGACATTGACATGTGGGACTACTTGCGTTTCTTCTTTGGCGTGGAAATCAAATGTGGAAGTCAAAATGAAATCATTCTCCCCAATAACAGTCCTCACAAACATCTATCCCGACATTGACATTGAATTGAATTGGTGGCATTGAATTGAATTGGCGACATGACGAAAATTGAAACGGAGTACCCCGACGTCCATGAAACTCGAGTTGACCAAACAAACGCTGCTTGGGTTAGAGTCAAGTTGATTGATTGCGTCCTAGGTAACAATGTCCAAGAGGGGAGTTTTCTTCCGAGAGATTTGGTTGTTTACGAAGGTGTCCCTCGGGCTAGCAATCCCAACCTAAAAAGTGACGATGACGACGACGACGACGACGACGACGACGATGATTCTCATGACCCCACCTCCGCCCAACTAATCACTCCTACTCCCAACAAAGACGTCATTGACATGTCCAAGAATCCTTTCAACAAGAGACAGAGCTCCCTAATGCCCAGAACAGCATCGCAACAAGTGAAGGAAGGCGAGATTACTCCTTTTCATAAAGAAGCACTCATGTCCAACAAGAGTGAGGTCACCCACATTTTAAAATTGAAAGATAAAAGGGAGGTTGCCACTCCTCGCAAACTGCACGGAAACGACGACGACGACGACGACAGCGACGACGACAGCGGCAACGGAGATTCAAACAAGAAAAGGCGACCATCTGGCACCACTCCAGAACGCCCTCTAAAGATTCCCGTGATCAATGACAAGACCGCCCCATTCCCTGCTCTGTTTGCTCGACTTTCCGCATTTGCGTGTCCCCAGATGGCAATGATGCTTTTATTTTGCTTTGCTGAATTGATTTACAACATGGCACTTCCTCAGGCTGTTTTGGATCTCGATGCAGGCACCAACACTCCATTGATCAAGGTCCACTGGACCATCCTGGATGGGTTTATTTCTGCGTTCGCGTACTTTTACGGGGTTCAGAGGATTGGAGGATCTGTTCAAGGACAAAACAATCAACGAATCAGGTTCATGTCCACAACCAACAACCACGGTTACCGACGTGCTTTGCATTGGCTTGATTTGGTGAAAAAAATATTTCCAAACATTGGAGCGGGAGAATGGGCGTGCGAGTGGAAAGAAAACGACCACTACATTGACCTAAGCATGCGGCATTGGTGGGATGGGGTGGTGAAGAGGATTATGCAGAACGGGGTCGTCAGTGTAGAGTGGCTATACCACACTACGATGGTTTCGAACCTAGCCCTTACTCCTACAGTCCTACAAGGTCTCTTCTTTCCTTGCGCCATTATGTGGAAGGAAACCATGCATCGTTGGAACAGAAACGGTAAGGCCAACTACAGACTCTACTTGACGGAGTCTCAGAAGAGTCAGTGGAACAATGTCCAGCAGATTGGAAAGGGCACAAACGCACTGGCTGGTAATGGCCGCCGCCGCCGTGGAAAGACCCCCTCCCCAGCCAATCCTCCTACTTACAATTTGTAATGATTGACAGGAGCACGACTACCGGAGTAATAGCCGGATGACCGTCCGGACAATTTGCCGGACAAGAGTAACCGTGATGTCGGAACGCGTTAACGAACAGGCAAGCTGCTGCTGACGGAGGACACCGTAGCCGATTGTTTTCTATGTGTCTTACCTGTCTCTTATACACATCTCCGAGCCCACGAGACTAAGGCGAATATCGTATGCCGTCTTCT
>ENA-ORBV01005405-ORBV01005405.1-microbial-mat-metagenome-genome-assembly--contig:-NODE-5405-length-23563-cov-4.822660_pt1 | contig 23563 bp, 17 predicted proteins | sample MGYA00237777_ERZ505514 | MGnify/ENA primary metagenome ERZ505514 (study PRJEB26160, sample SAMN06269048) | microbial mat metagenome | isolation source: Oligotrophic lake microbial mat | place... | reverse complement strand
ACAGCCTCCTCTATGTCCGGCTCTCCACTGTCGCGACACCAAGGACCACGCTAGCCGAACGCTCGATGGTTCGCGAATGGCTGGGCGGATCGCGGGTTGATCCCCGCCTGCTTCCCCGCCGCGGCATCGCGCTGGGCGACATGCCCGCCATGGGGACAGCGGGCGCCCTCGGGCGCCGCCCGGAACATGCCGCCGGTTCCCCCGACCTCACCGCGATGGGCCTGCAACGCGACCGCGATCGACAACGCCGGGAGGAACAGGAACGCCAGCGTCGCGCCAGCCTGGAAGGTCCTGGCGCCGCCACCGCCGACCTGTTGCCGTTCGAGGACTTCGACTTCGTCACCCCTGGTGCATTCGCCGACGGCACCGCCATGCTTCAGCGGGCGCTGACCACCGGGCCGGGCCGCTACCGTCTCTCGATCGCGTGGGTCGATGCCGGCGCCAAGGCCGGCAAGGCCACGGTTCACATCGCTCACTCGGTGCTGGATCTGCCGCCGGCCTTCCCTGACGAGTTCCGCGTCAGCTCGATCGTGGTCGCCGACGCCGTCAGCGTCCGGGAAACGCCGTACACGGCGGCCGAGCAACGCGCGCATCCCTACGCGATCGGCGCCACCGAGATCCGGCCGGCGCGCGACACCGTCTTCACCAGTGATGAACAGTTGTCGCTCGCATTTCAGGTGATCAACGCGCAGGCGCCAGACACGGGCAAGCCCGACGTAACGGTGACCTTTCGAATCACCCGTCCGGCCGGGAGCCGGGAGCAGCAGGTCGCGGCGCTCACGCCCCTGCGCTACGACCGAACGACTTTGCCACCGGACTTCGACGTCCGCCTCGGGCATCCGCTCATCGCCGCCATGTCCGTCCCGCTCGTCACCCTGCCCAGGGGTGCCTACCGGCTGCACCTCACGGCCACCGACCACTCCACCACCACGAGCACCAGCACGCACACCGACTTCAGCGTGATCGGCACGCCACGGTCACTGTTGGCGGAAGCGCCGCCGCTCGGGCGCCCGTTTCGCCGTGAAGACGCGATTGGCGACGCGTCCCTGGCGGCACTGGTCCAGGCGCTGACGCCAGCCTCGCCCTCGCCGCCATTGCGCCGCGCCCTTGATCTGGCAGCCCGGCGAACGTTCGCCAGCCTGCTCGCCGAGGATCCGGTGCCGGAACGCGAGCAGGGCGCGCGCGTGACGCTCACCGGCCTTGCCCTCTACGCGATTGGCGATGTCTCAGCGCTGGGACGGTTTCAGCAGGCGGATGCGCTGGGCGGACCGGCGGGGCCAATTCAGTTTCTGATTGGCGCCGTGCGTGCGACGCAGAACCGCGATCCCGATGCGATTGCCGCCTGGCAATCGGCGATCGACGAAGGCTGGACGCCGGCCGCGCCGTTTCTCGTCGATGCCTACCTTCGGCGCGGGGACGGCGCTCGTGCGTCGGCACTGGTGTCCACCGCGTTGGCCGGTCGATCCGCCGACGGCACGTGGGCGCGAGTTCTCGGCGCGACGCATCTCGCGATGGGCCGCCACCAGGAGGCGCTCAGTGTGTTGGATGCGCGGCTGACCCAAGTGCCAGACGATGGTGATGTCGCGTGGCTGCAACTCCAGGTTCTCTACGCGCTTATCGTCAAGGACGGCGATGGTGACCACAGCCGCTTCACTGCGGCGGCACGAGCCTACGTGGCCGCCGGCGGTGTCCACGCCGGCCTGGCGACAGAGTGGCTGAAGACCGTCTCGAACCGCGAATAGCGAACTGCGAACTGCGACTGGCTATTTTTTCGGCTTCCGCCCTGGGGGTGGCGTCGGCGTGCCTTCGGTCTTGAGCGAATACGCGCGCCGCGACGCGGTCGTGATATTCGGGCGGTTGACTTTGACCTCGAGCGTGCGCGTGCGCTTCATCACGTCCGGATTCGAGGAGTAGAACCCAAGCACGTAGTAGTCACTGGTCTCGGCATCGATGCGCTTGAGTTCGGTGGCGAAATCGTTGGTGTTGACGACCGCGAAACCGCCGGTTTCCTCGGCGAGGTAACGCAACGAACTCGTGGTCTTCTGGACGTAAGTCCGCCAGTCGCTCTGATCGACGAACTCGCCAACGTCGGTAATGCCCGCGAGGCCGCGCGGATCGATGGTGTACAGCGTGGCGTTGGCGCGATTGGCCGACAACGTCAACTCGCGCATCAGCCGGTGCAGGTCGATGTCGGCGGTCAAGGCGCCCATCTTGAAGTACGGGTTCTCATCGTCGAGCGCGAACGCCATCGGGTCGGCATAACGTCCGCCCATGACCCGGTCCTTGCTGTTGCGACCGGCGGCGAACGGGTCGAAGTCATAACCGGTGCTGATGTAAATCACGGCCTTGCGCCGGTTGGCGATCTTCTCGATGTCGCTCAAGATGTCGTACGCCGTGTAGAACGCCATCTGCGCCCGGCTGCGGATGTCGCCCGGGCCTTGCGAGTTCTCCATCATCTTGAAGATCTCACGCGGCAAGTACCCGGAGCCACGGATCTGCCTGGGCGCCTCGGCGAGGAGCTTGCGATCGTAGGTCGGTCCCACTTCAAGGTAGGACGGACCGCTCGAGACGATGGCGACGAAGTCGCCGTCGTGAATCAGCGTATCCAGCACGGTCTGAAGCAAGCGGCGGACATGAGGCGTCAGTTCGGGTTCGAAGTGCAGATCGTCGACGAAGATCAAAAAGACTCGCCCCGCGACATCGGCCATGGTGCGGCGCGAGGCCGGCAACACGATGCCCTCCGGGATCGCCGCCGCCGGCGCTGGCTGCAGCAAGTTGAAGGCCCGCCCGCCGTGCACCAGGGAGAACGAGGTCACGGCCTGGGCGACGCCGTCTTCGAGGACAGTGAAGTCCGCTGCGGTCAGGTCGGACACGAAGCCCCCCTTGTCGTCGCGCGGAATGACGTCGGTGCTGACCAGGGTGACGCCCGCCCGGAACGTCGGCTGCCCGGCCGAAGGCACCGGCGCTTGCGCCAACCCCACCACCACCGCACCCAACACCAACGCAGCTACGCCTACGAGACGGAATCGCATGCGACCAGTATAAAGGGGCACGCTGGCTCCGTGATCCCGGATCCCGGGTCCCGGATCCCGGATCCCGGGTCCCGGGTCCCCGACCTGTATAATGTCGACCATGCATCCCACTCGCCGTCAGGTTCTGGGCACCCTTGCTGCGGCCAGCGCCGCCACCCTGGTCGACCCGGGCACCGTGCTCGCGCGGCTCGCCGCCGATGTGCCCTGCACCGCGGCGGCCCCGGCCGGCGACCTGCTGGGCACGTTGCCGCTCTTTCGTGACCGGTCGCAAGTCCAGGCGTTCGGCGTGAAGTACGGCGGCGCCGGGCTGGATGCCCGGATGGTCACCGACCTGTCGATCCTGGAACCCGGCAAGCTGATCACGCCCAACGATCTCGCTTACATCCGCACCGAGATTCCGGCGGCGGCGGCGGCCCACACGGGCCCCTGGACCATCGAGACCAGTGGCCTGCTGGCCAAGGACGGCGTCCTCGACCTCGATGCGGTCGCCAAGCAATCGACGAGCATGGGCCCACACCTGTTCGAATGCTCGGGCAACGGCAACCCCTCGAACTTCGGCCTGATGAGCGTGGCCGAGTGGGAAGGCATTCCGCTGACCGGCATCGTCTCGGGCTTGAAGCCGACGAAAGAGGCGACGGGTGTGCTGGTGAGTGGCTTCGACCACATCGGCCAGGTCTCGCAGCGTTCAATCGTCGGCGCCAGTTGGGTGTTCCCGCTCGCGACACTCGATAAGCTGGGCGCGTACCTGGCCGTGCGCATGAACGGTGAACCAGTCCCCGCCGATCACGGCAAGCCCGTTCGGCTGGTGGTACCTGGTTGGTACGGCTGCACGTGGATCAAGTGGGTCAACGAGATTCGCGTGGTGGGTCCCGACGAACCGGCCACGACCCAGATGGTGGAGTTCGCCAACCGGACGCACCAGGCCGAGCCGTTCAAGCTGGCCAAGGACTACACGCCCGCCGACATCCAAACGGCCGCGACGCCCGTGCGGATCGAGAAGCGGCGCACCGCCACGGGCATCGAATACCGCATGGTCGGCATCGTCTGGGGCGGCACCAAGGCGGTCGATCGGCTGGCGGTCAGGATCACCCCGTCCGCCGCGAAGCCCCAGGCGTTCGACACGACCGGCGAGTTCACGCCGTTCGCGGTGTGCCCCACTCCGAAGACGCACGCGACCTGGAATCTATGGGAGTACCGCTGGAAGCCCGCCTCGCCAGGCACCTACGACATCGCGTTGAAGGTCGCCGACGCGTCAGTGCCCCAGCGTCGGCTCGAGACGGGATACTACATGAGGCAGGTAAAGATAGAAGAGGTCTGACGGGAAGGCGCTTCTTGTCGGGAGGCAATTCCTGTCGGGAGGGAACCTCTGGTCGGGATCTACTTCAGTGCGTCGCGCGCTTCAATGATCTCAGGCAAGCCCGGGTCGGCCAGTCTCCAGTTCGCCAGAAAGCGCTTGTACGTGGCTCTGGCGGAGGCCGAGTCGCCGGCATTGCGATAAGCGCGCGCGAGTCCCAGCACCGCCCGGCTGCGATTCGGCGTCCGCGCGAGCGTACGATCAAACCAGACGATCGCTTCCTTCGCCCGGCCGACCTGGAACAGTAGCTCCCCGTACAACTCGTCGGCGCCCTTGACGGGAAACGGCCGGCCGATCGGCCTCGGCATGCGGGCCTGCAGGGCCACCGCCCGATCCATCATCGCGAACGCGGCGGCGTGCTGGCCGCGCGCGAACAGGTTGAGCGCCTCCATCTGGCGCAGCATCACCTCGGCCTGCTCGCGCAATTCCGGCGCCTGGGCCGGCGCCGACGCGTTCCGAAACTCCGCGATGGTCGATTGCACGCGCGCGGCATCAGCGAGGTTGACGGCACTCAGGCCAATGGCAAACAGCTCCTCGATGTTGTCAAAGGTGGACTGCCCCTTCATCTCGCCCCACCGCTCGCTCTCGATGATGTAGCGCGCACGCATCGAGCCGCGATCGTTCCGGAGCGCGGCGACACCGCTGCCACGACCGATCTCACTTTCGCCGTAGCCGTGGCCACCGGCGTGAAGAGGGCTTGGGGCTTGGGGCTTGAGGCTTGAGGAAAGCTTCATCGCCTCATCCACCAACGCGATCGCTCCCTTGGTCATCGAGAACCTCCCCTGCTGGGTCCACTCGTATTGCAACCAGGTCAGGCTGTGAAAATCCCTGCTCGAAACCGGCAGGCCACGCCGTTTCGCCCAGGCGACCGACGCACTCCACGAGGCTTCGTCCGACACTGCGGCTTCGTCCCATAGGCCGACCTGGAGAAACGTGTGGGCCGGCATGTGCAACGCATGACTCGCGGCCGGCGCGATCTTCGCGTAAGCGCGGGCGGCCGCGAGCCCGCGGCCGGCGAGCGTACCATGGTCGTAGGCGTGCAGGATGTAGTGCGCCGCGCCCGGGTGGCCGGGACTGCGCGCAAACACCTTCTCGGCAATCGCGCCCGCCTGGCGTCGCAGCGGCAGCGCCGCGTCGCCCCGTGGCAGCATGGCCAGCAGCGACAGTGCGTAGAACGTCTGCGCCTCGTCATCCGCCGGGTAGTCGGCGGCGAGCTTTGCCATGACTGCGGAATACGCCTGGTGCCGGGACGCCTGGTCGCCCGGCCCGAACAAGGCCTCGACCGCTCGCATGAAGCCCTGCTCGCGCGGCGTCTTCGCCTTCCCCACTCGCGCGTCCGGCGTCGTCCCCAGTTTCGCGAGCGCCGCTCGCCCCTGGGGCACCTCCTCGTAGAACCACAACGGCTGGCTGAAGCTCATCGCCTCGCCCCAGTACGCCATGGCAAAGGATGGATCGAGCTGCTGCGCCGCCCGGAAGGCATCAATGGCGTCTTCGTAGCCGAAGCTATGCAGCCAGCCGACGCCGCGAAGAAAGTCGGCCTGGGCCGCAGGCGCGCCGGAGTTGGCGAACACGACACGGCCAATCCCGGCTTGGGGCTTGAGGCTTGGGGCTTGGGCTGACACGACACACCACACGAGAACCCACACCAGGCCCACCAGCCCGACCAGCCCCACCCGCCTCATCTCGACACTCCCTTTGCGCCAGCTACACCGTGGAGTTTCAGCGGCAGCACTCGAGCGTACTCGCGAAAGTCACCGTCGGTTGTGAAGATGGAGAGATCACGCCGCTCGGCGACGGCGCACAGCAGGAAGTCGGTGTTCGACCCCTGAATGCCCTTGGCTCGGCAACGGTTGAAATAACTTGCTGCGGCCTCGAAGTCGGCAGTTTCGAGTTTACTGTCTGGAAACGCCTGCAAGTGGCGACGCAGCGTTTCGAATTGCCCCGCGTCTTTGATGCCGGAGAGCACTTCCTGACGAATGGGCCCGATCACCACGACGCGCCCTTCGCGAACGAGCTGAGCCAGCTCCTCGACGATGGCGCCGGTCGCCGGCCGGGAACGCCGCAAGGCCGCCGACCACACGGAGGTATCGACGAGAACCCTCACGGCCGCCGTCGCTGCTTCTTGTGATCGTAAGCGGGATGGAACTCAATCGTGCCGAACAGATCGATCACCCGGATCTGCTTGCGACGACGGATGTACTCGGTCAGCGCCTCGGTGACGGTGTCCTTCTTGGTCCGATGGCCGCCAATCCGCAGTGCTTCGTCCAGCAACTCATCGTCAATCGCGAGGTTGGTCGCCATGTGTAAGAGTCTACACACGTGGGCTGACAGGAACAAGCGGCTTGGGGCTTGGGGCTTGATGGCAAATTACATGCTACGTGGTCCTCTCATGAGCCGAGACCATCGCAAGCTGGAAGCGTTTCAGCTCGCCGATCGGTTCGTGGTCTTGATCTACAAGCACACTGCTGCCCTGCCCGCGAGCGAGCGTTACGACTTCTGTCCCAGATCCGCAGGGCGGCGGTGTCCGTCCCGACAAACATCGTTGAAGGCTGCGCCAGAGCGGGCGAGGGCGACTATCTGCGGTTTCTTGACATCGCCCTCGCGTCGGCGCGCGAGGTTCTGTATCTGGTCGACCTGTCGACGAGGCTCGGATTCATGAACGAGGATTCGCACACCGAGCTGACGAAACTGGGGAATCAAACGGCTGGCAAGCTGTCAGCTCTCCGCAGTTCTCTGAGTAAGTAATTCCCCCTGTCGCTTCCCACTACCCAAGCCTCAAGCCCCAAGCCACAAGCCTCAAGCCGCGTACATGCGAAAGGCCCGGAGCCTGAGAGCATTTGCTCCCAATCCCCGGGCCCTAGTGTTTCGACGTGAGGCCTCAAGCCCCAAGCCTCAAGCCGTCTTAAAAGCTCAGCCGGAACATCATCTGCGTCAGCCGCATGAAGCCACGCTGACCCGTGATACGGCCGAAGGATGAGCTGCCAAACGTGGTGTTGGGCGTCTGGGTCTTCACGGTATTGGTGATGTTGAGCACTTCGACCTTGAGCTGCCCGCGCACCGAGCCGCCTAAACGGACGTCCTTCGATGCGACGAAATCCCAGTTGTTGCGGTGGGGGGTCCGGACATCACCGCGGGTCCTCGGTGAGTTGCCCAGCGTATAGAGCCCCGGATCCGAGAACGCTGCGGAATTGAGCCAGATGCCCGGGTTCGCACCGGTATAGAACAACCGGTCCTCGCGTTCTCCGTCGGTCGCCGGGTCAGTGCTCGTCACGTTGGGCCGCTGCATCGGGAAGAAGGCATTCGACAACCCGTTGGAGCTGTTCGACACCGAGATCGGGAAGCCGCTCTCGAACGCGATGATCGACGAGATCGTCCAGTCACCGAGGATGGCGGCACCGACGCCGCTCTGCGCCCAGCGTTTGCCCTCACCGAACGGCAGTTCGATGATCGGCGAGATGGAGATCTTGTGGGGCACATCGAGCAGACCGATGGACCACTCGGACTCCAGGTCGTAGATGTTCTGGGCGTTGCCGTTGGTGGCCGAGAACGCGTTGGATTCGCCGAACTGGTTGTCCTTCAGGCGGCTGTAGGTGTAGTTGATGCGACCACCCCAGCCGTTGCTCATCCGCTTGTCGAACTTGAGAATGGCGGCGTGATACTGGTTCTTCCCTTCGGTCGTCTGACGCATCAGGATGTTGCCGAACTGCGGGAAGGGGCGCAGCGACTGCGCGCGGGTGATCGTCGCGCTGCCGGGCGAGAAGCCCGTGCCCGTGCCGAAGAACGGGTTGGGCACCTGCTGGGTGAGCGCCGAGCCGAGCGCCAGGTGACGCGGGTCGAGCTGATTGATGTTCAGCGTCGCCGAATCGTTGGCGCCGCCCAGCCCCAGGTTGCGGCCGGTCGCGCCGGAGTACTCGAATCCGATCGCGATATTGCCGCCGACCTCGCGGTTCAGGTCGAACGAGTACTGCTGCACATAGGGCGCGCCCTTGTCCTGATCGATGAACTCGATGTTGCTGCCCACGCCCTCGAGGGCGCCGAGCGAGTTGCCGCGCGGCTGCGTCACGCCACCCGGGAACGGGTTGTTCAGCGTCAAGGTCGGGCTGAACTGGCCTTGGTTGATGAAGGTGTTCTGGCTGTAGCCCACCTGACCGTAGTTCGCGGAACCAAGGAACGGGTAGTTCCAGGGCGCCTGGTAAATCCCGTAGCCGCCGCGGATGACGGTCTTGGGGTTAACCGAGTAGACCACGCCGAAGCGGGGGGAGAACTTCACCGAGGGCTGGTTGCCCTGCTCCGTCGGCGCGCCATTCACGCCGGCGTAGACCAGGCCACCGCGAACGGGATTGCCGTTGACGGTGAGCCCGCCAAGCGCGCCGCCGGGGTTCAGGGTGCGGTCGAACGCCACCGTGAAACGGTCCTCTTCTTCCTGGAGCCCCGTCTCGTGCTCGATGCGCACGCCGCCATTGATGGTCAGCTTCGAGTTGACGCGGAAGTCATCCTGCAGGTACGCGCCGTAGTAGTTAAGGAAGTAGTTGGCCGGCGCCGACACGCCAATGCGGCTCTGGTTGCCCGGGTCACCCGAGGGATACCCCAGCAACAGGCTGGCCAGCGCGTTGCCCGAGGGCGATGCGCCGTTGACGCCGTTCACATTGGGATTGAGGGACGTGTAGCGGCGATCGAAGTTGAGCACGCTGGCACCGCCCGAGAACGACTGGCTGTCGAGGCCGATGGTGCGGTAGTCAACGCCGGTCTTGATGGTGTGGCGGCCCAACAGCTTCGACACCGTTCCGTTCGCGCTCCATGAATACAGGTTGCGGTCCGAGGGGTCGATGGCTCCGAGCTGATAGTAGTCGGTGATGTTGACCACTGGAAACTTCTTCGTCTGAATGGCGCTGCTGAACGCCGGCGCGAACCCGAGCGACGCCGGGTCAAAGTCGAGCGACAGCGTGTCGTCATCGCGGAACTGCGTCAGGCCGTAGCGCACGGTCACCACCGTGTTGCTGCTCGGCAGCCAGGTGTTGTTCAAGGCCAGCAGGTGAATGCGGCGCTTCAGCAGGTAGTCGCCGTTGTCGATGAACCGGTTAGGGCCGCTCAGGCCCGGCTCCAGGAAGTTCGCGCACGGCTCGTCGGTGGTGTTGTAAAGATAGAAGCCACTGAGCGAGACGCTGTTGCTGAACCGGTGATCGAGCTTGCCGGTATACATCATCGCCCGGTCTTCAATCTGCGCGACGCTGAAGAAGTTCGACTGGCCGTTGCTGACGTCGTTGGACGGCGCCGGCAGGAAGCTGAGCATCTTCGTGGCGATCGGGCTCAGCCGGTTCGCCGGGATCACGTTGCCCGCGAACGGCGTCCGGCCGTTGCCGTTGGCGTCGCCAGTGAGCGGGTCGTAAACCACCACCTGGTTGCCGCTGGAATCAAACGATCGCGAAAAATCGCCGGCCCGTTCGCGTGCCGTTGGCAGGCGGTTCGAACCGTTGCGTGTGGTATTCGAGCCGTAGCCTTCAACCGAGCCCCAGAAGAACGTGCGGTTGCGGATGATCGGACCGCCGAAGCCGCCGCCGCCCAGGTGGAAGTACGTCTCGGGGAGGGGCACGCCCTGCTTCTCGGAGAAGAAGTTGTTGGCCATGCCCCAGCGCGGGCGGTTCTGGTAGAAGCCGCTGCCGGCGAAGCTGTTGGCGCCCGACTTGGTGGCGACGTTGAACGTGCCGCCGCCCGTGCGACCGGCTTCCGCGTCATACAGGTGAACCTGCACGGCGACGTTGTCGAGGGCCTCGATGCTGGGATTGGCCGAGGCGCGGTTGCGGATGTCCGTCACCGGGACGCCGTCGACCAGGTAGTTGTTGCCGCGGCGCGTGCCGCCGCCAAGCGACAACAGCGAGGCGTTGGTCTGGTCCTGCTGGCGATTGAACTGCGAGTCACCTGACGCCACCACGGTGGGCAGCGTGACCGCGAAGAGGAAGGCCGAACGGCCGCCGCTTGGCAGCGACGACAACTGCTGCGTGCTGATCACACCGCCGCCGGTCGCATTGGAGGTGTCAATGAGTGGAGCCGCCCCGGTCACCGTGATGGTCTCCTGCAGCTGGCCGACTTCGAGGCCGATGTCGAGCGTCACGAACTGCTGGGCCGCGATACGAATCGCTTTCTGCTCGTAGGTCTTGAAACCGGCGAGTTCAGCCTTGACGGTGTAGGCGCCCGGGGGCACCGCGGCGAAGTTGTACTGGCCCTGCTCGTTCGACACGGCCTCGCGCGACGCGCCGTTGCCTTCGTTGAGCAGCGTGACCGTGACGCCCGGCACTACGCCGCCGGAGTCGCGAACCGCACCGCGTAGACCACCCGTGAACGTCTGCGCCCACGCCGTGGTCGAGACCAATGGAACCATCAGTAGCGCCAGGAAGCACCACCGTGACAAGGATTTCCTCATACTCGCATTCCTCCAAATCGAAGAAGTCTGCCGCCAGCCGCACTCGGCGATACAGACACAACGCAGCCGCAAGGGATCAAGCAAAAATCGACGAACGGTCGTCTTCACACATTCGTAACAAAGCAAAGATGCGGGAGTGTAGGTCACCCTGCTCGACCTTTGCAAGCGCTGTACGCATGAAACGGGTCGCGCCCATTACAAAATTTTGGATCAGCCGAGATCGGTCACGGCGCCCTTGCTCGCCGTGGATACCTGCCGCGCATACTTCGCCAGCACGCCGCGGATGTATCGCGGTCTGCGGGGCCGCCAGGCCCTACGACGGAGCCGCCACTCCTTCTCGCTGATGTCGATGCGTAGCTGCCGCGCTCGGGCGTCGATGGTGACGATGTCACCGTTCCTGACGAGCGCCAGCGGTCCGCCGACAAACGCCTCCGGCGTGATGTGGCCGACGACGAACCCGTGAGTACCACCGCTGAACCGGCCGTCGGTGATCAACGCCACCTCGGCGCCCAGGCCACGGCCCATGATGGCGCTGGTTGGCGACAGCATCTCGCGCATGCCCGGCCCGCCCTGCGGCCCTTCGTAGCGGATCACGACGACGTCGCCCTTCTTGATTTTGCCGGCGAGAATCGCGGCGAGCGCCGCCTCCTCGCGGTCGTAGACCCGGGCGCGGCCGGTGAACGTCTCACCTTCCTTACCGCTGATCTTCGCCACCGCGCCGTCAGGCGCCAGGTTGCCGCGCAACACCACCAGGTGGCTGTCTTTCTTGATGGGATCCGCCACCGCCCGCACCACCTCCTGGCCGGCCGGATAGTCCCTGGTGTCGCGCAGGTTCTCGGCCAGCGTGCGGCCGGTCACCGTCATGGCGTCGCCATGCAGCAGACCGGCATCGAGCAGCCGCTTCATCAGCGGCATCAGGCCGCCGATCTTGATCAGCTCCGCCATCACGAACTTGCCGCTCGGCTTGAGGTCGGCCAGCACCGGCACTCTTTTGCCAATGCGCGTGAAGTCGTCGAGCGATAGCTTCACCTCCGCCGCATGCGCGATGGCCAGCAAGTGCAGCACGGCGTTGGTGGACCCACCCAGGGCAATCACCGTCGTGATGGCGTTCTCGAAGGCCTTGCGGGTCAGGATGTCGCGCGGCCGAAGGTTGTCTTGAATCAGCCGCACCACCGCCGCACCGGCAGTGGCGCTATCGCGCTTCTTGTCATCCGAGATCGCAGCCTGCGCGGAGCTGTTCGGCAGACTCAAGCCCAGGGCCTCAATCGCCGAGGCCATGGTGTTGGCGGTATACATGCCGCCACACGACCCGGCGCCCGGGCAGGCATGCTGCTCGAGATCCGCGAGGGCTGCGTCCGACAGCTTGCCGGCCGCGTGCTGCCCCACGGCTTCGAAGACCGACACGATGTCGACCGGGCGGTTCTGGAAGATGCCGGGCATGATGGTGCCGCCGTAGACAAAGACCGATGGCCGGTTCAGGCGCGCCATGGCCATGACGCACGCCGGCATGTTCTTGTCGCAACCGCCGATCGCGATCAGGCCGTCGAGCCCCTCGGCCGCCATCACCGTCTCGATCGAGTCGGCAATCACCTCGCGCGACACGAGGGAGTACTTCATGCCCTCGGTGCCCATCGAGATGCCGTCCGAGACCGTGATGGTGTTGAAGATCGAGGGCTTGCCGCCGGCGCCGTTGACGCCGTCCGCGGCATGCCGCGCGAGCACGTCGATGTGGACGTTGCACGGCGTCACCTGGCTCCAGGTGGAACAGACGCCGACCTGCGACTTCCGGAAATCGTCGCGCGTAAAGCCCACGGCGTGCAGCATCGCCCGCGCGGGGGCACGTTCCGGGCCGTCGAGAACAAGAGACGAGTGAGGGCGGCGGCTTGAGGCTTGGGGCTTGGGGCTTGGGCTCTTGCTCATCGCGCGGAATTGTACAGCTTCGCGTCCCTCACGTCCTTCGTGGTTGCATTAAGCTGACCACGTGGAATCGGTGCGTCTGGATGTGTGGCTCGACGTCGCGTGCGTGTTCAAGACGCGCTCCGAAGCGCAGACAGCCTGCAAGCTGGGGAAGGTCAGCGTCGGCGGCCAGCTCGCGAAAGCGCATCGCGAGGTCCGGGCCGGCGACCAGCTGATTGTCCAGCGGCCGATGGGCCGCAAGCAGCTGTTGACCGTGCTGGGCGTCGCGGACCGCAGCGTCTCGCGGGTCGACGCCCGGCTCATGTACGAAGACACGTCGCCCAAACCGACCGCTGAAGAGATCGAATTACGTAAGCTCGAGCGTATTTACCGGGCCGCCGCCACCCCGCCGACCCGGCCCGACCGTGACCAACGCCGAACCCTGCGGAAGTTGAAGCGGGGGGAGTAAGATGCTCTTGTGCCCTTACGCTTTATCGTTCTCCTGCTGGCGGGAGCGCTGTTCTTCTTCCTCCCCCTTACCATCGACTTCCTGACCGACTGGATGTGGTTCGGCGAAGTTGGCTACCGAGACGTCTACTCCACCGCCATCAGCTCCCGGGCGGTGATGGCGGTGGTGGCCTTTGTCATCGCGGCGGTCTGGCTGATGGTCAACATGCGCATCGCGCTGGCGGCGCTGTCGGCCGCGCCCGTTGCGTTCACCACTCGCGAAGGCTTCACGGTGGCGCTGCCGACACGCGATCAACTCCGTCCGCTGGTGGCACTGGTCGTGGTCGTGGCCGCTTTTCTCCTGTCGTCCTACGCCTCCAGCCAGTGGATGACGGTCTTGACCTGGTGGCATCAGACCCCATTCGGCAAGAGCGATCCGGTGCTCGGGCACGACGCGAGCCTGTACATCTTCACGCTGCCGGCGCTGGAACTCGCGCGCGGCCTGGTGATGGCCATGGTGGTGCTGGCCGCCGTCGGCTCGGCCGCCTTGTATGTCGCGGCGGGACAGATGGCGCTGACGCCGTTCGGCGTGCGGGTTGAGGATCGCGCGCGTCGCCATTTGACCTGGCTCGCCGCGCTGCTCTTCCTGGTGCTGGCGGCCGGCGCCTGGCTCGCGCGACTCAATGAGATCGTTACGACGTCGGGCATTATTCAAGGCGCCAGCTACGCGGATGTGTACGCGCGCATGCCGGCGGCGCTGGCGCTGATCGGCGCCGCGGCCGTGGCCGCGGGCCTGGCCGCCGCCTCGGCGATGAGTAACTCGAAGCGCCTGCTGATTGCCGGCGCGGCGCTCTATGGCATTACCCTGCTGGGTGGCGAGGGGTACGCCACCATGCTGCAACGCTTCGCGGTGACGCCGAACGAACAGGTGCGCGAGACGCCGTTCATCGAGTACAACATCGCCGCCACGCGGGAGGCCTTCGCGCTGGATCGGGTCGAAGAGCGCGAGCTGCCGGGCGAAGGCACGCTGACGCGCGCCGATCTCGAAGCCAATCGCGGCACGCTCGACAACGTACGCCTGTGGGATCACCAGCCGCTGCTCGAGACCTTCGGGCAGATCCAGGAGATTCGTACCTACTACGACTTCGTCGCGGTCGACAACGACCGTTACATGATCAACGGCAAGAACCGCCAGGTCATGCTGTCGGTGCGCGAGCTCAATCCGGCGGCCCTGCCCAACCGCACGTGGATCAACGAGCGGCTGGTCTTCACGCACGGCCACGGCCTGACGCTCGGGCCCGTGAACGAAGTGACCAGCGAAGGCCTGCCCGTGCTGTTCGTCCGCGACCTGCCACCGGTGACCACGGTCGACATCGACATCACCGAACCGAGTATCTACTTCGGCGAGCTGGCCGGCGACTACATCATCGTCCGCACCAAGGCGCAGGAGTTCCACTACCCGAAGGGCGAAGACAACGTCTACATCCAGTACGCCGGCACCGGCGGCATCCCGATCAACTCGCTGTGGACCAAGCTGTTGTTCGCGGCGCGTTTCCGCTCGTATCAGATCCTGCTGAGTGACGACATCACCACCGAGAGCCGGCTGATGTTCGACCGGCAGATTCGCCGCCGGGTCTCGAAGATCGCACCGTTCCTGGTGTTTGATGAAGACCCGTACCCCGTGGTCAGCGACGGCCGCATCTTCTGGATCCAGGACGCCTACACCGCGACGGATCGCTACCCGTATGCGACCGCGGCCGGCGGCGTGAACTACATCCGGAACTCCGTCAAGATCGTGATGGACGCCTACCACGGCACGGTGCAGTTCTACCTGGCCGACCCGAATGACCCCCTCGTCCAGACCGTCGCGAAGATCTTCCCGACGCTGATGCGGCCGCTGGCCGAGATGCCGGCCGACCTGCGTCAACACGTCCGCTATCCCGAAGGCATCTTCCAGATCCAGTCGTCGGTGTATGCGACGTATCACATGACCAACCCGGCGGTGTTCTACAACAAGGAAGACCAGTGGGAAGTGCCGGTCGTCGACAGCAGCGGCGAGAGCCGCCGCATGGAGCCGTACTACACGATGATGAAGCTGCCGGGTGAGACCGAGGCCGAGTTCATCCAGATGCTGCCGTTCACGCCGCGCCGGCGCGACAACCTCGCGTCGTGGATGGTGGCGCGCAGCGACGGCGAGCACTACGGCAAGCTGCAGGTGTTCCAGTTCCCCAAACAGACCCTGGTGTTCGGCCCGCAACAGGTCGTCGCCCGCATCAACCAGGACCAGGTGATCTCGCCGCAGATCACGCTGTGGAGCCAGCAGGGGTCGCAGGTGATCCAGGGCACGTTGATGGTGATCCCGATCGAGCAGTCGCTGATTTATGTGCGGCCGCTCTATCTGCGGGCGCAGGCCGGACGCATTCCGGAACTGACACGCGTCATCGTCGCCTACCAGAACCGTATTGTCATGGAGCGGACGCTGGACGAAGCGATTGCCCGCCTGTTCGGTGAGAATGACCGAACGCCACGGCCGGCCACCGCGCCGTCGACCGCAGCGCCCCCCCCCGGCGGCACGCCGCCGGTGCCAGCACCGGCCGGTACGCCCGAGTCGGACCGCATGGCCGGCGAGGCCCGCGCGACCTACCAGCGCGCGCTCGACGCCCAGCGCGCCGGCGATTGGGCGAAGTACGGTGACGAGATTCGCCGCCTGGGCGAACTGCTTGAGCGAATGCGCCGACCGCAATAGTGGTGCGGACCGGTGCTTCGGGGTGCCTCGGCTGCGTAGACCAGGCAACCCCATAAAGGGTTGCCTCCACGGAAGGCTGAATGTGGAGGCAACCCTTTATGGGTTGCCTGGGCCGGTGCGGGTATGATCGGTAGCGTGCCCGTGCTCGACGTCCACCAGCGGCCCCTTCGGAACCTGCGCCTGTCAGTCACGGACCGCTGCAACCTGCGGTGCCAGTACTGCATGCCCGAGGCCGACTACCTCTGGCTGCCACGCGAAGACATCCTGCAGTTCGAGGAGATCGAGCGTCTCGTCGATCAGTTCCTGATCCTGGGCGTCGACAAGGTGCGCCTGACTGGCGGCGAGCCGCTGCTGCGTCGTGACCTGCCGGAGCTGGTGGCGCGGCTGGCCAGGAAGACCGGCATCCGCGATTTCGCCATGACCACCAACGCCGTGCTGTTGGCATCGGCGGCGGCGGATTTGAAAGCGGCGGGATTGCATCGCCTCACGATCAGCCTCGACACGCTCCAGCGCGAACGCTTCATCACACTGGCACGGTTCGACGAATTGTCGCGGGTGATCGCCGGCATTGATGCCGCCGTCGACACCTTCCCCGGCTTCAAGATCGACACGGTGATGATGCGCGGCGTCAATGACGATGAGCTGATTCCGCTGCTCGACTTTGCCCGCGAGCGGCGCGCCGAGATTCGGTTTATCGAGTACATGGATGTCGGCGGCGCGACGACCTGGTCGATGAACCAGGTCGTCTCTCGACCGGACATGCTGGCGACGATTGCGGCCCACTACGGCGCGGTGGAGCCGCTGCGGGAATCGTCATCGGCGCCGGCCGAACGCTATCGTCTGGCCGACGGCACGGTCTTCGGCATCATCGCCTCGACCACCGAGCCCTTCTGCAAGTCGTGCGATCGCAGCCGCCTGACGGCGGACGGGCTTTGGTACTTGTGCCTGTATGGCGCGCGCGGCGTGGACTTGCGCGGACCGCTGCGAGGCGGCGTCAGCGACGAGGGCTTGCGGGAGTTCGTGACCGGCGTCTGGCACGCACGAACCGACCGCGGCGCCGAGGCACGGTTGTCGGTGCGCGAACGTTCGCCGTTGATTCCGGTGAACGCCCTGCGCCGCGACCCCCACCTGGAAATGCACACGCGAGGCGGCTAGGACTCTCCGCAGTTCGCTAGCAGTGCGCTTCGAAGGCCTTCTGCAATTCGGCGGCGATCAGGTCCGACGAGCGCGTCTCGATGTCTTTGCGTTCCATCAGGTAGACCAGCTTGCCGTCCTTCATCAGGCCGATCGACGGCGATGACGGCGGATACGGTGCGAAGTGCGCGCGCGCCGCATCGGTGGCCTCGACATCGGCGCCGGCGAAGACCGTCGTGAGATGATCGGGACGCTTGCCCTGGCGCAACGCGAGCGCGATGCCGGGACGAGCCTTGCCCGCCGCGCAACCGCACACCGAATTGACCACGATCATCGTCGTGCCAGTCTGCCTGACGGCGGCTTCGACGGCGTCGGGCGTCTTGAGATCTTCAAAGCCCAGGCGCGACAACTCGTCGCGCATCGGCGCGATGAACGGTTCCGGATAGCGCTGCACGATCATTGTTGGTTCCTCATCTGTGGATCTCCTGAGAGCGCTCAGGCGTCTTACTGCTGATTTCTTACTTGGTATTGTAACTGCAATGGTTCCCACCGAGCGGATTTCCCGTGTCAACCGCGCCCCGATTCGCGCTGAGGGCGCGTACGTCCTGTACTGGATGATCGCCAGCCGCCGGACCGAATACAACTTCGGTCTCCAGCGCGCCGTTGAGCACGCCACGGCGCTGCAGAAGCCGCTGATCGTGCTCGAAGCCTTACGCGCCGGCCACCGATGGGCTTCAGCCCGGTTTCACCAGTTCGTCATTGATGGGATGCGCGACAACGCCCTCGGGTTTCAACGACCCGGCGTCTGCTACCACCCCTACCTTGAACCCGCCGCCGGCGATGGCCGTGGATTGCTCGCGGCACTCGCTGCCAACGCAGCCGTGGTGGTCACCGACGACTTCCCCTGTTTCTTCCTCCCGGCCATGGTCGCCGCAGCGGGTGACGCACTGACGGTCGCCATGGAAGCAGTGGATGCCAACGGCCTGCTGCCCCTGCGCGCAGAGACCAAAGTGCACCTGACGGCCCACTCGTTTCGACGCGCCTTGCAGCAGACCTTGCCGGCCCACTTGCCCAATCGACCGCTCGCCGATCCGCTGGCGGCACTGGCGGGCCCCGCGCCGACCCTTCCCGAATCCATCACCGAGCGGTGGCCGCACGCCCTCAATTGGCTCGACCGTGGGGGCGAGGTCACGGGCCTGGCGATTGATCAGCAGGTCCGGCCGGTCGCCTTGCGCGGCGGCAGCACGGCGGCGCGCCTGGCCCTGCAGCAGTTCCTCAGTCACGGCCTCCAGGGTTACGGCGCCGACCGCAACCATCCTGATCGCGACGCCTCGAGCGGCCTGTCGCCGTATCTGCACTGGGGACACCTGTCGACACACGAGGTGTTCGATGCGCTGATGACGCGCGAGGGCTGGCTGGGCCATACCCCGGCGCGTGCGACCGGCGCCCGCGAGGGCTGGTGGGGCGTCAGTGCCAACGCCGAAGCCTTTCTCGATCAAGTGATCACCTGGCGGGAACTCGGCTTCAACTTCACCTCGAAGCGCCACGACTACGACCAGTTCGAGTCGCTACCGCCGTGGGCCATCGCCACCCTGACCGAACACGCGGCCGACGATCGCGAGTGGGTCTACGACCGCGACGCACTCGAACACGCGCGCACGCACGACCCGCTGTGGAACGCGGCCCAGCGGCAGTTGGTGCGTGAGGGGCGCATGCACAACTACTTGCGCATGCTGTGGGGCAAGAAGATTCTGCAGTGGTCCGCGACGCCACGCGAGGCGTTGAGGGTGATGATCGAACTGAATAACAAGTACGCGCTGGATGGCCGCAACCCGAATTCCTACAGCGGCATCTTCTGGACACTCGGCCGCTACGATCGCCCGTGGTTCCCCGAACGACCCATTTACGGTGTCGTCCGATACATGACGTCTGAAAGCGCCGCGCGAAAGCTGCGCCTGCGTGAGTACTTGCAGCGCTACGGCGATCCAGAGACAGGGGGTCCGGAGATCACGAGAAATCTATTCTCCTGAACTCCTTGGCTCCTGTTGGCTACTTGATCAGTTCCTGAATCTCGGCCGCGACCCGGGCGTACTCGGCCTCGAGCGACGCCACCAGTGGCAACAGCTGCGACAGGTCGCCAGACTTCCCGTGCTCGTCGAGCACCCGGCACACGTCCAGCAACTCGTGGGCGCCGAGGTTGCCGGCACTCCCCTTCAGCGAGTGGGCGGCACGCTGCACTTCGACCGCATTGCCGGCCTGCCACGCGGTCCGCAGCCGGTCGATGCGCCTGGGGACATCGTCCAGGAACAACTGCAGCACTTCCTTCAGCACGTCCGGCTCACCCGGCGGCGTGAGCTGGCGCAGGCTCTCGATCACGACCGGGTCGAGTGCGGACTGCGACACTATCGCCCCTTCTGGCGGCGCTGCGCCTCGGTCACATCTTCGAGTGCATCGAGCTGCGGTTTCACGAAGCGGTCGTAGCAGCTGGGGCAATAGCTGTGCGAAAACGAGACGCCGGAGTGTTCGTGGAAGTACGTCTCCACTTTCTCCCAGTAGTTCTGGTCGTTGCGAATCGATTTGCAGTACGCGCACATCGGCAACAACGTCTGCAGGGCTTTGACGTTGGCCAGCGCCTCTTCAAGGCTGCGCACCCGCTCGGCCAGCGCCGTCTGCAGCTCGACGACCCGGGCGCCGACGTTGATACGGGCGACCAGTTCATCCTCGTTGGCGGGCTTGGTGACGTAATCGTTCGCGCCCGACTTGAGACCGGTGACGATATCGGCGGACGAGTCACGCGAGGTCAGCAGGATGACGTAGGTCGGGGTCTGGGCCCCGTGGGCGCGAATGCGCTCGGCCACTTCCGGCCCGGCTAACCCGGGCATTTCCCAGTCGAGCAGGGCGATCGATGGCGGATCTGGCGCCGCCAGCTGGTGCCAGGCCTCCTCGCCGTCGATGGCAAAGATGACGTCGTAGCCCGCCTTCCTGAGCATGGCGCCGACCACTGTTCTCGACACCGGCTCATCATCGGCAACCAGGACGCGTAAAGGTGGCATCGTGCGAATGTTATCATCCGCGCTATGCGAAGCGCTGCTGCCGTGTTCACCTGCCTGGCCCTCTTGTGTTCAACTGCCGAGTCGGTCTCGGCGCAGGTGACCGCATTTGTCGGCGGACGCCTGATCGACGGTACCGGCCGCGTGATCGAGAACGGGACGCTCGTCATTGACGGCACCCGGATTGTCGCGGCCGGGCCGGCGGCGACCACCACGGTGCCCGCCGCCGCGACGCGGGTCGACGTCACGGGCAAGACCCTGTTGCCGGGCCTGATCAACGCGCACGGTCATGTCGCGGCGACCACCGGCCTGCGCTCCGACCCGGCTGCGTATACCCGCGACAACCTGACCCGCCAGCTCCGCACCTACGCGCAGTACGGCATCACCACCGTGTTCAGCCTTGGCGACGATCAGGCCGCCGGCTTCGATCTCCGCAACGAACAGTCGTCAGGTGCGGTCGATCGCGCACGACTCTTCGTGGCCGGAGCCGTGATCACCGGCGACACGGCTGACGCGGCGCGCGCAAACGCCATCAAGGTCGCCGAGATGAAGCCCGACCTGCTGAAGATTCGCGTCGACGACAACCTCGGCACGACCCGCAAGATGCCCGAGCCGGCGTGGCGCGCGGTCATCGACGAAGCGCACCGGCGCAATCTGAAGGTGGCCGTGCACATCTATTCGCTGGCCGATGCCAGGGCCACGCTCGCGGGCGGCGCCGACTTCATTGCGCACAGCGTCCGAGACGTGCCGGTGGACGAGGGGTTCATCGCGGCGATGAAGGGACGCGACGTCTGCTACTCCCCGACCCTCACGCGCGAGATCTCGACGTTCATTTACGATGCGACGCCGTCGTGGGTGGATGATCCGTTCTTCGTCAAGGGCGTCACGCCCGAGATCATCGCCCAGTTGAAGGATCCGAAGCGCCAGGAGCAGATTCGCAATGGTGCGGGGTGGAAGGCCGGGCAGCAGTACAAGGCCGGCCTCGAGGTGGCGAAGCGCAACCTGAAGCGGCTGGTGGATGGCGGCGTGCGAATTGCCTTTGGCACCGACACCGGTCCGCCCGCGCGCTTCCAGGGTTTCTTCGAGCACCTCGAACTGGAGATGATGGTGGAGGCTGGCCTGACACCGATGCAGGCCCTGGTCTCAGCCACCGGCGACGCCGCGCGCTGCCATCAGCGGGCGGGCCAGCTCGGCACGCTCGCCACCGGCGCGGCCGCCGACCTGCTGATCCTCGGCGCCAACCCGCTCGACAACATCCGCCACACCCGCAGCATCGAGCAGGTGTGGATCAATGGGCGCAAGATCGGTAGCTGAGGGCTTGAGGGCTTGGGGGCTTGGACGCCCCACCCGTCCGACCAGCCCCTATCGTGGTCGTCGGGCCGGCCCGTACACCGGCCGACCGGGCCGCGCGCCAGTGAGTCCCCTGGGATCGAGCACCGGGACGCCGTTCACCACGACGTGCTCGATGCCAGTCGGGTACTGATGCGGCCGCTCGTAGGTCGCGTGGTCCTTGACGGTGGCCGGGTTGAACACCACGACGTCCGCGAGCATCCCCACGCGGAGCAAGCCGCGGTTCATCAGGCCCATCTGAATCGCGGCCGCGCCGGTCATGCGCGACACCGCTTCGTTCAGTGACAGCAGCTTGTCCTCGCGGACGTACTTCGACAACACGCGCGGAAACGTCCCGTACGCGCGCGGGTGCGGCGCGCCTTGCGCCAACGCGCCCTCGGCACGCAGCGCCGCCGAGTCGGTGCCAATGGTCACGAGTGGCGATCGCAATCCGGTCGCGACATCCTCTTCGCTCATCATGTGATACAGCGCGCCAATGCGGCCGCCACTTTCAATCAGCAACCCGAAGTAGACGTCCCACGGATCCGCCTTGCGCTCGCGGGCAATCTGCGCGATCCGCTTGCCGATGATCGATTGATCGATCGTCGGCGGCGCCGACGCGACTTGAATGCCCTCGAAGGTCGCCGCCAGCAGCAGGTTCTCCCAGCCATCCAGCTTGGTTTCAATCTCGGCCCGCGCGCGCTTGCGCACCGCCGGATCGGCCAGCCGCGCCAGCATCTGCTCGCGTCCGCCTTCCTGCACCCACAGCGGCAACGTCGCGGCCAGCCCCGTCCCGCCGGCGGTATACGGGTACATCGTCGCCGACACGCGGACTCCTGCGGCCTTGGCTTTCTCCAGCTGGTCGAGCGCCTCGCGCATGCGGCCCCAGTTGGCCTTGGCGCCCACCTTCAGGTGAAAGATCACCACCGGCAGCCCGCCATCGCGGCCAATCGCAATGGCCTCATCGAGCGCGTTGAACAGGTTGAAGCTCTCGCCGCGAATGTGCGTGATGTAGATGCCTTGGTGCCTGGCGGCGACCTTGGCCAGGGCCACCAGTTCATCGGTCTGGGCGAATGAACCCGGCACATAGATCAACGCGCTGGAGAGGCCGAACGCGCCGTCACGCATGCCCTGGTCGACCATCGCCTCCATCTGCGTCAGTTCGGCCGGTGTGGGCGCACGATTATCCATGCCGATAATCGCGCGACGCACCGCCGTGGCCGGCACGAACGTGCCGACATTGATGGTGGTGCCCCGTTCGCGCAATCGATCGAAATAGCCGCCGAAGCCGGTCCAGTCGAACGACACGCCAAACGGCGCCAGCGCGTCGACGTCGGCCGTATCCTTCGTCCAGAACGCCGGCGAACCGCCCTCACCGATGATCTCGGTTGTGATGCCCTGCCGCAGGTGGCTTTCGCCATTGCCATCGGCCAGCAGCGTCGTGCCCGACTGGCCTTGCACGTCGATGAAGCCCGGCGCCACCACCAGGCCGGTCGCGTCAATCACCTGCCCGCCCTGGGCCGCCGCCAGGTCCCCGACCGCAGCAATGCGGTCGCCGATGATGCCGACGTCTTGCCCTGGCCCCAGCACACCGTCACCGACGATGACATCCCCGCCGCGCACGATCACGTCGTAGCGGACTGGCTGCGCACAGGCGGACAGGAGGGTCACAGACAAACCGGCGGCCGCCGGTAGCAGGATCGCGCGCATCAAGGTCATCGCGCGCCCACTATAATCGCTTCACTATCCCGGCCCTAGCGACCGTCACCGCCTATCTGCCCGAACCCGGCATCAGACCCTCTGCACGGGGGCTGTTCACGGCCGATGAGTATCGACAGGTCCGCGCCTTCTTCGACGCCCGGCCGCAGCTCACGGCGACGCCGCTCCACGCCATGCCGGGGCTGGCTCGCTCACTCGGCGTTGGTCAGGTGTTGGTCAAGGATGAAACCCGCCGCTTCGGGCTGAACGCCTTCAAGCTGCTGGGCGCGCATTTCGCCATTGAGACGCTCAGGAGCGAAGGCGCCCTGCCACCGGGGCACACCCTCGTCTGCGCCAGTGAAGGCAACCATGGCCGCGCCGTGGCGCGCGCCGCGCGCCACGGCGCGGCCATGGTTGCCTTCACTGGCGCAGACGAGGGTGTGCCCCGGTGGCAGGGCG
>ENA-ORBV01005404-ORBV01005404.1-microbial-mat-metagenome-genome-assembly--contig:-NODE-5404-length-23564-cov-4.750713_pt1 | contig 23564 bp, 13 predicted proteins | sample MGYA00237777_ERZ505514 | MGnify/ENA primary metagenome ERZ505514 (study PRJEB26160, sample SAMN06269048) | microbial mat metagenome | isolation source: Oligotrophic lake microbial mat | place... | reverse complement strand
GCCAAGAAGGAAGACGACGCCAAGAAGGAGACGAAACCCGAGGTAAAACCGGAAGCGAAGCCCGAAGAAAAGCCCGCGGTTTCCGGTGCGGACTTGCTGAAGCGCGGCCCGCGTCCCGCCCGCCCGGCGCTCGCGGCGAGCAAGCTCCCGCTGGAATTCATCCAAGGCGAAAAGATCGCGCTGGTCGGCAATTCCCTCGCCGAGCACTTCAACAAATACGGCTACTTCGAGACGCTCCTGCACTCGCGTTTTCCGAAGCTCGAAATCGACGTCCGCAATTTCGCCCGGCCCGCGGATGAAGTCGGCAACCGGCAGCGCTCCTCCGGCTATACGGCACTCGACGATCCGCTCGGTGCGTTCGGGGCGGACACGTTCTTTTGCTTCTTCGGCTACAACGAATCCTTCGCGGGCCCCGGCGGCGTGGCGAAATTCAAGTCCGACTACGAGAAGTTCCTCGACGACTCCGCGAAGGAATATCCGCGCGACGAGACCAAGGTCGCGCCGCGGTTCGTCCTCGTTTCGCCGATGGCCTTTGAGCCGACGGGGGACAAATTTTTGCCCGATGGCAGCAAGGAGAACGAGCACCTGAAGCTCTACACGACGGCGGTGGCCGAGGTGGCGGAAAAGCGCGGCCTCGCTTTCGTGGACCTCTTCGAATCGACGCTCGCTGATTTCACGGCCAAGCCCGGGTTGCAGTTCACAAGCAACGGCGCGCACACCACCGAGCCCGGTGATCGCCGAGTTTCCGAACTGCTCGACCGCGCGCTGTTCGGTTCCTCCAGCCCGGCGAAGTTTGGCTCGCCCGAATTCGAGCGCTTGCGCGCCGCGATCAACGACAAATCGTGGATCCATTTCCAGGACTACCGGATGCTCAATGGCTGGTATGTCTACGGTGGCCGCAACACATGGGACAAGGAAACCTTCCCGCGTGAATACCTGAAAATCCGCGCCATGGGCGAGGTGCGCGACCGCTACGTGTGGGACCTCGCGCAGGGCAAGAAGGTGCCCGCGAAGCCTGATGACAGCAAGACGGGCGAGCTGTTCGTGCCGAAGACCATGTATGGCACGCAGCCGAAAAAGGAGCCGCCGGTGCTGAAGTATCCGACGCCCGAGGAGAGCATCGCCACGATGAAAGTGCCCGAGGGTTTCGAAGTGCAACTGGTCGCCAGTGAGCGCGAGTTTCCCGAACTCTCGAAGGTCAATCAGATCAATTTCGACAGCAAAGGCCGGCTCTGGGCTTCGTGCATGACGAACTATCCGCAGTGGAAACCCGGCGACCCGAAGCCCGGCGACAAGCTGATGGTGTTCGACAACATCGACGCCAAGGGCCGCGCGCGGAAAGCCACGGTCTTTTACGACAAGCTCATCTGCCCGACGGGCTTCGAGTTTTGGAATGGCGGCGTGATCGTGGTCGATGAACCGCGCCTGCTGTGGCTGAAGGACATGGACGGGGACGACAAGGCTGACGTGGTTTTGGAACTGAGCGACGGTTGGGCGACGGACGACACGCACCACACCATCGGCGCGTTCGAGTGGTCGCCCGGCGGGCTGCTCCACATGCTCGAGGGCGTGTCGCTGAGCACCGCGGTGGAGACGCCGTGGGGCCCGTTCCGGCAGCAAGGCAAGGCGGGCTGCTACGTGCTCGATCCGCGCACGCAGAAGCTCCGCCACTTCACGACTCCCGGCTACGGCAACCCGTGGTGCTACGTTTTCGACTGGTGGGGCCAAGGCATCGTGGGCGACGGCACCACGCCGCAGCAGCACTGGGACACACCGCTCAGCACCGCGCCCTACGCCGGACGCAAGGGCCTGAACACAGTCTTCGACGGCGAAGGCATGCGCCCGAATGTCGGCACGGAGTTTCTCTACACGCGGCAGTTTCCCGCGGAATGGCAGGGCAACTTCATCTTCGCCTGCGTGATCAACATGAACGGCTTCACGACTTTCACGATCGGCGACGACGGCGCGGGCTACAAAGGCGCGCGGAAAAAAAAGCCGGGCAAGGACGAGAAGGGCAACGACAAGCCGGTGCCGGACGATCTGCTCTCGGCCGTGGACAACATGACTTTCCGCCCGGTCGATCCGCAGATCGGTCCCGATGGCGCCCTCTATTTCGGTGACTGGAGCGCTGCGCTCATCGGCCACATGCAGTACTCCCAGCGCGATCCGAATCGCGACCACAAGCACGGTCGCCTCTTCCGTCTCGTCTATAAAAAGAACCCGCTCCTCAAACCCGTCACGCAAGCCGGGAAGCCGGTCGGCGAGTTGCTCGACCAGCTCAAGGAATACGAGGCGCGCACGCGTTACCGCGCGCGGCGTGAGTTGCGCGACCGCCAGACACCCGAGGTCCTCGCGGCGGTCAATCGCTGGGTCGCGAAGCTCGATCCGACGGACAAGGAATTCGACCGTCTGCTCCTCGAAGCGCTGTGGGTCCAGCAGGGCCATCACGCCGTCGATCCCGCGCTGCTGCAGAAGGTGCTGCGGACCAAAACCGGCGAAGCCCGGGCCGGCGCGACCCGCGTGCTCGCCGATGAATGGGATCGCATCCCGAATGCGCTGGAACTGATCCAGACGCAGATCACCGACGAGTTCCCGCGCACCCGCGTCGAAGCGATCCGCGCGCTGAGCTTCGTGCGCAATATCGAAGCCGTCGAAACGCTGCTCCTCTCTGCCGATCAGCCGAACGATTACTGGAGCGACTACACGTTGGAGATGGCGCTCGGCGCCTTGGAGCCGGTATGGAAAAAGCCGTACGAAGACGGCCAACTTGTCGGCAAGACTGAGAAATCGATCGCGCTCCTGCAGGACGCCGAGGCGCGCTCGAAACCCGGCGGCCTCGCGGCAGTCGCGTTGAAAAAGCTCCTCACGCAACCGAACCTGCCGCCCGCCGACGCGAGCAAACTGATCACCGAAATCGCCAAGGCGAAAGGCAGCGCCGACAACGGCAAGGCCGTCTTCCGTCGCATCTGCATCGCCTGCCACAAGTGGGGCGGCGAAGGCATCGAATACGGCCCGGCGATGAATGGCGTCGCCAAGCGCCTCAAGCGCGAGGAAATCGTGGAGTCGATCGTCGAGCCGAATGCGAAGATCGATCCGAAGTTCGTCACGACGAACCTCGAGACGAGCAATGGCGGCGCCCTGACCGGCTTTGTCGTGGAGGAAACGACCGAGGCGCTCACCTTGCTCATCGCCGGCGGGACGAAGCAGGAAGTGAAGAAGGCTAGCATCCGGAAGCGCGAGAGCGTGAAGCAGAGCAGCATGCCCGAGGGCCTCGCCAACGGCATGTCGGCCAACGAATTCATCGACCTCGTCGAGTTCCTCGCCAGCTTGAAAAACTAGCGCCGTCCTTCACCAAAAAGCGGCGATTTTGCGAGTGACGGGCGCGGCCTTCTCCCGGCAGGATGCGCGCCCGTTGACTCTTCTTTCTCCCCCATGACTGCTTCCGCGGCGGAATCCGCCCCGCCGAAAATTACTTCGGACCAAAAGAAGTCCGGCCTCGCCGCGTGGCTGGGCTGGATGTTCGACGGGCTGGACATGCACCTCTACACGCTGGTGGCGCTCCCGTTTGTCGCGGAACTGCTGCACGTGGCGGTGACCGCGCCCGAGGCTTCGACGAAGGCCTCGCTGATTCAGGCGGCGTTTCTCGTGGGCTGGGCGCTGGGCGGCGCGGTGTTTGGGCGCATCGGCGACATCCTCGGGCGCAGCCGCACGCTGTGCCTCACGATCCTGACGTATGCGGTGTTCACGGGGCTTTCGTTTTTCGCGCAGGAATGGTGGCACCTGCTGATCTTCCGCTTTCTCGCGGCGCTCGGCATCGGCGGGGAATGGGCGGTCGGCGCATCGCTGCTCGCGGAGACCTGGCCGAAGCGCTGGCGGCCGTGGCTCGCGGCGATCCTGCAGACGGCGGTGAATTGTGGCGTGCTTCTCGCGTGCCTCTCCGGCTGGCTGCTCGCGGGCACGGCGTATCGCTACATCTTCCTCGTCGGGGTGCTGCCGGCGTTCATCGTGCTGTGGATTCGCCGGGCTGTGCCGGAGCCGGAAGTGTGGGCGGAGGCGCAGGAACACGACCGCAATCAACCCACCGGGATCCGCGCGCTTTTCCGCCCGGAACTGCGGCGCACGACGCTCATCGTCATCGCGGTCTGCTCGCTCGGGCTGACCGCGCATTGGGCGCTGATGTTCTGGCACTCGGCGCATCTCCGTTCGCTGGCGCAGCAGGCGTCGTGGTCGAAGGAGCACATCGATCGGCTGGCGAATCACGCGCTCTACCTTCTGATGATCGGCTCGATCCTCGGCAATTTCATCGCGGGCGGAATCGCCAAATACCTCGGCTACCCGCGTGCCATCGCGCTCTGTTTCACCGCGTATTTCCTCTTCATGATGGCGGCTTACGGCACGGTGCGGGATGTGCAGGGCGTGCTTTTCTGGCTGCCGCTGATTGGCGCGGCGCAGGGCGCATTTGCGCTGTTCACGATGTCCCTGCCGCCGCTTTTCCCGACGCTCGTGCGCACGACGGGCGCGGGTTTTTGTTACAATGTCGGGCGCGTGTTTGCGGCGGCGGGGACCGTGGTCTTCGGCCTCTTTGCCAAGGTGGGATCAGGCGCGGGAGCGATCTTTGATCATCGGCTGGCGCTGTGGTATGCCGGGTTTCTCTTTCTCCCCGCCGCTTTCGTGGCCTGGCTGCTCCTGCCGGAATCGGACGACGATCCGGCGGCGGCGAGCGAACTGCCGCGGCAACTGATCCATGAACCCGCCGACTGATCCACGCCTTCTGCGCCTGCATCCCGCGGACAATGTGCTGACGGTCATCGCGACCCTCGAGGCGGGCGACCGGCTGCAGTTTGGCGCCGAGAGCGTGCTGGTGCCGGCGCGGCTGGCGCTCGGGCACAAAGTGGCGGCGCAGGCACTGGCCGCGGGCGAGAAGATCATCAAATACGGCGCGCCGATCGGCTCGGCAAAGTGCGCGATCGCGGCGGGCGAGCACGTCCATACGCACAATTTGCAAAGCGATTATCTCCCCACTTTCCAACGCGGCGAAGGCCAGCACTACGAACACACGACATGACCGGCTGGCTGCGCAACGACGGACGAAAAGGCATCCGCAACCTCACGGTCGTGGTCTATCTCGTGGAGTGCGCGCACCATGTGGCGCGCGAGATGGTTTTCCCCTACCGCGAGAGCGGCGCAAATCTGCTCGGGTTTCCGGGCTGTTATCCGAACGCCTACGCGCATCGCATGCTCCGCCAGCTTTGCACGCACCCGAATGTCGGCGCGGCGCTGCTCGTGTCGCTCGGTTGTGAGGGGTTCAATCGCAACGCGCTGCTCGAAGAAATCCGCGCCACGGGTCGCCCGGCGGATGTGCTGGTGATCCAGCAGGAAGGCGGGACGCGGCGGACGATCGAGCAAGGCCGGGTGTGGATCGAAGCGGCGCTGAAGCAGATCGCCGATGTGCCGCGGGTCGAGATGGCGGTGAGCGACTTGATCGTCGGCACAGTGTGCGGCGGCTCGGATGCGACGAGCGGCATCACGGCGAATCCGGCGGTCGGTCGCGCGTTCGATCTGCTCGTCGAAAGTGGAGCGCGGGTAATCTTTGAGGAGACCGGCGAACTCATCGGCTGCGAGCAGATCATGGCGGCGCGTGCGGCGCGCCCGGAACTCGCGCCGGAACTGATCGCGTGCGTCGAGAAGGCGGCGCGTTATTACACGACGATGGGTCACGGCAGCTTCGCACCGGGCAACGCCGAAGGTGGGCTGACGACGCTGGAGGAGAAGTCGATGGGCGCTTACAGCAAGAGCGGCAACTCGCCGATCAGCGGCATTCTCAAACCCGGCGACGTGCCGCCGGAGTCCGGACTGTATTTGCTCGATGTCGTGCCCGATGGCGAGGTGCGCTGGGGTTTCCCGAACATCAGCGACATCCAGGAGATCGGCGAACTGATTGCCTGCGGCTCGCACGTTACGCTCTTCACCACGGGCCGCGGCTCGGTCGTGGGTTCGGCGGTTTCGCCGGTGATCAAGATCTGCGCGAACCCCGAGACGTATCGGCGCTTGAGTGAGGACATGGATGTGAACGCTGGGCGCATTCTCGAAGGCGGCGCGACGCTGGAGGAAGTGGGGCGCGAGATTTTCGATCAAGTGCTCCGTGTCGCGGAGGGCGGTAGGACGGCGAGCGAGGCGCTCGGCCATAGCGAATTTTCCCTCGTCTACAAAAGCTTCGAGCCGCTCGGTCCCGGGTGTTTGCCGGGCTGATCCGCATTCCCATCCCTCTATGTTTAGCCTCAAAGAAAAGATCGCTCTCGTCACCGGCGCCGGCTCTGGGATCGGCGCTGCCATTGCGGAAACCTTTGCCCGCGTGGGTGCGCGAGTTTTTGTCGCCGATCGGGATGAAGCCGGCGGGCGGGCGACCGTGGACCGGATCGTCGCGGCGGGAGGAAACGCGGAGTTTTTGTCCTTGGACATCGCCGATGCCGGGCAATGCGAAGCCGTCGCGAGCACGGTGCTGGAGCGTGCGGGACGGCTCGATGTGTTGGTGAACAACGCCGGCATCGGCCACGTCGGCACGATGGCAAATACCACCGCCGATGATCTCGATCGCCTGCACGCGGTGAACACGCGCGGGACCTTCAATGTGATCAAGGCCTTCTTCCCCTCGATGATCGCGCGCCACCGCGGAGCGATCGTGAACATCGCTTCGATCGGCGGGTTGATCGGCGTGCGCGACCGCCTCGCTTACACGATCAGTAAGCACGCGATCGTCGGCCTGACGCGGGCGATGGCGCTCGATCACGCGCGCGAGGGCATCCGCATCAATGCGATCTGCCCCGGTCGCGTGGAAACACCGTGGGTCACCGCGCGGCTCAAGGAATATCCGGATCCCAAAGCAGCCTACGAAGAAATGTGCGCGACGCAGCCGATGGGGCGGATGGGCAAGCCCGAGGAGATCGCCGCCGCGGCGCTTTACCTGGCGAGCGATGAAGCCTCGTTCATCACGGGCGCGACGCTCACGCCCGATGGTGGCTGGAGCGCTGGTTAACCCCTCGTGACTTAGAGTGGGATGACCCAGAGGTTGCGGAAACGCGCCTTGCCCACATTCGACTGGAGCAGGATGGGGCCGGGTTCGTTGCCTTCGTTCGAACCCATGCCGGTGGCCTCGGGAATCTCGACGTCGCTGTGGATAGTGATGCCGTTGTGGATCACGGTGACGCGGGCGTTGGCGGTCTTGCGATTGGCGGAATCGAAGCGGGCGGCGCGAAAGAAGATATCGAAGCTCTGCCAGGTCTCCGGAGCGGTGCTGGCATTGGTGCTGGGTGCGCGGAGTTTGTAGATTGCTCCGCAGTCGGTGGCCGTGGGCGCGTGGCCGAAGGAATCGAGGATCTGGATTTCGTAGCGCCGCTGGAGATACACGCCGCTGTTGCCGCGGGCTTGTCCGGTCACCGTCGGCGGATAGCGCGGAATCCAAAACTCCGCGTGGAATTGGAAGTCCCGAAACTTCTCCTTGGTGGCGATGCTCATCGAGCCGACATCGAGCGCGCCATTGATGACCGGCCAGTCGCACGGTTTGCCATCGTCGCGCAACCAGGCGGAAGTGTCGCGACCATCGAAGAGGACGAACTTCCGCCCGATGGGCAAGGGCGTGCTGCTCGGAGCGGGTGTGGCGATGCGAGGTGCCGCGGCGGCGGGCAGTGCCGAACCCGGCAGCAACAGGTCGGAAGGCTTCACCCCTTTGGAAAAACCGTCGAAGCCGAGACTGCGTGCGGTGTAGTTGCCGACGAGGCCGACGTTGGCTTTGGAGGAAATCTGCTCGGTCATGCCGAGCGCCCAATAGGCGGCGTTGACGAGCAGGCGGCGGAAGCTTTCCTCCTGCAATTCGGCGGCGGTGCCCATCGTGCAGGTGAAGATGCGGCTGTAGCGTCCGAGGGGATTGCGTGGTTCGCGAGTCCATGCGACGGGCATCATCGGGCTGTTGACGTTTTGCTCCTGGCCATCGACGCGCCGTTTGCGGCCATTGGCGGCGCCGCCGATTTCGGTCATGCCGCTGAGCACCTGGCCGCGGAGGATGATCTTGGCATCGGCTGGCGGGTAGGCTTCGTAGACATCGGTCGGTCCGATGAAAGAACTCACCCCGCGCAGGATCGGGTCGGCGGTGGCCGCGGGCTCGATGATCGCGCGCGTGGCCTGGCTCTTGTGTTTGCCCCAGTGGCTGATCCACGTTTCGCCGAGCACCTGTTTGCCGAAACCTCCGAGCCAGATGCGATTGGCGTAGTTGAAGGACTGGTAAGGGCTGGACGCCGGGATGCCATTGAATGCGTGGGTGCTGGTGCGCAGCGCGACGAAGGGTTTCCCGGCTAGATAGTAATCCGCGAAGAACTTCATCTGCGCATCCGGCCAGTTGCGAAAGCGGATGAGCGGGATGCACAGATCGGCGGTGGCCAGCGCCTCGAGGCCGGGCATGTTCCGGTATTCGGCGGGATCGATTTCACCGGTCTGAGGATCGAGGGAAAACAGGACCGTGCATTTGAAGCCGTGGTGGAGCGCGAGAATTTTGGCCAACTGCGGCAGCATCTCCTCCGAGCGGTATTCCTCGTCGCCCGCGAGCAGCACAATGTGTTTGCCGGCGCCGGGTCCGGCACCGCCTTCAAAGACGATCCCGCCGCCGGGATTGAGGCGACTCGTCAGCACTGGGACTGCGACCGGCGGCGGTGTGGCCGTCGGAGTGCTGACGGTGGCGACGGGCACGGGTGTGGATGGACGTGGAGCCGGCGTGAGCGCAGGAGTGGCGGGGCTGGCCAACCGAGGTGGGGTGGACGTGGCCGAGGAAAGACGTTTGAGCTGGATGTCGCGAAACCGCACCTCCCGGGGATTGGCCGTGAGCAACTGCAGACCGATCAAGCCGGAGAGCGCTTGCCGCGCGGGATCTTCGTCCACGATTTCCACGGTGGTGACGCCATTGATCTCGTGGACGAGGCGATTGCCTCGCGCCGTGATGCGCAGCGTGTTCCATCCGTCGGCCTGCCACGGCACCGCGCCACCGTCGCGCCGGAGGATTTCCTTCACGCCGAAACTGCGCCAGCGCACGGACTCGCCATAGGCCTCCGCCAGGACGCCGCGCGTGCCCCGTTCGTCGTAGAGCGCCCCGCGCCACTCGCGTTTCACGGCGTCGAGATTCATCTGATAACCGGCGAGCGCCCAAGTGGCCGGATCGACGAGCCGGCTGCGATACTGCACACCGCCATTGCCCGACGTGATCGTGAACGACGCCTGCAGGATGAAGTCCTCGGCCGGCCCGCCTTTCCAGATCAGAAAAGCGCTCTTGTTGTTGCGATTGGCGGGCGTCGCCTCGCCGACGATCGCTCCGTCATAGACCGACCAGATTTTCGGATCGCCATCCCAGCCGGTGAGATCGCGTCCATTGAAAAGCGGGATGAAGCCGTCCCTGGCAAGATTGGCGGCGCTCTCCGGGACACTCGGCGCGGGAGTCGAAGCGGCGGACACGGCCGCCGCCGATGGAGGCGTCGTTTTTCTCCACGGAGCCCACGCGAGGAGGATGACGCCGACGATGAAAGCGCCGATGCCGATCAGGTAGGGTAGTTTTTTTGGCGGAGGGCGCCGCTTGCCGGTTTTCTCTTTGCGGACTTCCGCCGCCGGTCGGGCGACGGCGGGATGACTGTCGGTCACGGGCAGCTTGCGCGTGGTATCCCGACTGGCGGGGGCGTTGCGGACCTTGGTGTGCGCCGCCATGAGTTCGCGGATCAATTCATCGTAACTCTGCGGGCGCTCCGCCGGGTTTTTCGCGAGCATCCGCGCGAGGAGCGGGGCGACCCAGCGCGGGCAATCCGGCCAGGTCCGGACGATGTCGGGCGGAGGCTGGGTGATGTGTTTGATCATCACCGCCATCGGGCTGCTCGCGGTGTAGGGAGTCTCGCCAGTGAGCAGGTGATAGAGGGTGCAGCCGAGGCTGTAGATGTCGGAGCGGAAATCGAGGTTGGCGTCGCCGTTTGCCTGCTCGGGGCTGATGTAATAAGGCGTGCCCATCGAGGCGCCGGTGCGGGTGAGCTGCGAATCGCCGATGACGCTCTTGGCGAGGCCGAGGTCGCCGAGCTTCACGTCGCCGTCGCTGGAGAGGAAGATGTTGTCGGGCTTGATGTCGCGATGGATGATTTTGGCCTTTTGCCACGCGTGATTCAGCGCGGTGGCGACGTGGGCGCAAATCGCGAGGGCCTCGACCGGGGCGATGCGTCCCTTGCGCTTCAGCCGATCCTGTAACGATTCGCCGTCCACGAATTCCATGGCGAAGTAGTGCGTGCCCTGGTCTTCGCCCGCGGCATAGACCTGCACGATGCCGGGGTGATTGAGCGAAGCGGCGGAGCGCGCCTCGGCCTTGAAGCGGATGATGAATTCCTCGTCGCTCGCCATGTGGGCGGGCAAAACCTTCAGCGCGACCAACCGCCCGAGCGAACTCTGCCGGGCCTTATAGACCGCGCCCATGCCGCCATGGCCGAGCTTCTCGAGGATCTCGAATTCACCGAGTTTTTGTGGTTCTGGGACGCTCATCCAAGGTCGCTAGACGGGTGGCGAAAGGCTTAGCGAATGCGTGCAAACCGTGCCAGCAAAAGTGACTCCCCGACTGATATTTTCCACTTCTCCGCTTCCTTCGAGGGGGGCGCGTCTGTTTCACTCCGCGGGACATGCTTTTGCCCGCTCGATTCCTTCGCTCCGCTGCTGCCGGCAGCCTTTTGCTCATCCTCGCAACTGCACTGGGCGGTTGCTCGATGTTTTCGTCGGAGCCTTCGACCAAGAAGGGCTGGTCGGTCTGGCCGTGGAAGGCTCCGTCGGGTCAGGACGCGACGCGGTATATCGAGTATCAGCGGACGCGCTCCGAGGGCGCGTCGGGGACCTACACGCTCGTCGCTCGCAACACCCACCCGAAGCGCACGATCGAGGGGCAAATGCGCACGACGATGCAGATCTCGCCGAGCGACATGAAGGTGGACAGCCAGTCATTCGTCCTCGGGCCCAATGAGCCGAAGAAGCTGCTCATCTACCCGGTGAAATATCAGCTCACTTACGAGGTGACGGCGGTCTTTCGGGACTAAAGGCGGCTTTGTCCGATGGCGCTCCGGGCGCGCCGTGCTAGCTTCCCCGCCCATGTCTTTCCAACTCGCGAGCAACTATGAGCCGAAGGGCGACCAGGCGCAGGCGATCGAGAAGCTGACCAAGTCGATTCTCGCGGGCAATCGGCATCAGACGCTGCTCGGTGTGACGGGCTCGGGGAAGACCTTCACCGCGGCGAATGTGATCCGCAATCTCGAACGACCGACGCTCGTGATCTCGCACAACAAGACGCTCGCCGCGCAGCTCTACTCGGAGTTTCGGCAGTTCTTCCCGGATGCCGCGGTCGAATACTTCGTCAGCTACTTCGACTACTATCAGCCCGAGGCCTACATCCCGCGCACGGACACCTACATCGAGAAGGATTCGTCGATCAATGAGGAGATCGAGCGGCTCCGGCTTTCGACCACCTCGTCGCTGCTTTCGCGCAAGGATGTGATCGTCATCGCGAGCGTGTCCTGCATCTACGGCCTCGCCTCGCCCGAGGATTATTTGAAGATGCTGCTCACGATCAAGCAGGGGCAGCAGATCACCCGCGAGGCGGTGCTCGGAAAGCTGGTGGACATGCTCTACGAGCGGAATGACATCGGCTTCACGCGCGGCAAGTTTCGCGTGCGCGGCGATGTGGTCGAGGTCGCGCCGGCGAACCTCGACGAGGAGGCGATACGCATCGAGTTCTTCGGTGACGAGATCGACCGCATCACACGCTTCGATCCACTGACCGGCCACGCGGCCGAGCAACTCACCGTGATCACGCTGTTTCCCGCCAAGCAATTCGTCACCCCCGCCGACAAGATGCGCCACGCCATGGGCTCGATCCGCGAGGAGCTGGCGGAGCGGATCATCTTCTTCGAAAAACACGGGCATCTGCTGGAGGCGCAGCGGATCAAGATGCGCACGGAATACGATTTGGAGATGATGCAGGAGATGGGGTTTTGCTCCGGGATCGAAAACTATTCGCGGCACCTGAGCGGGCGTCCGCCAGGGTCGCGGCCCTTCACCCTGCTCGATTTTTTCCCGCGCGACTTCCTCCTCGTCGTCGATGAAAGCCACGCGAGCATCCCGCAGATCGGCGGCATGTATGAAGGCGATAAGTCGCGCAAATCCGTGCTCGTGAACTACGGCTTCCGCCTACCGAGCGCGCTCGATAACCGGCCGCTGCGTTTCCCCGAATTCATGGAGATGACCGGGCAGGCGCTCTACATCAGCGCCACGCCGGCGGAGTTCGAGATCAAGAATTCAGTCGCGGGAAACACCGGCTACATTCCGCATAAACGCGAACGCATCGGCGAGGATGAGCCGGAGCCGTTTGCCCTCGCGGGGGTGCCGCTGCCTACGGCGCCGAAAATTTCGCGGACGGATGCGCCGATCGAGAAATTCGATGTGCACACGCCGGGCGCGCCGCTGGTCGTGGAGCAGATCATCCGCCCGACCGGCCTGCTCGATCCCGAGATCACGATCAAGCCACTCAAGACGCAGATCGATGACACGCTGGAGCTTTGCCGCCAGCGCATCGAGAAGAACGAACGCGTGCTCATCACCACGCTGACCAAACGCACCGCGGAGGACCTTTCCGATTACCTCAAGGATGTGGGGCTGAGGGTGCGCTACCTGCATAGTGATATCGACACCATCGAGCGCGTGGAAATTCTGCGCGCACTGCGGGCGGCGGAGTTCGATGTGCTCGTCGGCATCAACCTGCTCCGCGAAGGCCTCGACCTGCCGGAAGTCTCGCTCGTCTGCATCCTCGACGCGGACAAGGAAGGTTACCTGCGCTCGCAGACTTCGCTCATCCAGACCGCTGGGCGCGCCGCGCGGCACGTGAATGGGCACGTCGTGCTTTTTGCCGACAAGGTGACCAAGTCGATGGCGGCGCTGCTCGCGATCACCGAATACCGCCGCGCGAAGCAGATCGCCTACAATACGAAGCACGGCATCACGCCGCGGAGTGTGCAGCGGGCGGTGCAGGAGAGCCTGCACACGATCCTGAAGGGCCGCGAATTCGAGGCGTCGGTGGTGAAGGAGACGGGTGCCGATTTAAACCTGACGGACCTCCTGCGCGAACTGGAGCAGGAGATGATGACCGCGGCGGCGAATCTCGAATACGAGAAGGCCGCGCTGCTCCGCGACCAGATCGGCGAACTCAAGGACGGCACCGGTATTTCCAAGATCGAGCCGAAGCGCAAGCCAGTGAAATACGGCAAGGGTCAGCGGCCCAAGGCGCGGGCGTAGTTCTGTCGCGTGCGGCATGCGGGTTGCAGTATCGAAGGCATGTTTCGCCTGCTGCTGCTCATTTTTCTACTCCCGACCCTCGCTTTGGCGCAGGCGGCTTCGGATTCGAGTTTGCGGGAAGTCGGCTTCCAAGCCTTGAGCGATCGGAGCCTCACCGCGCTCGGGCAGTCCGCGCTGAGCATCCGGCCCAATGACTGGAAGCACGCCGAGACCACGAATTTCATCTACCACTACTTCAGCAGCTTTATCGCCGCGCCCGTCTCGGTGGAGGCGGAGTTTTACTACCGCGTGATCTCCAAGGATCTCGGCAAGGACACCGCGCAGTGGGAGCGGAAGAGTCACATCTACATCTTTGAGAGCGACGAAGATTGGGCGGCGTTTCAGCGGCGCGGGGCGCTCGATCCGTGGACCGGCGGCGCGCACTCGCAGGGTTCGCTTTTCATCCAGCGGAATCCCAAGCTGAAGTTCAAGGGCAGCACGCTTGGGCACGAGGTCACGCATCTGGTCATCGAGCGTTTCTTCGGCGCCGGCGTGCCGCTTTGGCTGAACGAAGGCTACGCCGAATACGCGTCGGTGATCTGCTACGCGGCCTTCAATCGCGCCCGCGGTTACAGCGCGCGCCCGACATCGCGCCCGGTGCCGGCGAACCTCTATTTTCCCATCAGCCAGCTCACGAGCTTCCTCAGCTACCCGCAGGAAGCGACGCAGGTCGCGGTCTTTTACAACGAGTCCGAGCGGCTCGTGCGGTTTCTCAGCGGCATCGACAAGCAGGGTTTCGCGATCTTCCTCGAGGCGATGGGGAAGGGTAACCGGTTGGAGACGGCGCTGAACAAGGGGTTCGGCGGGCGATTTATCAACTTGGAGGCGCTGGAGCAGGCGTTTAAGACTTACGCCACGCAGACCAATGGCCTCTCCGCTTCCGACTAAACCCCGCTCCCGCCTCGGCTGATGGCGGCGAAATCCAAAAGTACAGGGCAGGTCCATACGGTGCTCGGTTCTGATGAATCGGAGGTAAAGCGCGTCGCTCGCGAAGCCGCGGCCCGACTCACGCCAGCGGGTGGTGGCGACTTCGGCTGCGATACGATCGACGGTGCCGTGCAATACGCCGACACCGCGGTGGAGAAGATCCACGCGACGATCGAGGCGCTGCTCACGTTCCCCTTTTTCGGCGGCGAAAAGCTTGTCTGGCTCAAGAGCGCGAACTTCCTCGGCGACGATCAGCTGGGCCGGTCGCAGGGCGTCATCGAGGCGCTGGAAAAACTGACGGCGACGCTGGAAAGCGGCCTGCCGGAGTCCACGCGGTTCCTGCTCAGCGCGGTCGGCGTGGACAAGCGGCGCTCGTTTTACAAGGGCCTGTCGAAGTTCGGGAAGGTCGAGGTTTTCGACAAGGTCGATGCCAGCAAGTCTGGCTGGGAGGAGGAGGTGGCGGCGCTGGTTTCTGACCTGGCGTCCGCGCGCGGGCTGCAGTTTGCGGGTGAAGCGCTGGAGCTTTTCACGCTTTCCACGGGCGGCGACCGGCGGGTGATCGAGAACGAACTCGACAAACTCGACCTCTTCCAAGGCCCGGCGAACCGCGTGATCAGCGTCGATACGGTGCGCGAACTGGTCCCGCTCTCGCGGGCGGGCATCGTTTTTGAACTGGGCAACGCCTTGGCCGCCCGGGATCTCGGACGCGCCCTCGGTTTGCTCGACCAGCTCCTTTTCCAAGGCGAAACGGCGATCGGCATTCTGATCGTCGCGATTATCCCGACAGTCCGGAATCTCCTCGTCGTCAAAGACCTGATGACCCGGCACAAGCTCGCGAAGCCGCAGCAACCGTTCTTTTTCGGCAAGACGCTCGAGCGACTCCCGCCCGACGCCACCGCTCACCTGCCGCGTAAAAAAGATGGAACGGTGAACGCCTATTCACTGGGAATCGCCGCCATCCACGCCCAGCGCTACGAGCTCCCGGAACTCCGCGAGGCGCTGCAGGCGTGCCTGGACACCAACGTCCGGTTGGTGACTTCGTCGCTCGAACCGCAGGTGGCGCTCAGCCAATTGCTGGTGCGGATCATCGCCCGGGCCTGAGCCAGCGGGCCGCGCCGCGCGATGGGGTGCTTGTTTGGGGAGAAGAATTCCTAATAGCGACCCGTAAAGGGGGCAACGCCCTGCGATATTAAAAGAATTTAAAAAAAGCAGTTGCCGAGTGCCGATTGCACCGGCATACTCCACTCGTATTTAGAAGATTGTTCTGGGGGGAACATCAGCCCTTCGCAGCCATTCGGTTGCGGGGGGCTGAATCTTTTTCAGGGTATGAGGTCGATCAAGGGTTGATCAAAATTGCCCTACGCCTCCGGCGTCACGCCGAGCACGATATCGAAACGCGCTGCCAGTTCGCCGGCTTTCGCGCCCGGCAGCGGGGCAAAATCCACCGTGACCGACGCCCGGGCTTTCTCGTCCTTGATGCTCTTCCAGATTCCGTCCCGCTCATTGCCGGGATGCCCTTGGATGTAGCACTGCGTCGTGAGCAGATCCTTGCCCTTCGCCTTCACCTTGTAGTGAATGTGCGGCGTCCGCCCGGTGTAAGGGACGGGCTTGATCGTACGGAAGAGGTATTCCCCGCTCGATCCCGTGAGGAAACGCCCAAAGCCTTGGAAGTTCTTGTCCCGTTTGTCGGCGTTGCCGGTTTTGCTGTGCAGGTAGGCGCCACCACTATCGCATTGCCAGATTTCCACGAGGGCGCCGCGAACCGGCTCCCCGCGGGCGTCGAGGATGCGCCCGCTCACGTAGGAAACTTCGCCCACCGCCGGCGTGATCGCGTCATTCAGAATGAGCAGGTCGTTGTCTGTATCGAGCGGCAGGTGGTCCGGGTAAAAGGGGCCTGCCGTTTGGCGGGGCGTGCGGATGAGTTCTTCGGCAAAGGCGCCGGGCACGGCGAAAGCGGCGAGGCTGAGTCCGCATCCGGTGAGGAAACGACGACGGTTGAAGGGCGTGGGCTGGATCATGGTGGGGTTGTGTTTTTGGCGGGTAAGGACTCTGCGGTCGCGAAGACGATTTCCTGCACCCGGTTTAGCGGGAGACGCAATTCGCCGGCAATCGTGCTCTGCAAAATCATCGTGCCCTCTTCGACCCGCCACTGCTTCACGGAAAGCGAGCCGAGTCCGTTCAATTGGAGGCGTGTCGCCGGCGGGCGCTCGATCGGCGCGCCGCCGAAATCCACCATCGTCACGCGCTCCACGGGAAGTTCGAGCGGGCCGAGCTCCGAGGCCAGTTTCAGGGAGGTCGGCGTCGCCAGCTCCACGGTGCCCTGCGCTTCGTCGCCGTTCGTCAGCACGATGGTTTCCTGCGCGTTATCCGGGCCCCCGGTCTTTTTGGGAATCTGGCCATTCCAAGGACCGACCCAGATGTCCGAAAACCGGCACGGGACGTTCGCTTGCGGCACGATCATCACGCCGCGCCCGAGATTGCGTGGGCCATCCGCTGTTTTCGGATTCACCTGCCCGACGACCACGCCATCCACGACGATCACGAGCCGCCCCGTGCCGCGATCGGCGAGGAAACGCACCTGCCGTTGCCGGGCGTCCGGCGCGATCTCTTTCCCAAACTGGAACTGCTGCTGAAAGATCCCGCGCGCGCGGCTCTTCGGATTCATGTCGTAGAGCGAAAGCCCCATGCTACTCAGATGCACCATGTAGCCGGGGTTGCCGGGCTCGGTGAAAAGCTGCGCGCTGAAATAGATCGACGAGCGCGGTGACGAGACCGTGAAGGCGATCTCAGCCCGGGCCGGCATCGTCTCGAAAAGCCGCCCGAGATTGGCATTGCTCCGTACCACCGCGCCGCCGGCGGAGTTGCTGGCGAGCGAATAGCTGCCGGCGAAATACCGCCACGGGCTCGCGGTATCGGCCGCGCGTTTCCGCATCGAACCGGTGACACTCAGATCCAGTCCACGCTCCCATAGTTCGTGATCCGCCGTCGCCTCGGACACCGCCAGTCGGTTGTCGGGATTGAAGTAGAGCGACTTCAGTGCGGCGCGCGGCAGCGTGAGTTGCCCCGCCTCCGCGGTATCGAGAACGAGACTCTCGCGGTCGAGCGTCACAAATCCCGCAGTCCACGAATCGCCATTGCGGAACCGCGCCGTGACGTTGCCGGGCAGCCCGGGGACTTCCGCCGCAAACTGAATCCCGGCCAGCAGGCTTGGCGAAAACTCGACGGGCTCATCCGCCGGATTGGCCCGCCAGCGTAGTTGTCCGGCCGCTGTGGCCGCGCGCAGGGAGCCGTGCAGCCGATCGCCATTCTTGAAAACCAGCACGTCAGATTGCCGCGCCGCGGGTGCGGGGTCGCGACGAAACTCCACTTCGATGAGGTCGCGGGAAGCGACGGACAGTTCGCCTGCAAAGTTGGTGCGGAACACGAATTTTCCATCCCGCCAATTCACCGCAGCGACCTCCAGCTCCCCGCCCCGAGCCAGCCGCACCTTGGCCACGGATGGCTCTCCGTCGGGCACATTTTTTGGGCGCGCCAGGCGCAAAAACGTGACCTGTTCCCGCGGCGCGCCCACGTCCCGGAGCGTCACCGTCCGCTCGTCCACACTCCGGAGTTGCCCCGTCAATGTCTGTCCATTGGCCAGCGAGACACGATCGCCGGGCGCTTCCTCTTCATCGCTCGGTTCACGCCCATCCCACGGTAGCACCTGGATTTTCGAGATGCTCTGCTCCTCCTGCCCGCTCCAACTATTCGACTGAAACTGGAACCCACCGCCATTCTGGCCGGCCTCTCCCGGATCGATCTTCCATTCCGCCCGGCGTTTTCCATCGATGAAAACCACGATGCGCCCGGCGATGAAATCCTCCAACAGCCGAAGCTGCACCGGCCCGCGCCCGAATCTACTCGGCAGACCGGAAGCCGCCGGCACATCGACTTGCTGCGATTTGTAATCGCCGGCAACCGGTCCCCATAGACTCATCGATTTGGCGCGGACCATGAGTCGCAACATCCGGCGGCTGGAGAGGCGCCCCTCTGCAGACTTGTTGAGCATGAGGGTGAAAGCGCTCGAGAGTTTCCCCTGGTCCACCGTCATCCGGTATTCGACGCGATCCGGCAAAGCTCCGAACTGCCGTTGAATCGGCGTTGGGCTCAGCGCGCGGAGCGCCCCATCGCGATAGCTCCAGCCGCCGCTCGAACTCCAGCCGGCCAAGCTCGTCGGCCCGTCGTAGCATTCCACGCTGCCGCGCTTGGAAAAATAGATCCATTCGACGTGCGCCCGGTCCGTGATCGCGTTCGTGCCGTCGGGAAACTTGAGGTGAATCTTGTCGCCTTCGATCGCCGTCACCTCGGCATTCAGCCAGTCGCTGCCGGTCAGTTTGATCGTCGCCAGCGGGGTCGCCTCGGGTTTCGATTTCTCGGCCAGCGTGAGGCGGCGAATCTGATCGAGCGGGAGCGCGAGCGGCGTCGCCACATCGGGCCGCCGCCACGTCACGCGCCCGCCCGCGATGTCCAAGGCCTCGAGTGTGCCGTGAAACTGATGACCATTCGCAAACTCCAGCACGTGCCCACCCGCCGGATCGGGCTCCTCCGTCTGGCCCGTGCTTCCCAAACCGAGCCCCGAAATCACCAAGCCGCCGCCCCCGCCGCCGATGATGACATTCCCGCGAAGCTCCAATTGCACCGGCCGCACTTGGGCTCCCGGCTCGATTTTCAGTCCTTCCCCATCCGCCGCCTGGACGAGCCGCTCCGACGCGGGCAGCGGCTTCACCGGCAGAAGCGATTGCGCCGCGCACGGATCGAGCGTCGCAGCCCAAACGGATGCCACCGGAAGTGCCCAGCGCAGCGTGCTCATCTTTCGTAGATCGGCAGGTAGCGGTAAGTCAGCGCGATCGAGAGCAGGCCAAAGGAAGTGCTGAGCGGCGCGCCGAGGCTGCCCTCCCAACTCCCGTCTTCGTTTTGCGATTCCACGAGCTGCTGCACCCGCTGGTCGTGCCACTTTTCCCACTCCTTCACGTCGCTCTGGAAGAGCGCCTGCGACGCATAGTATTCGCCGTAAAAGGGGTAGCTGCTGCCGCCGCCCTCGCTGTTCTTTTTCAGCGCGGCGAATGCCTTCACGAAAGTCGGCTGATCTTTGCGTCGCGCGTAGGCAAAAGCCGCGACGCCGATCGCCGTTGTGGCATTGCCGCCGTGCGAACCGGAGCCCGGCGTGTACCCGATGCCGCCGCCGCTCGGGCTCTGGCAGTCGGTGAAAAACTTCAGTGCCCCGTCGATCGCGTTGTCCGGCACCCGCAGCCCCGCATTGCGCGCGGCGATCAGCGCCACAAAACACGCCGCGCTCACCGAGGAATCCGCGTCCTGCGCTTCGGGACTGTAGCGCCACGCCTTGAAGCGATTCTTTTCCTGCGAGGAGAGGATCAGCTCGACCGCCTTTTTCAAAACGGGCGCGATGCGTTCGTCCTGCACCGCGCCATAGGCCTCGGCCAGCCCGAGCGTCGCGAAGCCGTGGTTATACATCGAGCGCCCGATGTAACCGGTTTTTTCGTCCGCATTTTTCAGGATGTATTCGAGGCTGCGCTTGATCGATTTCGCGTACGGCCCGTGGTTCGGGTCGTCGCCATGCGCGAACATTGCCATCATCGCCATCGCCGCAGTGGCGGGCTCCGAACCGTAGTTGCCCGGGAATGCGCCTTCCTCCGTTTGCGTGGCCACGAGATACTGCAAGCCACGCTCGTAGATGCGCTCCACCTGCGGCGAGACCTGCGTGCCGCGATACACGTTCAAGTCCTGTGCAGGCGCTGATGGCAGCAGCAAAAGGAGCGCGGTCGCGCCCGAGAAAATGGTGGTCCGAAAGGGCGAGGATTTCATGGTTTGACGGCGTCGGGTGCGGCTTTCTGCGCGAGCTTTTTGGCCGCGGCGACGACTGGGGGGCGGATGGGCGCGGGATCGTAGATGAGTTCGCTCACGGCCTTCACCGGCAACCGGAACTCTCCGAGCACCGGACTGTGCGCCGCGATTTCCTGTCCATCCCAGCGGAAGGAACTCACGTGAATCGTCCCGCCATCGACGAGGCGCAAACGCGCGACCGCTTTCTCCGTCGGCGTCGCGGCCCCGAAATCGACGCAGTGGACTTTCTCGATCGGGAGATCGAGCGGCCCGATCTCCGTTTCGAGCGAAAGCTTGCCGTCGTGCATTTCCTTCGGCGCTCCGGCCGTTGCATCACCGTTGGCCAGCGCCGTGACTGGACCCTGCTCGGCGCCGGCACGCGGCAGTTCGCCCGTCCAGGGACCGATCCACACGCTGGAGAAAACCACCGGCGTCCCGCCATTCGAGTAGCTCTGGAATGACACCTTGCTGCAAGGGCCCGACATCCGGTCCGCGGCTGTCTGGCCGGTGCGGGCGATTGGCACGCCGTTCACATACAGATCGGTCTTGCCCGCCTTGGTATCCACGAAGAGCCGCACGGCGAGGCGCGTGGAAGCCTCGGACAGCTTGTCGCGAAACGGGATGGTCTTCCAATTCGGCTGCTGGCCGCGCGGGCTGTAGGCGATGATCTGGACTTCTTCCAAAGAAAACGTGGCCTGCATCGACCCGCCGGCTTTCCCGGCGATCTGCAGCGAGCAGTTGCCGTATCCACCATTGATGAAAGTCATCTCGCCCCGCACCTCGAAGCGCTCCAGATCCGCGCTGATCTCCCGGTGGATTCCCCTCGCTTCGTTGCTTCCGAAAGAATTGCCGCGGTTCTCGGACCGCATCACGTAGACCCCATCCAGATAAACCCACGACCGTGCATTGCTCTGTTCCTCGGTACTGCCTTGCGACCCCAGCCAGCCGTCGGGATCGCGAGAACCTTCATGGATTTCCGTCCGCGAGTTCGGGAAAAAGCGCGCGATTTTACTGCGGTCGATCGCGATCGCGCCGAGCTGCGGGTGGCGCAGGCGCAGTCGCTCCGCGTCCATGTCGGAGAGTTCGCCGCGGAGTTGATCGCCGTTCCTCAGTTCGATCGTCGCCGCCGCCGCGGGTTTGACAGGTTTGTCTGGCGCTGCGAAACGCACTCCCGCGATGCGCCCCGGCTGGAACTCCACTTCCTGGCCGCTGCTCATCTTCCAGCGCAGCCCGCCGCCTTGTTCCGCGGCGAGGAGCGTGCCCGGAAATTCGTCGCTGTTCTTGAAGACGAGCATGTCGGTTTTGCGGGCCGCAGGCATGTCGTGACTGGGGAAGTTCAGGCCGCTGAGCGCGCTTGCCGGCACCTCGAATTTCGGTGCGAAAACAGTCCGCGCGGTCAGTTTCCCATCGCTCAACTCCACATCGGCGGCGCCGAACTCACCCTTCTTGCCCAGCATGACGAGCGTGTTCGCGTCCGGCATCGTCGCGATCGGGGGATTGAGCCGGACCATCGTCGCTTCCTTCCGCGGGTTTGCCGCGCCGGAGAAAATCAGCTCTTTGTCCGTGATCGACTCGAGCCTTCCCGCGATCGTTGCCGCTTCCTTGATGCTGAGCTGATCTCCGCTCGGTGCCGCCTCGCCCGGTTTGATCGCCACGCCATCCCACGGCTGGATACGGAGTCGGTTAAACTTCAACGGCGGCGCCTCGCTGCCCCGCACTTCGCGATCGAAGCAAATCCCATTGATCCGGGTCTGCCGTGCGACGCGATTGGCGGCGTTGGCCTGCGGCTCCGCTTTTTTGCTGAACTCCCAGTCGCCGAGCTGCCGGTTGTTGCGCCAGACACTAACCCGCTGACCGATCCCGTCGTAAAAAACCCGGTAGCTCACCGGACCTTGCTCGGCCTGCGCTTCCGCTGACAGCGGCTCGCTCTTACGCTCGAATTTTTCGAGATAGAGCAGCCGCGAGATTTGTTTGCTCCCAAATTTCAGCTCGACCGTGCCGGTGCCGTAGCAGTTGACCTGCGGGCCAAAGGGCTGCAGCCAAAGACGCAGGCCTTCCTCCGATTCATGAGGAATCTCGAAGGCCACCTCGAAGCGGTCGGGCGGCGAGATCGCCCGGCCAATCCAAGCCGCGTCCCGGACCGTCAGCACGCCCTTTTCTACGACCATGTCCGCGGAGGTGGGCAGCCAGCCCTCCATGCTGAGCGCGCTGCCGGCGAAGCCGAAAGCGGGCGCGGGATTCGGGCCAAAGTGGAGCCACTCGATCTGGCTGCGCGTCACCGTCAGGTTCGCGTTCGCGCCGAGATCGAGGCCAAAGGTTTCGCCATCCGCGCTCAGCACATTGCCGAAGAGCCAGTCGCTGCCGGGCAGCTTGATCGTCGCGGGTTCGCCACTCGTTTTGTCCTCCGCCTTTTTACCGCGAGCCGCCGGGGTGAACTGCATAAACGGACTCCCGGCGACGACCTCATCCGTGAGCAGCACCCGGCGGATCTCGCTGCGCGGAAATCGCAGCGGCGTCTTGGCGTCGGCCCGTTTCCAGACGATCTCGTCCTTCGTGATCTCGCTCAGCTCGCCCCGGAACTCGCTCCAGATATCGCTGTACAGGCAGCGGTGAATGCCGAAACGCAATCGCGCCTGCAGACTCGAGAGGCCCTGCCCCGGTACTTTGCCGAAGCTTATCGACAGTATCCACACCTGCCCGAGGGTTATCTCCCCTTCCCATATCTGACACGATGAGGTCAAAATCTCGTTCTGAAAAAGCTTTCAAAGCTTGCGCTGTATCCACCGCAGTCACAAAACGCGTAAACATGAGTTCCGTCATTTTCTCCTGGAAACTGGCGTTATTATCCGGCTGATCATCAATCCAGAGCACCCAGAATCCGGGTTCTTTGGGCTTGGCCACTGGCGCCATATTTTTGAAAATATCCCTTCCTACAGCATCTGCAATGTCAGACAGTGTCACGCCTTTGCGCTCCATTTGCGCCCTGAATTCGGCTTCCAACCTGGCCTTGTCGGCTTCGCTGAGGAATGCCTGGTTTTTAAGCATTTGCTCGTGCTGGAGCAAGGCGATGGTATATTCTCGATCCTGATAAGCATAAGAATCTTTGTCATTGGCCGCGTTTTCATTCCAATTGAGCATCCTCAACAATTCTTTGCGTACCTCAACGGCATTGGAAGCCGGAAGCAGGTTGCGCAATTTCTGGCGAAATTCCGACGGGATATTCCCCTGACGAAGCCAATCCAGGCGACTCAACTGAAGCAGGGCGTTGTGCCAAATTTGATTGCGGCGGGTTTCCTCCGGCACATCAGCAGGCGAAATAGCCTCATCGTGCAGGATCTTGGTCATTTGCCAATAGATTTCAGGATACACACAAATGG
>ENA-ORBV01005403-ORBV01005403.1-microbial-mat-metagenome-genome-assembly--contig:-NODE-5403-length-23566-cov-10.357784_pt1 | contig 23566 bp, 23 predicted proteins | sample MGYA00237777_ERZ505514 | MGnify/ENA primary metagenome ERZ505514 (study PRJEB26160, sample SAMN06269048) | microbial mat metagenome | isolation source: Oligotrophic lake microbial mat | place... | reverse complement strand
ATGATACGGCGACCACCGAGATCTACACCTCTCTATTCGTCGGCAGCGTCAGATGTGTATAAGAGACAGGCGTTGATGCGCGAAGAGAGTTTCGGCCCCGTCATCGGCATCCAGAAGGTTGGCAGCGACGAAGAAGCCGTGGCGTTGATGAACGACACCCGTTACGGCCTGACTGCCGGTGTCTACACCCCCGACGAAGTGGCCGCACGCGCGCTGCTGGCGCGCGTCGACGCCGGCAGCGTGTACTGGAACTGCTGCGACCGTGTGAGCCCGCGCCTGCCGTGGTCGGGCCATGGCGATTCGGGCCTGGGCCTGACGCTGTCCACCTACGGTATCCAGACCTTCACGCGTCCCAAGGCCTGGCACCTGCGGCAGGCTTGAGGCGCTGTGCTGGGCGTGCGACACGGCCCGGCCAGGCACGGATCGAGGCGGATCGGGGTCCATGTGGCCGGCCCGCACAGCCCATGCAAAGGCGGCATGGCACACGGTGACAAATTCGGTGGGGCCGCCCCTACAGTCCACAGCCGCGCCCCAAGCAACCCCCGCTGAGCCCCCGGCGCCGGCCCACGAGGCATGCGTAAAAATGCCGCAGCCCACACCACCGGAGACACCGCATGACCGAGCCGCTTTCATTCGTCCACCCCACGGCCAACAGCCCCTGGGGCACCTATCTCTCGCAAGTCGACCGTGTGGTGCCCTACCTGGGCCACCTGGCACGCTGGGCCGAAACGCTGAAGCGCCCCAAGCGCACACTGATCGTGGACGTGCCCATCGAAATGGACAACGGTGATGTCGCGCACTTCGAGGGCTACCGGGTGCAGCACAACCTGAGTCGCGGCCCCGGCAAGGGCGGCGTGCGCTTCCACCCTGACGTGACGCTGGAAGAAGTGATGGCGTTGAGCGCCTGGATGACCGTCAAGTGCGCGGCCGTCAACCTGCCCTATGGTGGCGCAAAGGGTGGCATCCGCGTCGACCCCAAGCAGCTGTCGATCAAGGAACTGGAGCGCATGACACGGCGCTACACCAGCGAGATCGGCATCATCATCGGGCCGCAGCGCGACATCCCGGCGCCCGACGTCAACACCAACGGGCAGATCATGGCCTGGATGATGGACACGTATTCGATGAACACCGGAACCACCGCCACCGGCGTGGTCACCGGCAAGCCCATCCATCTGGGCGGTTCGCTCGGACGTGTGAAGGCCACCGGCCGGGGTGTGTTTGTCACCGGCCGCGAAGCGGCGCGCCGCCTGGGCCTGAACCTGGATGGCGCCCGCGTCGCGGTGCAGGGTTACGGCAACGTGGGTTCTTCGGCGGCCGAGCTGTTTGCACAGGCCGGCGGCACGCTGGTGGCGGTGCAGGACCACAGCGGCACCATCGTCAACGACAAGGGCCTTGACATCGCCGACCTGGCTGCGCACGTGCGCGACCACGGTGGCGTGGGTGGCTTCCCGGGCGCCGAGCCCATGCACGGTGAAGACTTCTGGGACGTGAAGTGCGACATCCTGATCCCGGCCGCGCTGGAAGGCCAGATCACCGCCGAACGCGCCCACCGCATCAAGGCCCGGCTGGTGCTGGAAGGCGCCAATGGCCCGACGGTGAGCGAAGCCGATGACATCCTGGCCAGCCGCGGCGTGCTGGTGGTGCCCGACGTCATCTGCAACGCCGGCGGTGTGACCGTGAGCTACTTCGAATGGGTGCAGGACTTTTCGTCCTTCTTCTGGAGCGAAGACGAGATCAACGTGCGCCTGGACAAGATCATGGTCGACGCGCTGAAGAAGATCTGGGACACCGCAGACAAACACAAGATCACGCTGCGCACAGCCACCTTTGCGGTGGCCTGCGAGCGCATCCTGATCGCGCGGGAGGAGCGGGGGTTGTACCCGTGAGCTCCTCCCTGGCTTCGCTATCTGTGCAAGAACATCGTCAGTTCAGGTTGATGCCCGGCACCTGAACGGGCGCGCTGGCAGCCGCCGTGCCAGCGCCAAGCTCGCCGAAGCTGTTGGATCCGTAACCCCACACGGTGCCATCGGCCAGACGCACCATCACCGACGAGAAGCCGCCTGCGGCTTCCACCGCGTTGGCAAGGCCAGCCACCGCCTGCGGCGTGGAGCCGGAGTTCCAGCGCCAGAGCTGGCCGTCACGGCCCACCGCCAGCAAGCCATTGCCGGTGACCGCGATGCGCGTGTCCACGGGCAACCCGGCCACCGCTGTGGGGCCACCGCTGCCTGCCTGCGGGAACGACATCACCCCGCCTGCCGTGGTGAGTGCGATGCAGCCGAAGCCGTTGCAGGCCGCCGACGCCACACCGCTGATGCCGCTGGCCTGCGACACTGCCGACTGCCAGTTTCCGGCGCCCAGCGACGTGATGCATCGCGCTGGAGCCGCAGCCAGTCGGCGAACACGGGGCAGTCGTCATAGGCCAGCGACGCCAGCAGCGGCGCTTCGTCAGCGCCAGCCACGGGGTCGAGCGCGGCGTCGCACTGCAACTCAGGCAACGGCAACACCACGTCGGCGGCCTGCAGCAACTCCTGCCCCGTTTCGCGCCGCAGTCGAAAGATGCGTTGGCGCAGATTGAGGTTGGCGGTCTTCTGCGGCACATCGGGCCAGAGCCAGCCGGCCAGCGTGTCGTGCGAGGTCCCACCCTGAAGCGCCAGCACGGCCAGCCAAGCCGCATCCTTGCGCTCCAGGGGCCAGGGAGCGGCGTCGTTGGCGACCTCGAGCCGAGGCGGCCCGATCAAGTGCAGAACAAACATGGTGCCAGCATAGAGCTGACGATGACCCTGGACGGTGGCGGCGCTTTGTCTGCGCTGACAAGACACACAGGCCGCAGCGTAGCGCCGCTGGGTTACCGCTGGGTTACTGCAGGGTTGGCGCTGTGTTGGCGCTGTGTTGGCGCAGATCGCAGCGGACCACAGCACGCTCGCCACGACGACATTGCAGACAACGGACGGGGCGGCGCCCTACACTGATGCTTCAAGCCTCATTTCGGAGCCGCACGATGGCCTCGCCTGCACTGAAGCTCTCCCTGTACGACTTCCTGGCCTGGGAGAACGCCCAGGTCACCCGCCACGAGTTCTACCGTGGCGAGGTGTTTGCCATGGTGGGCGCGCGCCGGGTGCATGGTTTGGTAGGGCTGAACTTGGCCAGTGCGCTCAAGCAGCACCTCAAGGGCACACGCTGTCGCGCCTTTGCCGAGGCCATGAAGGTGCAGTTGGCCAATGACGCCATCTTCTACCCCGACGTGTTTGTCACCTGCGACGAGCAGGATTTGAAGACCGACATGGTCTTCCGCCACCCCAAGCTGATCGTGGAGGTTTTGTCCGACAGCACCCAGGCCTATGACCGCGGACTGAAATTCGCCGCCTACCGGCAGATCGACAGCCTGCAGGAGTACGTGCTGGTGGACCCCGACTCGCGCCGCGTCGAGGTCTTTCGCCGCAACGAGCGCGGCAACTTCGAGCTGATCGACCAGACCGGCGCGGCCGAGTTGGTGCTGGACAGCGTGGGCCTGAAGCTGGCGATGGCCGAGGTCTTTGATGGCATCGAGGGTGATGAGGGCAAGGCTGTCGCTGCCGCTTGAGCGCGCCAAGCGCAGACAGACAGACAGCAGCGCCAACTTGGCCACAATGTCGGCATGAACAAACCTGCCAACCCCTTCGCCGCCCACAACCCCTACGCAGCCACGTCTGGCGTGCCGTCTGCACAGTCCGCTCCAGCTGGCGCAACCAGCGCCGAACTCGTCTACGACGTCACCGAAGCCGACATCCAGACCCGCGTGCTGGAGCGCTCGCTCCAGGTGCCCGTGCTGCTGGACTGCTGGGCACCCTGGTGCGGGCCCTGCAAGTCGCTCGGGCCGATTCTTGAGAAGCTGGCGCAGGAGTACGGCGGCGCCTTCGAGCTGGCCAAGATCAACACCGACGAAGCGCCCAACATCAGCGCCGCGTTGCGCATCAAGAGCATCCCGCTGGTGGTGTTGTTCATCGGCGGCCGGCCGGTGGACCAGTTCACGGGGGCGTTGCCGGCCGGCCAGATCCGCGCCTTCCTGGACAAGCACCTGCAGCCGCCCGGCGACCCCATGGAAGAGATCCGCGCCGAAGCCGCGCAAGCCACGCCTGGAGAGGCCGAAGCCCTGCTGGCCGAGGCGCTGCAGATGGTGCCCGGCCACCCCGACGCCACGGCCGACCTGGCCGAACGCTGGCTGGCACGTGCGGCAACGGTAGCCGAGGTGACGGCGCTGCTGGATGCGGTGCCGGATGAGGCACGAGGCGACCGCGATGCATCGCTGCGCAAGCGCCTGGTCATCCTGGCCAACCGCCCGGCCGGCGACCCGGCTGCGCTGACGGCACGCATCGCGGCCAACGGCAAGGACTTCGAAGCCCGCTTTGCGCTGGCCGCGATCCAGGTCTTCGAAGGCGACTTCGCGGCAGCCTTCGACCAGTTGCTGGAAGTGGTGCTGCGCGACAAGGCCGAAGGCAAGCCCGACCGCGAACGCGCGCGCAAGCAGCTCATCGACTGGTTCGAAGCCTGCCCCGATGCCGAAGCGGTCAGCCGCGGGCGGCGCTACCTGGGCATGTACCTGAACTGACGCAGCACAGCCGGTCTGGCGCGGCCTACTCGATGTCCAGCGGCGGCCGCCAATCGGCCAATGCCATCACGCGCCAGCGGCCGACACCTGCACGATCAGCAGCACCGCCGCCGCCTTGCCCAGGTCGCCCAACAGTCGCACCAGCGCAAACACCAGCAGCAGGAAGGTCAGTGACGACACCGCCAGTGTCAGCGCAAAAAGGTCCGGCTGCGGCAGCGGCACCTTCTGCACGGCCACCAGCATGACCAGCATGAGCAGCATCACCAGCGCCTGCAGCAGCACGGCCAGCGCAGGCAAGGCCAGCTTGCCGGCCACCTGCGCCGTGCGCGGCAGGCCGACCAGCGGCTGGGCGATGCGCCTGAAGTGCACCAGGAAGACGGCCATCACGGCCCCACCCACAGCGCCAGCGGCACGAAGTTGGGGGTGAGCGCCGTGCCGTTGTTGGGCACCGGCGCCACCACCTGCACCACCGCTTCATCCACACGCTGGGATGCGGCTTGCAGACGCTGGCTGCCTTCACGCGCGGCGTCCGGACCGGCCACCAATTGGCGGCTGCGCAGCACCTCGCGTGCGGCGGGCCACCAGCCCATGAATCACGACCCCGTGAAGACACGCGGCAGACCCGCGCCGGGGCAGTGTGCGCCGCAGCGTGTGTTTCAACTCAGACCAGCCAGCAACTCGGCGTTGCCGCCGGCAGCAGCGGTGTTGACGGTCACCGTCTGCTCGGCGCAGAAGCGGACCAGGTAGTGCGGCCCGCCGGCCTTGGGTCCGGTGCCGCTCAAGCCTTCACCGCCAAAGGGCTGCACGCCCACCACGGCGCCGATCATGTTGCGGTTGACGTAGACGTTGCCGATGCGCGCGGCGTCGGCCATGCGCTGCGCCCGGCTGTCGATGCGCGTCTGGATGCCCAGCGTCAGGCCGTAGCCCAGCTGGTTGATCTGCTGCACCACCTGCATGACATCACCACCCCAGCGCACCACATGCAACACAGGGCCGAAGATCTCGGCCTTCAGGTCGGCGATGCGGCCTATCTCGAAGGCGACGGGCGCGATCAGGCGCGGGAAGGTCGATGTCACCGCCGTTTCGCCCAGCAGCCGGGCTTCGCTTTTCAGGCGCTGCACATGCGCCTGAATGTCGGTGAAAGCCTCGTCGTCGATGACCGGGCCCACGTCGGTGGCCAGCAGCGACGGGTCGCCCACGTTCAGCTCTTGCATCGCACCGCGCAGCATCTCGATCACGCCGTCGAAAATTCCTTCGTGCACGCACAAGAGGCGCAGCGCACTGCAGCGCTGGCCAGCACTGCGGAAGGCACTTTGCACCACCGCGTCGATCACCTGTTCTGGCAGTGCGGTGCTGTCCACCACCATGGCGTTCAGGCCGCCGGTTTCTGCAACCAGCGGCACGATGGCACTGTCTTTGGCCGCCAGGGTTCGATTGATGATGCGGGCGACCTGCGTGCTGCCGGTGAAACACACACCGGCCGTGTGCGGGTGGGCCACCAGCGCGGCGCCGACCGTCTCGCCCAGGCCATGCAACAGCGCCACGGCGTCGGTGGGCACACCCACTTCGTGCAGCAGGGCCACGAAGCGGCGTGCCACGGCCGGGGTCTGCTCGGCCGGCTTGGCGGCCACGGTGTTGCCCGCGACGAGTGCCGCCACCACCTGGCCGGCAAAGATGGCCAGCGGAAAGTTCCAGGGGCTGATGCAGACAAACACCCCACGCCCGTGCAGGCGCAGCACATTGCTTTCGCCCGTGGGGCCGGGCAGGGTCTGGTCGGCCAGCCGGGCTTCGGCCTGGTTGGCGTAGTAGCGGCAGAAGTCCACCGCCTCGCGCACTTCGGCGACGCAGTCGCCCAGGGTCTTGTGCGCTTCTTTCACCAGCAGGCCGCAGTACTCGGGCAGGCGCGATTCCAGCTGGTCGGCGGCCTGGCGCAGCAGTGCGGCGCGGTCGGCCAGCGGGCGTGTCGACCAGGCTTCGAAGCCCGCGTGCAGACGGGTCATCGTGGCGCCAACTTCGTCGGCGCTGGCCATGGCGACGGCTTCGATGCGCGTGGCCGCCAGGGCCGCATCCAGCGGTGCGCGCATGGCCAGGCAGGCCAGGTCGGCGCCGGTGGAATTGCGCCGGCTGTCGCCGTACAGCGCGACTGGCAGCGGAAACGGCAGTGGCAGCGGCAGGGCTTGCGCAGTGGACGCCGCCAGCGGCGAAGCCAGCAGCACTTCAGCGCTGACCATCTCGTCGGCCAACTGGTGCACGAAGGACGAGTTGGCGCCGTTTTCCAGCAGCCGCCGCACCAGGTAGGCCAACAGGTCGCGGTGTTCGCCCACGGGCGCGTAGATGCGGCAGGGCACTGACGCATCCTTCAGTACCTCACGGTACACGCCTTCTCCCATGCCGTGCAGGCGCTGCATCTCGAAGGCCGCGCCTTGCTGGCGGGCCAGTTGCAGGATGGCGGCGATGGTGCCGGCGTTGTGGGTGGCGAACTGCGGGTAGATCACCGCGTGGTGGTTCACCAGCCGCTCGGCGCAAGCCAGGTAGCTGATGTCGGTGTGGTGTTTGTGCGTAAAGACCGGATAGCCCGGCAGACCCGCTTCCTGTGCCCGTTTGACTTCACCGTCCCAGTAGGCGCCTTTGACCAGGCGCACCATGAAACGCAGGCCGTGCTGCCTGGCAATGCGTGCGACTTCATCCACCACATCCAGCGCGCGTGTCTGGTAGGCCTGCACCGCCAGGCCGAAGCCTTGCCACTGCGGGTGGGCCTTGGCGATGTGCGCGGCCAGTGTGTCCAGCAGGTCCAGCGAGATTTCGAGGCGGTCGCTTTCTTCGGCGTCGATGGTCAGGTTGATGTTGCCGCGAGCCGCCTGGTCTACCAGGCTTTGCACACGCGGCAGCAGTTCGGCAAAGACACGGTCGCGCTGCGCGTCTTCGTAGCGCGAGAACAGGGCACTCAGCTTGATGCTGATGCCGTCCGCCGCCATCGGCGACGCAGCAACCTTGCCCCCGGCGATGGCCGTGATGGCGTTGCGGTAGCTGGCCAGGTAGCGCTCGGCGTCACGCTCGGTGCGCGCACCTTCGCCCAGCATGTCGTAGCTGAAGGACAGCCGGTTCATGGCCTTGCGCTGCGACGCGGCTTCAGCCATCGCTTCGTGGATCGTGCGCCCCAGCACAAATTGCCGCCCCAGCAGCTGGATGGCACGCACCGTGGCCGCCACCACCGTGCGCGAGCCCAGGCGCTGCAGCAGCCCCGGCGGGTTTTCACTCTCCGGCAAGAAGCGCTTGCTCAGCGCGATGGCGCTGGCACTGATCTGCGCCAGCATCTTGTGCGGGCTGCCTTCGGCGCCGGCGGCGTCGAACTCACCGCGCCCCAGTTGATCGGCGGTGAGCGCGATCGCCGTTTCGGCATCCGGCACCCGCAACAACGCTTCGGCCAGCCGCATCAGCGCCAGCCCTTCGGCGCTGCTGATCGGGTACTCGCGCAGCAGGCTTTCCATGGCCCAGAAGGGCACGGGCTGTTCGCGCACCGACTGCACCCAGGGCCGCGCTGCGGCCACCACGGCCGGCCAGTCCAGCCGGCCCTGCAGGCTGGCCAATGAGGGGGCAATGACCTCGGCTTCAGGGCGGTAGGGCAAGGGCAGGCGTGCGGTGCGAACAGGACTCATGGGGTCTTCCAGGTGGGCCGGGCGATGGTTGCGCAGCTTAGGTGGGGCCGGGCCGAACCGGATTCGGAAGATGGCCGCGTTGGCAGAGAATCATTCGCCATGAATCTGCCCGAATCCCACGCCCAGCGCAACGACCGCGGCCTGGACAAGATCGATCTGCGCATCCTGCGGGTGCTGCAGGCCGACGGTCGCATCAGCAACCTCAAGCTGGCCGAAGAGGTGCACCTGTCACCCACCGCCGTGCTGGAACGTGTAAAGCGCCTGCACCGCGAAAACTACATCCTGGGGTACGAAGCCAGGCTCAACCCGGTGAAGCTGGGCGCGGGCCTGCTGGTGTTTGTCGAGATCCTGCTCGACCGCACCGTGCACGACGTGATGGACACCTTCAAGGCCGCCGTGCAGGTGCGCCCCGAGATCCTGGAAGCGCACCTGGTGGCGGGTGGCTTCGACTACCTGCTGAAGACCCGTGTGGCTGACATGGCCGCCTACCGCGAATTCATCGGCAGCGTGATCTGGACCTTGCCCGGCGTGCGCGAGACGCGCACCTACGCGGTGATGGAAGAGGTCAAGCACAGCAGCATGCTGCCGGTTTGACCGTGGGCACAGAAACTGGGCCTTAGAAACAGGGCCCCAGAAACAGGGCCCCCGAGCTCGCTTGCGCTCGCTACCCCCCGAGGGGGGCTTCCGCTGACGGACCGGCGGAGCCGGATCCGTGGCGGGAAGCTGGGTCGGCCTGGCGGCCTGCTCGGACAGCCCTGGCCCAACTCGCAGCCCCGCTCGAGCAGCTGCGCCACCTGGTCGGCACTTTCTATGCCCTCGGTCACCACCGCCTTGCGCAACGTGCTGCCCAGCTGCACGATGGCCGCGACGACGACTGAGTCGGCCGAGTTGCGGCGCAGCTGGTGCACAAAGCTGCGGTCGATCTTGATGCTGTCGATGGGATGACGGCTCAGATGGCTGAGGCTGGCCAAGCCTGCAGCGGCAAACTGGCCACCTGCAGCACAAAGCCCAGCAGCGTGACCGTGCCCAGCACATCCACGGTCCACAGTAGGCCGTGGCCTTGCCGTTGTAGTCGGGGATCAACGCCCAATGCGGCCCACTGGGCCCGGCGGCCGTGCGGGGTGTGGCCGATTTTTCACTGGCGTTGGCCGAACAGCGCGCTGCCTACGCGCACCATCGTGCTGCCTTCGGCCACGGCAGCCTCCAGGTCGGCGCTCATGCCCATCGACAAGGTGTCCAGCACCAGGCCGCGGGCGCACAAAACTTCCAGGCACTGCCGCACCTGGCGGTGGGCCGCACGCTGGGCTGCGAAATCGTCGCTGGGCTCGGGAATGCTCATCAGGCCGCGCAGTTGCACGCGCGCGGCCGGCAAGGCAGCCACGGCCTGCGCCAGCGCCGGCAAATCGGCTGGCGCGACGCCGCTTTTGCTGGCCTGGCCACTGACATTGACCTGCAGGCACAGCTGCAGTGGCGGCAGCTGTTCCGGGCGCTGCTCGGCCAGGCGCTGCGCGATCTTCAGCCGGTCCACGGTGTGCACCCAGTCGAAGGTCTCGGCCACGGCGCGCGTCTTGTTGCTTTGCAGCGGGCCGATCAAGTGCCACTGCAGCAGCGGTCGCAGGTCGGCGAGTTCCTCGATCTTGGCCAAGGCTTCCTGCACGTAGTTCTCGCCGAAGGCCGCCTGGCCGCAGGCCTGGGCCTGGCGCACCACATCGGCGCCAAAGGTCTTGCTCACGGCCAGCAGTGTGACGCTGTTGGCATCTCGATGGACCTCAGCGCAGGCCTGGGCGATGCGGCGCTTCACTTCTTGCAGGTTGCTTCCGATGCTGCCCATAATCCCCCGAGGTCCCCTCGATTCCCTGCTCGACACCCTGCTCGATACCCTGCTCGATACCCCTTTGCGGCACCGTTGCGCGCTGCATTCTGAACCGCTGGTGCACGCCGGCCGAACCCCAATCCATGGACATCACCCAGCTGCTGGCCTTTTCAGTCAAGAACAAGGCTTCCGACCTGCACCTGTCGGCGGGCTTGCCGCCCATGATCCGGGTGCACGGCGACGTGCGGCGCATCAACGTCGAGGCACTGGACCACAAGGCGGTCCACGCCATGGTGTACGACATCATGAACGACTCGCAGCGCAAGCACTACGAAGACACGCTGGAGTGCGACTTCTCTTTCGAGATCCAGGGCCTGGCGCGCTTTCGCGTGAATGCGTTCAATCAGAACAGAGGCGCGGGCGCGGTGTTCCGCACCATTCCCAGCAAGATCCTGACGCTGGAACAGTTGGGCACGCCCAGGGTGTTTGCCGAACTCGCACTGCGGCCGCGTGGCATGGTGCTGGTCACCGGGCCAACCGGTTCGGGCAAGAGCACCACGCTGGCGGCGATGGTCAACCACCTGAATGAAAACGAGTACGGCCACGTGCTGACGGTCGAAGACCCGATCGAATTTGTGCACGAAAGCAAAAAGTGTCTGATCAACCAGCGCGAGGTGGGCCCGCACACGCTGAGCTTCAACAACGCGCTGCGCAGTGCGCTGCGTGAAGACCCCGACGCCATCCTGGTGGGAGAATTGCGTGACCTCGAAACCATCCGCCTGGCGCTGACCGCCTCCGAGACCGGCCACCTGGTGTTCGGCACCCTGCACACCAGCAGCGCGGCCAAGACCATCGACCGGGTGGTGGACGTGTTCCCGGCGGCAGAAAAAGAAATGGTGCGCGCGATGTTGTCCGAATCGCTGGTGGCCGTGATCTCGCAGACGCTGTGCAAGCTGAAGGACGGCAGCGGCCGCGTGGCTGCGCACGAGATCATGCTGGGCACCAGCGCCATCAAGAACCTGATCCGCGAGAACAAGATCGCGCAGATGTACAGCTCCATTCAGACCGGCCAGAACCTGGGCATGCAGACGCTGGACCAGAACCTGGCCGACCTGGTGCGGCGCAACTTGATCTCTCCCGCCGAAGCCCGCGCCAAGGCGAAAATCCCCGAAAACTTTCCAGGGTGACACCGCGATGCTGAATACACGATCAAGCTTCCCGGCGCGGAACCGGCTTCGCCGGGCCGCTGCCGGACGGCCCCCTTGGGGGGTAGCGAGCGTCAGCGAGCTTGGGGGCTAACAGATGGAACGCGACCAGGCATCGAAGTTCGTCAACGATTTGCTGCGCTTGATGGTCAGCCGCAACGGCAGCGACCTCTTTCTGACGGCCGACTTTCCGCCCGCCATCAAGGTGGACGGCAAGGTCACGAAGGTCAGTCCGCAACCGCTCACCGGCCAGCACACGCTGGCGCTGACCCGTGCGGTGATGAACGACAAGCAGGGCGCGGAGTTCGAACGCACCAAGGAATGCAACTTCGCGATCAGCCCGCAGGGCGTGGGGCGCTTTCGCGTGAATGCCTTTGTGCAGCAGGGCCATGTGGGGCTGGTGTTTCGCACCATCCCGGCCACGCTGCCCACCATCGACGGACTGGGCCTGCCGGTGGTGCTGAAAGAAGTGAGCCTCACGAAACGCGGCCTGGTCATCTTTGTCGGCGCCACGGGCTCGGGCAAAAGCACCTCGCTGGCGGCCATCGTGGACCACCGCAACGAACATTCCTACGGCCACATCATCACGGTCGAAGACCCGGTGGAGTTTGTGCACGCGCACAAGAACTGCATCATCACGCAGCGTGAACTGGGCATCGATACCGACAGCTGGGAAGCCGCGCTGAAGAACACGCTGCGCCAGGCACCTGACGTCATCCTGATGGGCGAAATCCGCGACCGCGAGACCATGGAACACGCCGTGGCATTTGCAGAGACCGGCCACCTGTGCCTGGCCACGCTGCACGCCAACAGTGCCAACCAGGCGCTGGACCGCATCATCAACTTCTTCCCCGAAGAGCGGCGCCAGCAACTGCTGATGGACCTGTCGCTGAACCTGAAGGCCCTGGTCAGCCAGCGACTGATTCCGCGCGAACAGGGCCGCGGCCGCGTGGCGGCGGTAGAGGTACTGCTCAACACACCGCTGGTGGGTGATCTGATCTTCAAGGGCGAAATCGCCGAGATCAAGGAACTGATGAAACGCAGCCGCGAACTGGGCATGCAGACCTTCGACCAGAGCCTTTTCGACCTGTACGAAAACCGCCACGTCACCTACGACGACGCGCTGCGCAACGCCGACAGCGTGAACGACCTGCGGCTGCAGATCAAGCTGCAAAGTGCGCGTGCGCGCAACACCGATCTGGCAGCCGGCACCGAGCACATGAAGGTGGTGTAGGCCCCCAGGCTTGTCGCTTCGCGGGGACTTCAGCCCCCAGGCTTGTCGCTTCGCGCCTTCGCCACCCCCCGAGGGGGCTCTTGCAGCGGCCCGGCGAAGCCGGTTCCGAGCAAGGCCTTGGTCGCGTTGCCTCAGCGGCGGGGCGGCCGGTTCATGGCAGCATCCGGGTCATGAACACACGCACTTACGAAGCTGCACCGTCCCGCCGCGTGGCCTTTCTGGGCCTGGGCGTCATGGGCCACCCGATGGCCGGCCACCTGGCCCGGGCCGGGCACTTGGTCACCGTCTACAACCGCACACCGGCGAAGGCGGCGGCCTGGGTGGCCGAGTACGGCGGCGCTTGTGCCGCCACGCCGCGTGAAGCTGCAGCCGGCGCCGACATCGTCTTTGCTTGCGTCGGCAACGACGCCGACCTGCGCAGCGTGACGCTGGGGGCGGACGGTGCTTTTGCCGGCATGAAGGCTGGCGCCGTGTTCGTTGACCACACCACGGCTTCGGCCGAGGTGGCACGCGAACTGGCCGCTGCCGCGCACACGATCGGCCTGCACTTCATCGACGCCCCGGTCTCGGGCGGCCAGGCCGGTGCCGTCAACGGCGCGCTGACCGTGATGTGCGGAGGTGAAACCGAACCCTTCGACCGCATCCAAGCCGTGGCGCTGAACTTCGCCAAGGCGGTGACGCTGCTGGGCGCCAGCGGCAGTGGCCAGCTGGCCAAGATGGTCAACCAGATCTGCATCGCCGGCCTGGTGCAAGGCTTGTCCGAAGCCCTGGCCTTTGGTCAGCGTGCGGGGCTGGACATGCCGCAGGTGCTGGACGTCATCGGCAAGGGTGCGGCACAAAGCTGGCAGATGGACAACCGGGGCAAGACCATGCTGCAGGGCCAGTTCAACTTCGGCTTCGCCGTGGACTGGATGCGCAAGGACCTGGGTCTGGTGATGGACGAAGCGCAGCGCAACGGCTCACAGCTGCCGGTGACCACGCTGGTGGACCAGTTCTACGCCGAGGTGCAGGCGCTGGGCGGCTCGCGCTGGGACACGTCCAGCCTCATTCAGCGGTTGAAAATTTAGCCCCCCAGCTCGCTTTGCTCGCGCCCCCCGAAGGGGTGCGTTCCGAGGCTATTTCGGCGCCGAAGCCGCTGGTGCCGCCGTGCTGATGGGCGCCGGTGCGTTGCCGCTGGGCCTGGACAGTTCCCTTTCGGTGATGATCTCGAACACCTTGACCACCTTTTCGACACCGCTGACCTGGCTGGCCAGCTCGGCGCCGCGGTTGGCCTCGCGTTCGGTCACGCGGCCCATCAGGTAGATCACCCGGCGCTCGGCCAGCACCTTGTAGGCGTTGGCCTGCACGTCCTTGGCGTCCACCAGCGTGAGCTTGACCTTGGTGGCCAGGCTGTTGTCGGCGGTGCGTGAACTGAAAGAACTGTTGGGCGCGACGACCAGTTCATTGACCACGCTGCGCACGTTCTCCACCTTGGCCACAGCCTGTTCGACCTGCACCTTCTCTGCTGCACCTGGCACCTCGCCGGTCAGCAGCACCATGCGGTTGTAGCTGGTGATGCTGACCTGGCCCAGCGTGGCCAGTTCGCGCACCCTCGAGCCGGCGCGCAATTCGATGGCTTCGTCTTCAATCTGGATGCCGGTGGTGCGACGGTCGGTGGCCACCATGCCACCGCCCAAAACGGCGCCGCCCAGCAACAGCGGCGCGCAGGCCGACAGGCCAGCGGCCAGCGTGGCACTGACGGCCAATGCGGCGGTCAAGCGCAAAACACGGGGTGCATTCACGTTTCCTGGTCTCCCATCAATTGGAAATCGACTGCATCACAAAGGCAATGCAGAACCAACAACTGCAGTTCGGCCACTCGCGCCGCGCGCTCATGGGGCACGGCCACCAGCACATCGGTTTCGGCCAGCAACTCACCAAAAGCCTGCGCGCTGCGGCCTGCGATGACGACGATGGTCATGTCCTTGGCTTGCGCAGCGGAGATCACCGCGGTGCTGTCGCCATCGGCGTCGTCGACGAACAGCAGCACGTCGCCGGGCAGGCCCAGCGCACGCACCTCTTGTGCCGGCGCCACGCCCTGGTTGGCACCCAGGGCCAGCGCCGCCAACGGTGGGCGGTCACGCTCAAACCGGCCCGTGAACAAGCGTGCCAGGTGCGGCGCCAGCACGGCGCCGGCACCGCTGCCGCAGACCATCACCTTGCCGCCGCCGGTGATGGCCGCCAGCAACGCAGCCGCCGCCTCGGCCACCGGCCGCGCGAGCGTGTCCGCACAGCGGTACTGAAGGTCGGCGCTGTCGAAGAATTGTTGCTGGATGCGCTGTTCGAGCATGGTCACGGATCATATGACGGTGATCTTGTGCATCGGTTCCCAGGTGTTCAGCGGCATGTTCAGCCCGCATCGAAGGCCGCTTGCAGCCACTGCACCTGGTCGCCCTCGATGGCCAGCACATCGAAGCGACAGGGTGGCACACGCGGCAGCTGCAGCAAAAAATGCTGGGCCGCCAGGCGCAGGCTGCGCTGCTTGGCCGCCGTGACGCTGGCGGCAGCGCCGCCGTGTGATCGGCTGGCACGGGCGCGCACTTCCACGAAGACCAGGGTGCCGTCGCTGTCCTGCATCACCAGGTCGATCTCGCCACCTCGGGCATGCGGCCCGCGGGCGACCCGATAATTGCGCTGCACCAGCGTCAGGCCCTTGCGCAGCAGCCACTGCAGCGCGCGGTCTTCCGCCGCCTCACCTGGCTTGGAACCCGAGCGCGTCTTGAACATCGACTCCCCCCTGCTGCAACGTGCCGCGTCAGATGCGGCCGGCGCACAAAGCCACACCGCCAGCACACTCTACGTGGTGGCCACGCCCATCGGCAACCTGGCCGATGTGACGCTGCGTGCGGTGCACGTGCTGGGCCTGGTGGACGCAGTCGCTTGTGAGGACACCCGCGTGGGCGCGCAGCTGCTGCGCCACCTGGGCTTGAAGAAGCCGCTGCTGGCGCTGCACGCCCACAACGAACACGTTGCCGCGGCCGCCGTGCTGCAGCGCCTGGCCGCGGGCCAGTCGGTGGCCTGCATCAGCGATGCCGGCACGCCCGCCATCAGCGACCCCGGCGCGGTGCTGGTGTCGCAGGTGGCGCTGGCCGGCTACCCCGTGGTGCCGTTGCCGGGGCCCAGCAGCGCGCTGGCGGCGCTGTGTTCGGCGGGCGACACCGTCGGCCAGGGTTTCACCTTCATCGGTTTCCTGCCGGCCAAGGGCGGTGAACGCCAGGTTGCGCTGGGCGCCATGCTGGCCGACGCGCGCACGCAGATCCTGTTTGAAGCGCCGCACCGAATCACCGGCCTGCTGGCCGCGCTGGCCACGGCAGCGCCCACCCGCACCGTCACGCTGTGCCGCGAACTGACCAAGCAGTTCGAGACCATCGTCACCCGCCCGGCGGCTGCACTGCCGGCCTGGCAGGCCGAAGACAGCCACCGCGAACGGGGCGAGTTCGTGCTCGTGCTGCATGCCTTGCCCGCACCCGCGGCGCACGCAGAAGACCTGCCACCCTCCACCCTGCACACCCTGCGTGTGCTGATGCGCGAATTGCCGCTGAAACAGGCCGTGGCCCTGGCCGCCGAAGTCAGTGGCGCACCGCGCAACACGCTCTACGCCCGCGCGCTGGCCGAGCGGGCGCTGGACGCAACACCCGATGCCCCGTAAGGCCGCGGCCCGCGCCGCGCAACGCCTGCAAGCCCATGCCGCCGCGCTGTCGCCGGCCGTGCGCGCGCTGCTGTGGGCAGCGGCCAGCGGCGCGCTTTTCAGCGTGCTCAACGCCTTGATGCGCGGGCTGGCTCAAGAGCTGCACCCGCTGCAGACCCAGTTCCTGCGCTACCTGTTCGGCTTTGCCGTGCTGCTGCCGCTGCTGCTGCGCGCGGGTATGCAGGCCTACCGGCCCCGCAACCCGATCGGTCAGGTCTGGCGCGGCGCGGTGCACACGTTCGGCCTGGTGCTGTGGTTCCTGGCGCTGCCGCACATTCCGCTGGCCGATACCACCGCCATCGGCTTCACAACGCCGCTGTTCATCCTGATCGGCGCCTGGTGGTTCTTGCGTGAACCCATGCACTGGGAACGCTGGCTGGCCACCGCGGTGGGCTTCGGCGGCGTGTTGATCGTGCTGGGGCCCAAGCTGTCACTCGGTGCCGTTGGCGCCGATGGCGCGGCTGGCGCGGCTGGCAGCAGCGGTATGCATCACCTGCTGATGCTGGCTTCGGCACCGGTGTTTGCAGCGTCTTTCCTCATCACCAAGGTGCTCACGCGCACCGAGACCACCGGCGTCATCGTCTTCTGGCAGGCACTCACGGTCACCCTGTTCAGCCTGCCGATGGCGCTGTGGGTCTGGCAGCCGCCCACGCCCGTGCAGTGGCTGGGCTTTGTGGTCTGCGGCATGCTGGGCAGCGCGGCCCACTACTGCCTGACACGCAGCTTCCGCTTGGCCGACATCTCGGCCACGCAGTCGGTCAAGTTTCTCGACCTGGTGTGGGCGGCCGCCCTGGGCTGGGTGATGTTCGCCGACGTGCCGGCCGGCACCACGCTGTTGGGCGGCGTGGTCATCGCCGCAGCCACCGTGTGGGTGGCGCGGCGCGAACACCGGCGCCGGGCTGGGCCGGGCGTGTCGCCCTGATGGCGCTGCGTCCGAACCTGAGCCGGTGCCACCGGCCGGCAGCACCCCGCCGCGCTGTGAACCTGCGAAGCCCCATTCCGGCGTCAACGGGGAGCCGGCTCCTACAATGAGCCGCTCTTTTGCTCGCACAGGGCCCCCAGATGATCACCCGCGAACCCACCATCGAACGTCTGGCCATTGCGCAGCAATTGATGCTGGAACCCTTCGGTTTGTCCGAAGCCAGTCTGGCGCAGGCGCTGGCCCTGATCGGCGAACACCGGGTGGACGACGCCGACCTCTACTTTCAGACCACGCGCCACGAAGGCTGGAGCCTGGAAGAAGGCATCGTCAAAAGCGGCAGCTTCAGCATCGACCAGGGCGTGGGCGTGCGCGCCGTGGCCGGCGAGAAGACGGCATTTGCCTACAGCGACGACCTCAGTGTTGAATCGCTGCTGGACGCCGCGCGCACGGTGCGCACCATTGCCGCTGCCGGCCAGAACAAACGCGTCAAGATCGCGCGACCGGCGAAAGTGGCCAAGAGCCGTGTGCTCTACGCGCCCACCGACCCCATCGGCACGCTGGACAGCACGCAGAAAGTGGCGCTGCTGGAAAAGGTGGAAAAACTGGCCCGCGCCAAAGACCCGCGCATCGCGCAGGTGATGGCCAGCGTGGGTGCCGAATACGACGTGGTGCTGGTGGCCCGCGCCGACGGCACCCGCGCTGCCGATGTGCGGCCGCTGGTGCGTCTGAACGTCACCGTCATCGCCGAACAAACCGTGGCTGGCGAGGTGCGCCGTGAAGTGGGCAGCGGCGGCGGCGGTGGCCGCTTCGGCCTGGGCTACTTCACCGATGCAATCATCGAGGAATACGTCAACCACGCCGTGAGCGCGGCGCTGACCAATCTGGACAGCCGCGCCGTGGCCGCCGGTGAAATGACCGTGGTGCTGGGCCCCGGTTGGCCCGGTGTGCTGCTGCACGAAGCCGTGGGCCACGGCCTGGAGGGTGACTTCAACCGCAAGGGCAGCAGCACCTTTGCCGGCCGTGTCGGCCAGCGTGTGGCGGCCAAGGGCGTGACGGTGCTGGACGATGGCACCCTGCCCGACCGCCGCGGCAGCCTGAACGTCGACGACGAAGGCCATGCCACGCAGCGCAACGTGCTCATCGAAGACGGCATCCTGCGCGGCTACATGCAAGACAGCCTGAACGCGCGCCTTTCGGGCGTCAAACCCACCGGCAACGGCCGCCGCGAAAGTTACGCCCACCTGCCGATGCCGCGCATGACCAACACCTACATGCTGGCGGGTGGCAAGACCCGTGAAGAGATCATCGGCAGCCTCAAGCGCGGCCTGTACGCCACCAACTTCGGCGGTGGCCAGGTGGACATCACCAGCGGCAAGTTCGTGTTCAGCGCCAGCGAAGCCTTCTGGGTTGAAAACGGCAAGATCCAGTACCCGGTGAAGGGCGCCACCATCATCGGCAACGGACCCGAGGCCATGACCCGCGTCACCATGATCGGCAACGACCTGGAGCTGGACACCGGCGTCGGCGTCTGCGGCAAAGAAGGCCAGAGCGTGCCCGTGGGCGTCGGCCAGCCCACGCTGCGCATCGAGAGGCTCACCGTCGGGGGCACCGCTTGACGGTGGACCTGGCCCGCATCGAAGCCGCGGCGCTTCGCTTGGCAGGCCAGGTGCTGGACACGCCCTGCGTCGAGTCACGCACGCTGGGTCAGATCCTGGGCTGCCAGGTTTTCCTGAAGTTCGAAAACCTGCAGTTCACCGCCAGCTTCAAGGAACGCGGCGCACTCAACAAACTGTCCACATTGGTGGCATCGGGCCAGTCCATCAAAGGTGTGATCGCGGCCTCGGCCGGCAACCACGCCCAGGGCGTGGCGCACCACGCCCAGCGCCTGGGCCTGCGCGCCGTGATCGTGATGCCACAGCACACCCCCACCGTGAAGGTCGAACGCACACGCGGCTTCGGCGCTGAAGTGGTGCTGCACGGCGACACCTTCGACCAGGCGCGCGACCGTGCCTTGTTGATGGCGGCCGAGCAGGGCCTGAGCTTTGTGCACCCCTTCGACGACGAAGACGTGATCGCCGGCCAGGGCACCATCGCCATCGAGATGCTGCGCGCTCAGCCCGACCTGGACACGCTGGTCATCGCCGTGGGCGGCGGCGGACTCATCAGCGGCATCGCCACCGCCGTGCGTGCGCTGAAGCCCGGCATGCAGATCATCGGCGTGCAGACCAGCCGCTTTCCGGCCATGGTCAACTTCGTCAAGGGCAGCACCCATGCACAAGGCAGCAGCACCATCGCCGAAGGCATCGCGGTGGGCCAGCCGGGGCAGATCACGCGCGAACTCGTGAAGCGCCTCGTCGACGACTTGGTGCTGGTGGACGAAGGTGACATCGAGCAGGCCATCGTGATGCTGCTCGAAATCGAAAAGACCCTGGTCGAAGGTGCAGGGGCCGCCGGCCTGGCCGCGCTGCTGAAAGACCCGGCACGTTTTGCCGGCAAGAAGGTGGGCCTGGTGCTGTGTGGCGGCAACATCGACCCGCTGCTGCTGGCCGCCATCCTGGAACGGGGCATGGTGCGTGCCGGTCGGCTGGCGCGCATCAAGGTCAACGCCCGCGACACACCGGGTGTGCTGGCGCGCATCACGGCCAGCGTGGCCGAGGCCGGCGCCAACATCGACGAGGTGCACCACCAGCGCGCGTTTTCCATGCTGGCGGTGCAAAGTGTCGAGGTTGAACTGGTGCTGCAGACGCGCAACCCGCAGCACGTGCAGGACGTGGTGACCCAGCTGGCGGTGGCGGGTTTCGAAGCCAAGGCCTACTGAGCACCCCAGGGCCGGCCAGGATTGGCCGGGTTTCGTCCATCTGATTTGCGATGCGCGGTGCGCGGGCGATGCACAGAATGGTGCGCTTCACACCTTCAGCTCTTGCCCGGGAACTCCATGATGCACCGTCACATCTTCGCGCCGCTGGCCGCCACCCTGTTGCTGAGCACTGCCGCCCACGCTGGCGAGCTGTACACCAAGCTGGGTGTACCGGGCTTGGTACTGGGCTACTCACAGCCCATCGGCCCGCTGTTCGGCCTGCGCGTCGACTACGCCACCGTGGGCAGTCGCAAGGACCGCCGCACCGAAGAAGGCATCAACTACGACACCGCGCTCAAGCTCAATCGCGCCGCCCTTTTGGCTGACTGGTTTCCACTTGCCGGCAGCTTCCGCTTCACGGGCGGTATCACCAGCAACCAGTACAAGTTGGATCTGCTGGCCACCGGCGCGGGCGGCACGCTGACCCTCGGCAACACGACCTACAACACCAGCTCGGCCGACCAGTTCCGGGTGCAGGTGAAGTTCCCGTCCAGCACGCCTTACTTCGGCTTCGGCTGGGGCCACGGTTCGGGCAACGGGCTGCGCTTCTCTTTCGACGTGGGCGCCAAATTTGGCAAGGCCACGGTGTCCTACGCCTTGACGGGCCCGATCGCTGCGCTGGTGTCACAGGCCGACATCGACGCTGAACTGGCCGAGCTGCGCGATGGCGTGGGCAAGGTCAAGGCCGTGCCGCAGATCACCTTCGGTCTGGGCTACAGCTTCTGATACATTCGCCGCCATGCGCTCCGCAACGTCCTACTTTTCCTACTTTTGGTTCTCGCACCGCTTGGCGGCTGGAGAGGCAAACGCGTAGGTCAGACACACGCAGCGCACCCCAGAAACCGCCGGCAGCCCCGGCGGTTTTTTGTTGCCGGGCTGACATGACCGAAGCCCCGGCACACGAAGAAAGCAGCCCATGAGCCCCAAGTCCGCCACGCCCACCGACGACCGTCTGGCCCTGTCTGAGAAGACCAGCCAGACCGATGACCAGCGCATCAAGGACGTCACGCCGCTGCCGCCGCCCGAGCACCTGATCCGCTTCTTTCCCATTGCCGACACGCCGGTGGAGACGCTGATCAAGAACACCCGCGGCGCCATCCGCAAGATCATCGGCGGCCAGGGTGAGGGCAGCGACCGCCTGCTGGTGATCATCGGCCCCTGCTCCATCCACGACCCGGCTGCGGCACTGGAGTACGCGCGCCGCCTGAAGCCACTGCGCGACCAGCACGCGGGTGAGCTGGAAATCGTGATGCGTGTCTACTTCGAGAAGCCGCGCACCACGGTGGGCTGGAAGGGCCTGATCAACGACCCCTACCTGGACGAGAGCTACCGCATCCACGAGGGCCTGCGCATCGCCCGGCAGCTGCTGGTGGACATCAACCGGCTGGGCGTGCCGGCGGGCAGCGAGTTCCTGGACGTGATCAGCCCGCAGTACATCGGCGACCTCATCGCCTGGGGTGCGATCGGCGCGCGCACGACCGAATCGCAGGTGCACCGCGAACTGGCTTCAGGGCTGAGTGCACCGGTGGGCTTCAAGAACGGCACCGACGGCAACATCAGAATCGCCACCGACGCCATCCAGGCCGCCGCCCGCCCGCACCACTTCTTGTCGGTGCACAAAAACGGCCAGGTTGCCATCGTGCAGACCAAGGGCAACAAGGACTGCCACGTCATCCTGCGCGGCGGCAAGGCGCCCAACTACGACGCGGCCAGCGTGGCTGCGGCCTGCAAAGAGATCGAAGCGGCCAAGCTGGTCTGCAAGCTGATGATCGACGCCAGCCACGCCAACAGCAGCAAACAGCACCAACGCCAGATCGAGGTCATGAAGGACGTCGGCGCGCAGATCGCCGCGGGCAACCGCTGCATCTTCGGCGTCATGGTGGAAAGCCACCTGCTGGACGGCGCGCAGAAATTCAGCCCCGGCAAGGACAACCCGGCCAAGCTGGTTTACGGCCAGAGCATCACCGACGCCTGCATTGCCTGGGACGACAGCGTGGGGCTCATCGACGGTCTGGCCCAGGCCGTGAAGGCCAGGCGCCAAGCGGGGCCGAGTCTGGCGGCTTGAACAGCCGACGCGCGCGCCGACTGCGCCAAGTCGGCTGCGCCTACTGCGCCTACTGCGCCAGCTGCTCGGCCAGCAGCCGGTGGTCCGGCGCCAGTTTGGGCAGCGCCAAGACAGCCAGCGCCACTTGACGCGCCAATGTGCGGTCTTCAGCGGCGCTGGCTGCGCCCAGGTCCGCACGCAGCAGGTGCAGTTGGGCCTGCACCAGCCGGGTCTCTGCGCCTTGCCGCGGGTCTGCCGCGGCCGCTGCCAGCACGGTGATGCCGGTCTGCACGGCAGCCAGCGCCAGTTCGCGCTGGCCCAGCGCCACTTCCACACGCGCCTGGGCCAGGCGGCAGATGGCTGATCGGCGCATGGCGCGCGGCGCGGTGATGTCGGCCGGCGCCGCTTGCGCCTGCGCCTGCCAGTGGGCCGCACCTTCTTGCAGCACCGCCAGCGCTTGTTCATGCCGGCCGTTGACCTGCAGCGCAACGCCGAATTCCGTGCTCAGGATGGGCCGCATCGCAGCCCACTTGCTGTTGGCGCCTTCGCTGGCGATCAGGCGGTTGTTCAAGTCCCAGGCGCTCTGCCCCGCATGCAGGGCGGCTTCGGGCTGGCCGCAGCGCAGCGACAGGTGCGTGGCCAGGTTGGCTGCGCTGATGAGGCCGTCGCTGAACAGCACGTTGGGCGGAAAGTCGCGCAGCAGGCGTTCGTACAGCTGCAGCGCCTGCTGCGCCTGCACCTGGGCAGCCGGCACACGGCCCTGCTTGAGGTGGACCATGGCCATGCTGGTGGTCACCGCACCCTGGTTCTGCAGCACCGAAGCCGTGGCGTCGATGTCGTCATCGGGCGCGCCGGCCTTCAGCGCCGCCAGGCCCGCCGTGTCGGCCAGGCAGAGATCGAATGCCTGCTGCGCCCGGGCCAGCAGTTCCATCGCACGCTCGGGCTCGTCCAGCCCCAGGTTGCCGCCGTGGTCGCACAGCTGGCCCCAGGCCAGCAGCACCGACCCACGCACACTCTGCAACTGGGCGCTGGCCGCACGCGACTGCGGCTGCGCCAACGCGGTGTCCACGCAGGCCAGCGCGGCTTCCAGGTGGGCCACGCCCCTGAGCGGATCGTGCGCCTGCTGGGCCATGACCGACAGCGTGATGCGGGCCGTGGCGATGCGCGTCACCACGGCACCCTGGTGCGAGCCGGCGGCCAGCAGCTGGTCGCCCAGCGCCACCGCCCGCTCGCAGGCGCGCTGGGCGGTGACGGCGCCTGGGTCGGCCTGGCCCAGGGCCGCGCCGGCCGGTCTGGCGGTCGCATGCGAGCCCAGCATTTCGCCCAGGCGCGAGTACAGGTCGACGGCAATCGCACGCAGCTCCAGGTCGTGCGGCGCGACCTGCAGCGCGCGCTCCAGCCGCGGCAGGGCGTCCTCGACAAAGGCGCGCATCAGCCGGCCGCCCTTGGGCGTGAGCCACACGCCGTAGCTGTAGCGCCTGTCTCTTATACACATCTGACGCTGCCGACGAATAGAGAGG
>ENA-ORBV01005402-ORBV01005402.1-microbial-mat-metagenome-genome-assembly--contig:-NODE-5402-length-23570-cov-10.855446_pt1 | contig 23570 bp, 28 predicted proteins | sample MGYA00237777_ERZ505514 | MGnify/ENA primary metagenome ERZ505514 (study PRJEB26160, sample SAMN06269048) | microbial mat metagenome | isolation source: Oligotrophic lake microbial mat | place... | reverse complement strand
GGTTGGCGGAAGGCCTTGGGCCAGCACTCGTGCGCTGGCGTGCCAGCCTGTCATTGCGGCGGGTTGGGCGTGATCCGCCTGGGCGGGGGCGGCGGAGAGCAGCATAAGCACCGCAGCCAGCGCAGCGGCCTCCTCATCGGCGCTTGCACCGCCACTTAAAATGAACTGTGATGCCATCTTTCTCTCCAAACTAGCTTCCGGGAAGCTGCACTAGCGCGCCAAGCGCTCGATCATGTGCTGCTGGGCGCGCAGCTCGAGGCTGGCATCGAGCGGGGCGAGTTCGGCGTCCGGGCCGTAGCGTCGGTGCAGCGCGAGGCCTAGCAGATGGTCGGTGAGCTGCGGGTTCTTCGGCAGCAACGAGCCGTGCAGGTAGCAGCCGTAGATATTGCGATATACCGCGCCACCAACGCCGTCCTCGCCGTTGTCGCCGTGGCCCGCCAGCACCCGCCCCAGCGATCGCACCCCCGGCCCGTGGTAGGTGCGCCCGCTATGGTTTTCGAAGCCCACAAGCCTGACGACCGACGACCGACGACCGACGACCGGCCGCTCACCGTCTACCGTCCGCCGTCCACCGTCTGCCTCACCGTCCACCGTCCATCGTCCACCGTCGAGGCTTGCCTCCACCACGCTGTTGCCGATCAGGCGCTGCTTGCCGCCCACCGTGTGAATATCCATCACACCAAGGCCGGGCAGGCGCTCGCCGCTGTGGGTGAGGAAGTAGTGGCCGAGCAGCTGGTAGCCGCCGCAGATCGCCAGCAGCACCAGGCCGCCCTCGATCGCGGCGCGCAGCCCAGGGCCCTGGCGCTCCAGCAGATCCGCTGCGATCAGCGTCTGGCCGCTATCCTGCCCGCCCCCGAAGAAGGCAAGGTCAATACTCGCCCAGTCAACGTCGTCGCCGGGCTCAACTGCCGTCACCGTTAGCTCGATGCCGCGCCAGGCGCTGCGCTGCGTGAGCGCGATCACGTTGCCGCGATCACCGTAGATTGACATATTCGAGGGGTAGAGGTGAGCAAGGCGTAGCGAGTAACTCATGGGCGTGCTGTGTAATCCCCCGTGCCGACCCAGCTGAAGGTCGTCATCGCTTCCAGGCCCATCGGGCCGCGCCAATGCAGTTTCTGTGTGCTCACGGCCACCTCGGCCCCCAGGCCAAACTGCCCCCCGTCGTTGAAGCGCGTCGAGGCGTTCACAAACAGCGCGCTCGCGTTAACCTCGCGTGTGAAGCGATCAACGCTAGTGGGGTTAGCTGTGAGAATGGCCTCGGTGTGGCCGGAGCCGTGTTCGGCGATGAACGCAATCGCCTCGTCGAGCCCGTCAACCAGCTTCACCGACAGGATAAGCCCGAGAAACTCGCTGCCAAAGTCGTGGGGGCCGGCGGCGACCACCCGCCAGCCTGCGGCGCCAGGGGCGTCGGACAGTATCGCCAGGCTTTCCTCGTCGCAGCGCAGCTCCACGCCAGCAGCGCAAAGGCTTATGGCAACCTGCGGCAGCAGTGCGGGGGCGACCTCGCGCTGCACGAGCAGCGTGTCGAGGGCGTTGCAGACGCTAGGGCGCTGCACTTTGGCATTCAAGATCAGCGGCACGGCCCGTGCGAGATCGGCGGTGGCCTCAACAAACATATGAACCACGCCAATGCCCCCAGTGATCACGGGGACGGTTGCGTTTTCGCGGCAGAAGCGGTGCAGGCCTGAGCCCCCCCTTGGAATGATTATATCGACATAACGATCTAGACGCAGCAGGGCGCGCACCAGCTCTCGGTCGGGGTCGATGAGGCTCTGGACAGATTCGGCGGGCAGCCCCACACGCGCCAGGGCGACCTTGATCGCCGCGCTAATGGCGGCGACACTGCGCGCGATCTCGCTGCCGCCGCGCATAATGGCGGCGTTGCCCGTCTTTAAGCAGATGGCGGCAATATCGATCATTACATTAGGCCGTGCCTCGTAGATCACGCCCACCACGCCGAGCGGGGTCCGGCGCTTGTGGAGCCTGAGTCCATTTGGCAGCTCCACGGCGTCGAACAGCTCGCCCACAGGGTCTGGCAGCGCGGCAACACTGCGCACATCTGCTGCGATCGCGGCGAGGCGCTCCGGGGAAAGCAGCATGCGGTCGAGCAGGGATGGCGCTGTAGCGACAGCGCGAGCGGCGGCCAGATCCTCGGCATTTGCGGCAAGAATCAGATCCTGGTGCTCCAGCAGCACCTCGGCGAGCGTGTGCAGGGCAACGTTTTTCGCCTCGCCGCTCAACGCGGCCAGCTTGCGTGCGGCCACCTTGGCGCGCCGCCCAGCCTGCTCCATCTCATCGCTCATCCCCCCACCCCCTTTCGCGCCTTCGCGTTCGCGCCCTTCGCTACCCTTCGCGCCCTTCGCGCTCCAGACGTTCGCGTTCGCGCCCTTCGCTACCCTTCGCGCCCTTCGCGCTCCAGACGTTCGCGCTCCAGACGTTCGCGCTCCAGACGTTCGCGCTCCAGACGTTCGCGCTCCAGACGTTCGCGTTCGCGCCCTTCGCGCGCCTCGCGCTCTTGGGCGACCATATCTCCAGCCCTGCGTAGCTGATCACGCAGCTCGCCCGCGCGATATGCCAGGAACAGGCTTGCCAGGCTTACCAGTAGCAGCGCGACCCCAAGGCTTACAAGCAGCATAAGCGGCGCGACAAACCCCAGCAACGCCAGGAGGTTTCCAAAGGCCAGCAGGCCGAAGCCCACGGCCCCAAAGCTAAATGCTCGGCGCCGCCACGAGCGCTGCGCGGCCTGTGTGGCCTGGCGCGCTAGCAGCAGCGTCGCGAGCACTGTGATAACTAGGCGTCCTAGCTCCTGCACCATAGATGCTCCTTAGCCTCTAGCGGCGACCCCTTAATTGTACCATCAGATAGGGGCGCCGCCGCACGGGCATGCCGCGCAGCCGCCTCGGGGTGGTTTGACACACCCTCGCAGCTCTGGTATAATCACACAGGTTCAGGGCGGTAATGCCGCTCTCTTTTCATGTTGTCAACAAAGCGACCCGCAGCACGGCGCCCGTGTGCGCTGGCCTGCCGCAAGAAGTCCGCTGCCCCTTTAAGGAGAAGAGACGTGTACGCGATTATCCGTGACCGCGGGATGCAGTACCGCGTGGAGCAGGGCCAGGTGCTCACCATCGATCTGATCGAGGAGGCCGAGCCCGGCAGCCAGATCGAGCTCGGCGAGGTGCTGCTGATCGGCGACGGCGAGACGGTGAAGGTTGGCGCGCCGACCGTAAGCGGCGCTCTGGTGCGCGCCGAGGTGCTTGGCGAGGCCAAGGGCGACAAGATCGTCGTCTTCCGCTACCGCAACAAGAAGCGCTACCGCCGCCGCACCGGCCACCGCCAGCACTACACCAAGATCAAAATCAGCGAGATTGTCGCCTAGTGTCCGCCCCCAGTGCGCGGCACCCCCAAGAGGAGAACACTAATGGCTCATAAAAAAGGCATGGGCAGCTCGCGCAACGGCCGCGACAGCAAGCCCAAGATGCGCGGCGTGAAGGCCTTCGGCGGCGAGCACGTCATCCCTGGCAACATCATCGTGCGCCAGTGCGGCACCAAGATCAAGCCCGGCAAGAATGTCGGCCTCGGCCGCGATTACACCATCTTCGCTATGGTTGAGGGCCACGTGAAGTTCCAGCCCTACTCCCGCGATCAGAAGATGGTCAGCGTGATCCCGCTGGCGCAGCCCGCCGAGGTCGCGCCGGCCCTCGCCGCCGATTAAGTTCCCAGCTAACAAAGCACCGGGTGGCCCGCAGGGGGCGCTTGTCCCTGGCCACCCGTAACCATGGAGTATTCAGATGAAGCAGGGTATTCACCCCAAATATACCAGCGACGGGATCGTCTGCACCACCTGCGGCACCCGCTGGATGATCGGCTCGACGCGCTCGAACCTCCGCGTTGAGATCTGCGCCAACTGCCACCCCTTCTACACCGGCGAGCAGCGTATCGTTGATACCGCCGGCCAGGTCGACCGCTTCATGAAGCGCCTCGGCGTCGCCCAGGCCCGCCAGGCCCAGGTTGAGCAGCGCCGCGAGACGAAGGTGCAGCCCCCCCAGAAGCAGAGCCTACTCAAGGAGCTCTACGGCGACGACGCGTAGCATAAACGCGCCAGCTGCAACCAACACAAAGGGGAGCCCACTATCAAGGGCTCCCCTTTTTCGTTTACCATCGAGGCTGGCCGCGCCCTACAATCTGCGCCATCTGCGTAATCTGCGGATGATAGTGCGCTAAAGAAGGCTGCGATGATGCTTCCCATGCTGCCCTGGTGGGCCTTCGCGCTGCTCTCGGCCCTGTTCGCCGCCCTCACCACCATCCTCGTGAAGCTCGGCGTGCAGCAGGTAAGCTCCACCCTCGCCACCGCCATCCGCACAGTGGTTGTGCTGGTGATGGCCTGGGCGATCACAGCGGGCCGCGGCGAGCTCGCCCAGCTCAGTACGATCAGCTCGCGTACCTGGCTGCTGCTCGGCCTCTCTGGTGTGGCCACCGGGCTCTCGTGGCTCGCCTACTTTCGCGCGCTGGAGCTTGGCCCCACCGCCTACGCGGCCGCCATCGACAAGCTCAGCGTGGTGCTCGTGGCGCTGCTAGCTTGGCTGATCCTGGGCGAGCCTGTCGACGCGCGCGGCGCCTTTGGCATCGCCCTGATCGCTATCGGCACTCTCGTGCTGATCAGGTAGCCACCTGCGGCCCTGCGGGCTGTGCGGCGTACAGGCTTGCCATCCGCTCGCCGTGGCTGGCTACCTCGGCTCGTAGCTCCTCCGGCGCCAGCACCTCTACGTCGGCGCCCCAGCCCAGCACCCACGGCGTGATCTCGCGCACGCTGCCCAGGGTGAGCTCCAGCTCGCAGCCGCCGTCGCTCGCCTCGGTAAGGCGCTGGCTACGGTGCCACACGCTCTCGCGCACGCGCGCTGCCGCCACGGGGTTGAAGCGCAGCCGCACCGCCACCTCGCCCTCGTCCATCACGCCCCAGGCCCGCGCCAGAAAGTCGTACGGGTCGAAGTCGGCGGGGATCTCGTAGCTCTCCGCCAGCAGCTCCGCGTGCTCCACCCGCTCCAGCTTGAAGGTGCGGATGGCGCCCCGCAGCTTGTCGAAGCCGATCACGTAGGCGGCCGGGGCGCTGCGCGACACCTCAATAAAGTACGGCGCCACATCGCGCTCCGCCGCCTCGCGGCCCGGCGGCCTGTAGAGCAGCCGCACCAGCCGCCGCTCGGCCCACGCCTGCGTCAGCACCTCTAGCGTCTGGATGTACGCGGAGCGCACGGGGCGCTCGCGCACCAGGTCGGCCACGCGAGCGATGTGGCCCGCCACAGTACCCGCAGGCAGACCGGCCGCCAGCTTATCCAGGGCGGAGACAATATGCGGGTTGTGCTCGTCGCTGTGGTGGGAAAGCAGGCGCGCCGCGAAGAAGATCGAGACGGCCTCGTTGAGGTTCAGGCGCACCGTGGAGAGGTAGGTGGCGCGGTTGATCCCGAAGCGGCCTTCGCCCTCCCAGATCGGCACACCCATCTCTTGGAGCGACTCCAGGTCGCGGTAGATCGTGCGGCGCGCCACCCCACAGTCGCGGGCGAGGTCGATCACGCGCAGGCCGCTCGTTGCGTTGTAGAGCCGATGCTCGATCCGACGCAGGCGGGCCGCCTTGCTCTTGATGCGGTCGTCTTCGGACACGGCCGCACCTGTGGGCTAGAGGAAGAAGGATGCAGCGACCATGCCGACGAACAGCAGCCCGCCGATCAGCAAAATCAGCAGCAGATCCTGGCGGACATAGGCGTAGTCGCGTGTGTAGTCTGGGGCCTCACTCGTGCGCGCGGTGCTCGTGCCTGGGCGGTGTGGCTGCGGTGTGCGGGTGGGCTGGCGGCGGCGCTGGGTGCGGGAGGTGGCCATCGGATTCCTCTATCGGTCGGGCCGCCCTAGGCGGCCGGCTAGCAACTAAATCCCCCTGATTATACCATCCTTCTAGCGCACCCCGAGTAGGATCGCGTGCTGTGCAGGGTCGCGCAGCAATACCCCCTCCTCGCGCTCCTCCAGCGTCAGGCCAGCCGCCTGCACCCGCTCCACAACCGCCTCGCGGGCATCGCTGTCGGGCAGCAAGATCGTGAAGCGGCGCAGGCCTGCCGCCTCATGTGGCGCCGGAGGCACGCCCACGCCTGCCCAGGTGTTCAGGCCAAGGTGGTGGTGGTAGCCGCCCGCCGCCATAAATAGCGCGCCGGGGAAGCGCTGCATCAGCTCGAAGCCCAGCACGCCGCCGTAGAACGCCTCGGCCGCCCGCAGGTCGGCCACGTGAAGATGCACATGCCCGATCACAGTCCCGGCCGCCATCCCTGCCCACGGCGCGTCGTCCAGCTCCCGCAGCAGGCTCTCCATGTCCAGCGGGTCTACGGCCATACGCACCTCGTTCCCGGCGCGCGTCCAGGCCGAGCGCGGGCGGTCGGCGTAAATCTCCAGGCCGTTGCCGTCGGGGTCGTCCAGGTAGAGCGCCTCGCTCACCAGATGGTCCGAGGCGCCGCCCAGCGCGTAGCGTGCCGCAGCCAGCCGGGCGAGCGTGCGCGCCAGTTCGCGCCGCGAGGGTGTGAGCAGCGCCACATGGTAGAGGCCAGTAGTCTGGGTCGGCTTGCGGCGCGCCCCCGGTCGCTCGTAGAGCCGTAGCAGCGGCGCCTCGCCCGCGGCAAGCTCAACCGCGCGCTCCCCTTCGCCAATCTCGCGCACCTTTAACCCTAAAACGCCTTCATAAAATGCCAGCGAGCGCCCAAGCTCAGCCACTGTAAGCTCAACTGGGCCAAGCGTCAGGTCCGCCGCAATTGCAAACTGATTAGTCATTCTGCTCCTTACTCTTTCTGCGCCCATGGCGCCTGCCCTGCTGTCTATTTTCGCACAACGCCGTCCACACCGGTGTGAACATAACCGTCAACGGGCGGTGCCCGGCTTCGCGGTGGTTCGCATCGGTTCGTGCCGTTCGTGGTCCAAACCGCTTGCACCCGTTCGTGGTCTAAACCGTTCGGCCCCCCGCTTGCACGTCGCCGCAACTGCCGCTATGATGGCACACCATGACCCGCATCGGTATTTTTGGGGGCGGCCAGCTCGCCCAGATGCTTACCCAGGCCGCTGTCTCGCTTGGCCTCGAGACGGCGATCTTCGAGCGCGTGCCGGACAGCCCCGCTGGCCGGCTTACCCAGCGCGAGCTTGTTGCGCCCTGGGAGAGCGAGCCGGCCCTCGCCCGCTTCGCTGCCAGCTGCGATGTGGCGACTCTGGAGAGCGAGTTTGTCGATGCCGCTATCCTCGCGGCCCTCGTGGCGCGCGGCGTGCCGGTCTTCCCCACGCCCGCCAGCGTGGGCCTCGTGCAAGACAAGCTCATCCAGAAGGAGCGCATCGCCGCTGTGGGCATTTCCGTCCCCTCCTTCCGCGCCGTCGCCTCGCCCGCCGAGCTGCCCGCCATTGCCGCCGAGCTGGGCTGGCCTCTGGTGCTCAAGGCCCGCCGCAACGGCTACGACGGCTATGGCAACGCCACATTGCGCGGCCCCCACGAGATCATTCCCGCCTGGGAGCGCCTTACGCGCGGCGGTAGCCCGCTCTTCGTGGAGGCCTGGGTGCCCTTCGCCCGCGAGCTCGCCGTGATGGTGGTGCGCGCTCAGGATGGCGTGGCCCTGGCCTACCCCGTGGTCGAGACGGTGCAGCAGAATCATATCTGCCACATCGTGCGCGCCCCTGCGGCCCTCTCTGCTCATCAGGCGGACGCCGCCACTGCCATTGCGCTGCGCGCCGTACAGGCCGTAGAAGGGGTCGGTATCTTCGGTGTAGAGCTGTTCGAGCTGCCCGACGGGCGCGTGCTCTACAACGAGCTGGCGCCGCGCCCTCACAACTCGGGCCACTACACGATCGAGGGATGCGTCACCTCGCAGTTCGAGAACCATCTGCGCGCTGTGCTTGGCTGGCCCCTCGGCTCCACCAAGCTGCGCGCGCCCGCCGCCGTAATGGTGAACCTGCTCGGTCGGCACGCTGGCCCGGTGCGCCCCGACGCGCTGCGCGCAGCCCTGGCGGTGCCCGGCGCCCACCTGCATCTCTACGGCAAGCGCGAGGGGCGCGTTGGTCGTAAAATGGGCCACGTCACCGCTCTGGGCGCCAGCGTGGCCGAGGCCGAGGCCATCGCCAGCCGCGCCGCCGCCCTCGTGATGATCTAATTCTCGCTTGCGTTGCGAACAGAAATAGCCCGGAAATCGGTGTCATCTGTGGATACCATGCCCGCTGCGGGGTGCCCACAAGGAGAATTGGTATGCTCCCTCGCGTCGGGATCGTCATGGGCAGCGACAGCGACCTGCCCACCATGCAGGGCGCCATCGATGCCTGCGCCGAGCTGGGCGTGCCCTACGAGCTGCGCGTGCTCTCCGCCCATCGCACGCCCCTAGACATGATCGACTACGGCCGCAGCGCCCACGAGCGCGGCCTGCGCGTGATTGTCGCTGGCGCGGGCGGCGCCGCCCACCTCCCAGGCATGCTTGCTGCCTGCTCGCCCCTGCCCGTCATCGGCGTCCCCGTGCAAAGTAAGGCCCTTAGCGGCCTCGACTCGCTGCTCTCCATCGTGCAGATGCCCGCTGGCGTCCCAGTGGCCACTGTCGCCATCGGCGGCGGGCGCAACGCCGGGCTGCTCGCCGCGCAGATCCTCGCCGTCGGTGACCCTGCTCTGTTTGATCGGATCATCGCATACAAAGCGCGGCTCGCGGCCCAGTCGCGCGAGAAGAATGCCGCCCTCAGCTCGCTCTCAGCCCCCGCTGAGCCCGACACCCATTGACCAACGGCCCTGCGGCCCGCAAGCTACAGCCTGAGATCCGTTTATCTCTTGTGCGTTCCACTCACAGCGAAGGAGCTCTTATGCGCAACTTGCTCATTACCGGCGGGGCTGGCTTCATCGGCTCCAACTTTGTCCACTATATGCTAGAGAAGTACAGCGACTATCGCATCGTCGTCTACGATAAGCTCACCTACGCCGGTCGCCTGGAGAATCTTGAGCGCGCCAAGGCCAATCCGCGCTTCGCCTTCGTCCAGGGCGATATCTGCGATCTGGCCGCTGTGCGCGCCGCCGTGGACGCCCACGCCATCGATACAATCGTCAATTTCGCCGCCGAGACCCACGTCGACCGCTCGATCCTGGCGCCCGACGCTGTCGTGCAGACCAACGTGAACGGGACTTGGGCATTGTTGGAGGTGGCCCGCGAGCGCGGCCTCGCCCGTTTCCACCAGGTTAGCAGCGTTACTGGTGATACGCCGTTGCTCGTGCGCGATGATCGCACCGGGGAAGTCACGCTACAGCCGATCGAGGCGCTTGACGGTCTCAATCTGTCTCATTGGAGTGTACTCTCGCTGGACGCCGACAATCAGGTGTGCTTCGCAAAGATGCGTCACTTTATCAAGCACCCGGTTGATGAAGTCTACGAGATCACCTTTAATGGCGGCGGAAGCATTCGTGCCACTGCCGAGCACTCAGTCTTTGTCTTCGACGGTATCCAGATCGTCGCTCGTCGCTCAGACCAGCTGCTGCCCGGCGATCTACTGGTTACCTTTTTGGGCGAGGTCGCCGCCGAAGCCCGGCAAGCCCACCGCTTTGACCTGCGAGTCCTGTTGTGCGACTACACTACCGAGTGGCTTCCCGACAGCCTCGCGAGCCGCCGAGCCGTGCTGGATCTGGCTCAGGAGCCGGTGAGGGCAAAGGCGCTTTTCTCTGCCGCGTCGAGCCCGGTGACAGGCTACCGTATCGCGAACGAGTTAATCGATGCGGGATTTTTGACCAAGCGCCGGGCGCTCTATCAGATCACGGCCGAGGGTGTCGCAGACGCAGCAAGCGATCTCGTCGAGACACGCTGGTGCATGGTTAAGCGCCAGCTCCATCTACCCTACGACGAGCTCGTTGTCACCCCACTGCTGATGCGTACCTTCGGTCTTTACCTCGCTGAAGGTCACGCTGCCCACACACCGGCTGAGCTGGCGCAGCACGCCCAAAATGTGACGTTCACAATCGGGGCTCACGAGGATGAGGCGCTAGCGTTACTGCAGCAGTGTGCGGAAGAGGTGTTCCATATCCGCCCGCAAATAAGGCGCCGTGACTCGACCTACCAGGTCACCTATAGCGCACGTTGGGTCCATCGTCTTTTTACCCAATTTGGCGTGACTGCGGATCGGAAGTGCTTGCCCGCGTGGATCTGGAACCAGCCACGTGAGCTGATTGTCGCCTTTTTTCAGGGCTACGAAGGCGACGCACGAGTGCATAGGAACAGTCAGCGAACATACACCTCAATCAGTCAGGAGCTGATCGAGCAGCTTGTCTGGCTAGGGCGGCTCAACGACATCAACACTCGTATGGGTCGACGAACCGTGCAGCAGGTTGCAGGTGCCGTCCCGCCTGGCTGCACTGTCACCCGCAAACGAACCTTTTTTGATCTTTTCGTTTCCGCAGAACAGGCCCGCTCCGGCGAGGCTACACCCTGGCGCACACCGATGGCTCGCTGCCTACCGGCGAAGGGTGTCCGCGAAGTGCTGCGGCAGCACTCGCTTTACGCTAAGACACGCGGCAAGCGTCTGATCGGCAAGCAGCGCATCCGCACTGCCCTGCAAAATCAGCCAGCTTTACCCCAGGGATTACACGCACTGGCACAGTCAGCTGTCGGCGTGGCGGAAGTGCGAACTGTTACGTCGCTCCGGGGCGACTTCATGGTCTACGATGTTTCGGTGCCGGGCGTCGAGCGATTCTTCGGCGGCAATGTGCCCTGCCTGCTGCATAACACCGACGAAGTGTACGGCGCCGTCCCCGCCCCGCAGCGCTCAAAAGAAGGCGACCCGCTGGAGCCACGCAGCCCCTACTCGGCCAGCAAGGCAGGCGCCGAGCACCTTGTCTACGCCTACTTCGTTACCTACGGCCTGCCAGTGACGACCACCCGAGGCTCGAATAACATCGGCCCCTTCCACTATCCCGAGAAGGCTGTGCCGCTCTTTACTACCAATGCTATCGACGATCTGCCGCTACCGATCTACGGCGATGGGCTGCAGCAGCGCGACTACCAATACGTGCTGGATCACTGCGAGGGCATCGACGTAGTGTTGCACCACGGGCAGCTCGGCGAGGTCTACAACGTGGGCACCGAGGTTGAGACGGCGAACATCGATATGGCGAAGCAGATCCTGGCCATCCTGGGCAAGCCGGAAAGCTTGCTGCAGCATGTGGTGGATCGGGCGGGCCACGATCGGCGCTACGCGCTGGACTGCTCGAAGCTACGGGGGCTGGGTTGGCGCTCGCGCCACAGCTTCACGGTGGCCCTGGAGCGCACCGTGGAGTGGTTCGTGGCGAACGAGGCCTGGTGGCGACCCATCAAGTCCGGCGAGTATCTGGAGTATTACAAGCGCCAGTATGTTGATCGCGGATAGGGGCGCCCCTTGTGGGCGCCCCTATCCCTTATGGGCGCCCGTGCGCGCCCATGCCCCTTGTGGGCTTGAACGTTAGAGATAGGAGCAAGACCGCAATGACGCGACCAAGTACCGGCGGCAGGATCGAGGTAATCTGCGGGGGTATGTACAGTGGCAAGACGGAGGAGCTCATCCGGCGCATGCGCCAGGTGATGATCGCCCGCCAGCCCTGCCGCATTTTCACCCCGCGCCTCGACACCCGCTACAGCGCGCAGCATGTGGCGAGCCATGCCGGTGCCAAGCTAGAGGCGGTTCCGGTGAGCTCGATGCGCGAGGTGCTCGCCAACGCCGACGATGTGCAGGTGGTGGCTCTCGACGAGTTGCATTTTATGCAGGATGGCGCAGCAGCGATTCTGGCCGGCTGCCAAGGGCTCGCCGACCGTGGGCTGCGCGTGATCGTGGCGGGGCTCGACCAGAACTATCGTGCCGAGCCCTTCGATGGCATGATGCAGCTGTTGGCCGTGGCCGAGCAGGTCGACAAGCTGTATGCCATCTGCGTGCGCTGCGGCGCCTACGCCACCCGCTCCCAGCGCCTGATTGATGGGCGGCCCGCCCCCGCAGATGCGCCCACTATCGTTGTCGGCGGCCTCGATCTCTACGAGGCCCGCTGCCGCAGCTGCTACGAGCCAGCTCGGTGAAACGTAGAACGTAGAGCGCAAAACGGCCTGTCGGCTTTGCTGGGACGCCAGCGTGCCGACAGGCCGTTCGTTTGTGCGCTTTGCGCTTTGCGCTCGCTACGCCATGCCCATCTTGCGCTTGAGCTCGGCGAGCTCGGAGTCGATCTCCGAATCCTTCTCTAGATCCTGGAAGCGGTTCTCCAGCGAGCCCTGCTCAAGCTTGGCCATCGCATCAGCGCGGTTGAGCTGATCGTCCACGCGCTCCTCAAGCTGCTCGAGCTTATCCATCGCGCCGATGCGGCCCATGCTCTGGGCGGTGCGCTGTAGCGCCTCCTGAGTCTGGGCGCGGTTCTTCTTGGCGATGATCAGCTCTTTCTTGGCCTTCACCTCGGCGATGCGCGTCTCGAGCTGCACGAGTGCGTCTTGCATCGCGTCCACCTGCTGCTCTTGGGCTTGCTCCTGCGCGGCGTACTGCTCTGCGAGCTTTTGCGCCTGCACTTTGCGGCCCAGGGCGGCCTTGGCAAGCACCTCGTCGCTCGCGCGCAGGGCTGCCTCAGCCTTTGATGTCCACTGCGAGGACTCGGCATGGCTGGAGATGCGGCGCTGCTCAAGCTTTGCCTCGTCGGCCATGGCTGCGGCAACGCCAGTACGCACCTCGTAGAGCTCGTTGGTCAGCTGGCGTAGGTACTCGTTCGCCATCTTCTCCGGGTCCTCGGCCTTGTCGAGCATGGAGTTGACATTGGCGCTGATCAGGTCACTGATGCGGCCTAGAATAGACATGATCCATTTCCTCCCTTGTGGATACACTCGTGTTCGACGGCGTCGTGCGGAGCAGGTTTGGCGCCCACGCGGATGCGTAGCTATTCTAGCACGCGCCCAACCGTTCCACAACGTATCTACGCGATCTGGCCTGAAACGTTTCAGCCAGCCAAAGCAGGGTTTGTAGGGCTTTACCGTTTACGCTGGCGTAGCGCGTTCGGCTAGGCTCAAGCTGCAAGCTTGTCTAAAGCGGATTGCGTGCGGGCAGCCCCACGGCCCTTGGGAAGCGTCGGCTCGTAGATGCCATTTTCTTGATGATCACCAGGGTGCGCGGCTCTACACCGGGCAGCGCCACTGGCTCCACGCCAACGATCGCGCCGCCCAGGGTCTGGATAGCCTGCTTGGCCGCAGCGATCTCCTCCTGCGCGGTGGCGCCCTTCGGCGCAAGCAGCAGGCCGCCAATGCGCAGCAGCGGCAGGCCGTACTCGGCGAGCACGCTCAGGGCGCCCACAGCTCGCGCGGTAACAACGCTGTGCCGCTCGCGCTCGTGGGGATCGCGCCCCAGATCCTCGGCTCGCCCGGTGATGATGCGCACATTGGTGAGGCCAAGCTGCTCAACCACATGGCGCAGGAAGGCCGTCTTCTTGCCCACCGAGTCCAGCAGGATCAGCTCGATCTCGGGCCGCAGGATCTTCAGCGGCAGGCCAGGGAAGCCTGCGCCCGTGCCGATATCCACGAGCGACTCCGGCGCCGCGCCCCAGTGGCGGGCAAGGGCGAGTGAGTCCAAAAAGTGGCGCACGTACACCTCTCCCGGCGCCTTGATTGCGGTAAGGTTGGTGTGGGTGTTCCATGCGAGCAGTTCAGCGGCGTAGCTGTCCAGCTGAGCGAGTTGGTGCGCGTCGAGGGGCAAGCCCCAGGCTGCGGCGGTGTCAGCGAGGAGCTGAGTTGGCGAGTTCGTCATCGATATAGAGGCTATGGGCCTCGATGTAGCTGCGCACTGGCTCGGGCACCTGGTAGCGAACGGGCTGGCCCAGGGCGAGGCGGCGGCGCAAGGCGCTGCTGGAGATGTTGAGCTGCGGCCCATCGATCAGGCGGTAACGCCCGACGAGCGCAGGCAGCGCTGCCTCCAGCGAGGGGCGGTGTAGCTTGTAACCAGGGCGACCCACAATGCAGACGCGGGCGAGCGCCACAAGCTCGACGACGCGATGCCAGCGCGGCAGGTCGCGAGCGGCGTCGACACCCAGAATGAACCAAAGCTGGGTGCTTTCGCCGAGCCGCTCGTGCAAGCTCTGGACGGTATCGACACTGTAGGATGGCGCAGGGCGGCGCAGCTCAAGCTCGTCCACGCGGAAGGCCGGGTTGTCGGCGCAGGCGAGGCGGGCCATGGCGAGCCGATGGTGTGGGGCGGCGCCCTGGGCCTGGCTCTTGAGCGGCTGGCGCGCAGCGGGGATTATGAGCACATGGTTGAGCTGAAGGGCAGCACGGGCCTCCTCCGCGATGGCAAGATGGCCGATGTGGATCGGGTCAAACGTGCCGCCGTAGATCCCGACACGCTCTGACTCGCTCATGCCTGCTGCCTCGGGTTGGCCTGTGAGCGCCTAGCCCTGATGCTCAAACTCGCGGGCATCCTGGAAGAGATGCCAGACCACCCACGAGAGGTCGTGCTGATCCTCTGCCGCGAGATCGTTCACATACGGGGTAATTAGTGCGAAAACATCGTTACGGGGGAGCATGTAGACGCGCGGGCCAAGCGTCTCGTGGACCTGAAGTGCAAGCACATTGGCGAGGTCGATCATGTCGCGCTCGGGGAGGCGACGGTCGGTGCTGTAGCGATAGCCAACCATAGCGGCATCTTCAGGTTACGGGACGCCCACGACGGGCGCCCTTACAGTGTGGAGTCCCATTAGGGGTGCTCTTATACTACGTTCGCCGATACGCTCAGCAGGACATGCTGAGCGAAGCGAAGCATCTCTACCAGTTAGCCCTGGCGCCGACCGCTGCCAAGGCGAGGCTGCTGCTGCTCGTAGACGCCCTCGTCATAGTGCTCCTCGGCGTACTGTGGCTGCTGCTGGGCCGCCTGGCGCTCGTTGCCGCTGCGGCGCGTGAGCAGCGCGTTGTCGGTGAGGCTCTCGTGGATATAGTCCAAGTAGCCACGGATGTCGTCGTTGTCGTCGAGGCTGCCGAACGGCACCGTGGCCCCACTCACCGTCTTCACCGAGTCGCCAATGTCGCGCAGGGTCTGGTCGATGCCTTTGACCAGGCCGCGCATCACGCCGGCGAGCTCCTCTTTCTCCTGCACGGTGAGGTTGGCGAAGCCGATCAGCGCCTTCTCCTGGGCGCGCAGCAGTGTGGCGCGCAGGATGGCGATGTCGGCCTGGGTCTGGAGCTCGTAGCGTCGCACCAGATGCGCCTGCCGCACCTGCTCCACAAGCTCCTCGCTGGTGACGGGCGTCCAAAGTAAGGCTGGGATAATGATGAAGCCGATGATTCCAATGAGCACCTGCTGAAGTACCAGCCCGGTGTCGCGCACCACGGCCTGTGCCTGCCACCAGGAGTACTGAATTTCAAACGAGTAGTACAGCAGATATAGCGCCGCGCCAATGATTACGGCGTAACCCCAAGTGCGTGCGTTGATTTTTTGTAGCAGCATCCCGCCCGGCGACCACGGGATGAGGAATGATGTCAGACTTGGCGGGGCCAGTACTAGAATCGCGGTAAACGCACCGGCCACAACGGTGTTGGTGGTGAGTTGGCTCTGTACACCCCACCAGTACACGGCCGAGCCAATCATTGCGATCACGGCGAGCACTGCGAGTAGCGACTTCGCGCTGAACTGCCACCCCCCGCCTTGGCGGCGCTTCTGGCCGCGTACCATATCTAAATATCGGCTGCTCACTGCTGGTCCTTCCCGACGATTAGATCGTCTTGCATAGTATAGCACGAACGTTCGCATTAAGCAAGGCCTTGCTGGGGCCATAACGCGACAACAGCACCTCAGGCTTGGGGGCCTGCCGTGCTGCTGTGAGCTGAGGGTTCGCTGGTGTAGGCGAGAATGCCATAAACCTTTTGGGGCGCCTAGAGCGGGGTCACGTCTGGGCTAAGAAAAATATACGTCTCGATCCAGTCGCTTCCATAGCCTGCGGCTGCGATCCGTTCTAGCAGGGCTGGTGAAAGTGCCGTGAGCCCGTAACTTGTATTGATCTGATACGGCAGTTCCAACGCCTGCACACCTTGCCCGCGTGTCACGAACTGAGCTTGTGCTACAAACTCCCCCGTGAGCCGACCGAGGATCACATGCTGCTGGTTCACTGGGTCGAACCACCAGAGCTCGCTTCCACTCGTGCTGTAACGTACCAGTCCATCAAAAACCACCCTGTCCTGCTGTTGGGCTCGCCAGCGCTCTTCATTCGTAAGCAGTGTAGCTGCTGGCAGCGCCAAAGGCGGCAGCGGTGTCGCCATTGGGGCGGCGGTTGAGGTGGGCGGTAGTGAAACTGTGGGTAACGTAGCTGCGCTTGGCACCGCAGGCGCCGCCGTAGCGGGGTCCGGGGCCATGCTGCCGGGCGCTGATGGGAGCTGCCCGGAGATTGTTGTTGGTAGAGCCACAACTGTCGCTGAGGGGCGCGGCGCCGACGGAGCGGATGCAGGCATCTGGCCGGTTTGGAGCTCTGCCATGCAACCGCTGAGCAAAACTACGACCCACGTCAGTATACCCGTGGTATGGAACAGAGTCCTCGCACGTCGCCAGGTAAACTGCCCAGATTGGAGGGCCGGCTGCAATTGTGCCATACCCTACTTAACGATTTATAACCGGATCTTGTTGCATACCCCACTTGCCAACGCCGAATTATAACATAAATTTTACCAACTGCCTCAAGGCTTACAGCCAGTGGTATAGCTCGCTTAGACCAATATAATACTCTGGAGTGTACAATACCTTGTGTTGGTTGTCAAGCATTCTCAGGTAAAATTGCTCTCACAGATGCTAAAGCTGCTCTTTTTGGCCATACGAAAAGGCCCTGAGGTGTAAAGCCCCAGGGCCTCTCGCTAGCTATCTGCGCGATTTTAGCGCTGAGCCTGGCGGCGCAGCACGAAGGCGGCGCCAAGCAGCAGAGCTGCGAGGCCGAGCATCATGCCAAAGGGTGCCTGCTCGCCCTCGGACGTGGCGGGCAGGGCGGCGGGCGCGCTCGCACCGGCAGCGGCCGGCGTGTACACGGCCAGCTCAGGCGTGATGTTCGCAACCTCACCGGTGGCGAACACGCTGTAGATCTTGCCAGCCTCAAGGCTCGTGCCGGGGAGGTCGATCACCACTGTGCTTGCGCCAGCGGGGACGACCTGAAGGTCGTAGCTGCCTGCTGGCACGGGCAGGTAATCGCTGGCACCGGGGAAGGCCAAGCCCTCGATCAGCTTGGTGCCGTCCTTCAGCTGCACGTCAACGGCGGGTGCATCTGGCGAGAAGTGGTAGACCCGCACGTGGGCGTTACCGGCGGCAGGGGCGGTCAGGTCGTCCACGACAATCGTCGGGCCGATGTCTGCGAGCAGGCCGGTGGCGGCAATCGTGTAGGCCTTGCCAGCCTCGATCGTTGCACTGGCGTCGATCACGGCGGCGCTAGCCGGCTGCCCGGCGGGCGTCACCTGCACCTGGTAGGTGCCGGCGGGTAGGTCGAGGTAGTCGCTGGCCGTGAAGAAAGTCACGCCGCTAAGCGTCTTGGCCCCATTGATGTACACATCCACGGCGGGGGCGTCGGGCGAGGCATGGACGACGCGCACCTTGGCAGTGCCGCTCTGGGCGAATGTGGCTGGCACGAGCGCCAGCGCCATGAGCATGGCGATCAGACTGAGCACGAACAGCTTGCGAACCTTCACGTGAGACTCCTTCGTAACAGCGAGCGTCTGGGCGAGTGCGACGGGGCCTGGCATTGCATAGCATTTGCACAACCTTCATCACATCTGTCTGTACGCAGGCGCGGCGCAGCTGGATGTATGCCGAGCGGCGAAACTGGGCAACAGTAAAATCCCCCGTAGCGCGAGGGGTTCGGTAACAAGGTGGCAGAGCTAGGCAGGCTTAGGGGAAGCGCCAAAGATGCCTGGGCGAACTTTGATCATCAGGCCAATATCTACAAGGATGTGGAAGAACACGACGCTCCAGATGTCGCGGCTCAGCCAGAAGCAGAGGCTCCAGCCAAGCACTAGCGCGATCTCGGCGATTGGCCGCAGTGTGCGAATGCGCCGCGAGAGCGGTGTGTCGTCGAGGTGCGGCGGTAGCACCGGCAGCCAGAAGAGGGCGTGGATCAGGCCACCATAGATAATAAACAGGCTCACGCCGAGCACAAAGCCCGCCACACTTGCCCATGTCGGCGCGAACAACCCCACCAGACCGGTGCCCACAACCTCGCCTAGCCGGTAGACCAGGGCGAACGCCAGGGTCTCCGCGATGCCGTTGCCGATCGCGAAGATCGCTGTGGCGCCTACGTGAAATGCCCGACCGCCGTGGCGGGCAACCAGGGCGTACATAAGCTGGCTCAGACCAAACGAGAGTGTGAGATAGAGCACCAGGGCGGGGCGATCCAGGGTGAGCGGCACATTCCAGGCCGTGATCCAGTCCCGTAGAAACAGGATACTCAGCACAAGCGTGATCAGCCAGTAGCCGACCATCAAGCGCTCAGCCTTCGGGCTCACGTATTGCGCCACGGCTGCGGGTCGGGCGTGAGACTCCTCAAGCGGTGTGTCCACGGACGGCTCCAGCAATTGTAGCTTAGATCTGACAAACCATAACAGCGCTGTTGCTTATATGTAAAAATTATAGCATAGAGTGGCGCTGCTTGCAAGTAGTACTCTAGCGCGACGCGTGCTCGCTAGCGTGATCCTGATCGGCCTGGGACCGTGCCCGAACCCGGGTACCACGCGGCACATTGGCGATAACTGCAGCCTCGCCTTCGTCGTCGTCCTCGGCATCGCCGTGCTGCGCGGCGCCATACTCTTGAACCAGGCTTGCCGCCCGGATGCGCCGCTCGTAGCTGCGCTCCACCGCGCCAAGTATACGCTGCCAGAAACGTTGCTCTGCCATTGATCGCCTCAGCTCTCCTGTTCCCGCTTGCTGCGAGTGGTAGCTCATCACACTAAAGACGCCCTCGTGGGCGCCCGCGAGGGGCGCCCCGACAGTATAGCGTTAGCTTCGGCGAGATAGCACAAGGTCGTCGCCCTTTTCGCATAGGGGCGACGACCGCTTAATCTAACGTATGGGCGTAGCTGCTGCGGTGCTATGTGCCTTTTGCCCGTCGCCGTCGTGGGTGCTGTGTGTTACTGCGCAGACCGCGTGCGCCGCTAGGCGGCCTCGCGAAAATACTCGCCGTTGAGCAGCTCGTAGACAAGCTCGTCGAGCGTCTCCTCGGCCTCCTGAAACGTGCGTGCAAAGCCGACAAGCTCGCTATCCAGGTACATCGCAAAGTCGCGCGTCTCAGGATCGTAGATGATCGCCTTCTTGTACATTGTCGTCTCTTTCCGGGCCACGCCCGTGCTTCATGCTTGCCTGCGAGCGGCACAGACGCCACTCGACCGTACTATTTCGTCCCATGGCTAGTATAGCACAGGTGTTCTGTTTGTGCAAGCGGGTATCTGTGCAAGCTTACGGGTGCTTTGACAAGTGCTCTGCACCACGGTAAGATGAGTCGGCGTTTTCGTGGCCGGTACGCATTCGGAGGCGGGTTTGCGCAGCTGGAAGTTGTGGGTTGGGCTGCTTGTCAGCCTCTTTTTTATCGGCATCGCCCTGCGTGGGCTCGACCTTGAGCATTTTTGGCTGACGCTCCGCGAGGCCAATTACTGGTGGCTGCTGCCCGGAATCGGCGTCTATACTGCTACGGTCTGGGTGCGCACCTGGCGCTGGCGCTCCATGCTGGAGCACATCAAGCCCATCCCCACCGCCCGCCTTTTCCCCATCGTTGTGATCGGCTACATGGGCAACAACGTCTATCCGTTGCGGGCCGGCGAGGTGCTGCGCAGCTATGTGCTGCGGCGCAACGAGGGTGTGCCCATGAGCGCCTCGCTCGCCACCGTGGTGCTCGAGCGGCTCTTCGATGGCCTGGTGATGCTGCTGTTCGTCTTCGCCACGCTGCCCTTCGCGCCGCTCCCCGACGCCTTCCGCTGGCTGGTGATCGCCTTCAGCCTGTTCTTCGGCGCAGCCTTGCTCATCTTCATGCTGGTGGCCGCCCGCCCCGAGCGCATGAGCCGAGTCTATGCCTATGCCGTTGATCGGCTGCTCCCCGCCCGCTGGCGCCCTGCCGTCCACGGCCTCTTCGATAAGTTTATTGTGGGCCTTCAGTCGCTGCGCAGCCCCCGCGAGCTGTTGACGATCTTGTTCACCACGATCTTGATCTGGCTTGGGGAGACGCTTAAGTATTGGTTCGTGATGCACGCCTTCCCTTTTGTTGTGCCCTTCACCGTGCTTATGCTGATGACGGCCATCGTGAACCTTGCCACAACCATCCCCTCGGCGCCGGGCTACGTTGGCACCTTCGATGTGCCTGGCATCAAGGTGCTAGAGCAGTTCGGTGTGCCGCAGGCCCTCGCAACCGGCTACACGCTTGTGCTCCATGTGGCGCTCTGGCTGCCGATCACGCTGCTTGGCGCCTATTTTATGCTGCGCCAGAGTGTTGGCTGGAACGACATGGAGCGCGCCGCCGAGCTGAAGGCCGCAGAGGCAGCCACCGCCGCCGAGTTGGAGCGCGACGGAGTCGCCCAGGGGATCGCCCCGTGAGCATCGCGATTATCGGCGCAGGTGTTGCTGGCATGTCTGCCGCCTACGATCTAGCGCGCGCCGGCCAACAGGTTCAGGTCTTCGAGTCCGCCTCTGTCGCCGGCGGCCTTGCCTCTGGCTTCCGCGACGAGGCCTGGAGCTGGCCGCTGGAGCGCTTCTATCACCATATCTTTACGACCGACAAAGCTCTCATCGAACTGGCGCAGCAGATCGGCTTCGCCGACCGGCTCTTCTTTCGTAGCCAGATAACGGCCCAGTGGTGGCGCGGGCGCGGCTACGACCTGAATGGCCCTATGCAGGTGCTGCGCTTCCCCGGCCTGCCTTTCCCCGACCGGGTGCGCTTTGGGGCTGTGGCCTTCTACCTTAAATATCTAGACGCGGACTGGCGCCGCCTGGAGCGTACCACTGCTGCTGCGTGGACCTCGCGCTGGGCGGGCAAGAATGTCTACCGGCTGCTCTGGCGCCCGCTGCTGGAGGGCAAGTTTGGCCCTTACGCCGACGAAGTGAATATGGCCTGGCTCTGGGCGCGCATTCGTGCCCGCAGCTTCAAGCTCGGCTACTTTGTGGGCGGGTTTCAGGGCTTCTCCGACGCGCTGCTCGCCGCTACCAGGCGTGCAGGCGCTCAGGTGCAACTTGACGCCCCGGTTGCGCAGGTGGCCCAAGTGCAAGGCGGCTGGGAGGTGACAGTGCGTGGTGCCCAGCCCGAGCGCTTCGACCAGTTGCTTGTTACGGGGGCGCCGGGGCTGCTCACCAAACTTGTCCCCCAGCTGCCCGCTGGCTACCTCGGCCAGCTCAGCAAACTGCGCTCGATGGGTGCCGTGGTGCTGACCCTGGCCCTTACTCAGCCGCTTACTGGCGGACTCTACTGGGTCAATATGCCCAAGGATCAGTTTCCCTACCTGGCTCTCGTGGAGCACACCAACTTCATTGCGCCCGAGCACTACGGCGGCGATCATCTGATCTACCTGGGCGATTATCTTGAGCCGGGCCACGCCTACTTCAGCATGAGCCACGAGCAGCTGCTGGCCCACTTCCTGCCCTCGCTCCGGGTGGTGAATCCGGCATTTCGGCCCGACTGGGTGCGCAAAAGCTGGCTCCACCGCGAGCCATATGCCCAGCCGATTGTGCCCGTGGGCCATAGCGCCAACATACCCCCCCTGGGTACACCGCTACCCGGCCTATTCTGGGCGAGTATGAGCCAGGTCTACCCGTGGGATCGCGGCACCAACTTTGCGGTGGAGCTAGGCCGCAAAGTGGCCGGTGAGATGCTTGGGCGGGGGTTGTCGGCTCTGCATGCCGTTTGACGGGCTTTGAGTCGGCTGCTATAATATGCCTTCGACGCGGGGTAGCTGCATCACCTGGTGCAGCGGGGTGTCACTGTGTTCCACGGGTGCGGCAGGCCTAACGTATAACAGTAGGTAGCACAACGCGAGCGCAGTGGTAGCTTGAAGACGAAGGAGTCGCGCCATTAGGGATCGGTTTCGTATCAATGGTCGCATCCGCGCACGTGAAGTGCGCCTGATCGACGAGCAAGGCACACAGGTTGGGATCATCGGGGTGCGCGAGGCCATCCAGATGGCTGAGGAGCGTGGCTTCGATCTAGTAGAGGTCGCCCCGAACGCCGTGCCGCCGGTCTGTCGTCTGCTCGACTATGGCAAGTTCCGTTACGAGCAGAGCCAGAAGGAGCGCGAGGCGCGCAAGAACCAGAAGCAGGCTGGCCTGAAGCAGATCCGCCTGATGCCGAAGACCGCCGATCACGACATGACGGTGAAGGCGAACCAGGCAAAGCGCTTCCTGCTCCAGGGCGACAAGGTCAAGTTCAATGTGCGCTTCCGTGGCCGCGAGATGGCGCACCCAGAGATTGGCCGCAAGATGCTCGAGGTGATCGCCGAGCAGCTGCGCGACATCGCCGTCGTGGAGCAAAAGCCGCTCATGGAAGGCCGCGTGCTCTCGCTGCTGGTGGCTCCCACCGCCAAGGTGCTGAAGGCGGCCCAGCAGGCTCAGAAAGAGCGGGTGAAGCAGCCCAAGCCGCAGCAATACACTGAGGGCGGCGTGGCTGTAGCAGGCTCCGGCGATGATGAGGATCTCGATGACGAGGACGATCTCGATGATGAGGACGATCTCGACGACGAGGAGTATGACGACGAGAACGACGAGGACGAAGACGACGAGGACGACGAGGACGAAGGCGATCCCGCTGCGAGTGTTTCCGACGAGGATGATCCCGCCCCGAGCACGTCTGATAAGGCTTAGTTAGATAGATAGATAGGCGTCACTCATGCCCAAGATGAAGACTCACAAGGGCGCTAAGCGCCGCTTCAAGATAACGGGGAGCGGCAAGGTGCTCCAGCAGAAGAGCGTCCGCGGCCGCAAGATCAACCGACCAAGCCGCTCGCAGCGCCAGTGGGGCAAGGATCAGCCCACATCGCGGGCTAATCGCGCGCATCTCCGGGTGGCCCTGCCCTACGGCCTGAAGTAAGTCGAGGCGCGGCTCAGTGTACTATTATTCGAGGTTCCAGGTTGTGCATGGCAAGCACGGCTGAGCGCAGTCGCTCTCGGTCGTCACCTGGCGCCTACGTGTTGGGCGAAGTGCAGGGATGCAGCCACCCCCTGACCTGCCCACGTTTCTAAAGGAAAAACAACAATGGCACGTGTAAAGCGTGGCGTGATGACGCGGAAGCGTCACCACAAGCTGCTCGATCAGGCGAAGGGTTTCCGTGGCGCACGCAGCCGCCACTACAAGGTGGCCCACGAGGCCGTCATGCATGCCCTGTCCTATGCCTACCGTGATCGGCGCAAACGCAAGCGCGACTTTCGACGGCTCTGGGTCCAGCGTATCAACGCGGCCGCCCGTATTAATGGCACCACGTACAGCCGCTTGATTGCTGGCCTGAAGTACTCTGGAATCGAGCTTGACCGCAAGATTCTCGCCGATATGGCCGTGCGCGATGCGAAGGCCTTCAGCGATGTCGTTGTCGTGGCGATGGCCGCACAGCCCGGCGCCCGCCCCGCCG
>ENA-ORBV01005399-ORBV01005399.1-microbial-mat-metagenome-genome-assembly--contig:-NODE-5399-length-23582-cov-6.191619_pt1 | contig 23582 bp, 5 predicted proteins | sample MGYA00237777_ERZ505514 | MGnify/ENA primary metagenome ERZ505514 (study PRJEB26160, sample SAMN06269048) | microbial mat metagenome | isolation source: Oligotrophic lake microbial mat | place... | reverse complement strand
CTGCCCGTGCCCGCGGTGAGCGTGAGATCCTGCCCGCCGTCCAGCGTGGAGGCGAAGGTGATGTTGCCCGCCCCGGCCCCGGTGTTGACCGCCACCGGGCCCGTCAGGGCCGTCGCCGAGGCGTAGGTGACGTCGTCGTTCGTCGTCGTCACGTCGCCCGCCGTCGCGATCCCGCCGGTGGCCGTCAGGCTCACGGCGCCATCGGCGTTGATGTCGCCCGCCGCCGCGAAGGTCGCCGTGCCGGATTCGTTCACGGTCACCGGGCCGGCGCCCGTCGTCGTGATGGTATTATTAACCGCCAGGTTGGTGCCCGTGAGGCTGATGCCGCCCGCCGCGTTCGTGTTCACGGCGCCATTGAGGGTCGTCGTCCCCGTGCCGGCCGCCTGCGTGAGGGTCGCCGCACTGAAGGTCGTCGCCGTCACGTTGTTGGCCGAGGCGATCGTCACATCGCCCAGGCGCGTCGCCCCGACCACCCCGCTGAAGGTCACGCTGCCCGTGCCCGCGGTGAGCGTGAGATCCTGCCCGCCGTCCAGCGTGGAGGCGAAGGTGATGTTGCCCGCCCCGGCACCCGTATCAATCACCACGGCGTTCATCTGCAGCAAAGTGGCCGAGTTGAACGTAACGTTGTCGTCGCTCGTGGTGATGTCGCCAGCGGTGTTGATACCGACCACACCGGTGAGACTCACGACGTCCCCCGCCGTGATGTCGCCCGCTGTCCCGATGGAAAGTGCACCGGCCGTTGTGCTAATCGTCACACCGCCGATTCCGGAATTTATGGCCCCCGTGACGTTGAGTGCGCCTGCATTATTGAGTGTGAACGTGCCGTCAGTGGTAAACGCGCTCAGATTCGACAGAACGTTCGACCCGTTCAGGGTCACCGTGCTGCCGGTGACACCGGTGAGTGTGCCGGCAGTGATAATGCCGGTCTGCGTCACCGCACCGGAAATATTGTCAGCGCCCGCAATGCCCAGGACCACCGTGCCCAACGCACCCGTGGTGATGTCGCCCAGAGCCGCCGTGGTCGCATCCCGAATCGTTACCGCCACTCCCGTTGCGTTGGTCGTGGTCAGCGCCCCGGCGAGGCTGAGTGCGCCGTCGTTGCCATCCACCAGGATCGTACCGTTGCCGGCATCCACCGTAGTCCCGGCGGCGGTATTCACGCTGAAACTGCCTGCCCCCGCGCCCGCCGTGCCGGTGATGCCGACATTGCCAGTGACTGAAGTAATCCTGTCGCCTGTGCTGGTGACATACACGCCGTGGCCGGCGTCCGCTCCCCCACCACTGCCACCCGTGCCGGTGACGGTCACCGTCGCCGCGCCGGTGGATTCGATGAGGCCGCCCGCAAGCCTGACACCGACGTTATTCACGCCGGTGACCGTGCCGCCGACATTGCCCGTGACCTGGATGTTACCCGTGACGGACGCAACCGTGCCGTCGATGTACACGCTCTCGTTGTTGTTCATGCCGGTGCCACGGGCGCCAACGATAGTGATGGTGCCGGTGCCGGTGGAATTCACCGTGCCGCCCGTGCGGATCGCCACGCCAACGTTGCTGTCACCCGTGCCGTTGCCGCCGGTGCCGGCGATCGAAATGTTGCCGCCCGCGCCAGTGCTGGTCACGCGCGAGCCTGCGCCATTCACATCCACACCGATATTCAGATTGCCGCCGGTGCCACCGATGGCGGTGATCGCCACCAAGCCGGTGGACGATTCGACCACGCTGCCGCCCGCGATGCTCACGCCGTGCCGACTGTCACCCGCCGAGTTGTTGCCCTGACCGCGAATTGAAATATTGCCCGCGCCCGAGAGGAGCTGTGCGTTGTCGAGCAGCACACCCTCGACGTTGGTTGCCGTGGCCACGGCCGCGACCGTGGCCGGAGTCGCCCCGCCACCGAGGGTAATGCTGCCACCCGCGCTGTTGATCACCGTGCCACTACCCAAGGAAATCGCCCCACCGACCACTCCATCCGCGTTGCGGTCGGAATTAAGGGAAACGTTGTAAACACCGCCACCCAGACCCGTCACATCCGCGCTGGTGTCAAAGATGATGCTGCGCCCCGCCACCAGCGACAACGCGCCAGCGGCCCCGTTGCTGTGGGTGATGCTGTTGGAGATGGTGATGTCGTTCTCGCCCGTCGCCGCCAGGGTCATGTTGCCATTGACGCTGAACGCGCCCGTCGTGGTGATGTTGCCGCTGGCGGTGAAGCTGAAATCGCCGGCGGTAGTGATGCCCGCGAGCGCCGCTCCACCGGTGTTCGCCAAGTAAATATTGGCCGCGTTGGCACTGAAGCTGCCGACGGTGAGCTCGAGCGGATCCCCCACTGCACCGATGTCGGCACCGGCGGTCAGGCTTGCGCTGGTGGCTGTAATATTCACTGCAGCAGCGTTACCATCCGTGATCGCGCCCACCGAGTTCACCGTCACCTGGTCGGCCGCCGTCGTCGTGCCCGTCAGGATGACGTTGCCGCTGGTCGTCGTCGTCAGCGTCACATCGCTGCCCGCCCCACCCGCGTTCACCGCCGTGCCGACGGTCAGGTCGCCGCTGGCAGCCGAGAGCGCCACAGTGCCGTCGGTCGTAGCAATCGCCCCCGCTGCTGATAAATCACCCGCCGTGGTCGCAATGTTCACTTCACCCGAAGCACTGATCGCCCCCAGCGTGAGTTTCTCTCCAGCAGTCGCATATACCCCACCGGCCGCTCCCGCTCCACCCGTGGTCGTGGTCACAATAAACTGGCCCGCCGTGGCCGTGCCTGAACTGCCAATGTTCACACTCGCCGTACCAAAGTTCACATCCACTTTGCCGGTGGTGCCGTCCGAACTGAATTTCGTCGCCGTTGTTACCGTGACGCTGCCCACATTGGCCGTGGTGCCCGACGAACCACCTTGCACGTCTGCCACCCCCACCGTGAGCGCATCGGACGAGGCCAACTGAATCGCCCCACCGGTGGCCGTCAGCGTGATCGCACCGCTGGTGGCGTGGTCGTCGAATCCCGGGACGGCGCCCGTCACCGTCGCACCTCCCGTGATCAATCGTCCGCTCGCGTTGCCCGTGATCCCGCCCGCCGAGCTCACACTGATCAAACCACTGGTGGCCGTGTCCGGACTACCGGTGCCCACAATTGTGCTCGATCCGGTGGTCACCGCCGCGTTGACGATCACATTGCCGCTGGCCGTCGTAAGGCTGATAGCCCCGGTCGCTCCCGTCGCGCTGTCGGCCGTTGTAATGGCGTTGGAGACGGTCAGGTCGCCGGTGTTGGTCACGGAGACATTGCCGCCACCCGTCTCGCTGATGCCGGTGATCGTCAGGGTCGGCGCCGTGTTGATGAGCGCAATGTTGCCGGAGGTCGTGTTGGTGGCGTTGAAGCTCGTGACGGTGTTGGCCGCGTTCAGCGTCGTGCCGGTGGCGGAGCTGGCCGTCAGCAACGCCCCGGTGACCTTGCCCGCGCCGGTCTGCGTCACGTTGCCGGCGGTGCCCGTGAGGTTGACATTGCCCGAAGTCGTGATGTCACCGCCGGTGTTCTCGGTCACGTTGCGGGCCGCCGTCACCGTGACCGGACCGGCGTTGCCGTTCACGGCCCCGCTCAAGGTCACGTCGCTGCCCGCGCCGGCCGCCACCAGCGTAACTCCCGTCCCGGCCACCGAGCCCGTGCCCGTCACCGCCAGCGTGCCACCGGTGGCGGTGATGCTCGCCAGACCGTTGTTCGTCGCCGTCACCGCGCCGGACACATTCAGTGCCCCGGCGTTGTTGAAGGTGAACGTCCCGTTGCTGCCGAAGGCTCCGAGGTTCGTCACCGTGTTCGCGTTCCCCAAGGTCACCGCGGTGGCCGTGCTGCCGGTGAGGGAATTGGCGCTGATGACCGTGCCGCCGTTTTGCGTCACCGCGCCCGTTAGGTTGGCGGCGGCGCCGATATTGATCGTGCCGGACGTGGCCGTGAGGTTGCTGTTTTTGACCGTCGTGGCGTTCTGGATGTCGATCGCCGTGCCGGCGTTGGTGGAAGTGAATGTGCCGGTGCCGAGATCGAGCGCCCCACCCCCGCCGTTAATGGTGATGGTGCTTGTGCCCGCGCCGACGGAAGCGCCGCTGCCGGTCGTGACGTTACCCAGGGAGATGGCCGCATTGGTGGTGGTGACCGCGCCGTTCACCGTGGTGAGCGACGGCGCCGTGACGGTCAGGCCGGCGGTGAACAGGATCGTGTCGGTCAAAGCGTCGCCCAGCAGCAGGGTGCCCGTGTTGAGGAAGGTCGCCGCGCCGGTAATGGTGTTGGAGCTGCCCGTAAGCGCGACGTTGTAGGCGGCCGTGCCCGCGCCCACCGTCATCCCCGTCGTCGCCGTGGTGTTGCCCTGGAAGGCCACCGTCGTGGCCGCCGCGCTGTCGGTGAGGGCGATCGTCGCCGCGTTCACTGTGTTCTGGAAGGTCGTCCCGCCGGATTGCGTCACCGTCACCGTGCCGATGTCCGTGCCCACCGCGAACGCAATCGTGGCCAAGCCCGTGGTGTTGATTGTCAGGTCAGAGGGTGCGCCCGCCGCCGTGCCGCTGATCGAGCCGATATTGATCGTGCTCGCCGCGCCCGTGCCCAGGGTCAGCACGGCGCCGTCCGCCAGCGTCGTCGCGCCCAGCGAGATCGTGCCGCTGCCGGAACCCAGGGTGCTGCTCCCGGTCACCGCCGTGCCGCTGTTCAGGTTGATCGCACTGTTCGTGGTGCTGATGTCGCCGTTGATCGAGTTCGCCCCCGCCGTGTGGGTCACCCCGCCCGTGAACGTCAGGCTGTCCCCGCCGTTGCCGAAGGCCACGCTACCGGTGTTCAGGAAGTTCACCGCGTTGGTCACGTCCGTGTTCGCGCCATTGAGCTCCACGCTGTAGCCACCGGCGCCCGCCGCCGCCGTCAGGCTCGTCGCGTACAGGTCGCCACTGAAGGTGATCGCGCCCGTCGTATTCGCGAGCGCCACCGTCGCAATCCGGTCCGCCGCCCCGCCGACATTCCCACCGAAAGTCGTCCCGCCCGAGTTGGACACCGTCAAGGTGCCCATGTCCGTCCCCACCGTGCCGGTCACCCCCACCGTGCCGGTCACATTAATGGTCGCGTTCGAGCTGTTCAGCGCGCCACCGGCCGTGCCGGCCAGGCTCGCCACCGTGACCCCGCCGGCACCGCCGGTGCCCATGGTCAAGGTCGTGCTGTCGGCAATCGTCGTCGCCCCCAGCGTGATCAGGCCGCTGCCCGCCGCCAGCGTGCTGTTGCCGCCGACCGTCGTGGCGCTGTTAAGGTTGATCGCACTGTTCGTGGTGCTGATGTTGCCGTTGATCGAGTTCGCGCCCGCGGTGTGCGTCACCCCGCCCGTGAACGTCAGGCTGTCCCCGCCGTTGCCGAACGCCACGCTGCCGGTGTTGTCTAAGCTGGCCGCGTTGGTGACCGTCGTCGTGCCGCCGTTGAGCTGCACCGCGTACGCCTGCCCCACCGTCGTGAGCGTGGTGGCGCCCAGGTTGCCGTTGAAAATCATCGCGCCGGTGGAAGCCGCCACGTTATCCTGCAGCGTGAGCGTGCCCAGCCCCGTCGCCGCTCCGGCCACCGTCGTCGTGCCGTTGTGCGAGATCAGCGTCAGGTCGTTCGCGTTGCCCGTCACCGAGGCCACGTTGATCGCCGCCCCCGCGTTGCCCACCGTGTTGTTCGCGCTGTCAATCGTCGCGGCCGTAGTCAGGTTCACCGGCCCCAGATCCATCTGGGTGTTCGTCGCCCGCACCGTGCCGCCAATGTTGGTGACCGAGCCCGCGGTCGTGTCCAGCCCGCCCGCGAAGCTCAGCACGTCCGTGCTAGTGTTGCCCAGCGTGATCGCGCCCGTGTTGGCAAAGCTCGTGTCCGTGGTGACCGTCGTCGTCGTGCCGTTGAACACCACACTGTAACCTTGGGCAGCTGTATTCAGGTCGGTCGCGGTCAGTGAGCCATTGAAGGTAATGACATTGGTGGTGTTGGTCAGTGTGACAGTCGTCGCGCTTACATTGCCGTTGAAAGTTGCGCTGTCGGACTGTGTCAGGGTCAGCGTGCCCAAGGCCGCACCCGCGCCCACGTCCCCACTGACGGTTACAGTGCCGGTGCCCGCATCCAGCGCGAGACCTTCCACGCCCGCGGCATTCGCGTCGACAGTCGACAGGTTGATCGCGCCGCCAGCTCCGTCGCCCAGGCCGTCAGTATTGATCGTGAGGCTTGTGGCCAGCGTGATGCCGCCGGTGGCCCCGCTCAGGTCCACGTCGGCACTATTCGAACCCGAATCATCGTCCGTGGTGATGTCACCATTCAATGTAGTAAGCCCGCTGGTCGTGACCGTGAGGGCCCCCAGATTGGTGGTCGTGCCCACCGCCCCAAGGGTCACCGCGCCCGTGCCGGCGTTGATGGTAACGCCAAAAGCGCCGTCGATAGTGGAGTTGAACGCAAGGCCACCCGCACCGCCAGTAAAGGTGACGTCACTGGCGAGCGTCAGGGAATTATTGAAGGTCGTCGCAAAGCCCCCACTGGCAAAGGTCAGCGCTCCGGCCGAATTGCCCAGCGTGATGCTGCCGTTGAAAATCGTGGCACTGAGCAAGGTGAGCGACGGAGTGTCGATATTGATCAAATCTGTAATCAATAAGCCCACATTGGCCACGCCCTGCAGGGAAAGCGCCACGGAGGCCGCGAGTGTTTTCGAACCGGTCAGGTCGCCGGCGAGGTTGAGGGTGATGGTCGGGCTGGTAATGTTGCCATCCAGGAATAAGGTGGTGCCGGTCAGGGTGACCGAGGTGCCGGTCGTCAAGTTGCCACCTCCGATTGTGAGGCCGGCGTTGCCAGTATTGCCTGCGTTGCGCGAGGTGACACCCAAGTTCGCGAGGCCACTTGCGGAGCCACCGCTGATCGTGACGCCGCCGACACTGGCCGTGTCGATATTCGTAACCGTGACGTCCGCACTCAGCGTGGTGGTGGTGCCGAGGCTGAGGGTTGGGGTGGCCGTCGTGATCGTCGCGTTACCGCTGCCATTCAGATTGAGCTGCGAGGTTGCGGTCACGACGCCGGCGCCGTTCAGCGTCCCGGTGTTGTTGAAGGTGGTCGTGGTGGTGCTGATGTTGCCGCCCACCGAGGTGCCGGCTGCATCCACTGTAAGGGATGCGCTGGTCACGGCCGGCAGGGTGATGGGCGCCGTGCTGGTCAGGGCCACCGCGCCTAGTGCGCCGCCGCCGCCGCCGCCAACCGGCCCCGTGATGGCGATGGTGCCGCTGCCCGTGGCCACCGTCAGGTCGCGCGCGGTCGCGGTCGCGTTGTCGACGGTGCCCGCGAGCGTGATGGTGCTGTTCGTCGACGTCAGTGTCGTGTTCGCGTTCAGGGTTACATTATCGTTGTAAGTCTGCGTCGTGGTCGTCGTCACGGCGCCGCCGTTGATGGCGGTCGTGCCGCCCGCGTTCGTGGTCAGTGAAGTCAGCGCCGTGCCGGCGCCCACCGCGGCACTGAAGGTCGTCGCTCCGGTGCTATTGGCCACCAGCGTGTTCGTGCCGTCCACCGCCCCGGTGAAGTCGATCGTGCCGTTGCCCGTGGACACCGTCGTGGCGCCCGCCAGCGTTGTCGTGCCACCCACGTTGAAGGCGCTGTTCGTCGTCGTATACGTGCCGTTGAGGGTCGCGTCGTCGTTGTAGGATTGGATGCCGCTCGTCGTGACGCTCTTGAGCGCGGTCGTGCCGCCCGCGTTCGTGGTCAGTGAAGTCAGCGCCGTGCCACTACCCACCGCGGCACTGAAGGTCGTCGCTCCGGTGCTATTGGCCACCAGCGTGTTCGCGCCGTCCACCGCCCCGGTGAAGTCGATCGTGCCGTTGCCCGTGGACACCGTCGTGGCGCCCGCCAGCGTCGTCGTGTCACCCACGTTGAAGGCGCTGTTCGTCGTCGTATACGTGCCGTTGAGGGTCGTCGTGCCCATGTAGCTCTGCAGCCCGGTCGTCGTCACCGCCTTCACATTGATCGTGTTGCCGGTCGCCGTCAGGCTCGTCAGCGCCGTGCCGCCCACCGCGCCCGACACCAGCACGTTGCCCGTGCCCGCCGTCAGCGTGAGCGCCTGCCCACCATCGATCGTGCCGTTTCCGGTGAAGGAAATACCGCCCCCTCCGGTTGACGTGTTAATTGTCACCGGTGATCCCATCGTCACCGCGCCCTTAATCACTACTGGCGCGGGTGTGGCCGCGGACATGGTCAAGTTGCCGTTCAAGGTGACGGCATGCCCGGCGGTGCCATCGAAGGTCAGGCCGCTGGTCCCGGCAACGGTCAAAGTCGTCGCCGCCGTGCCGATGGTGGCAGCCCCGGAACCGGCGGCCGCGCCGATGGTGAACGTGCCGGTGTTGGTCCCCGAACCGGTTAAGAACCCAATTTCAACCGCGCTGATATTGAGGCCGCCAGCACCACTCGCCACATTGACCGGCTGGTTCGCGGTGAATGGCTGAATTCGAACCGCACCGGCCGTCGCGCCGATATCGGCGCTGATGGCCGCATCATCGGCCGTGATGGTGATAGCGCCGGTCGTGTTGACCGCGACGGCGTTGGTAAACGTTCCAGTGCCGGCAATGAACGTCATGGCGCCGGAGCCGGTGACGGAGTTGGTCTGGAGCGTCATTCCACCCGAGGTTTGTTGGATCGTGACATTCTTGGACCCGAAATTCACCGCTTCATTTGTGCCGATGTTGATGGCCGCCGTGCCGGTGGGGCGCCCAATGATCAGACTGCCGGCGGTGATGGCGCCGATCTCGGCATTGGTGATGATGAGGGTGCTCGTGTTGGTGCCCACGCCGATAGTGGTGGCATCAGCTTGCGGTTGGATGGTCACGGTCCCCGTGCCTGCACCGATCGTGGTGGTGTCGGCGAAGGTTGACCCCACCGTGATGAGAACGGCGCCGCCATTGGAAATTAATGGCGCGGCGAGAGAGACGGTGCTGCTTTGATCGATGGTCAAGGTGCCGCCTGTGGTCGGGGCGCTTGACGTGTCAATTGCACCGCCGGCATTGGTAAAGGTGCTGCCCGTGCTCTTGAAATTTCCGCCGCCCGTGGTCACGGCTGCGCCGATGGCAACAGTGGTGGAATGAAGAATGTCCACCTTGCCACCAGCGGTGGTGATGGCGCCGCCGGCATTGGTAAAGGTGGTGCCGGTGCTAGTAAAATCCCCGCCGAACGTCGTGACGGGAGCAGAAACGGCGACAGTGTCCATACCGTCCAACTTTACGCTCAAGGGAGCGCCTGCAGAACCAGAAATGGCGGCTCCGACTGTAAGCGTGCCGCCGGCGGCCTGATTTGGCGTAAGGGTCAAGGTCGTGAGTGCGCCGGGCGTGGACCTCATGATGGCGGCCGCCACGGTGATTGTGCCGGCTTCTCCGCCTCCACCACCAACGGTCTGGATGGTTACGTTGGTGCCGGCATCCAGCCGGCTGTTAATGTCCGTATTCAAGACAGTGGATCCAGACGCAGTTGGCGTCCAGGTGTCAGTAACTCCAGGCAGACCGAAGGCACCAAAAGCAGCGGCGCCCGTAATCGTGACATTCCAAGGATCAATCAGCCAGGTGCCTGCCGTGCCGTGCAGAGCACTGGCATCGATGCCGGCCCCGGCCACATCCAGCCAATGGCCGGAGGTTTCGATCAAGCCGCCGTCTCCGGACTGGGAACCGCCTCGCGCGGTGAAGTTGCCATAGGCACGAGTCGAGTCGTTCGACCAGACGATGAGTTTGCCGCCGTTGCCGCTATTGACCGCATCGGCACGTATGCTCGCACCCCGGTCGACAAACGTGGCGGTGGCGTTGCGCACATCAGGATTTTTTCCCTGGAAATCGCCGCCGACGAGGATGGTGCCGCCGCCCGCCGGACCGGAGGCATTGACCGTGGCGCCGTTCAGCAGGCCCACATGCTCGCCGGTGATCTCGATCCGGCCGCCGGTCTCGCCCGCGGCCGAGGCGGAGGCATCGATCGTACCGCTGATGAGCACATCGCCCCTGCCCTGCCCTTGCACGCGAACGTCACGGCCGGCCAGCCGGCCGTCCTGCGTGATGGCGATGGAGTAAAGGTCGCCCGCCGCGAGCACGGTCGAGCCGGAGCCGGAGTCGATCGTGCCGGTGTTGGCCACGCCGGTTCCTTCGGCAACGGGGCCGGCGGCACCGGACCGGCCCGCGTCGACATAAATGCTGCTGCCGTTCTGGCCGAGCAGGACCTGTTCCCCGGAAGCGAGGCCGATGAAGCCGCCGGGGGAAACGATCGAGCCGGAATTCGCAACCGAGCGGCCGACCAGCGCGACCATCTCGCCGCGGATCGAGCCGGCGTTGATGACATCGCCGGTGAGACCGCTGAAACGGTTCATGCCGGACAGGAAGTCGTCCTTCGTCATCGTGCCGCCGACCGCATACAGCGCGCCGACGTCCACCACCGCGGTCCGGCCGAAATACACGCCCGACGGGTTCATCAGGTAGACCTGGCCGTTGGCCAGGAGCGAACCGTTGATCTGCGAGGGCGTGGTACCACCGATCCAGTTAAGCACGCGGGCATCGGCGCCGGGCTGGACGAACCGCACGGTCTGGTCGGAACCGACGTCGAAAGAGCCCCAGCGCAACACGCTATTGTTGCCCGCCGTAACCACGGTGCTGTTGGCCGAGCTTGCGATGGTCGCCGAGCCGGCCACCACCGTGCCGCCCGTGGGCTGCTGGGCGTGCAACGCGGCCGCCGCGAGACCTAGCACGGCCACCAGCCACCGCACCACGATTCGCGCGGGGGCGGTTTGCAGCTGGACTGGAAGGGCGGGGATCATGGGTGCTGTCGGGATCACCAGGCGAAGCTCGAGGAGAGGTAATATTGTATCTCCCCGGCGGGGTAGACGAGGCGCTTGTTTTCCTCGAGGGTTTCGTCCCGGAGCTCCGCCAAGGACATACCGACCTCGAAGCGGAGGGAAAAATTCTGCTTCACCAGCAACTCGAATCCGGCGCCGGTACCGGCGATGTCCAGCGTGCGGTCCGCCAGCGTCAGTTCTGTCACAGGCTGGTTGGGCTCAGGCTTCAGCGGGGTGACCTGGCGATGGGCATAATCGAAGAACACGCGGCCGATCAGGTCCCAGTCCGGATTCTGCCGGAGCTTGGCGGGGCGCCACTTGAACGGCCAGCGCCACAACTGGCCCTCCTCGCCTGGCTTGAAGAGGCGGGGAAAATGAATGACATACTCGATCGAGGCGGAGACGAATTCATCGGCCGAGACGACCGACTCCGTGTAGCCGCGCACCGTGAAGGCGCCGCCGATGGGCTCCTGTTCGTGCGGGATCAGGCGCTCTCCGGTCAGCAGGAAGCGCCCGCGGGTCCGGAAAGAAATCTCGTGGGCCAGATGGCGGGCCTGGGCATCGCCGCCCGAGAACAGCGGCTCCAGGAAAATCGACGCGCTGAAATTCCAGCGGGCTGAGGCCCACTCGGCGGCCGCCTCGGCGCGGCCGAGGGCCGGAATACCGTCACTCGTGTTCTGGTTGGCGAAATCGCCGATCGTCTGGTCATACCGCAGGTTGGCGGACAGTGCCCACCAAGCGGATTCCCGGGAAAGGGTCGTCGAGAAAAACGGGATCAGGAAATCGGAATATCCGGCCACCAGCGGTGTCTCGATGATGCGGCTCTCGATGCCATAGTGAGCATAATTCGCCCCGAGCGCCGTCACCAGCTGCCAGTTGCGCGGCAGCGACAGGCGGTTCGTGAGTTCGAAGCCGGCCAGCCAGTTCCGGCCGGCGAAACGCAGGGTGTCGATGTTGAGGTCGTTGGCTAGGAAGTCGCCATACGAACCGTAGACGCGCGCGAGCAGCTTGGCCGGACGAAACACCGGGATGCGGTAGGAAATGAAGGAGCCGTAGGTCTTGGCGTCAGGCGTGCTGATCGCGTCGACGTTGAAAATGTCGTCGTGGTTCGTGAGCTGGTTGTGCTGGAAGCCGACGCGGCCGCGCCACACGCCGGTCGCCTCGGTGCCGAAGTTGGTCACCTGGCTGAAGACTTGCCAGGACTTGGACTCGTTCACCAGGTAGTCGAGCACCACCTTGCCCGGCTCGCCGGCGGAGGCGATGGAGGCTTCCACCAGCCGCCCGGGGTGCAGGCTCAGGCCGTGCAGGTAGTCGTTGAGTTTGTCCTGGCGAAAGAGGCTGCCGGGCTCCCCGGGCGTCGCGCCCGGCTTGAGCGGGGAATGGCTGACGATGCCGCGATGCTTGCGGTTATTGACTGAGAACTGCGGCTTGAAGCGCTTGCCGCGCGCCAGCGTGCGCACCTCGGCCACCTGGCTGGCCCAGATGACCAGCCGGGCGTTGTGGTCGACCGGGGCGCGACGGTCGGAGATGCCGGAACCCGCCGCCTCCAATTCCAAAAATGCCACCCACACGCCGTAGAGCCCTTGCGCGTTATACCAACGCACCACTTCCTGCGCCACGGTCCGCAGCGCCGCGCCATCAAACCGGCTGTCGGCCGGGATGTTGCCGAGGGTGAGGATTTCTCCGGCCGATGCGCCTTCCACCGGCCGCCAGACGCCATCGTCGCGGGCCAAACGGACGGATACCTGGTTGAGTTGCTCCAGCGACGGCAACTCGGGATGTTCCAAGCCGTAGCGAAATTCAAAACGCTCCACGATCACCCCTGCCTCGCGCTGGACCGGCGGCACGGCCGCATCCTGCGCCGACACCTTCAAGCCCAGGAAGAAAAACAAGGCCAGAAGCCCGAAAGCCGGCCGACCTGCCCTACTACCGATAATCGGCAATGACATAGCAATGCGCCGCCCTAGGCGGCACAAACGCTGACGCGCGGTCATCTCTCCGCGACAATTGGTGCCTGTTATCACGTTGCGGCTCCCTCACTAATGGGGGGATTAAGAAATCTACAAACCACCCTACCCGTCAATCAGTTAATGCAGGTGGGGACCACGGGAAAATCACCCAGGCCATTCCGTCCTAATATCTTCCGCATCTGAGCCTCCCCGCAGCCGATTACACCGGCAAAGGCACGGTTTCAGGAAGAGAACAAGCGGCTGAAAAAACCCGGCCGGGAACCCGGCCGGAAACGCACGAGCCACTTGGCGGCCGCCTCCTGGTTGATTTTGGCGGGTTGGCCGTTGAGGCAGGAAAAATCGGGCAATTCCCCCTTCGCCAGGCCGGTGAGCAGGCGGGCATCATCCGCCGCGTTTTCGGGCCCGAGCTCGTAGGGAATGTCAGTCACCACGGCAATCTCGGAGGGCCGCGCCCGCAGCAGGAAAAAATCCGTCGGACCGGGCTCACCCACGATGACATCCAGCCATTTCTCGTCCACGGGCAGCAGGCCGAAAAACGGCACGGCGGGATCAAGCTGGGTGGCGAGGAACGAGAGCCAGGCGTTCAGCGACTCGGCTGGCGAGGCGCCGGGGATTTGCGGGAGGCGCAGACACCGCGACAGGGACTGTTTCTCGCCCTTGCACCACTCGAGACTGCCGGGGGTGAAGAGGCTGAAATTCCTCCGGAGATGGTGCAGGACGCGCCGCAAGGCCACCGGATCCTTGGCGAAATGCGCGGCCCACGCAGAGACGCCCAGGCCGGCACTGGTCGAGACGCGGTTGAGGTCCGGCAACCGGGGCTGCAGCGCCTGCTCGACTCCCTTGAGGTGGGCGATCACCACGCCCGCCGAGGTTGTGCTGCGGCACTTGGCCTTCACGTCCTCCAGCGCAGGCAGGAGTTCACCCGCCAGCCAGCTGAATGACCGGGTGATGCAATGCGCGACCGTGATCATCGGATAGAGCGCCCGGCCCTTGCCATCCTGGGACGACCAGATGAGCCCCGTGAGACTTTCGTTCAGACGGCGCCAGTGAATCACGTGGTTGAATCCGGGCGTCACCTTTTCCGGGCCGGCCTTCTCCCAAGTGGCGTGCTCGATCTGGTGGGCGATGCCGCCATAAAGGATGCTGCGCGCCTCGACCATCGAGGTCGTCACCAGCCCGATGTCATCCAAGTGGTCGTTCCAGCCGGGATGCTTGCCGAAGGCCCCGAGAAAAGCCCGGGGGGCGTTGGGCACGCCCTTCCAATCCTCATTGAGGAAAAATTTGGCGAAGTTGTTCATGGCGGGCACGGAGACGACGCAACGGGATTATCGTGCCGCCGCCGGCCATTGCTCGACAGCCGGGAGGGCCCGCTCGAAGCTGATGGTGACCGGTAGCACCAGTTCGGCCCCCTTGTGGTTCAGGCGGATGATCGTGTCCCAGTCCTTGCCGTCGCCCCGCCGCACCGCGTTCTGCTGGAGCTGGCGCAACACGCCCCAGACGGGGCCGGGTTCCACCGCGGCATCCGCCACCGACTTCGGCCCGACGGTGGTGAAGAATTCGAGCCGGGGCAGCGGCGCCGCGACGTTAAGCTTGTTGAGCGCCAGGCTCTCGGGCAGGCCCGATAGCGGATAGCCGCGGTCGATTACGCGCGTGGACTTGAATACCTTGGTGATCGCCTGCTTGGCGCCGCCCGAGCCGAGCACGCGCTGGATGATGGTTTCCTGCTCCTGGTCGCTCGGCAGGACAAGGGTCACCGCCGCCGGGGCGCCGTCGGGCCCGGTCAGCTGGCCGGCGAACACGGCCATCGACTCCAGCCGCTTGAAGCGGCCTTCGAGCGCGCGCCGGGATTCGGCGGGCAGGCCGGTGGCCGCGGCATCCGCGCGCACCTTGGCGAGCAGCGCCTGAGCCGACTTGAGTTGATCGGCCGTGAGCGGAGCACCCGAACCGAGCGGATAGCCGAGCGTGTCGGGGAACGCCTTGTCCAGCTCACGCCGGTAGGCGTCGATCGTGGCCTCGACGCCCTGGCTGGCGGCCACCTCGAGCAGCGTGCGGAGCCCGGCGATGAATTCCTGGCGCAGGGCCCCGGTGTATTTGGCCGTGCGTTCCCGCACGGACGCCAAGGTGGCGGACTGCTGCGCGACCGCCTCGCCGAGGTGGCCGAGCAACGAACCGGCGTCGGGTGACGGGGCCATGATCTGCATGACCTCCTCGTAGGCCGCGCAGCGCGTGGCGTAAACAGCCGCGCCGTTCTCGGCGAGCAGCGTGAAGACATCCAGGTCGGCCAACTGGGCCTCGTCGGCGGTCGACATCAGCTGCCCGAGCTGCGTCGTGACCTGTGCATCCAGACCGACGAGCCGGCGGTCGAGATCGCGGTAGAGCGTGAAATCGGCGGCCGCCCCGGTGCCGGTGGACGCGGCATCAGCGGCGGCCTTCTGCTTGAGCAAGGCGGCGCGGATGAGCTGTGAAGCCTGGCCGGTTTCGCCGCGTATGCGCGTGACGATGGCGCGATAGCTGGCATCGAGGGTCACGTTGTCGCCGGAAACCCCGGCCTTGGCCTTGAGGTCGGCGGTCAGCTTGTTCACGGCGCCCCGGCGGGTGGAGAGATCGCTCCAGGCCGAGAGCACGTTCTCGCCCCAGGCGGCGTTGCGCGGCTGGGTCACGGCGCGCAGGAACGCCTTCTCAGACTCAGTGTAGCGTGCCAGGGTAAGCCGGCCGCTCTGGATGGTCTGGATGGCGTCGCGCAGGCCGCCTTGGGAGGCCTGCATGGCGCGGTCCAGCGAGTCCCAGCCACGCACGATCGGCTGGTTGTCGCGGAGACTCGGGCCCCGGGAGAGCCAGGCCGCGGGCCACAGGCCGCGACCCGCACCGCCGCGGAAATAGGTCCACTCGTGGATCTGCATCAGCTTGGCCAGCGTTTCCTGGCCGCCAGCCGTGTCCTTGAGCGTGGGGCCGAGCAAGGGGTTGAAGAAATCCTCGGCCGGATAGTCCGCATCGTAGCCGGGCTGGCCCTTCAGGTGGATCGAACCCTCCAGCCGGATAAGGGCCGCGAGGCGTTCGGAGTCGGCCGCGTTCCAGCCGTCCGAATTGATCAGGCGGTCGCGATTGGCCTCGACCACCGGGGCGATCACGCTGGCCTCGAAGAGGACGCGTTGCGCCTGGCGCCGGCTGGGGTTGGCCTGCATGGCGAGCGACTCGATGGGCTTGAAGACCGCGGGGATCTTCAGGTCGGCGCTGGCCAGCTGCTGCAGCTTTTCGTGATACTCCATGATCGGCAGCTGGGTGTTGCCGCCGAGCTGCACGATGTCGTTACCCGTGTATTCGAGGCGGTTGTTGACGATCGGGCGCCACTTGTCGCCGGACCAGTTCTCGGCGAGGGCGCCGGCGCGCCAGTAATCCAGCTCGCTGCCCACGCTGGACTTGAGCGCGCGGTAGCCGAGCCAGCTGATGCTGAGCACCGCGAGGGTCCCGAAGGCGACCACGCCACCAAGGATGCGCTGGCGGTTCTTGATCAGCTGCGTGGTGTTGGTCGCGCGCGTGACCAGGCCCTTCTCCTTGAAAACCTTCTGGAGGAAGAGGTCCTTGAGGAAATACGACCGCTCGCGCTCCCAGGCCTTGCTCGCGGGCAGCTGGTCCTCGGTGAGGCCGAGGGCGGCGGCCAGTTCGGTGTCGAGCTCCTTGCCCTCGGTGAGGGCGGAGGTGAAATAGATGCCGCGCAGGAAAAGCGGCTTGGCCGCCTGGCTGCTGGTGCCGAAGATAGTCTCGAGGTATTTGCGCAGCCGGGGCGCCAGCGCGCCGATGCTGGCGGAAAGCGCGAAGAGCGAGTCGACCTCGTCGGCGCGACGTTTGCCGGCGTCAGTCGGCATGGGATCCTTCAGCATGCCGAGCCGGCGGCGGCCGATGCGCTGCACGACCTCGGCGAGGTGGCGGTTGACGGCCTCCAGCTGGAAGGGCGTGTCGAGGGGCGCGGGATTGGACCAGCCGGTCATCTGGTCCTGGAGCTGCGGGTCCTTCACGCCACTGAAGAATTCACGGAAGCCGACGATCTTGTCGCACTTGGTGATGAGCACGAAGACCGGGAAGCGAACGTCGAGCGTGCGCTGGATGGTGTCGAGCTGGCGGGCGATCTTGCCAGCCTTGGCCGTGATATCCTCCATCGAGTCCTTGATCAGGCTCTCGGACGGGATCACGAGCAGCAGGCCGTTGATCGGACAGTTGGGCCGGGTCTTGCGCAACAGGGAGAGGAACTCCGTCCATTCCGAAGTGGTGCCCGGGGGTGCCTCCTGGAAGAGGAGCTTGCCGGCGGTGTCGATGAGCACGGCGTAGTTGGTGAACCACCAGTGCATGTTGATGGTGCCACCGGCGCCCTGCATCTCGTCCTGGAGGCCGGGGGGGAAACCGACCTTGCACCGGCGCACGGCCTCGGTCTTGCCCGAGCCGGGCTCGCCGCAGACGATATACCACGGCAGCGAGTAGAGATCCTTGCCGACGGCCTCGAACTTCTCGATGCCGCGGGCGAAGTTCTCCCGCAGGCGATCGAGCGTGGCGAGCAGGGCCGGGTCGCGGACGGCGGACGGCGCTCCAGACGAATGGGCCGCGAGTTGGTGGCTGAGTGCGCGGCTGCGTTTCTGGCCGCTCAACTTCTGATACATGGACCAGAGCACCATGGCGCCGGCGATGACGACGAGGCCGACCACGGCGATGAGCAGGGCCAGCTTGCCGATAATCGCGGTCACGGCGAGGACGGCGACGCCGGCCAGGCCGGCCATGACCAGCTTCATGTTTTTCGGAATCTGTTGGAATTGGTCGAGCATGGCGCCGGTCAGGGTTGGGTGGTGGACTTGGCGGGGTCGTGGGCGATGATCGTGTCGAGGGCCTGGTTCAGGTCCGCGGAAGCGCTGCGGAAGGTGAAGATGTTGACGGCGACGACCACGAGCAGCATGCCGGAAAGGATGATGAGGAGCGGCACCAGGCTGGCCGCCATGGGCATCGGCAGGTTGGCCAGGTTGGTGTGCTGGTAGGAGGCGGGGGTGATGAAGGCGGACTCGTCGGCGTCGACGTAGGCTTTCACGCGCGGGGCGATCTCCTGCATCTTCTTGCGCAGGAACTCGGGCGAGCCACCGGAACCGCCGGTGAAGCCGAGGCCGATGCAGATATAGAAGATGGCGAGGCGCTCGTCGGCGGTGGGGCCGGCCTCCGCCAGCGTCTCGTCGAGCAGCTGGAAGAACTTCTCGTCGCCGGCGCGCTCGCCGCGGGCGACGGCGAGCCGGTTGTTGTTCCACTTCGACGCGAAGGGCAGCGCGCTCTCCGCGATCATGACGTCGGTGAAGAAGACCAGCGCGAGCTCGACCTTGCGGTATTGCTCGCCGAGGGCGATGTCGCCGCGGGCGATGCGGGCCAGGACTTCGAACTGTTCCTCGATCTCGGTGCGGGTCTGGGCGTAGTCGATGGTCGATCCCCGCTGGATGCGGCCGATGCGATTGAGGCGGCAGACCGCCTGGAAGAGCGGTTCACAATGGGTGATGAGACTGGCGGACACGACGGTGGGGGGTTGACGGGTGGATGATCAGAAAATCGGGCCGGCAGGACGGGACGGCGGACGGTTCACTCGCGCTGGCTGCCGCGCATGAGATCCTCGGCGTATTTGACGACCGCGGCCTGCACGTCGTCCTCGATGACGGTCTCCGTGACCTCGGCCGCCAGTTCGGTGTGCTTCTTCCAGAATTGCAGGTCGCCCTTGCCGCCCTCAGCCCGCACGACCTCGCGCACAGCGTCGGGCGTGTAGCGCTGCTGGTAACGCCGCGCAAAATTCTTTCCGGCCGGCCCCAAGCCGGCCAGCAGGCCGGCCACGAGTTGGCGGCTCGCCTCCAGCTGCTTCTGCACCGCAGCCTGGGCCACCGCCGACTCGGCGTCACCCGCCAGCGCCCGCCGGGTCACGGTCCGCAAATCGCCCTGCGCGATGTCGCGCCGAATGGGCGACTTGGGGGCGGCGTTGCGCCAGACGTTCCAAGCCAGCTGGTCGAGCGCGAGCATGGCCTCCGCATAGGCGGCAAAAAGTTTGGCCAGCTGGGTGACGTTGATCGGGTCCTCCGAGTCGAGCTTGAGCTTTGTCCGCACCCCCACAAGGGCCTCGCCTTCCAGGGGCTGGGGGGACGGGAGGACCAGGCCAAGCGCGGCGAGCTCCTGCTTGACCTTCTCGCGCTGCTCGCCGGTCAGCGAAGGCACCAGCTGCACGAAGGACCGGACGATCTCAGCGGGCGTCTGCCGGGCGGCGGCGGCGGGCGCGGTAACGGTGGCGGCCGCCAGCTCCCATGCCGGGAAGGCCTGCGCGAGGGCGTAGAGATGGGAACCGCGCTTCTCGAGGGGCAGTTCGTGCAGGGCGCGGCGCAATTCCTCCTCCATATAGACCTGCCGGTTCTCCGGGGTCGCCTCCGCCAGGTTGGTCTGCAGGTATTTCAAGCGAGTGACCAAGGAGGCCGCCCAGGTAGCAGGCTTGGCATTCGCCACATCGATGGGAGAATCAGGCGGCACGGGGGTCACCATGTCAGAAATCCTTGTTGGCGCACAAGCACTAAGAGCTTGTAGCGCTCCCGGAATCCGGGCGGCGCGTCGAAGGCCGGCCGGATGCCCACGTCGCTGAATCCCTCGGTCACGCGCTTGGCGCCGATGAGGCTGCCGGCCTCGACACGTTGCGGCTGGGTGAAATCGATCCCGGGCGGCGAGACGACCGAGCCGCCGGCGACGTGATACTGCTTGCCGGCCTCATCATAGAGATAGATCGAGACGTTGCCGGTCAGGTTGACGAAGCCCCCGGCCACCGGGCCCTCGTCGACGGGCGTAAACCACAGGCGACTCTCGTCGGGGTCGGGGCTGGCCTGGCCGTCATCCACATAATTGCGGCGCGGCCCGCCGCCCGGGATCGCAACCCGCGGCAGGAATGCGCCCTCGTTGGGCCGCCAAGGGATGCTTTGGCCCGCGACATTGTAGTCGCGGAGGTAGTTGAACAGGCGCTGGAAATTGGGGCCGCGGAAATTACCCGCCGCCGGTGGGCCCACGACTTGCATGAGCGCCTGCCATTCCCGGGAGGTCGGCAGCCGCGCCCCCAGCACCTTTTCTGTGATGACGCGGGCCGCGTCCGGCGGCACAAGTTGCAGCGGGCTGCGCAGGGTCGGTTTCTCGCTCGCCGCCTGCTCGAGGGCCGGGTTCTGCGCGCGCACTTCCGGGTCGTCGAGCAGGCCCTTCACGGCGGCGGTCGTGAAGTAGAACCAGCCCTGGTTCAGCTCGAAGCCCTCGTACTTGCCGGTATTGTCGTCCACCCGCGGGCGCCAGGCCGTGGGCTTGTTGTAGGGCTTGTCGTAGGACGCGGTGCGCGTCCACGGCGGCAGTTCGGCCAGCACCGCCGCGATGTCCTCCGGCGGCCGCGTGGTGAACAGGTCGAGGAACTCGCCCACGGCGAGAGCGCGCCGCGCCAGGTAGAATGGCGGCGTGTCATCCCGCGGCTGCACGATCGCGAAATCCAGCTTCACGGTCTTCCCGTCCCGTTTCCAAATGGCGGTGAGGCCCAGCCCGGCGTCGGTCAGCTCCTCGGTCCAGCCGGCCAGCCGCGGCGAGGGCGTCGGCTTGCGGTTCGGGTCGACGACCAGCTCGATGGCATCCAGCTCTCGCACGAAACCGGCCACGGCGGGCTGGGGCGCCAAGCCGGCGATCGCGCGCACCGCGGCGACAAAGGCGTCGCGCCGGGCGCGCAGGGGCGCGAGATCCACCTCGCTCCAGTCGGAGCGTTTCAGCTGCCAGAGCTTCAGATTATACAGCGCCGGGGCCTCGAGGTCGCTCTCGCCGATGCCGTAGCGGGCCATGCGCTCGAAGACGGCAGTCATCTGCTCGATGCTGGCCGCCGAGTTGCGCGCCGCGCGGTTCCAGCGGATGCGCGTCTCGCGCGTCAACTCCCCGAGCAGGCTGCCGCGCCGCGCCTCGTCCGGCACGTCTCGTCCGACGATCTCGCGCAGGGCCGCCACCACCCCGCCGTCGAGGTCGAGGTCCGCGGCGCCCGCGGGCCAGCCGGCGATCGAGCCAAGCCGCCGCCATGCCGTGAGTTTTCGGGAAAGTCCGCCGCTCTGGGCCGCCTCGGCCAGCGCGGCCCGGTCGGTGCTCTCGACCAGCCGCCCGAGCAGCCGGGCCTCGGTGTTCCATTCCGCCGGCCGCCCGGTGAGCGCATCCAGCCCGGCGCGCCGCGCGAGGCGCTCGAGCACCTCGCTCACGCCCTCGTTCCAGCTGAAACCGCCCGTAAGCAATCCGCCCAACCGGTCGAGCTCGACGCCAAAGTCCGGCAAATCGGCCAGCCACGCGCGATGGGCCTCGAGCGGCGCGCGCACGATGGCGGCCACGCTGGCCCAGGGTGTCAGTGGCAGCGTGGCGCGCCATTCGGCGGCATTGGCGGCAGCGGTTGCCGTCTGTTCACGGCGCGCGGTCTCGAGCTGGCGCAGCGGCCCCGCGCTGTCCGCGGAGACACCGGCAAGGTCCGGCACGACGAGCGCGCCCAAGCCGTCGGCGCCTTCGAGCCCGTCGATCCATTCGCGCAGCCTGCGTTCATCGGCCCGCAGGGCGCGGAACTGTGGCCGGTTGGCGACGCCTTCCAGCGCCGCCGGGTTCAGGCCGGTGAGCGTCGCCTGTTGCCAGGCGAGCCAGCGCGCCTTCGTCTCGTTGAATTTGCCATAGGCCTGCGCGACCTTGGCCAGCCAGATCTCGGGCTTCAGCAGCGCGAGCGTGGTCTCAAGGCGCTGCTCGAGTAGCTGGAAGCGGCCGGCCAGCTGGGTCGTCTCGTCCGCGATTTTCGGCAGGTCGATGCGCACGATTTCCCTGGCGCGCAGAACCGTGAGTTCGGCGCGGCGCGCCGCGAATTCGCTTTCGAAATCCGTCTTGCTCAGCGTGGGCAGGCCGCCCGGTTCCGCCGTGGGTGCATCGGCCTCGAGGTCGACGGCGACCGGCGGCAGGCGCGTCAGGCTCGCATCAAGCACGGCCATCCGCCGGGGATCGTCGGCTTCGGGCACTTGCGAGAAAAGCGCGAGCTGCTCCTCCCATCGCGGGAAGTCATCCACCGTCACCGCGGAAGTCTCGGCCTGCAGCACCGACTCCTTCAGGAAGCGTTCGCGCACGACCTGCGGATCGAGGAACATTTTCCGCCGCAGTTTCATTTCCTCGAGCGGACCGACCAGGGAGTCGGCAAAATCCCCGAGCGAGCCGCGGTCCACGAGCCTGGCCATGATCAGGTCGGGCATCGCCTGCTGCACGCGGTCCGTCGTGGCCCTCATGTCGTCGGTGAGCTTGGTGAGTTCGCCCCAGCGGCCGGCCAGGGGCAGGGTGCCGGCGGTGTCGAGCGAGATGTCGTTGAAGAGTTTCAATGTGCGCGGCATGTCGAGCCTGTAGCCGGGGGTGCCGGGGGCCTGCGGCAGCTTGGGGGAGAGTGCGCCCGCCGCGCGGGTGAAACCGCGCTCCTCAAGCAGTTTTTGGAGCGTGCGCAGCTGCTCCCATTTCTGCCAGGTCACGAGCCGGGACTGGATGGCCACCAGCCGGGCGCCCGCGTCCCGGACCCGCTGGTCCACGCTGGGTGTCAGGAGTTCCTTCAGCACCGCCTCCGGCGGGGTGTTCGCCAGCACGCCGAGGCGCTTCTCATTGGCGGCGGCGGGCACGAGGGTTTCGGGCCGGAGCTCGGTCGCCGTCGCCAGGAAGTTCTCGATCTCGCGGTAGAGAGGATCGTTGGGTTCCCACAGGCCCTCCACCCGGAGCAGGCGGCGGCCGTTGTTCTGCAGGTCAACCAGCCAGGTATCCCAGGCCACGCAAAGGTCGGCCCACTGGCGCGGCACCTCGGTGATCTGCGCCCGGGGGTTGCCCACGGTATTCGCCAGATCCTTGATGCGATCCGGCATGTAGATCGGATCGCCAAAGCGGGCAAAGGCCAGCACCGCTCCGGCGCCCAGCGCCAGCACGCCCGTGCCCGCCAGCAGCGCGGTGCGGGCCGGATTGGCGTCCTTCGGGATGGCTTGCAGGCGGCGACGGGCCTCCGCGATCGTGAGCTCGCCGGTCGCGGGTTTCGGATCGAGCAGGAAGTTGACGTAGGCCAGCCACACCTTGCCCGGGCGGCCGAGGGCCTTCCACTCGGGAGCGTCCTCGATCGGCCACGCGGCGACCTCGCGGCGGCGCACGATCTGCGCGAGAATCGCCCCGACCGCCGTCAGATCGTTGATCCGCGCCCTCTCATCCTTGACCCCGAGCAGGAACCACGGGTCGCTCAAGACCACCGTCATGCCCTGCATCGGGCCGGACTTGGTCAGGAAAATATTCGAGGGCTTCAGCTTCCGGTGCGAACCGCCGGTCTGGGCGCTCCATTGTTCGAGCGCATTGAAGAGGCATTCCGCCGTCGCCCGCAACAGGTCCCCCTTGGCCGCCAGGTTCTGGACCAGCGGCTCGAACAGGCGCTCCTGCCAGGGCATGACGCAGTATACTCCCTCGGGGCAGCGGCCAAAGGCCACGATCTCGAGCACCGTGCCGTCTTTTTTCGCGGCCTTCTGCTGGCGCTCGGCGGCGAGCAGCCAGCCCTCGACGGCATAGACCCGGCGGATGTCGCCGGAGGCCGGCGGGTGAAAAATCTTCAGCGCGAACCGTCCGGGACGGCCGTCCGGCGCGGTGGCCTCATAAACGCTCGTGAACGGCCCGAGGGAGTGGGCGCGCTTGCGTTGATAGCCACTGCTGTCTCTTATACACATCTCCGAGCCCACGAGACTAAGGCGAATCTCGTATGCCGTCTTCTGCTTGAAAA
>ENA-ORBV01005398-ORBV01005398.1-microbial-mat-metagenome-genome-assembly--contig:-NODE-5398-length-23582-cov-13.648330_pt1 | contig 23582 bp, 16 predicted proteins | sample MGYA00237777_ERZ505514 | MGnify/ENA primary metagenome ERZ505514 (study PRJEB26160, sample SAMN06269048) | microbial mat metagenome | isolation source: Oligotrophic lake microbial mat | place... | reverse complement strand
GCCAAAGACAATGAAATTTTTCAAAAAGCAAAAACCTAAAGAGAATGTGTCAAGAAAGGAAGTTCTTAGAGGTGCCCCTTAGTGTTGAAATTATTATACATCAACGGATAACTTAAACCCTAAACTTCTAACTGCTAGTTACTCACTGCTAACTTATCACCCCATGCTTCTTCCCCACCTTCACAAACGCTTCCAGCGCCTTATCCAAATGCTCCCGCTCATGGCCGGCTGAGATCTGCACACGGATACGAGCTTTACCCTGCGGCACTACCGGATAATAGAACCCAATCACATAGACACCTTCTTTCAACAGATCATCTGCAAATACCTGAGAGAGTTTTGCATCGTAAAGCATCACCGGAACAATCGGATGTACACCAGGCACAATATCAAAACCTGCATCCGTCATTCCCTTTCTGAAATAGGTCGCATTCGTTTCAAGTTTATCGCGAAGTGAAGTTGTTTCACCCAACATGTTTAATACCGCAATAGAAGCGCCAACTATCGATGGAGCCAAAGTATTCGAAAAGAGATATGGACGCGAGCGCTGACGCAGCAAGGCAACCACTTCTTTCGAACCTGCCGTAAATCCTCCAGACGCACCACCTAGTGCTTTACCAAAAGTACCGGTAGTGATATCTACTTTGCCAAAAACTCCACTATGCTCCGCACTACCCCGCCCTGTCTTTCCTACGAAGCCTGTTGCATGACAATCATCCACCATGACTATAGCATCATACTTTCTGGCTAACTCCACAATCTTATCCATCTGAGCGATAATGCCGTCCATGGAGAATACACCATCCGTAGCAATCATAATCCGCCTTGATCCCTGCGCCTCTTTGAGTTTGGCTTCGAGATCTTCCATGTCATTATTGTTATATCGAAGCCTCTTGGCTTTGCACAGCCTGATGCCATCAATGATCGACGCATGATTGAGTGCATCCGAAATAATGGTATCCTCTTCATTCAATAAGGGCTCAAACAATCCCCCATTTGCATCAAAAGCAGCAGCATATAGTATGGCATCTTCTGCGCCAACCCATTCAGCAATTTTTGCTTCAAGATCTTTGTGGATATCCTGCGTTCCACATATAAACCGAACACTGGACATCCCAAAGCCATGTGAATGAATGGTTTCAATAGCCGCTTCCGTCACCCTGTGATGCGAGGAAAGCCCCAGGTAATTGTTAGCACAAAAATTGAGCACTTCTCCACCTTCAATCGTATCGATCTCAGCACCCTGTGGTGAAGTAATCGTCCGTTCACGTTTAAATAATCCTGCTTCACGGATCGCATCGAGTTCGGCTTGTATCTGCAGGTTCAGTTTTTCAGACATGATTATATTTTTTCTTGAGTTGAGTTAACATTTCGAGCGTCATCGCATCCAGACCATATTCATGTTTCCATCCCCAGTCGGCCCGGGCATCATGGTCATCAATACTCTCTGTCCAAGAAGCCGCAATCGCCTGACGATGATCAGGTGCATAATCAATGACAAAATCCGGCATGTGTTTTTGTATGGCAGAAGCCAATTCAGCCGGTGTAAAACTCATCGCCGCCAGGTTATAGGATGTTCTGATCTTTATTTGTTCCGCAGGCGCACGCATCAGTTCCAAAGTCGCACGTATCGAATCATCTATATACATCATAGGCAGCCTCGTATTAGCTTCCAGAAAACAAGTATATTTTCCATGCAGGATAGCCTGATGAAATATATCGACAGCATAGTCAGTGGTTCCACCTCCTGGCATGGACTGATAGCTGATGATCCCTGGGTAGCGCACCGAACGCACATCCAGCCCAAAACGCTGATGATAATATTCACACCACAATTCACCCGCTGCTTTAGAAATTCCATACACCGTCGAAGGAGTCATCACCGTATGTTGAGGGGTCATGATCCTCGGCGTAGTCTTCCCAAAGACCGCTATGGTGCTGGGATAGAAAACCTTCTGCAAGCTTGATTCACGAGCCAATTCAAGAATCGAGAGCAACCCGTTCATGTTAATATTCCAAGTCCTCTGTGGATTTGCTTCGCCGCTTGCTGAAAGGATCGCGGCAAGGTGATAGATAGTGGTGATTTTATATTCCTCTACCAATTCCTTGAGGCGCTGGGTATTGAGAATATCCAGCATTTCAAATAAGCCAGTTTGATGGTCCGGCTTTTTGATATCCGTAGCGAGCACATTGTCATGGCCATATTCAGCACGCAGAGCTTCCGTCAGCACCGTCCCGATCTGCCCTGTAGCACCGGTAACGAGGATTTTTTCAGTTGTTGTATTCACGGAGGGCTAAGGTAAGTTTTAAAGTGAAAAATGAAGAACGAAGAGTGAAAAGTCAAGGATCTTCATTGTAAAAAACTGGTCACCCTTTCAGGTCGCAACTTATTAAAATCTGGTCCCCCTTTCAGGTCGAAGCGCAGCAAAGATCCCGTCCCGTAAGGGCGGCGGGAGGGCAAAGGGGGAAGAATTAACTCAACACCTGATACACCACCAAGCTGCCCAGGTACGCTAGACCGGTCATCATCGCAAACTGAATAGCAGGCCATTTCCATGACTTAGTCTCTCGCTTGACGATAGCGATAGTACTCATACACTGCATGGCAAAGACATAAAAGATAAGCAGAGACCAGGTCGTGGCGGTTGTATAAATTAGTTCGCCGGTTCTGGAATTCCGGTCCTGGGACATACTGGTGCGGATAGAAGTGACATCACCATCGTCTTCGATGCTGTAGATGGTCGCCATTGTGCCTACAAATACCTCCCTTGCAGCAAAAGAACATATCAGTGCTATCCCTATTTTCCAATCAAAACCGAGCGGTTCGATCACCGGCTCAATCGCTTTTCCTAAAATACCTGCATAAGAATCCTCTAAAGCAGGCCTTGAAGGTGTATATGTGTTAAGCGCGTCACTTCCTTGCACCGGAACAGATGGCCCCGGACCAAAACTTGCCAAAAACCATAGCACTAATGAAATGATGAGTATGATCTTACCGGCACCTACCACAAACGCTTTAGTCTTTTCATAGACCAGAAAAAATAGATTTTTCCCTACAGGCTGCCTGTAAATCGGTAATTCCATCATCAGGAAACTCCGGTCCGCAGATTTGATAACTTGCTTCAGAATATAAGCGGCCAGCAAGGCAGTCACTATCCCGATCCCATATAAGCCCATGAGGGCGAGTCCCTGCTGTTCGAATCCAAATATCCGCCCTTGTGGGACCGCAAACCCAATAAGTATCGCATATACCGGAATGCGTGCACTACAGCTGATAAACGGCGTGACCATGATGGTAATCAACCTTTCTTTCCAGTTACTGATGTTGCGTGTGCTCATGATGGCCGGAATGGCGCACGCACCTCCTGAAACCAGCGCTACAATACTTCGCCCATTGAGACCTATCCTACGCATCATGACATCAAACATACTCACAGCCCTAGCCATATACCCGATTTCTTCCAGAATCCCTATAAAGAAGAAGAGGATTGCAATCTGGGGAATAAAAACCAGGATTCCGGTCAGGCCAGCCAACAAACCATCGCATATGAGGTCAATAATCCAACCAGCAGGAAATGAATCCCTGATCAACATACCCAACTGCCCCATGGTGCTTTCAATAAAGTCCATTGGTACAGCAGCCCACGCAAATATCGCCTGAAATATGAGCAACATGATGAGAAAGAATACAACAACACCAAAAACCGGATGCATCACCCATCGGTCAATCCGATCGGTAATCTTCATCCCAGCCCCGCCTTCATCAAGATGCAATGCACGACGGATGACAGGTGTAAATCGATCATACCTGGACAGTGTTTCACTGATCTGGGACTGAATCGAATTAAATCGTTCTTCTTTGTTTTTGTCCTGTATCTCTTTTCTGAGATCGGTGCTGATGTGATCTAACCATTCTGCGTGATGCAGCGTCAGCAGTTTGCCATATGGGGAAGGATATGGAATCTTGTCCTTAAAATATGTAGTGAGCTTTTTTTCCTGAACCGAAAATTTGTAGTACGGATCACTTGACGAGACAGGCTCCTGGAGCATATGACTAATCTGGAGTTTCAACGCCATCATCCCGATTCCTGTTTTTCCAGAAATAGGTACAACAGGAATATTGAAGTGTTCTTCGAGTTGATCTGCATGGATCGTTACTCCTTGCATATCTACCATATTGAGCGCGAGGATGACAGGATAACCCAGGTCTTTAAGCTGTGTCAGCAATAGAATTTGCTTTTCCAACTGGCTTACATCTGCCACATACACAATCAGATCAGGCTGTCGTTCGTCAGACAAGAACTGGCGGACAACCACGCGTTCGTCTTTGGAGGATGGATACATACTGTAAGCACCCGGCAGGTCTAGCAGGGTTACTTCAAAATCAGCTGAAAGTCGAAGGGTGCCTGTCTTTTTATCCACCGTTACACCCGGATAGTTGCCCACATGCTGGTTAAGCCCGGTTAAGAAGTTAAATAAAGTCGATTTGCCTGAATTTGGATTGCCTGCCAGGATGACCAGTGGTGGTGACGTATTCCTATGCTGACTCATATCCCTTCGACAATGATGGTTTGAGCCTCATCCCGTCTGAGCGCTATTTTAAAACGATTGTTGATGCGATAGATGAGCGTTTGGCCAAGCGCATTTCGTCTGACCATTTCGATTCGGGCATGCGGCAGGATTCCCATAGACATTAGTTTCCCCGCGATGACCAGATCTTCAAAACTGATAATCCGGGTCGTTTCATTCGGGTGCAATTCACTAGCCTTTCTCATGGGCAAACTGATCTCTCGTCTAAAATCCTGATAAAGCGCTAAGATAGCACGACTGGACTTAATAGATTTGCCATAGCGGCTTTATTAAACCCTTTCAAAAGTATTTCTATGTTTTCGGTCTACCTGGAACTTGGCTTTGACCATATATCCGACCTTAAAGGATTTGATCATATCCTGTTTATCATCGCTTTATGTGCCGTTTTTTCAGTTTCAGACTGGAAAAAGATCCTGATACTGGTCACCGCCTTCACCCTAGGTCACAGCATAACTTTAGCTCTTTCGGCACTTCAGATCATTAATATATCCCCATACCTGATTGAGCTACTGATCCCAGTCACGATTCTGCTCACAGCACTCCAGAATTTCTGGTTCAAACCCGATCAGCATAAGCGATGGAATCTCCAATATTTCCTTGCCCTCTTTTTCGGTTTCATCCATGGGATGGGCTTCTCCAATTTTTTTAGATCCCTACTCGGGCAGGAAGCTGACATCCTGCTTCCACTCTTCGCATTTAATGTTGGTGTTGAAGTAGGCCAGTTATGCATTGTTGCTTGCATCATGGTTGCCGATTTCCTCATCGTTAAACTTGGAAAAGTAAAGCAGCAATACTGGAATGTGACGGTGAGTGTGATAGCGGTTGTTCTGTCGGTCTTAATGATCATGGAGAGAATTTAATATTCAATGAAGATCATTGAAAGGGAAATTCCTTTGCGGTCCCTGAGCCTATTTAAAGAATGAGAAAATTCCTCTTTGGTCCCTGAGCCTGTCGAAGAAATGAGAAAATTCCTCTTTGGTCCCTGAGCCTGTCGAAGGGGGAAAAAGTCCCGCTCTCTTCGCCGCCTCTTCGCTCGCGAAGAGAGCGGCGAAAAAAAGTCTCGTTCCGTCCCCTTCGACAAGCTCAGGGACCCGGTTTAAATTTCATTTTTTCATTCCAACCCAAACCTCGGATAACAGATTAAGAAAACTGTGAACAAAAATTCCTTTGCGGTCCCTGAGCCTGTCGAAGAAATAAGAAAATTCCATTTCGGTCCCTGAGCCCTTCGAAGAAATGAGAAAATTCCATTTCGGTCCCTGAGCCTGTCGAAGGGGGAAAAAGTCCCGCTCTCTTCGCCGCCTCTTCGCTCGCGAAGAGTGCGGCGAAAAAAAGTCTCGTTCCGTCCCCTTCGACAAGCTCAGGAACCCGGTTTAAATTTCATTTTTTCATTCCAACCCAAACCTCGGATAACAGATTAAGAAAACTGTGAACGAAAATTCCAATAGGTCCCTGATATTCCCGAATAAAAGCGAGACCCCCTACTCTTCGCATTGTCCTCTTCCTTGGAATAACTAACCGAAGCATTTGTTTTCAGTATTTTACCCCCTCATACTAATCCGACCTGCAATGGACAACCAAGTCTTTCAAAATAAAATCACCGAAGGATATTCTTTCAAAGGAGAATCCATCATCCTCGGTTCGGCAGTGCTCAATGGCGCCCCCGTCAAAGAATGTTTTGTCAGAATTCCACTTTCCACCATGAACCGCCACGGTCTCATTGCCGGGGCAACAGGTACCGGGAAAACCAAGACACTGCAACTCCTCACTGAACAACTCAGTGCAAACGGAATACCTACCCTTGTCATGGACATCAAAGGTGATCTCAGCGGCATCGCGGCAAAAGGGGAATTGAATGCTAAGATTACAGAAAGACATGATTTAATTGGTTTGCCATACATTCCTGGTTCGAGTCCCGTAGAGTTTCTTTCTCTTTCCGCTGAACCCGGAGCCAGGCTGCGGGCTACCGTTTCTGAATTCGGGCCAGTCCTGTTTTCCAAGATGCTTGACCTCAATGAAACTCAACAGGGCGTCATCTCCGTCATCTTCAAATTTTGTGATGATCATGAGCTCCCGTTACTGGACCTCGAAGATTTAAAGAAAGTAATACAATACCTCACCACAGATGGTAAACAAACGTTTGAAGCAGAGTATGGTAAAATAATGACCACGTCCACTGGAACGATCATGCGCAAACTGGTGGAACTTGAGCAGCAAGGCGCCAATGAATTCTTTGGTGAACCTTCATTTGATGTCGAGGATCTCACGCGCGTGAATGCAGACGGACAAGGCATCGTGCATGCCTTAAGATTGACGGATATTCAGGACAAACCGAAAATGTTTTCTTCCTTCATGCTGCAACTCCTTGCAGAAATCTATGCGATATTTCCGGAAGAAGGCGATGTCAAAAAACCAAAACTTGTTTTGTTTATTGACGAAGCACATCTCATTTTTGACAATGCTTCGGACGCACTGCTGGATCAGATTGAAGTGATGATCAAACTCATCCGATCTAAAGGCATTGGTATATTTTTCGTTACCCAAAACCCATCTGATATTCCGGATAGTGTACTGAGCCAATTAGGGTTGAAAATCCAGCACGCCCTGAGAGCCTTTACCGCCAAAGACAGAAAGAGCATTCAGAAAGCAGCAGAAAATTTTCCTGAATCAGAATACTATAAAGTGGATCAGTTACTCACTGAACTTGGCATCGGTGAGGCACTGGTGACAGCGCTCAATGAAAAGGGTATTCCAACCCCCTTGGTTCATTGTTACCTGCGGGCACCACAATCAAGAATGGATGTGCTAGAACCTGCAGAGATTAAAGCACTTATCGATCGGTCGCCACTGGTCAGCAAATATCGCGATACGATTGATCGGGATAGCGCCTATGAAATACTCACTGCCAAAATCGAAGACGCTCAACTGGATAGTCATCGTGAAGTCATCCAGGAACAGCGAACGAGGGCAAAACAGGAAAAATCAACGATGGAAAAAGTGTTTTCAAATACCACAACACGTCAGATCGGAAGGACCGTTGCCCGGGAACTAACACGCGGACTTCTCGGCGTACTAGGTGTGAAGGCAGCAACCCGAAGAAGTACCCGTAAGAAAACAAGCTGGTTTTAAGCAGTCCCGTTCCGAATGTTTTAGGTTAATATTGGAAATAGGTCCGGGCGTTGCGATGTACATTATCACCCATCACCTTTTCATTCACACCAGGAGTCTCCTGCGTAGCATCCCTATAAAGTTCAGTTTCCCATCGCGCATTGTTGACCTCACCGATAGCTGTCGAGTGAAGCAGTTCATGGCCGTTTTTAATCAGCGATGGATTGTAGAAAAGAAAACGCACATTGGTTTGATGTGTGGCGGGAAAGGTATTATAAAACCATATTTCATAAGGAGGTGCACTAGGCTCATCCTCCACGGTGATGATGTCATTCGGCTTTCCATATTTCAGAAATACATGGCCTCGATCAGTTTCAAAACCATAGCCAAAACCGGATCTGTACATTTCATCCACTAACTTCGCAACTTGCATGTAACTTCCAAATGCAACTTCTGCATGTTTGCCAGCCAGGGAGGTCCAATACTTATGCAGAAAATATCTTTTTGCCTTGGCATTTCCTTTTTTCAGGAGGGCATTCATCACTTCTATATCAAGCGAACTTACAATAGGTGCAATAGCCTTGAGATCATAGTCCAGTGAATCTTCAGGGATATCATTTACAAATCCGGACTCCAGCTGTAGTGCAGCCGTTTCCATAAATATAGAGTCACCTGTTGGGTTAAGCCTCGTGAAGGCCACTTGTTTTGTTTCTTTCAATTGCTTGTTTCCATCAAAAAGAGATGCCTCCAGCAGATACGTTCCCGTGATCAGTGAACTGATGTCTAACTGCAAAATGTTAGCAGCAATAGGCTCCTTCTTCACTTTCTTATAGGTGATGATTGGAGGCGGGATATCGCCAGTGATCGGTTTGATCGTATACTGGAGATAAGCCTGTCCATCTATCTGATCCGTATGATACGTTTCCAGGTATACAGACAATAGAGTGAGCGCAGGATAGTAAAGCCGGAATGCGAGTGGCTCCAGATACAATCCACTTTTGTGCAGCGGAGATGTCCCTTCAGGTTGGTTCCTGATGGCGGCTAGTAACTGTATATCGGAAACAGAAGCATTTGATTTTCCAAATATAACTTCAACCTCCTGGGAAACGGATACATGACTCGAGGTGTCCCCTAAATCACTCGCCTCTATTTCAACCGTATATTTTCCTTCCTGCAGCGTATAGCGCTTTATATCAAAAATATCGCGTGCTGGACATCCTTCTCGACTGAGTTTGTATTTATTACCTGCCACCACCTCGCCCGTTTCATACTTGACGAGCACCACGTATTCAACGCCATATTCGGTATCGGTTCCCGCAGTACACTGCAGGGATGAACCGACAACGTAGATGGAAACTTCAATGTAGGCTGATGTCATGGCGTTAAACCTGTATACTTCCATGCAGACATCCGGCGTTCCGCGTAGTGAATTCCAAATCAACAAAAAGCATCCGATGATCAGACTAACGTGCTTCATCCTTGTGCTTAGTCAGAAAAAACAAAAATGACTGTTTGGTATCCGAAGTGTACCGGACCGTCATACTATCCGGGTGTAATCTTTCGATCAGGAAATCCTTATCATCATTTAGGGTCAGCACATTATTTTCCAGGGTATAATCTCCTTTTTCATCTGATCCTGTGATATTGACGGTCATAAGGCCATTTGGTTCGATGCTGAAATACCCGCCGCGGAGGTAAGGCGTTTCTTTGCCATTACGCTTGGCGGTGACGATATCCCATTTGCCATACAATCCTTCCAGTTCGATGCCTGAACTTTGCTTACATGACCAGGTAAAGATCATTAACGGCAGCAGAAATATCCATCTGCTTACAATAACGCTATTCCCGATCTGAATGTGAGCGTCACTACCCTGGTATAGATGATCCGAAATCATAGAATGTAAATTACACGACGTAAAACTACGATTGCTCGAGCGTCAATAGGGTAATTTCAGGTAGAATTCCTACACGACCCGGATATCCAAGATACCCTAACCCCCTGTTGACATACAAGTATTGGGTTGCCTTTTCATATAACCCAGCCCATTGGGGGTAAACATATTGAATGGGGCTCCATTTCATAAACCCTGGTATCTCAACACCGAACTGAAACCCATGCGTATGACCCGACAAGGTGAGATCAATTTCAGGGTAACCCGGAGCGACCTGCGCTTCCCAGTGTGATGGATCGTGGGAGAGTAATACATTGAAAGTATCCTTTTGCATGCCCTCCGTAGCCAGCACCAGATCCCCGTATTTGGGAAACCTTGGACTGGCACTGTAATTTTCTACCCCGATGACATTGAAATGCGTATTGCCGACCTGGACTTGTCTATGTTCATTGAGCAACAGATCCCATCCCAACTGCTTGTGTATATTCTTGAGATCTTCAAAATTCTGCTTCTTGTCCTCCTGATTTGGCCATTGATGATAGTCCCCGTAATCATGGTTGCCCAGTATCGAATACACACCCAGCGGTGCTTCAATCTTTTTAAACATCGCTACAAAGGGCTCCATTTCCTTTGCCAATGAATTAACCAGGTCCCCGGTAAAGAAAACGATGTCAGGTCGCTCAGCATTGATCATTTCAATGCTTCGCTCTACCGGCTCCTTCAATAGAAAACTGCCTGAGTGAATATCAGATATCTGAACGATTTTCAATCCATGTAAGTCCGGGTGAAGATTTTTAACGGGTACCTTCGTCTTGAGCACTTGATACCGGTATTGATTGCGCGCCATACCGTACGTCAGACTCAACACTGGAATCGCTCCAAGAATAAGTGCACCATAAGACATCCAGCGTGACCTTTCTGTAGAGAGTTTCCAGTCATCAAAGCCCATATTGAGCGCGCCAAATAGAAGCCGTCTCAGGTCATCAATGAGGATAATCGATGCGATGAGTAATTTCGAGAAGTACATGATAAAAATCATGGTCCTGATCGTTACCTGAACCCCTTTCGGAAGATTTTCACTCCATCCTGTAGTAAAGCCGGCCAGGTAGATTACGGTGATCAATGGGATCGCCCAATAAACAATGTAAACGATTGCCTTTGCTGGTTTAGAGGATGTTGTAAGCAATTGGCGAATGGCCTGAAATGCCAGGAAGTCTATTAGGAGCAGAAGAACGGTAAAAAACAGGATCCGTGTCATCATGAAATGCAAAATTATCTCTCCAATAACACAAATATCCTGAAGTTGTTATCCGATAACGGTTCATTTTCACAACTTTGACTTATGAGGCGATTCATATTGATCACCGGGGCTTCCTCGGGTATAGGCGAAAGCGCTTGTCACTTGCTGCTTGAAAAAGGATATGAGATCATAGCCGGAGTCAGATCAATTGCTGATGCCACAAAATTGAAAACTGCGGGAGGACCATCACTGCATCCGCTGATCATGGATGTGACTGATGAAATCGGTATGAAGACAGCCCGGGATGAAGCAGTAACCATCATCGGAAATGGAACGTTAGTAGCTATTTTCAATAATGCCGGCATAGTTGTCTATGGCGCCTGGTTATATATTCCAATAGATAAATGGCAACAGCAATTTGAGGTCAACGTGATAGGTGTCATCCGAACTACTCAGTTGTTTTTTCCTTTGTTGTCCGTACCAAGGCAAAACGGCGATACCCATCCAAGGAGGGTCATTAATATGGGTAGTGTCTCAGGCCTCTTTGCCAGTCCATTTATAGCGCCTTACGCTGCTTCAAAATATGCCCTGGAGGCTTTAAGCGATAGTTTGAGAAGGGAACTTTATATGTATGATATACAGGTGGTTATTATCGAAGCCGGGAACATTGCAACGCCTATCTGGAAGAAGGCCAAACAGACCCCTTCCTACTTCGGGGCTGAATACGATACGATACTGGCTTTTAAGGATCAGATGATTGACGGTCTGATTGCTAAGGGAATGCCTTTAAAGGCGGTTAATGATGTGGTCATAAAAACGGTGATGGCTAAAACTGTTAAGACCAGATATCTCGTGAGGCCACAGAAATGGAAATTTAACTTCATCAGACTTTTACCCACAAAATGGGTTGACCGGCTGATCCACAGGAATTTACAAAAGCGATCTGGCATCAGACCATTCTGAACCTAAGAACGAATTGAAAAAGTTGAAAGAGGATCGGGTGACTCCCGAAACCAAACAAAAGGCTAGTTGAAAGCCTTCTTCTCTTTGATCTTGGCTTTCTTACCAACGAGATCACGGAGATAGAACAACCTGGCTCTGCGCACTTTTCCTTTCTTCAGTACCTTGATCTCTACGATATGAGGTGAACTGTAAGGGAAAATACGCTCTACACCTACACCGTTGGAAATCTTGCGTACAGTAAAGGTTTTACCGGCGCCGCTACCTTTCACCTGTATCACATCACCCTTGAAATCCTGGATACGCTCCTTGGCTCCTTCAACGATCTTGTAGGAAACGGTGATGCTATCTCCTGATTTGAAAACAGGGAAATTTGGCTGGGTATTGAGTTGCTGATGAACTAGCTTAATAAAATCCATGACGATGTTGATTATTGTACTTTCTTAAAAAAGAGCCACAAAGGTATGCTTTTTTATACTAGATAGGTATACTGGGATGGATTTTTTCAGTTACCTCACCAGGGTCACAAATTCCCTCAGTTCAAAAGACCTATTACGGGCATCTTTGTACTGCAGTATACATAGGTAGACACCTACAGGCATATCCTGGCCTGTATTGTTCTTCGTTCCATTCCATCCCTCATCTGGGTTACCTGTCTCAAATACTTTTTCTCCCCAGCGGGTCCATATCCCCATGGTATAGGCATTAACCCCGAAACTCAGCCCTTTAGGCTTGTAGATTTCATTTTTGCCATCGTAGTTTGGCGTGAAGGCATTGGGTAGAAAAAATTGGACAACAGGCTCAATATCAATTATTTGAATGGACGTATCTGAACATCCGTTTTCATGAAAAACCACTTGCATGATTTCATGCCTGCCCGTATCCTGAAAAGTATACGTCGGACTTCGGACAAACGAATTACCCCGACCTCCAAAATCCCAGAACCAGCCTGATCCTCCTGTAGATAAATCCGTAAAACTGGCGGTATTCTCAATATTGTTAATGACAGCAGGAGTGAAAGAGAAACCTGCAGTAGGCGAAGGTTCCATGGTGATAAGATTAGGATACGTCTCTTCAATGTAGCACCCTATGGGCGACGTGACCTCAAGCTTTACTGTATAAGTCCCGGCACTTGTATACTCATGATCCGGGCTTATTCGATTATCCGTCCCGCCATCCCCGAAATCCCAATGGATACCATAGGTATTGTCAATAGGTACAGACAGGTTGTTAAATCGAATCACCTCTGGCACACAGGCGATAAATTTTGTTGGTTTGATCAATAGCAAAGGGGGAACAGGAAAATAACTCAACTCCTTAATCAATGTATCCTTACACTGGTTGTTGTCCTTAACGATGAGCTCTACGGGTATCAGCCCGGGCTGCTTGTAAAAGTGATTTGGATTTCGGACCTGGCTACCCTGCGCATCACCAAAATCCCAGTCCCAACCTGTCAACGTTTGAGCATTGGTAAATGATTTGTCTATAAAACTTACAGGTCCACCAACGCAGGTATCGTAGTCAAACTCAAAATCTGCTGTTATAGATGGGTAGACATTGACACTGATATAGGCAGTGTCGCCACATTGCTCAGCCTCGTTGACAATCATGACTCCCGTATAATTTCCGATTCCCGGGAAAGTAAAGGTTGCGTTCCGCTCGGTAGATTCCACAGGAGTGCCATTGATATCGAATATCCAGCGATAACTGCGAATAAAATCCTCAATCTGACTCTGGTTCTGGAAGGTGACCGTATTATTTCCACAGGAATTGAGCACAAACTCCTGACCGTTGACCACCGCATCAGCCTTGATGGCAGCGGTCACCGCAGACGAACAATTAAGCACATTGAACTGAAAATCACGACGAAGGATACTTAACAATACCCCGTTCCTGTATTCCTTTACACAAACACCCACCACAAACTGACCTGTCAGGGTCGGTGTGCCTGTGATCATCCCGGTCACCGGATTAATAAAGATCGGAGAGGCAGCTCCTAAAGGATTATTTGGGGAATAATTTGGCGCATTGAATAGCACATCATCGTATGGAGGCAGACAATTCATAGGTTCAGGGGTGATACCATTACAATCATTCTGCAGTGCAGGATTATCTACTCCAAGCGGACCACCTCCCTGCAGGGGCGCACAGAATTCATAGACGATCTGATCACCTTCCGCATCTGTTGCTGAATGATCAAACGTCAAGGGATCATTGACGCAAATCCCGATAGGAGGAAAATTATTGAATTGCGGACCACTGTTACAAGTCCGCTGGGCTTCTTCAGTAACTTCGATAGTATAGGTAGCACCTGTATTATTAGGAGCGATTATATTGGTAATCGTATTATTTCTGCAACACCTCTGCCATGAAACGATATAAGAACCGGCGATAATCGGCATATTGTTTAGGCTGATGATATAGGAGGTTTCTTCAACGCAGACATTGGGAGGAAGGATGAGACAGGGATTTTCCTGGGCCTGAAGACCATTGACAAAGCCATGATTGACATTCACCATCCGGACAAACGTATACACACCATTGACGTGCGAATAAACGCCGATTCTGGCAGGATTATCAAAATCAGCACCATTGCCGGCGCAATCGCGGTAAATCTTCATCGTCATCCTGTAATTCCTGGTATCCGTTATCGAACCCGGACCTGTACAGTTATAATATACCTCACCTCCGACTATATGACGGGCCTCAGTCACTTCAATGGCGCCTAACAAAAGAATAAGGCTTAGGAAACTCCGAATCAATATATTTGGGTGTACTTGGTGCATAATATTTGAAAAGATACGTCTGAAAGGTAATTCGCTTCTACTTTTAACGTTAAATTTCCTGCTTTTATACGTCTCTACTCGTTTTATTGAAGTCGCACAGGTCACTACTTAGCGGCTTTTATTAAATTTCTTACATGTGAACAAGGAATCCTTACAAAAGATCATCGATCAGGCTGTTAGCGAACTCCATCAGGGGGGAGTGATCTTATACCCCGCAGATACCATCTGGGGCATTGGCTGCGATGCACTCCAGGTAGAAGCCGTTAAAAAGGTCTATGAAATAAAAGGTCGTAATTATTCCAAACCATTGATCGTCCTTGTTGCCAATCTGCAACAACTCTTTGAGGTAGTCACTTCTGTCCATCCCCGTATTGACACCCTGCTCCACTTTCACGAGCGACCGCTTACTGTAATCTACCCTGCCGTCACGGAGGCATACCGCCACCTGGCGGCTGAAGATGGTACGATTGGTGTGAGGATCGTAAAGGCTGGATTCTGTCATGAATTACTGGAGGCTTTTGGAAAACCACTTGTATCCACCTCCGCAAATATTTCCGGCGAACCATCTCCGTCAAAATTTGGCAGCATCAGCTCCGAAATTATAAGCCAGGTAGATTATGCACTCCCAGCCTTTACTGAAAAAGAAATGACCGGCATTCCATCTGTGATCGCCAGGTACGACGCCAATGGTGAACTGGACTTTATCCGTTTTGTGCAGTGATCAATTTACTTTTAATGCCATCAACAAGTCAAGTCGCACCATCTCTCTGGCTTTACTGACCAGCGGGTCCGAATGGTTAAATGCTACATACCATCCCTCCTCACCTGTCCTGTACGCTACCAGGGTAGCCCTCGAAATTTTCACGATGTCATCTTTATGCTCGCTGATATAGTTGACTAGAGATATATCTCCGGGTTTTGTTTTTTGCAAGACCAGCCTGGTCAAAGCGTCCATCATTTCCGCTTCATCCGGAAGCTTCTTTATGACTTCTTCCACTTGATTCACAGGCACCAGTTTACCTTCATATTTTTCAAGATTATAGCGAATGGCATACTCGGAAATGATATCCATCAATTGTTTCATGGCAGGATGATCCCAATCGATTTGATCCTTGACTTCTATATCTGGGACTATTCCACCACCGGCATAAACAGGTCTGCCCAGGGATGTTTTGAAAATAGTATTAGTATCCACCGCTGATGTTGAGTCATATGCCTTTTGGATTGACCTTCCTGATGGCGTGTAATACTTTGAAACCGTCATGCGCAGAATGCCACCATTTGACAATTCAAATTGCTCCTGCACAAGTCCTTTACCATAGGTGGGTGTCCCGATGATCAAGCCTCTGTCCTGGTCCTGGATGCAGCCGGCAATGATCTCACTTGCTGAAGCGGAAGCTTCGTTGATGAGGACCGTGACATTGCCCACCGGAAAAAATACTTTTCCAGTGCTCTTATATTCGTTGCGATCCTGGTTTTTTCCTTCCGTATAGACCAGCAGTTTTCCTTCTTCCTCTATAATCTGGGAAAGGATGTTAACTGCTTCTTTCAAATAACCTCCGGGATTATCACGGAGATCGAGGATCAGATGTTCGGCATGGTTTTGAGTCGACATCCGCTCCCAATGGTCCATAAACTCACGGTAAGTTGAATTTGTAAAGCGAAGAATTTTGATGTAAGCGATGGTAGAATCAATCATATATCCTGCGACGACACTTGGGACTTTTATCTCTTCACGGGTCACTTCAACGGTATGAATGATACTTTTCAACATCGGCTTAATGGTGAGCTTAACCTTCGAGCCTTTTGCGCCTCTGATGAGTTCAAGTATTTCTTTCTGGTCGAGTGAGTCGTCAGGGATCTTCTGATCATTAACTGCCAGGATGTAATCGCCTGAGATAATTCCGGCATGTTCTGCTGGGCTATCCTTCTTGGGATAGAGCACCACCAAGCTATCCCTCATAAAAGCAACCTCGATCCCGATACCTACATAATGTCCGTTTGTCCGCTCCTCAAGCTCAACCATCTTGTCAGGCGGAAAATAATGGGTATGCGGATCCAGACCTTCCATGATAGAAGCAATGGCTTTTTCTACCAACGCATCAGTCGACACATCCCCGACATACCTAGTCTCCAGAAACCTGATGATCTCCTCTACCTGCCTCCCACTATAATGAGCATTGGTGAAGGCCGCTTCAGGTTTCTGTTGCTGATTACCTGATCCTGCAAACTTCGCACCTGCTACCATGCCTATGACCGTCATCAGGCTGAGCAACAGCGGCTCCCATATTTTATATTTCCTTATTGTTTCTGTCACCTTTTATTTTTTCTGATTCAATGCTGACATGGCATGCAAAACTGTATATATCTGGCCAATGTCAAAAACAGGCTGCAAAGATCAGTCATTTACACGGTTTCTGATTTACATTTAGACGAAATCAAGCTCGGGCTGATTTGAAAACGACCTGGCCAGTTTGTTTTGGAACTGAAATCCCAATCCTACTTCGCTGTATCACAACCTACTGTAAAAGATCCTATACCTTTAACACACTTCGGACAGAGCTCCTTCAAAGCCGGTTTATCAAGCTTTTTATAGTTTTGAGTCCAACCTTCCGCTATTTTGATACCCATATCCCGGGATGGTCTGAATACCGGTAAAATCTTTTATGATGAAATTGCACACCCTTTTAACCACGGTTTTATTCGCAGCCTATGTAAAACTTGCCGCCCAGGACATACCGGCAGGCACTCCTGGCGATGAGCGCCTGGCAGCTTTTTCGCAATGCCTGGCACTTAAAGATTCTTCGCTCTTCAGCCATCTTCCTTTCACCAATATCGGCCCATCAATATTCAGCGGACGTATTGTAGATGTTGATGTCAATCCGTCGCGGCCAAATGAAATGTATGTGGCGTATGCATCTGGAGGATTATGGTATACGGACAATAATGCCACCACCTTTACACCTGTATTTGACAAAGAAGCGTGTATGACTATCGGAGATATTGCAGTCAACTGGGTAGCAGGCATCATCTGGGTAGGTACCGGTGAAAATAATTCAAGCAGATCTTCTTACGCAGGTCTAGGCATCTATAAAAGCATGGATAAAGGAAAAACATGGAAACATACCGGCCTTGAAGAAAGCCATCATATAGGCAGGATCATCCTTCATCCGGTCAATTCCAATATTGTACATGTCGCATGCCTGGGATCGCTTTATAGTGAAAATAAAAACCGCGGAGTTTTCAGCACTTCAGATGGTGGCGTTACCTGGCGCCATTCTCTTTTTGTGAATGCCACCACCGGGGCTATTGATCTTGTGACTGACCAATCAAATCCAAACATCCTGTATGCTGCCACTTGGGACCGCTCAAGACGTGCATGGAATTTTACAGAGTCAGGGACTGGTACAGGCATCTACACCTCAACAGATTCGGGCAGAACCTGGAAACAATTGACTGTGCAAGGAAGTGGATTCCCGACAGGGATCGGTGCCGGACGCATAGGACTTGAAATCGTCAGAAGCAGAAATGAAACAATCCTCTATGCAGTGATTGACAATCAATATGAACGACCTGCGAAACCAAAGGAAGGTGATCTGATTACCAAAGCTGATTTGAATACGATGACAACAGATTCTTTTTTGAATTTGAAAGATGACCAGATCAAAAAATATTTGTCCGCTAATGATTTTCCGGACAAATATACCGTTGATACCATCCGCACCTTAATCAAAAATGGCACGATCATACCCGCAACCCTCGTAGAATATATACAGGATGCTAACAGTAAATTATTCGATACCGAAATCATCGGCACCGAAGTGTATAAAAGCCTGGACCATGGCAAGACTTGGACGAAAACGCATCAGGGATTTCTGGACAATGTCTTTTATACCTATGGATATTACTTTGGCCAGATCAGAGCATCCAAATCCAATCCACAGAAACTGTATCTACTTGGTGTACCTGTACTTAAATCCGAAGACAGTGGTACTACCTGGAAATCAATTGAAGGAGATAATGTGCATGGAGACCATCATACTTTGTGGGTCCATCCAAGGACGGATGGTCATCTCATCCTCGGCAATGACGGCGGACTCAACATCAGCTATGATGATGGGGCCAACTGGATCAAATGCAATCAACCTGCTGTAGGACAATTCTACAGTATAAATGTGGATATGGATGAGCCTTATAATGTCTATGGAGGTATACAGGACAATGGTGTGTGGGTAGGTCCGTCAACGTATACAGCAAATGTCGAATGGCATTCCAGTGGCCAGTATCCGTACAAATCAATCATGGGCGGTGATGGTATGCAAGTCGCTATTGATACACGTGATAACAATACAGTGTATACCGGATTTCAGTTTGGAAATTATTATAAAACTTCACGCAAAGGAGATGACCGTGATACCCGCATCACACCTGCGCATGATCTGGGCCAACGACCTTATAGATGGAACTGGGAATCACCAGTTCATCTCTCCATCCACAATCAGGACATTCTGTACATGGGGGCCGAAAGAGTTTTCAGATCATTTGATCAAGGCAAGAACTTCAAGCCCATTTCTGATGACCTCACTAAAGGCCCAAAGGAAGGTGATGTAGCATATGGCACGTTGGTTTCCCTCCATGAATCACCAAAGCTCTTTGGATTGCTTTATGCAGGTAGTGATGATGGATATATCCATATAACAAAAGACGCAGGCCAGCATTGGAAACGCATTTCAGATCAACTACCGCAATATATGTGGGTGAGTTCGGTACAGGCAAGCAGTCATGCCGAAAGCAGAGTCTATGCTTCTTTAAACGGTTACCGTTGGGATCACTTCGATAGCTATGTATATAGGTCAGACGACTATGGGGATACATGGATACGTATTTGCAAAGACCTTCCCACTGAACCAGTAAATGTAGTTAAGGAAGATCCGGTCAATCCTGACATACTGTACATAGGTACTGATCATGGATTGTATATCAGCCTTGATCGGGGCCAGCATAGCATGCTGATGGGGGATATGCCTTATGCGCCTGTGCACGACTTGGTGATACATCCTAGAGATAAAGAGATTGTGATTGCTACACACGGCAGATCCTTGTACAAAGCAGATGTCAGCAAAGTGCAGTTGTTAAACGCTACCACTACCGATTCACTTACTGGATTTGATGAAAAACTTTCAATCAACCATCAAACAAGGTGGGGTTCGCGCTCTGCATCTTGGATGGAATATTATGAACCTTCCGTTACCTTTCCGGTTTATACGCCCGTGGCAGGTGAAGCGCTCCTTCAAGTATATTCAGACAGCCTATTAGTTCAGGAAGAGCAAATCAAACTGCACAAGGGATTGAGTTATTACGCCTACAAGTTAGAAATGAAAGAAGAGGCTGTTGCGCCGCTGATCAAACAAATGCAGGACAAAAAACCTGATGCAGATACGAAATTAAAAAAAGCGGATAATGGTAAATATTATCTGCCTCCTGGTAAGTATATTGTTGAGATCAATCAACACTCTAGTAACACAAGATTTAGTCTTGAGGCAAAAGGGAGAAGTTAAATTCAGGTTTGTCTGAATTTTAATTAAATGTATCAATTTGTAAAATTATTACCATTATGTTCTTTTTTACCTGAAAATTTGTATATATAATTAAAACTCTCTATTTTACAATTCTCATTAGCCCCTGAATAGGAAAAGAGAATTTCAATTTCAACCACCCTATTCTTAAACCAAATTTTTGCCCTATGATTTTAACAAACACACAAGCAGAATAAGCCCTGCCGACTGCACCGAATGATCTCCTCGTTTACAGTATTGCTTTTCAATAGAAGCAACTTACGAAGTGTCTTCATTCTTTACATGACAGATACATGACTGCTGTATGTAATCCTAGCGGCCTCTTTTCTAAGCCAGAAGGAATGAAGAGGGCTAGATTATGCCCGGAAATGTTTTATTGAACACCAAATTTTTTAACAATGAAAAAGTTTCATAACAAATCATATTCATTAAAAGTTGGTACTCCCAACACACACACACACACACAGAAACATTGAGGTCTGGAAGCATACCAGAAGTTTCTTCTATAGTGTTTTCCTATTCCTGTTTCTGATGTTGACCTTTAATGGTGGAATTAATGGCCAGGCGGCAGATCCTTGTAATTGTATATCCTGGACTCCCAGAGGAACCGCAGGTGGAACTACAGTTATTAGTTCTATGGTACCTCCTGTTGCAAATTGTACGTGGTTCAGGGGCCCAGTCCTCATTAGTGGTCCAGTTACCTGGACTAATCTTTCCATACGTATGGCTGCTGGTTCCAGAATTGAGGTTGATGGACAATTCAATGTAGACCAATGCAACATCGGCACTTGTGATACACTGTGGAGAGGAATTAAAGTATTAAGCCCGGACGGAAATGGAATTACCTTTATTAATTCCAACATCAGTGGAGCCAATATTGCCATTGAATTGGAAGATGAGACATCCTACTTTATACAGGGAAGCACTTTTGAAAACAACTATATCGGCATATCAACAGGAAGCCCATTTGAAGCTATACCCTCAGATATTACCGTTTACCCTGGTGATGGCATTATCCTCGGATGTAGGTTTTTTACAAGCACCCAGTTGCCTCTTCCTTATGGCGGACATCACTATTATCCATCATGGCCTTCACTAGCTTCTATTCCTTACAACCAGGGTTATGCTGCTTTGTACATAGCCGGTTCCACGGGTTTGTATCTTGGACAACTCAATCCAATCAATGCAAATCGAAATATGATTGATCATATGCGCAATGGTGTGATTGTCCGAGGAGCTACAACAAGAATCCTAGGTACCGATTTCGAGGATTTTGAAGGCTCCGTTCCAAAAATAGCTGCATTGAGTGGCCATTTAAATTATAACCAACGAGGGATTTCACTGGAAGGCAGTGTTTGTCATATCGAACAGGATACCTTTAGGAATGTAATGATTGGGGTACATTCCACAAGGTCTTCCCAGGTTATTATAGGTAACTTTATGAATATCCCTATACAATCACCTATTCCGGTTACAAGGGGAATTGAAATCAGAGAGCCAGCAAGTACCTACATTGCACATAATGAAATATACAATGGATTCATGGGTATCAGTATATTAGGCAGCGGAGTTGGCCTTCGGATTGAAGAAAACAATCTGTATCGATGGCTGACCACTGACAATAATGCAGGAATCAATCTGCATAGAATCTACGGTGTAGCACTCAACAATCGAGTCAGGGAGAACGAACTGGAAATCACAGGTGGTAGAAGGGCTGTTGGTATTTCTATGAATGAAGTCCACGAATTAAACTTGTTTCACAATACTATCGATTTTTTACAAACGGAACCACTTCCAGCCGGAACAGAAAATGCCGGAATCAGTGGGATGCAGGTTTATACAAGCCTACTTGGAGAAAATATCATCAATGGCACTTCACATTATAAGATGCGGGAAAGGAATGCCGGCATCGTGATGATCAACTGCATGGCTAATGATCACAATTGCAACGAAACAGGTGATATGTACTATGGACAATGGATCATAGGACCCAACATGGAGACTGATTTGAAAAGTAATGAGTTTTATGATGCCACACACGGTCTTGATTTATTCAGTCCGTCTGCCCTGGGTGTTGTCAGCCTGGGTACACAAAAACATCATGCAAACCAATGGCTGGGATCATACTCGGCCTATGGAGCTTACATAAGTGGACTAAACCCTGTAAATACAGCTTTAAATTCACAGTTCATAGCTGATGATAGTGATATATCTCCTGGAGGCATTTTGATACCTGCTATGATTGGCCCAACGGAAATCGAGGATATTTGGTTTATAGATGCAACTGGTTCATTTGAAGGAGTTCCATGTACCGATTATCCAATTCCTACTCCCCTGACAGACTCATTAGTAGGTCTGGTACGCCATGCATTTGTTTTTACAGACTATGAGGATGAAATGAACTGGATGCGTAAAGCAGATTTGCTGACTTTCCTCCACCTGTATCCAGCCTATCTGTCCAATACTGTACTTAATAGTTTCTTTGACGCGGAGTCGACTACACCACTGGGTGAACTTATATGGGCACAATACCAAATGGGTAAAATACATGGTATTGATCCGGATATGCCAGAGACGGATTCACTGGTATTTGAATATATTAGTCAAGTTCGCGTACTGGATTCTTTGATTGAATTAAACCCATACAATGTAGTTGCATTGAAAGCGCTTAGAGTGCTTAAGATCGATACTCTAGCTGGACATATGGGTGATTGGCTGGGTATGTTGGATACCCAGATCATAGACACAGAGGATTCCATTGAAGTTGCACTCGATGTAGTGGACAATGTCACTCCTTCCAATGCACAGGAGACTGATCTGCAAGCCATGCTGTGGCTGAGAGGTGGACACAGCAAAGGTGATAGTCTGACAACTGTTGAATTAGAAGGTGTCTATGCTCTAGCCCGTCAATGCCCTTGGTTGGGTGCAAGAAGTTTGTCCGAAGCACAGATTCTCTACAGTGTTATAGCTGATAGCATCTTTACGCATCGTCCTGGTGAATGTTCTGAACTGGATCCATTTATTATGATAGAGGACAGAAGCGATGATACCGGATATACAAATGAAGTACGTATCTCTCCTAATCCTGCAAACGACCTCGTCTACATGAATCTACCTGACTGGGTCCAGATGGTAGAAATACACAGTCTGGATGGCAGGCAGCGGAAGCAACTGCAAACCCCTGGTGGTGGTAGCTATACGATCGGGATCAGTGATATTCCTCCGGGTATTTATACCATTCGGGCACAGGGTGGAAAGAAAATAGAAACCCAACATCTGATTGTCACACAATGAAGAAATATTTTTTTATCCTTTGGATCTGCAGCATGGCACTCTGCCATGCTGCAGGCCAAAAGGAAGGCGACGCGTGGATCATTGGATATACTTGGAATGATCATCCCGAATATTCAGTGCTAGAAATGGGTTTTGAAAC
>ENA-ORBV01005397-ORBV01005397.1-microbial-mat-metagenome-genome-assembly--contig:-NODE-5397-length-23583-cov-8.184208_pt1 | contig 23583 bp, 21 predicted proteins | sample MGYA00237777_ERZ505514 | MGnify/ENA primary metagenome ERZ505514 (study PRJEB26160, sample SAMN06269048) | microbial mat metagenome | isolation source: Oligotrophic lake microbial mat | place... | reverse complement strand
CTCCACTGGCGACGGCATTCGCAGCTTTCGCTTGCGCCGCGTCCGTCTCCACGTCGATGGAACTGTCGATCATCGCTTGCACTTTCTTAGGATCCACGCGTGTCATCAGGTGCGAAAAATCGCCTATTTTAGTGCCTAAAAGTGGCGTTTGCCCGAGCTCCCAGTGTTCAAAAGAACAATTCAACAGAGCCGCGCTATCGATCGCGAGCTTCGGCAGGATGGGCGAAAGATAGAGCACCAATTGCCGGTAAAGATTCAACGCCACCGTGCAAACCTCTTGCAGATCCGAGGCCCGCTCCGGCGCCTTCGCCAGCTTCCAAGGCTCCACGCGATCGATGTACTCATTGGCGCGATCGGCCAAGGCCATGATCAAGCGCGTTGCCTTGGCAAAATCGCAGTCTTCATACGACTTCGCAATCTCGGCGCCCGCCAGCGCCGCATTCTCGAATAAACCGCCATCTGCGGGGTACACCTCCGCCAAGCCCAACGATTTCGCAAAGCGCGCCGTGCGACTCGCCAGATTCACCACCTTGCCCACCAAGTCTGAATTCACTTTGGCGATGAACTCGTCCAAATTGAGATCCAAATCATCCACCCCCGCGTTCAGCTTGGAGGCGTAGTAATAGCGGAGATAAGCTGGATCCAAGTGCTCGAGGTAGCTCGAAGCTTTCACTTGCGTGCCCTTGGATTTGCTCATCTTCTCGCCATTCACGGTGAGAAAGCCGTGCACATGAACGCGCGTGGGCAAGGAATACCCCGCCACTTTCAGCATGGCCGGCCAAAACAGCGTGTGAAAATAAACGATGTCTTTGCCGATGAAGTGATGGATCTCCACCGCCCCAGAGCGCCAAAAATGCGAGAACTCCTGCCCGGTTGCGGCACACCATTCCTGCGTTGAAGCCAGATAGCCAATCGGCGCATCAAACCAAACATACCAGTAGTTGCCGGGCGCATCGGGGATCTCAAAACCGAAGTAGGGCGCTGGCCGCGACACATCCCAATCGCGCAGCTCTGCGGAGAGGAAATGCCCTTTCAAATAATTGGCAATTTCGGGCTGCAACGTACCTGAGCTGGTCCACTCCTCGAGGTACGCATGCAGCTTCTCAACCTGCACGAAGAGGTGCTGAGCGCTTCGCAGCTCCGGCACACTGCCACTGTGAATACTCCGCGGATTCTTGAGATCCACCGCGCTGTACGCTGCGTTGCATTTCTCGCAATTGTCCCCGTATTGGTCCGGCGCATTGCAGCTTGGGCAGTTGCCCTTCACAAACCGATCGGCCAGGAAAATCCCAGCCTGAGCATCATAAAGCTGAGTCACCTCCTTCTGGACCACCAAGCCTTCCGCTCGCAGTGCTTGCCAAAATTCCGCACACAACGCCCGATTGGAGTCGGAATTAGTGCTGCCGTAGTGATCGAATTCAATCTGGAAAGCCTTGAAATCGGCTTGGTGCGCCAGGCTCATCTCGGCAATCAGCGCCTCTTCGCTGCGCCCCTCCAGCTTAGCTCGAATCATGATGCTGGTGCCATGCGTGTCGTCAGCACAAATGTAATGGCAACGATTGCCAAAGAGCCGTTGAAATCGGACCCAAATGTCCGTTTGCAGGTACTCCACCATGTGTCCAATATGGACGTGTCCGTTGGCGTAAGGCAGAGCGCTTGTCACAAGTAGCTGTCGGGTCATGAGGGCGCGCAGCCTAGCCCAGGCTTGGTGGATCTGCTGCCCCTCTCGCCTCAACGCCGCGAAACACGCGGCGCTCGGCTTCTCCCTGTGTCGCCTCCGGGCCTATCGCCTTCGCTCAGGCGGGGGAGACAGCTTCCGATCACTCGGGGCGGCCCCCTTAGTCGCGAGCTAAGCTTGATCGCAGACTTTGAAGTTGGCCAGAAGAGCTTCCAGCCCCAGCACGCGCGGCTTGAACTCGTGCCCCACGAACCCGGCATACGAGCTTGCCGCGATGGCCCGGCAAATGGCGGGATAACACAGCTCCTGTGCCTCATCCAGATCGCGCCGCTCCGGATTACCCGCTGTATGAAAATGCCCAATCCAATCGATGTTCTCTCGGATGGTTCGAATCACATCACCCTGCATGATCTGGACATGATAGATGTCAAAGAGCATCCTCACGCGCGGGCTCTTCACAAGCTCCAGCACCCGCCGTGTCGCTGCGACGCTGTCGCATTCGTAACCGGGGTGATCGATTTTGCTATTAAGAACCTCAAGATTCAAGTTGACCCCCAGCCGCTCGGCGAGCGGTGCTATTCGGGAAAGTACACGAGCAGAAGCCTGAGCCGCCTCTTCAGGCCCTTGCCCGGCAATTCGATTGCCACTTAGGCAGATCAGCGAACGCACGCCAGTGGCAGCGGCAATCTGCAGGCTTTCGGTCAGCTCTTGCAAAATCCGCGTGTGCTCTCGCTCATCGTTGGTACCTCGCTCCAAATTTCCGTGGCCACTCATGCTGGCAATCGTGAGCTCATGCCGGCGCGATAGCTCCACCAGCTCGTCGAAGTCCGGACCCCGATCCCAGAGCTCAAACGCGCGATACCCAATGCGTCGTGCGGCACCCAAGAGCTCGTGCAAAGACATGCCAGTGGGTTGAAACACAGGATAGCAGAACGATTGTTGAATGCGCATAGTCGAGGCCTCGCGCCAGCTTGCCTGCCCGAGACGCACAGACCCATGGCAGACATTCAGCGCCGCATGTGATTTCTTCTCCGCACGTATCTAACACGTGCGCCGGCTTCGTTCCAGCGCAGCGTGTCCAAGCCAGCGCAGCGTGTCCAAGCCAGCGCAGCGTGTCCAAGCCAGCGCAGCGTGTCCAAGGGGTCATCGCACAGGAAGATACCACATAGTGAGGATCTCTTGTTGCGGCAATACCCGGTACTGCTCGGTTCCAATCTCAGAATCCGGAACTGCAGCGTAAGATATCACAAATCTCTCCAAAGCGATGCCATACCGATTTCGCCCGCAAAGCGACAATCTGTAGCGATATTGGGCGCCGTCGGAAGCGACACTTGCATTCCCAATCAGGCCCGATGGTGTGAATCAGCAACGCTGCTGATGGTCACATTCGGATTTTCCATCCCAACGGAGTGGTCTTCGCTATGCGCTCACACCTCAACGTACCTCTGATGCTCATAACGTTCAGCGCGGTGGGTTGCTCCTCCGGGGATCCAGCCGCATCGCGGGGGGCGATGAGGTCAAACAACGCGGCCATCCCGCCAGGCTCTGGTGGCGGGACTGGAGGCACCAACAACTCAACCACCCCAACCGGTGGACGTCCGAACACAGGCGGTGCACCCGGAAGCACGGCCTCCGGTGGAGCCCCAGTCAGCAGCGGCGGTTCGGGAGGCACTGCTAGTTCCGGCCTGGGCGGGAACCTTGGGCAAGCAGGCGGCGGAAGCATGGTTCCCAACGCTGACGGCAGCATCACCCCCACCACTAAGACAATGCTCTTCAACGGCGTTGATTTTACCGGCTGGACCGCGGACGAACCAGGAAAAGACGACACACCCACGGCACCGGATAGCTTCGTTGTGCGCGGGGGCGTGATCGCGACTCAGGGGACGTTGAACTCGCACCTGCTCACCAACGCAACGTATCGAGACTATCACCTTGAATTAGAATGGCGTTGGTCAGCCACACCGGGCAATGCGGGAGTTCTGGTGCACGCCTCCGACTTACGCGCGCTCTACGGCCAATTCCCCAAGTCGATCGAGGTGCAACTCTTCAGCGGCGATGCTGGTGATTTCTGGTGCATTCAGGAAAACATCGAAGTCCCCAACATGGACGCCAGGCGTCCTCGCGATGATGGGCAGGCCTACGGTGGCAGCGAGAGCGACGCGCGACGGATCCTGAATCTCACCGATGACTCTGAGAAGCCTGCCGGCGAATGGAACAGCATGGTCATTGAAGCCCGAGGGCGCGGCATCATGGCTTGGGTCAATGGCGTACTAGTTAACGACGGATTCAACTGCACCGCCGATCATGGAAAGATCGCGCTCCAAGCAGAAGGCGCCGAAGTCGAGTACCGGAACGTCACGCTTGGGCCCTTGGGTCCAAAGCCTTGAGCTTCTCGTCAGGCGCTGAGGGACGCACCTCAGGAGAATCTTCTAGCAACCCTCCCCCTTGCCTCGATAGCTGCCAGGCTCGCTTGCGGAGCGCCTTGAAATCCCAGAGGATCTCTCAGATTTTCTGTGAGCCAAGATCCGGTCATTATCCTAGGAGCAGGCCTTTCAGGCCTTGCCGTCGCCGCACGCCTGGTGAGCGCGGGCCGTGACGTGTTGGTGCTGGAAGCTTCCTCGCGTGCGGGCGGCCAAATTCACACCTTTCGAGAAGGCGAACTGATCGTTGAGTTGGGCGCTGAGGGTTTTGTGGCGCGCAGCCGTTCGGTCCCAGCACTCTGCGAACTACTTGGCATCGGAGGCTCCCTGGTTGACCAGCTAACAACGGATACTTACTCGATCGAAGGGGCTCGCCTCGTCTTGTTGCCGCCCGGTGAAGCAGCGCGAAGCCTTGGATTTCAGGTTCCGCAAGAGGAGTTCGGTCGGGGGATCCGCTCGTTGGCGAAGGGCATGGGGCAATTGACGGATGCCTTGCTGGAGCATGTTGGGGAGAAACGGATTGAGTTTGGCGCCCCGGTGAAGTCTCTCTGGCGCGACGCCCAAGCTCTCGCTGTTGAGCTTGACAACGGCAGGTTCCTGCACACGAATACCGTCGTGCTGGCTGCGCCGGCACGCATCGCAGCCTCGATTCTGGAGCCGCTTGCACTGCCGGAAAGCGTACCACTCGGCAGCGCGCCGCTGACCTCCAATGTCAGCGTCAACTTGCTGTATCGCTCAGCGCAGTTTCGAAACTATCCGAGCGGAGGCGGCCTGATTTTCCCAGATAGCTTCGCCAGCGTGGGACTACGCGCCCTCAGCCTCGTCGAGCACAAGTTTGCTGACCGTGTGGCGAAAGATCACGCCCTGCTGCGCGTTTTCTTCCGTCCGGTGGGCGATGCACTCACCACCTGGAGCGACGCCCGCTTCGCATCCGAGGCCAGCCTCGCGATCGCACAAGTACTCGCCGTAAGCGGTGAACCTGAACGCTTCTGGGTCTCGCGCTGGACTGAAGCGCTCCCGTTATTCACACCCGAATACCAAATACAGGCTGCCGCTGTCGATCGCGCGCTCCAAGCATTGAGCATTCACGTGACCGGTTCAGCCTTCCACGGCGCCGGGATCGACGCCGCAGTGGCCTCAGCCGAAGTGATCGCTGCACGCCTCGGCGCGTAGCCGCGCTTGGCCGTATTTGCTTTCACCACTCCTTGAGCTTCGGTGACGTGGTGAGGGCAGTGTGCCGTCGGCTAGATGGCCTACTCTTGCCTCTGCTCCTCCTCGTTCCGACCGATTTGGTAGTTCGAATATCTTATGCTCGGTCCATCTCGTTCCGGTGTGATAGCAATCTCATGCATGCCGCCTAAATCCAAGCGCTTCGCCGTAGTCTCCGCCATTATTGTGACGGCTCTGGCGGTCCTCTTCGTGGTCAATCTGAGCTCCGGCGAGAAAAAAATCATCCACGAGATCACTCACCTCTACGCTGTCACCGACGAACAGTTCGCGCGATCGATGGGGAGCTTGCTCGGCCCCTCAATGTTGTCTGGAAACAAAGTAGAGCCTCTGATTAACGGTGAGCAGATTTTCCCGGCAATGTTGGCTGCGATCCGTGGCGCAAAACGCAGCATCACATTCGAGACCTATATCTATTGGTCAGGGGCTATCGGCAAGCAGTTTGCTGAAGCGCTGAGCGAGCGCGCCAAGAATGGCGTCAAGGTCCATGTGCTGGTGGACTGGGTAGGCGCCGGAAAATTGGATGATGCACTCATCGACTCGATGAAGGCAGCTGGCGTGGAGGTGGAGAAGTTTCGGCCGCTGCGCTGGTACAACCTTAGCCGTATCAACAACCGCACCCATCGCAAGCTCTTGGTTGTGGATGGGCGTGTCGGCTTTACCGGTGGAGTGGGCATTGCAGATCTGTGGTCCGGCAACGGCCAAGACGCGCAACATTGGAGAGATTCGCACTTCCGCCTCGAGGGTCCAGCGGTGGCTCAGATGCAGAGTGCCTTCATGGACAATTGGATGAAAACGCGCAGCCTGGTGCTGCATGGCGAGGCGTACTTTCCGAAGCTGGAGTCGGCTGGCACCACTGTCGCCCAGGTCTTCAAGAGTTCCGCGCAAGAAGGCAGCGAGAGCGTCCGCCTCATGTATCTCCTCTCCATCGCTGCTGCACAACAGCGCATCCGCCTTGCCAACGCCTACTTCGTTCCGGATGATCTTGCCGTGCAAATGTTGATAGGGGCGGCCAAGCGCGGCGTGAAGGTGGAGATCATCGTTCCCAACGAGCACACGGATTCTGAGCTGGTGCGAAAGGCTTCCCGCGCGCGCTGGGGCCCGCTCTTAGAAGCTGGAATAGAGATTTATGAATATCAGCCGACGATGATGCACTGCAAGGTGATGGTGGTGGACGATCTCTGGACGTCCGTCGGCTCGACGAACTTCGACAACCGATCGTTTCGGCTTAACGACGAGGCAAACCTCAATGTTCTGAATGCCGAATTCGCCCAACGAAACGCCGCTCAGTTCGAAACAGACAAGAAGAAATCGCGGAGAATCAACCTTGAGCAATGGCGCCAGCGGCCGTGGACAGAGAAGCTCATGGGGTGGGCTTCAAGCCTACTACGGCCCCAGCTTTGAGTGACTTGCGATGCAGCCAAGCTAGCGGCGTTCTTTAAGGCGGGTAACAGGTGTGCAAATCACCGCCGACGAGCTCAAGTGCGTCCCTGATTGGATCAACAGTCTGCCTGCGGGCGGAGCGAGCGGTACGGGCGGAGCGGGCGGCCAAGCTGGGGAAATTCACGATTGATGCTGATGCGAACTTGGTTCGCCCAGTTCCCCGCGGTGCCGCTTGCACGAGGGCCGGTGCTTTGGCATCCTTGTTCGCGTTATGAACGCGCTTCGTGTCTCTGGTCTTATTCTCGCTACGTCCATTTCGCTGATCGGTTTTGGGTGCTCGGATGAACCGGAGCGAAGGCCCGCCGCTGGAGCGGTGAACACTGGCGGAGCTTCTACCGCGCTCGGGGGCAGGGCGAATACAGGCGGCGCGGGAGTGGGCGGTAGCGCAACCGGTGGCGTGAGCGCTGCAGGGGGCTCGGGCGGTACCTCGTCTGGAGGCACGGCATCGGGGGGCGGGCTCAACCTGAACAACTGCGATACCGCGACCTTGGCGAACCTCTTCAACGTGCGTCACTGCGACGACTGCCACTTCGCTAACATCAGCTTTCACATCCCTGCGTCGCTAGAAGGCTGGGTTGGCACTGAGGGCAAGAAAACGAAGACGGAGAATTGCCCAACGAGAACCGTCGTAGTGCCAAAGAGCCCTGAGACGAGCCTCCTCTACATCAAGCTGGCCGGGACACCGCCCGAAAAATGTGGAGAACAGATGCCGCTCCCCGAGCGCAATAAGGCGTTCGTGCCGTTCACCGCCGACGAGCTCAAGTGTGTAGCAGATTGGATCAACAGCTTGCCTGCCGCTGGGACAGGTGGCGCAGGTGGCCAGGCGGGCGCTCAGAGCAGCGAGTAGTGGTGCAGTTAAGCTTAGGCCGCATTATGGCCCACCACATGTGGAGCATGTCATCGGAGGATTGGCCGCGCTGGTTTCGCCGTCTAGACAACTTCAGTGCAATGCCTCCGCTGAGCCTTCCAGCCCTGCGAACAGCTTCGTTTCTCACGAACTGCGTGACGCGCACGCCCGCGTGTGGTTGATTCGCGACGTGGCGCAAGACGCACCTAATCCAGTGAATTCAGGGTTTGCGGCCATTGCCCAACTCTTTCCGATCGAAGTGCGCAACCGCGCGTTGGGATACGTGGGGCGCCAGGCCATTCAACGGATCCCTACCTCAGACCAGAACACGCTCGCCGCACGTGTGACGGGCACCCATGAGTACGTGGCGGCATTCAAACGCTCAGGAAATCGACTCGACTACGCATGCTCGTGCCCGTTCTTTTTTGAACATGCGAAAGCTTGCAAGCACTTGTTCGCATTATCCTTGCAGTGTGTCAGCTCGGAGCTGGTGAAGAACGCCGCGACGTGCGCCTCGTTTTCGCCGAATGGCGACATCCTCAAGAGTCTGGGGGAAGAACTTGACGAACCCGACGATCACGACGAACTCGATCACGAACACAAAGACTCTTTCGGTCGCCCGCTGGTCGGGGTGCGCATCGGTCAACGCAGTTCCAGCTGGCGGGACCTGGCAGCCCGCGCGGCAACTCACCACGACGCGGATGAACACGGAAAGATTGAGCTTCTCTACTTCTTAACGCCGGGTTTGGGCCCGAATGAGACCACCTTGGCCGTGGGTCAACGTCAGGTGGGAGCCGCAGCTGACACCTTTCGTTCGGTAGAAAGGCTCGAACCGGACGCGTTTCTCTACGATCTGGATCGCGAGCTCTACGGGCTTCTGCCGGCTTCATTGACCGCCCACCAGTATTATCCGCCGTCCAACTTGCGCAGGATCATATTGACCCCGTTCACCGCGCCCAGCGTCCTTCGGAAGTTGGCGCAGAGTGGCCGCTGCCGGGTTGTTCCCTCGGATCTGCGGCGCGAGCGCGATCTTGCTTGGTTCTGTTTTTCACGCGGCGAACACGTGAGCCAGAGGCGAAGGCAGGAACCCGGGTACGACTTCGGCAGCATGTTAGCTTGGCCGTTGCTGAGCTTCGAGGATCCGGAAGAGTATCGCCTGCTGCTGAAGCTCATCGAACAAGATAAGAAAGGGCCAAAATCCGCACGCATGTTTGAGATCGAGCCAGAATTATTCTTGGACGGCGAGCGACGCTCAGTGTGGAGTGTGCGTTACGTACATACGGACGGCACCCTCATCTTAGGCTCCGAACTACTGCGATGTGCTGCCACCGACACGCCCTGGCTCATCGCGCTCCTGACGCAGCCGACGCTGGGGCATTTGACGGAGGCCGAGATCCCCGAGTTCGTCGAACGCGTGCTCGGAAGGCGTGGCGTGTCTGAGGTGATCCTGCCGGCGGACTACGAACGTGTGGAACGGCAGGCACCCACCGCTCTTTTGGAGCTCGAAGCGCCCGGCGGAAGAAAGCTGCGAGGGCGTGTCAGTTTCGATTACGGGGAGCGACAAATCCCAGCCGAACAAGCGTCACCCGTGATGATCGAGGGCTGCCGGGTTTGGGAACGGGATCGCGATGCCGAGAGGGACGCCTTTGATTTGCTGAGGCGTCTAGGTTTCGTCGGCAAGCTGCTAGGTAACTCGCGCACTCCGAACCTCGGCGTTGCCATCGAGGAAAAGCGCGTTGCGATCGCGATTCGGGAGCTGCTGGCGGTCGGGTGGTTAGTTCGCGCGGAGGGCAAACGCTACCGTTCAGCCAAGGGCTTCGCGATCGAGGTGGACTCAGGGATTGATTGGTTTGAGGTCAAAGGGAGCGCCAAGTTCGATGGCGCTGACCTGCCGTTTCCAAAGTTGCTGGCTGCGATCAAGCACAAGCAACATGTCGTTGATCTGGGCGACGGCAGTTTTGGAGTATTGCCGGAAGAATGGATGCAGCGTTGGGGCTTGGTCGCGGAGCTTTCCGCCGAGAAGGGTGACACACTGCGCTTTTCGTCACGACAGATCGGGTTGGCGGAAGCACTGCTGAGTGCGCTTCCGGAAGACGGCTCGGGGGCTCGGGGGCTCCGCGCACTGGAGCGCAAGGTGAGCGAATTTCGAAGTGTGGAGGCCGTTTCACCACCACAAGGTTTCATCGGAACGTTGCGACCCTATCAAGCGCAGGGGCTTGGCTTTTTGACGACCCTCGGCAAGCTTGGGTTTGGGGTGTGCCTGGCGGACGATATGGGCCTAGGCAAGACGATTCAGGTGCTCGCCTACCTTCTGGCAGCCCATCAACGGCGCGGAAAAACAAAACCGACCCTGGTCGTGGTGCCGCGCTCGCTTCTCTCCAACTGGCGTGATGAAGCATCACGTTTTACGCCAGAGCTATCAATCCGCACCCACTGGGGCCCGGATCGACTGCGAAAAAAGGAGGCTCTGAGCGCACCGGGAGTCGTCCTCACGACCTACGGCACGCTCAGGCTCGACATTGCACTGTTCGGTGAAGTTGATTTTGGTTGCGTGGTCTTGGATGAAGCCCAAGCCATCAAAAACAAGCACAGCACCACCTCTAAATGCGCCAAGCTCCTCAGCGCTGAACGGCGCATTGCGATGAGCGGAACTCCGGTCGAGAATCATTTAGGCGAGCTGTGGTCGCTGTTTGAATTCCTCAATCCTGGCTTGCTTGCCGAGCTGCCAGCTTTGCGGCGCGCGCTCGAAAGCTCGAAACCCAGCGAACAGGTGCTCAAGCTGGTGCGCACGCTCGTGCGGCCTTTTGTACTACGGCGCACCAAGCGCGAGGTGGCCAAAGAGCTACCAGAGCGCGTCGAACAAACGCTGTTGGTCGATCTCGAGCCCGGCGAACGAGCCCTCTACGATGAACTCTTTGTTCACTATCAGGCCAGCATCGCTAAGAAAGTCGCGCAATCTGGAGTCGAAAGAGCCACGCCGCATCTCTTGGAAGCACTTCTGCGTCTGCGGCAAGCTGCCTGTCACCCCGGCCTGATCGACAAAAACCGCCGCGGTGAAAGCAGCTCCAAGGTGGATTGCCTCTTGGAGCGCCTGCGCGCGCTGCGCGAAGAAGGACATCGAGCTCTCGTTTTCTCGCAGTTCACGTCACTCCTTTCGATTGTGAGGGAGCGGCTCACGGACGAGCAGATCCCGTTCGAGTATCTCGATGGCAAAACGCGCGATCGCGCCGCGTGCGTGGAGCGCTTCCAATCCGATCCATCTATCGGCGTGTTTCTCATCAGCTTGAAAGCGGGCGGCGTGGGGCTCAATTTGACCGGAGCGGACTACGTGTTCATCCTGGATCCTTGGTGGAATCCAGCTGCCGAAGCGCAAGCTATCGATCGTGCCCATCGCATCGGTCAGACGCGCAACGTCATTGCGTATCGCCTGCTCGCCAAAGGCACTGTCGAAGAACGCGTGGCCCAACTCCAAACCCAAAAGCGTGACCTTGTGGCCGGCATCCTCGGCGGCGATCAAGCGCTCTCCTCACGCCTCACCCGAGGTGATTTGGAGGCCCTGTTGAGCCTCACGTCGCCCTCGGGGTTACCGCTCGACGCGGTCGACAGGTGAAGCGCCGATCGTAACTCCAGCCCCATTCGTAGTTGTCCATGAAGCTCCTTCACGGTCGCGCAGCCCCCTTCCCACTGTAGCCTCCCCCTGGAGGCTAAGACAATCGAACTGCCAAAACGGTCGGAAGGATGAGCAGAGGCAAGAGCAGATCATCTAGCCGACGGCTCCCTGAGCCGAAGCGGACACAAGGGTTCAGGGCAGCGAGTGAAAGACCGGCAAGCCCAGAGGGGCTGGGAAAAATGCCAAGGCAGGCGCGTATTCCAACCCAACACCACTGACCACCACAGGTGAATTGCTGGTCCCTGCCGCCAACTCGGCCGCACTGATGGAAACTATCTTCCCCACTGCGCCGGAAAACCACAAAGCTCCGCTTTCGTCAAAGGCCAAACGTTCGGGCAAACCCAGCACGCTGGTTGATATTTGTACCGCAGGGGTGAAAAGCGCGGAGCTGGCTTGTTCCGCGGCCGTGATGCGCGCGAGTACGCCGCCAAAGTTGATCCAAAGATTGCCGGTCTTGTCGAAAGCCAAGCCCAGCGGATCGGTCAGTTCGATGATAACCGGTGGCGGACTTTGCCCGTTCAACACGACGTCCGGCGCACGGCTTCCACTGGCCCCCAAGTTTGCAGCGTTGTAGCGAACAGGCCGAGCCGCAGCAATCCAGAGGTTTCCAGCGGAATCAAATGCCAAGGCACCCGCACCGCCCATGAAGCCTGTGATCTTCACGCTAGGTGTGGGCGTTCCGGTAGCCGTGATTTGTGCGGGAGTGAACTTGATAACGGCGGATTCAGCAACCTTGCTCACCCAAAGATTGCCAGCGGGATCGAAGGCGAGGCCCGCGATCGTGGGGATCCCACCGCCTGAAAACGCTTCGCCCGTGAGCACAACGTCAGGCGTCGCCGGTGCAGCACCTGCGATCGCAGCCGCCGGAAAGCGGCGAATCCCAGTATCGGGTTCGCCACTTGCCACCCAAAGGTTGCCATCCTTATCGAAGGCCACGTCGGCAGGACGCGGATTCATCTGTGAGTGCGCGGGTGTCGGGCTGCCGGTGGCGCGCAAACTGGGCGAAGCAAAGGCGAGCGTTCCGGCGCCCCCGGGACCGTTGTTGGTCCAAAGCTTGTTGCTGGTAGGAATCAGCGTGTAGTTAACGGTGAGCGTGGAAGGCGTGCCTTCTTTGGCACAGGTGGTGGCGCTGATCCCCTTGTAGACAGAGCGGACGACGGGATCGGCGACGGTCACAACGTTTGGCGTCGCGACATACGTGCCTCCACCGAGCGACAGCGTGGTCGTCGCGGTAACCGTCTGTGCTCCAGTCGGGCCGGTCAGTGCGACGTTTGCGGCCGCACCCGAAGGCAAGCCGTTGATCACCACCGTCAACATCGCGGTGCCTGCATCTACGCAGCCTGCAACCATCGCATCGGAACCCGCCGCGCCCCCCGGAATACCGGTGATCCCACCATCTTTATCGCAGCCAGCAGCGAAAGCACCGAGCAAACCCAACGAAAGCGCCCAACGATTAGTCTTTATCATGGGCGCAGTCTGCCTGGCATCTGGCGAACGCGCCACTTAAAGGATAACCGCGCTCCAATGCTGCGAAAACAGCGAGCGAGACGTAACGCCTCTTACTCGATCATTGGATTGGCTTGTGCTCTGGCTAGCTAGCCTTAGGCCGAGCCGATATGAAAGGGGCTCGTACCCTCACAATGCTGGGGTGGGCGAGTGCCAGGAGCCGCAACCCCGTCCACGCAAATGCTCTGCGCGTGCGTCGCGTCCTGAACAATGGCCACGTGGTGCCAGGAGTTGAGGGTCACCACCTTGGCAACGGTAGCGGCAGTGATCTCGTTGGCGTCAAAACTGAACGCGTCACCAATTTCAGAAGCCACCGTCGAAGGTCAAACAGGCGGTGCTCTTTCCCGCGAGTGGAGCGGGCACATCGGTGCTTCGCGGCGGGCTGAAATGAATCAGATTGCAAGATGGGCAGCAAAAGGCCACATTTGGCTTTCAGTGATCGATCCAAAGCATTCGGGCCTGGTTGAGCAACGGCGTTGGTGCGCGCTCTTCAGAGCCAAAGGCTGAAGGCGCAACGCAACAATGGTTCCCGTGGGACCACAGAGCTGCGAAGCGATGCTGCTGTCCAAAGAGTGGCGTGACGAACGCGATGGCTTGCGGCTCTATTTGTGGGGCACCTCCGAAACGCACCCGGTTCACATCACGCTCACGCGCGAGCGCGCAGTCATGTTCCTGGATCGCGAGCAGGCGGCTAGGGCGGACGAGAGAAAGCCCGTTGGGCTTCAGTCGATGCGTGGCCGAGCGGTGGATGCTCTCTATTTCTCAAGGGAGGGCGATTTGCAGGCGGAGGCGCGGCGGCTGAAGGGCATTGGCACCGCACCCCACGAGGCCGACATCAAGCCCGTGGATCGTTTCCTCATGGAGCGCTTCGTGACCGGCAGCTTGCGAGTGACCGGTCCGGCCGAGACGCGCGATGGTGTGCTCTGTTTCAAGAACCCGCGTGTGGAGCGCTCCGACTTTAAGAAAACACTCCGGCTTCTGGCGCTCGACATTGAAACGGAAGGCTTAGACGGTAAGCTGCTGTCGATTGCCAGCATCTGCGAGGGGGAAGCCAAGGTGTTCATGCTCGCGGAGGGAAGCCGGGATATTGCACTGCAATCCGTGCGCTATCTGGCAACGGAAATCGATGTGATTGAAGCTTTTTCTGATTGGGTCGCCGCCGCAGATCCCGATTTGCTGATCGGGTGGAATGTCGTGGCCTATGATTTGCGTGTGCTCTGGGAGATCTGTCGCAAGGCGGGGGCCAGCTTGCGTTTAGGAAGGCAACGGGGCGCAGCAGAGGTGATGATCCCAAGAAATCCGCAGCAGCCATTTGCGGCGAGGGTTCCCGGGCGTGTGGTGCTCGATGGGATCGCGACGCTGCGGAGCGCCACGTGGGCGTTCGAAAGCTTCGCGCTCGAAAACGTGGCTCAGGAGCTGTTGGGGCGAGGCAAAAAGATCGAACACTCCCTGGATCCGGAGCGTGAAATCGTGCGGCTGTATCACGAGGACAAGGCTGCGCTTGTTGCGTACAACCTCGAGGACTGTCAGCTCGTTTTGGATATCTTTGAGCGCGCGAATTTGATCCGGTTTGTCGTGGAGCGACAAGCGCTCACTGGCCTTGCCCTCGATCGTCAGGGTGGGTCCGTCGCCGCGTTCGACTATCTCTACTTGCCGCGCCTGCATCGTTTAGGGTTTGTGGCCAACGCTCGTTCGGCAGCTTCGAGCCACGACTCCGCTCCCGGTGGGTTCGTGATGGAATCCAAACCGGGCCTCTATCAGAACGTGCTGCTGTTGGACTTCAAGAGCCTGTATCCGAGCATCATACGAACGTTTTGCATCGACCCGCTGGGCCTGGCTCAGCCCGGAAATGATCGCGTCCCGGGCTTCGCTGGCGCCGAATTCTCGCGCGAGCGACACATCTTGCCGGGGCTCATCGAAAGCCTGTGGTCCGCACGGGATGAAGCCAAAGCGAAGGAAGACAAAGCCCTCAGCCAGGCCATCAAGATCTTGATGAATTCATTCTACGGGGTGCTGGGTACTCCTGGATGTCGCTTCGCGAGCGCTCAGCTCGTTGCCTCGATTACGCGACGTGGCCATGAGATCCTCGGGCAAACGCGCGAGTTTATCGAGGCGGCGGGCCACAGCGTGATCTATGGCGATACGGATTCGGTTTTCGTTCACGTGGGCGGTGGGCTCAGTGCTCACGCCTGCAGGGAGCTCGGGCAGGAGCTCGCGAGCAAGCTCAACGAATATTTCCAATGCGTGCTCCGCGAAGGCTTTCGATTGCCCTGTTATCTCGAAGTGGAATTCGAGGCGCACTATCAAGAGTTCGTGATGCCCACTCTGCGCGGGTCGGAGCGGGGCAGTAAGAAGCGCTACGCTGGCGCGTGGCGGGAACCAGACGGGAACTTAAAAATTACCTTCAAAGGCTTGGAGGCCGTGCGCACAGATTGGACACCGTTGGCGCGTCGGTTTCAGCGTGAGTTGTATCGGCGGATTTTTCTGAAGGAACCCTACGAGGAGCTGATTCGAGATACCTGCCGAGAGCTACGCGCGGGCCTGTTGGATGCGGAACTCGTGTATCGCAAGCGGCTGCGCCGTGAATTGAGCGAATATGTTGCGAACGTGCCCCCGCATGTGCAAGCCGCGCGCAAGCAGGCCAAAGCGTCTAAGAGCGTTGAGTATGTCATCACGCTTGCCGGGCCTGAGCCCACGGGGCACCTCACTGCCGCCATCGACTACGAACACTACGTGGAACGCCAAATTGAGCCCTTAGTTGACGGCATTTTGCACTTCTTAGGCCGAAGCTTCGCTGAAATTGCCGGCAGCCAAATGCGGCTCTTCTCATCAACTGTGGAGCGCTGACTGAGGCTGAAGACAGTGGCTCCCCATTAAGTAGACTGCATCCCGATGCGACAGCGAGATTACATCGAGCGCCTGGTCCCGGCGGCAGAGGTCCCCACGGATTTTCGAGTCTACGCCGTGCATCCGCGCTTTGGACAGGCTCCGCGATACACCGGGTACACCCCCGACGATCAGGAAGAGCGGGTGTATTTCGCGCAGACGCCCATCATTTTGGATACCGCAATTCGGGCCGATCAGGCCCGGTTAGCGCCGGCGACGGTGCCCTGCACGCACTACGGGGATGTGCGCAAGAGGTGCCGTGATTGCAGGACGTGGTTCATCTTCTTCGCCGAAGAGCAGCGACATTGGTACGAGCAGCTTGGCTTCGGAACTGAGTCCGACTGCGTGCGCTGTTTCGCCTGTCGCAAGCGAACACAAGGGCTCGCCAGAAAGCGGCATCGCTACGAAGAACTGTTTCATGCTCCCCATCGCTCGGAAGCTGAAACGATTGAGATGGCGGAATGCTGCTTGGAGCTCCTTGAGGCGTCGGTGTTTGGTTCACGCCAGCCCGGCCATGTAAGGGCATTGTTGAATCAGGTCGCGAGGGGTGACGAGCGATCGGCCCGTTTCGGCGAGCTACTCGCGCGCGTGGAAGCGATTGAAGCGAAGGCAACTCAAGCGATTGAAGCGAAGCGAACGCCGGAACCTTAGGAAAGCTTCAGCCACTACGCCGCCCTGACAGCACTGTGACCGAGATCTGAAAAGCGCGAGGCCCAGTCATGAGTACTGTCAAGGGATGGGATCTGACCGCCTTCTCCTCAACTTTGGAATCGTGCTTCTATCCGTCGCTGCGTTGCTTGGATTCGTTCAGCACCGCCACCGCGACGACCCTTGGGCATTCGCTTTATGGCGCGTGGTCCACACAGGTGGCACCGCAGGTGCCGTCCAGCTCATCGCTCTAGCGGCAGTTTGGCACCACATTGCACAAGAAGGGGTGGCGCGGTCGCTGATCTCATGGGGAATGATCTTCGCAACATGGGCCTTCTTTCTCGGGCCCCTTGCCAACGCACTTGGTAGACACCGCACGGCCTCCACCATCAGCAAGGTCGGGGCACTCGTGGCGCTGCCGTCTTATGTGTTGCTCCCATTTTTATTGCTCTGGTAGAGCAGCATGGGCGGGCATAGGGCCACCCACCAAGTTTGCAACAGTCGAGCACGCTCGATCGCCCTTACAGGCTCCCTCTGGCGTTTGCCGCTGAACGCCGGTACGTTCGCCGTACCTGAGCGGGATGGTCATCGAAGACATCAAGAACTTTTTGACTGTCGGAAACCTGTTGGCAACAGGAGGCCAGCCGACCGCGCCCGGGGTGAGTGACGTCGCCGCTGCAGGCTTTCAGGCGGTGGTGAATCTTGGCTTGCTCGACCCGAAGTACTGCTTACCGGACGAAGCCGGATTGGTCGCGAGCGCAGGCATGGAGTACCACTACATCCCCGTGAAGTTCGGGGAGCCGCACATTTCTGACTTCGAGCGCTTCGTCGATGTGGTGGATACCTGCGGCTCGCGCAGAACCTTCGTACACTGTGCGCTGAACTGGCGAGTGTCTGCGTTCGTCTCGTTGTACGGTCAGCTCCGCCTTGGATGGTCGCCCGAGAGGGCTAATTCTCTTTTTGCACCTTCTGGAAACCTGACGACACATGGATCAGATTCGTGTCGGATTGTCGGGAGAAAATGGCCCTGGACGGCTAACCGGTAGTTCCCCGAGTTGCAGCGGCCGGGCTGCTTCCGTTTGAATTACAGGCTCCCCCTAGTCCTCGCAGCTGAGGCACGGTACCTAGCCGGCTGAGAGAAGGTCATCTGGATGCTAACGGCAATGTCCCTCGCGTTTGACGGTGACTGGACCGTGCCGGTCGACGGCAACAAGCGGTGGAGCGGCACGGTTCACGCCGATCGGCCGTTCGTGGCGCTTCTGGTAGCCGAAACGGGCAGACGGCTCTTTTGGGCGAAGACCGAGGTCTGCGACCCTCCCGCACCGATCACGTTTGACGTGCATCCGTTGCGAGATCCCTCTCACGTCCAACCGATCATGAAAGTCCGCGATGGATTCCTGCAGGACGTGACAGTGTTCCTGCGAACGCCAGACAGCGTGGTGCTACCAACTCTGCCGAAGGTCGGCGAGGCTGGCCTTCTGCTGCGGGCCTTCGTCGTGCCCTCCGATCCGGAGACGACGTTCAGCATGATGCTTTTGGCTCGTGACGACGTACGGGTGGGGCGAACGGGCGTCTGGCGTCCGAAGGCAGCGATCCAGCCACTCCTGCCCTCGATTGTGGTGATACCTCTCTATGGAGGACGGAAGGGCGTCGTCGATCGTGCCGTCTAACGGCGCGTTTCAAACGCTCGCAGCAATCGAGCACTGCCGGTCGCCCTTACAGGCTCCCTCTGGCTCCAGTGAACTACGATGCGAAAAATGCGGCAAGGCTGAGCTGAAGAGCTTCGCTGAACTTGGCCAGGAGATCACTGAGCATGACCGAATCGCCTCTACAGGATCTCTCTGGCCCTCGTGCCTGAAGCGCGGTACGGTTAGCCGAACGCAGCCTTCCTCCCTGGGCCCAACGCAGCTGCGATCTCGCGCCGCGACGCACCCGCGGCAAGTAGCCCGTGGATCAGCAGATCTAGCGTTACACTTGGATCTCCTGCCTCCATCTTTGCCACACGCGATTGGCTGGATCCCATCCGCTTCGCCAGTTCCATTTGCGTTAAGTGCCCGTGCTCGCGTGTCTTCCGAAGCCGCATGCTCAAGGCCAATCTCATCTCCACCAGCTGCTCCTCAACCTCCGTTAGGTCCAAAAATTCCGCTGCGTTTCCTATCTTCCAACCAGCGCTCTCTAAGCGCTTTCGCTTGCTTCGCTCCATCACAAATCTCCTTTCGATACGCGATCATATTCCCGGAAGCGACGTTCGCTTCTTTCAATCACTGCCTTGGGCGTTGCCTGTGTTGTCTTCGAAAACACCTCTCCGATCACTATTGCGTCTCGATCGACCCGGTAGATGACACGCCAGATTCGCCGCTCGTCCTGGACTCTCAATTCATGGCACCTCGCTCCAATCACTGGCATCGGCCGCGAGTGCGGCATCGCTAGGGTCACTCCGGCCTGAATTCGCCGCAGCAGAAAACCTACCGACCTCTCCACTCAACCAGACCAGCGGTTTGTCTTTCGGAGACACTTACACAGTGTATGTCACCCTTGACATACACGCAAGGTATTCGGCCTCGATAGGCAGGCTCGGGCCTCCAGAAGATAACCCTCGTGCCGGGATTCGTCGCTGACACTTCGTGGATCCGTCAGGACAGCAGTTCTCCGCGTGAACGAACAACTTCTCATAGCTGCTGGCTAACTCTGGCTCAGTCGCTGCTCTCCGCAGGGGAGGCGCGGTACGTTTGGGCCGACCGGAAAACGGCCACACCATGCACATTCGCGCAATGACAAGTCTAGACATCCCCGGCTCGATCGAGCTTTGGCAAGTCGCGCTCTCCGAAGAGCGCCTGAGCGGTGCAGTCTTGGCGGGCCACGATGGCCGCCGCGGATTTCTGTACCATCTCGCCGTGCATCCTGACTTTCGTGCACGCGGGCTTGGACGTGCCCTGGCCGAGCGGGCGACTTGGGGCCTTCGAGAAATGGGAGTGCTGAAGTGTCACGTCATGGTTTTTCGAAATAACGACCACGGCGGAAAGTTCTGGAGCCATCTCGGTTGGCGAAGACGCGACGACATCAATGTCCATTCGTTCGTCAAAGACATCTAGCTGTCTAGCTCCCAACAAGTGCCCGCAACAATCGAGAGCACGGCCGATCGCCCCTACAGGCTCCAGCTGGCCCTAGGTGACGCGCGGTAGATCGCTACCCAGGCCACCAATTCGATCACCAGGATGTCCCTCAATCTGGCCGCCCAGCTGGGCCGACGCTCGCGGCTCCTCGCCGTCCTTCTCGCGCAAATTCCGGGCGCGGGGGAGCCCATCCTGCTGGGCGCCTCCCTCCTGAGCGCCATTGCGTTGGTTTGCCTGGTCGCCTTTCCCGACGGGTCCGGTGCTTCCCTACACTCACGTCAACAGATCGCGTTGAACTGTTTCGGTCTGATCGCATTCACTTCGGTGAGGTGGTACCCGTGGCCCCAGCCCCGCCCGATTGAGGGTTATCTTGTTCTTGCGGTTATCCTCTCCACCGGAATCGCTAAGCTTGCGGCTGCATTCGCTCACGCGGGAAGGGCTGCCCGGGCACCCGACTTCAAAAGGCTAAGCGCTGCCGTTCTGCCTCAACCTCCGGTCGCAATCGTAAAGCCACTTCGTGCAGAAGCCGAAGAAGCGCACACACACTAACATGGGTGACCTCGTCATAGGGACACGACGCTCCATTGCCCAACACGCGCTTGCAGCGGTCAAGCACCGCCGGCCACCCCTACAGGCTCCAGCTGGTCCTCGCTGGTGAAGCGCGATACGTTTCTACCGACCTGGAGTTTGAATGGCGTCTTTTAGGGAATTGCGTGGTATCGCCCATAACCTGGCTCATCATTCGCAGAGCGGGTTGAGCTGGCTGTATCCGCATCTTAGACAGGTCTGCCGTAGAGCCGGTGTCAGCGTTGCGAGCTTCAACTTGCTGCCGCATGATCCGTATCCAGCCGACGTCCCTCAGTGGGAACCGCTTCGTCTCGCACTGGCGTCGCTGCGTGTATGGTTCCTGGAGCTCTTAGCCCCTCATGGCCACGACCAGTCCAACCTTTGCAGTGTGACTCTTACGTTTCGGTTCCGCGACGACGACGGCTCCAACCCTGCCGTTCGAGCGACCATCAGCACGAACACAGGCAAAGAACGGCACTATCGTTAGACGGACACTGTGCCCAAACGCACTCTCAACGCTTCTGACTTAATGGTCTTCGCTCTGACTTGCGCTACGGCGTTCGCTTGCGCCGGTCAACACCTCCAAGCCCAACGAGTGCAAAGGGGAGCCCCCAACCATTCTATCGTCGTTGCAACCAAGCCAAGCTCACGATCGCCGCCCCATCCCCCAGCCCTCTCGGACATACAGCTTCCTCGTCCAACGATAGACGTAACGAACACCGACGAAGACCCCGATGTCCTCGCCAAACTGACAATTGTCGTGAGCGAGCCCAATCCCCTGCGAGCCCGCTGTTTCAGCGGCGCACGCAGCGTCGTTAGACAGGTTCTCGGAGGGCTAGCTTCGCACGCTTTCGCAGAACAGAAGAAGCCCGCGTGCCTTCAGGCAATTGTTACCGACGCCCACGGTGCCGTCAGGGCTTTCACTCACTTCCAAGGAAGCGATGATTCGTTCGCTGAGGTCCGCCACTTCTTTGATACCGACGGTGCTTTGCGACTGTTGCTCTACGTCCGAAACGACGTCGCAGGTGGCTCTTCTGAAGATCTCGTCGCATTCGACCCAGCTGGAACCGTCGTTGCCTGCAAGCACATCGACAATGGCGCGGGATTGCCGGGACCCGATCTTTGCATCGACGAGCAGCCCGAACCGAAGCTCGATCCCGAAGTGGAAAGAGCCCTGAACTCAGCCCCCGCCCATCAGGCAAAGAACCAGATGCGCGATTACCTCCAAGGGTTGGACCCAAAATCGATATTTCAGCTCTGCGCTCCCCTGGAATAGCTCGGCTTGTTCCGCCAACTCATGGACTGGCTAGGAGGCCTTCCAATGCTCAACGAAGCATCGTCACTCATTTCGGATCGACTGCAGCGCCTTGCCGAAGAGTGCGTGCTTGGCTCACTTCTTGAGTCCGTGCGACGCGACTGGGGTGCGTACGATTTGCTGAGCCATCATCAGCAGGGGGAGTTTCACCACGACGTCTTCGTGCGAATCCCCAATGCCAAGCCGACTCTTCCCGCGGAGTACTTGGTCATTTCAACGAACTGCAATGGCGGCGTGAAGGATGTCATCTGTTTTGAGCAGCCCGCCGACGCGTCGGCTCTTTGGCATTTTCGCTGCCCGGACAATCACGAGTTTCAGGGAACGCTACCCCGGATCTTGGGAGTCGCTCGAACCGAACACTGGTTTGATCCGTGCGGATTACTCACCCCGGATGCTCGCAGTGAGCTCAAGCCTGAGTTTCGCGAGCGTCAACTGGGCGGCGGCTGGTGCAAGAAGGCCTTTCCCTGACGACCGCACAATACTTAATGAAAGTCAGCTCTCGGGAACCTACTGGTCAACAAGGCGTTTCGAGCGCTCGCAGCAACCGAGCACGGCCGGTCGCCCTTGCAGGCTCCCCTGGCACTCGCAATTGAAGCGCGGTACCTTGGCCTGACCGAACCAGCATGGTTGAGTTAACCAGTCTTACCCGAGCACACGTCCTCGCGCTATTTCGAGCAACGGACGTGGACGCAGCGGAGCGGCTTCTTGTCGAAAGTTGCGGCAGCAACTTGCCGCTAATGTCCAACGACAGGGCCCGCGGACTCGAGCGCATCCGGTTCGCGGCCATCCGTTTCAGCGGGGGCCGCATGGATGAACTGCGCGAGGCCATCCAGCTTGCTCAGTGCGACTGGCGCGATTTGCTCGTTGGTGCCGGCTTCGCCGAAGACATTCACGCGCACAGCCGCTGGAACCCTGCTCGGTTCGACACTGAAGTCTCCGATAGATGGATGGCGGGAGAGAATCCAACGGGCGTATCGTTTTCTCTCAATCAGGTGGTACACCTGCGAGAATTCCCGGGTGCAACAGGGCCCGGTGCTGTAATTGGCCTCATCGGTCTTGAACCCGAACCCAAGTACGTCGTTGAGCTGGGCGCCGGTGGAGACGTAGAGGTTTTTCAGCGCTTCCTTCGCTCCGCCGATTGAGCACCAAGAACGCGGGCTGCCCAACAGTGCGTTGCAACTGACGAGCTTGTCGGCCCACCTTCTGCTGCCCAACACCCGCTTGCGCTTGCAACAATCGAGAGCATGGCCGGCTGCCCTTACAGGCTCCCTCTGGCCCTCGCGGGGGAAGGGCGGTACGTGTTGGGGGATCTGCCTTCACGCGACTCGCAGCAACGCACCCCGTTTCGGCTGGCCGTTTCCCCTCTGACGCTTGTACGTTGATCCACCTAGCCTTATGCCCGTGTGATGAGCGGCCTCGACATTGAGGATCTCAAGACAACCGCGCGAAACGCCATCATCGCCGCATTCCCAGTCTCTCCGCACCCAGATGCGTCCCTCCTGCGAAATGATCACTGTGAAGAGTGTCAGCAGCTCAGCACCTTCTTCTCCCGCAAGCCTTGGACCGACCTCGCGCTAGCCGACCTCGCTCGCAATCCGAGCCCCTCTCTTTTGACCCATGCCGCATTTCAATACTACCTCCCCGCGATGATGCTTCATTCCATTGATGCTGGGTCCGAACTTGATTGCTTTCCTGATTTCCTCGTCAACTTCCTTTCGCCCACCGGCGGCAAGCTGAGTGAATTCACTCGCGAGAGACTGACTGGTTTCTCAAGTGAACAGAGGCTGCCTATCCTTGCTTTCCTTCGGTATTTCGAGACCAACGACCGCCCAGAGCAAGATGTCAACGCCTACGACAAGGGGAACCGTAGAGTCCTATTCCGCGCCATCAAGTTCTGGTCTGCACCCCCGGAATACCTCGCTTAGCTCCCGAGTCACACGCCGTCTGCCCAAAGCCGCCCAACGAACACCCGCAGTAAACGAGCATGGCCGATTCGCGGTTGCAGGTTCCCTCTGGCCCTTTTAGCTCAAGCACTGTACGTTAGGGCGTAGGTCAACACGACCTCACGTTCAGCGACAAGCTGATCTTTCACGCCGCTCTGATGCGCGTAGCGATCAACCAGCTTGCTTGCCGATCACTTGGCCCTCTTCGCAAATGGCTTCACTGCCCGCCGCACCGCACGCGTTTCGACCAGCTGATCCCGCGGCACATTCTCGACAATACCCCAAGGCTGCACTTGCCGGCACTTCAACCTCGTGGAGAT
>ENA-ORBV01005396-ORBV01005396.1-microbial-mat-metagenome-genome-assembly--contig:-NODE-5396-length-23588-cov-5.609119_pt1 | contig 23588 bp, 19 predicted proteins | sample MGYA00237777_ERZ505514 | MGnify/ENA primary metagenome ERZ505514 (study PRJEB26160, sample SAMN06269048) | microbial mat metagenome | isolation source: Oligotrophic lake microbial mat | place... | reverse complement strand
ACCCGCAGGAATTCGTAGCAGTTACCCCACGTGAGATACCATGCGCCCCGCTGCGTGCGCCATCGCTCGAGGAGTGCTCGGCATCGCGCGTGCTCCGGCGCGCGCACGTCGGCGGCATACACCAGCACATTCGTGTCGACGACGAACACCTACCGCTCCTCCATGACCCGGTAGAGCGCAGCGCGGTCGGCCACGTCCACCAGCGCGCCGCCGGAATCGAAGGTCGGGAGTGGCGCCAGCTCGGTCGCCCCGGCTGGCCGCCGGAGGAGTTGCCGAAGCGCGGTCTCGACGAGCTCGGACATGGTGCGCCCGGTTCGGGCGGCCTCACGCCGGAGGCTGGCCATGACGGTGTCATCGATGTTGAGTGTCGTCTTCATATGGTAAACCATACGGCCTGTATGGTTGTGCGTCAACGCATGCCGTGGCGCTCGGTGGGGACGGGGGACGCGAAGGGGCCGCGAAGGGGCCTCCACCGGCATGAAGAGCTCTCGGGGCTCGGCCGCTCGTTGCACAAACGCCCTGGCATTGGCCAGCCGGCCCCGGCTACTGCCTGAGCCGCAACGTGCGCAGGTTCTTGTCCGCCAGAATGTCCTTCTCGTAGAATGGCAACGGCACCAGGCCTCCCTTCGAATACTGCCGCGTCAGATCCCCCGAATATGCTGACGCCGGATCATCCGATTGCGAGTAGGTCAGAATGCCACGAGCCTCAACCGCGCCGTCCGCAGTCCAGCCGACCACCTGGATGTAGCTGTTGCCGTGAATGATGGGCGTGTAGCCGGTCGGCTTGAGTTCGGTGGTGATCACACTCCACATGCCCGTGCCGCCTTCGCCTCCGGGAATGGGAATCCGCTCACCGCTGCGCATGTCGTACTGAATGCTGCCGAGTGGTGCATCGAGCGGCACATTGAATTGCGCCAGGCGTTGTTGCGCCAGCGCAAGCGCGCGACGCAGCCCTTCGCGTACACCGGGCTGTTCCACCGCCAGCCCGCGCGGTGTGTTCGCCGCATCTGTCGGATCGAACGGCACGCGATACAAGCCAGGCACGCGTGCGGCCTGTCGCCAGAACTCGCGCCACACATGTCCGCCACGACTGTCGACGGTCTCGCGGCGGTTCCACGCCGCCAGCGCCCTGCACGATGCGCCGATGTCCACCGTGGTACCCGACAGCACGACCGGCTCGCTGGGTCCCGCGCACAGGCGCAATACATCGTCGAGCAGCAGTTCGGCGCCAAAGTTCCGGTGCGTGAACAGCATGTCTTCCAACGTCTGTGGTGTGGCCTTCGCGCCTCCTTTCAATGCCTCCGCGATGAACGCCAGCCCGGCGCGGGTTCGCAGGCTGCGCGCGGTGCGCTCGGCGCCGATGATGGGCGAAAAGCCCTCCAGTGGCGCCGCTGGTGTGGACAGCCAGTAGCTGTCGTTGGCATTCGAGACCACGTCGTCGCGACGGATACGCGGCATTGCGGCGGGCGGCATCGCGCCCGCCACTTTCGAGGTCGCATCGGTCTTCCACTCGCAGGCCGGGTCGGCCCCGTTGAGCACCATCACTGACGCGGGAATGCCCGGCGGCTTCACGCGGCACTTGTCGATCATCGCTGCATCGACATTTGGCACCACGCTGATGTCGGCGTAGAACGCGGTGCCCGCCCTGTCGGCCGCCAGGGTATTGGTGAATGCCACACCCTGCTGACTGATCGCCGCCTCGACCTCGTCGACTGATCTGGCACGACTCAGCATGTCGTACGTGATGGCACTCTGATCGTTCGCGAGGTTCACGTCGCGAACGGCATAAGCGCGCGCGGCAGTCCACGGCAATTGCTCCGACGCGACGACAGGCCCGTAGTGTGAAAGAAACACGGTGCGGGTTTCGTTGTTCACCGCTCCGTTCGCGGACTTCGCAGGGACACTGACGCTGACGCGGGTCATGCGCCGCCAGCCGTCGCCATAGCGGTACTGCGTCGCGTCGTCGGGTTTGAGCTCGAGGGCATACAGCGTCGAACGAAGGGCGGTGGAGACGGTATGGCTCCACGCGACATCCTTGTTGAAGCCGATGGCGACCCGATTGGTGCTGTAGAGGCCAGCACCCATCACATCGAGTTCGCCGGGAATCGTGGTGTGGATCATGTGGAAACGCGACGACCCCTGCCACGGATAGTGCGGATTGCCGAGCAGCAGTCCACGTCCTGACGCGGTGACCGCCTTGCCCATCGCTACAGCGTTGCTGCCGACGCCCTCCGGCAGGGTGAAGTCCGTGACGATGCTCCCGGTGCGAAGTTCGCCCGGCGGTGCGGCGTTCGCCATCTCTTTCTGGAATCGTCCGACGCCGTACCGGATGCCGACCCCGATGGTGAGGCGGGTCACATCATCAGCGGTCATCGCCTGCACCCAGTCGGCGCCGCGGCAGTCGGCGGGCAGCTCGCTGCGGTGGTCGCGCAGGTAGCGATTGTATCCCGCGACGTAGCCCACCGCGAACCGGGTGCTTTTGGCGCTCTGCGAGGCATTGAACCGTCGCACCGTCGCAGCATCGAGTAGTGCGCGATGAAAAATGTCGCTCTCGTGGTTGCCGTCGGCGCGGCCGAGAAACTTGGACAGCTCGCCCTTCACCATCATCACCTCGCGAGCGATGGTGCAGACGGCGTCGGTAGCGGTTGCGTAGGCAAAGCCGTACCCGAGGCTGCCCCAGTTGGCGGCTTTCACGTGCGGAATGCCGTAGCTCGTCCAGCGGATTTCAGTGTCGTAGCGCGCGGGCTCCTGGGCCGCGAGGCCGTGAGCGGCAACGAGCGACAGGAATGCGATGGACGAGGCGAGCGATCGGCGAGGCATCGGAACGTTTGGGTCGGGTAGGGGAGCGCGATCTGCGTGCACCAACGTCGCAGAATGCCCACCAACGGCGATGGGGATTGAATCAAGGTCGGTGCAGAATACCCCGCCGTGCGCGGCCGGGCGAGGACCGCTGGGCGAGCAGCGCCTCAGGCCGGCCGCAACATTCCCGCGCGACGGCTCGCGATCCCTACAGGAGCACCAAATGCTGCGCTGATGCGCCGTGTACGGCCGCGGTCGCGATGGTCCGGTCGAAGGTGACGAGGCGGCCGCCGTGACCAACCGCCAGTGCCAGGAGATACACATCGGTGAGTTGGCGCGGACCGTGAACGCGCGACGCGTCGATGCGACGGTCATCCAGCAGGCTCTCGTCGTCAGGCCAGAATTCATGCACCGGATGAGTGGTTGCGGCCCGCAGTCGCTGCACCGTGGCAGCCACCGACTGCGCGTTGGGGTATCCGGCGTGCGACATGATCCGGATGCATCCGTTCTGCGTGATCGGACACGACGCCCACCCCTGCGCGGCGTGATCTGCGAACCAGGCCATCGCGGTGCGATGCGAGACATGATCGGTGTCCATCAGCGCGATCAGCACATTGACATCGAGCAGTGAACGCATCGTGATCGGAGTGCTGATGTCAGTTCGCGTGTCGGTCAATACGCGTCGTCATGGCGCAACTGATCGATCAGCACGTTGGTGACGATGCCGCCGCGAGCAGGAAACGGCGTCAGCCCGTAGACCGCCGGAGCTTCCCGAACCGCGGACGTCGCAACTGGCGGGGCCGTCAGCGCCTGTCGAAGCAGAGCTGAGACGACCTCACCCGTGGTCTTGTGTTCGCGACGGGCTCGCTCCTTTGCTGCGGCGAGGACGTCAGTGTCGATATCCAGCGTTGTGCGCATGCATCAAGTGTAGGTGCATCACACATCAGATGCAACTAGGTTCTGGGCATGGGGTCAGAGTCCATGCTCCGTCATGGGGCGACTAGCACCGGGGCATGGGGTCAGAGTCCATGCTCCGTCATGGGGCGACCAGCACCCGTGATTTGATGCGAGTGCGGCACAGCCGGTTGGCCATGACGGGCCGGACCAATAGATACGCACCGGAGCCTGTGACTTCTGCCGGCCCTCCACGGTCGGCACACGCCGGTCGCCGTGTCGCACCCGGAACTCTCCTGCACCTGCCGATGACCGACGATCTGCCTCATGCCACACCGCGGCCTGTCACACCTGACGAGCTGGACCTGCTCTGGTTCTGTCAGCTCGCGGCGGATGGCGAGTTTCTCGGTGCCGGTCCGCATCGCCAACCGACGCTGCCATATCTCGCCAGTCTCGTGGAAACGGCATCGGAGATGGGATTCAGCAGCCTGCTGACCGCCACGAATTTTCACGCCGAACACGACGCGTGGACGGCATCGGTGGCCACGCTGGCGCGCACCCAGGGCGCCGGTCTGCTCGTCGCCGTGCGCCCGGGAATGTTCAATCCGGCGATCTTCGCCAAGATGGCCTCCACGGCCGCGGCGCTGTTTCCAGGACGGGTGCGGCTCAACATCGTGACTGGCTCCAACCCGGCGGAGAACGCGATGTACGGCGATCAGGAATCGCACGATACGCGCTACGCTCGCACGCGTGAGTTCATGCAAGTGCTGCGACGACTCTGGACCGAGCCGGTCGTCGATTTCGCCGGCACCTTCTACCGTACGGAAGGCGCCGTCCTGGCGCCGAAGCCGTCGCCCGCGATTCCGCTCTACCTCGGCGGGCACAGTGCAGCGGCCCAGCAACTCGCGGCGGAGCTGGCAGACGTCTATCTGGTCTGGGGTGACACCGTCGAACGTATTTCGGAGCATATTGCCAATATGAAGGAGCATGAGCGCTCCGCCGGTCGACGGGTCCGGTATGGCCTCCGCTGCCACGTCGTCGTGCGCGAGACCGAAGCCGAGGCATGGGCGGACTCCGAGGGGCAGCGTCGGCAACGTTCGCTGGCCACGGGAGCATCGCTGGTCGTGGAAGACAACCTGTGGGCGGGCGTCGGCCTCGCGCGCAGCGGCGTCGGCGTGGCCATCGTTGGTGATCCGGCGCAGGTGGAAGCCAAGCTTCGCGCATATCAGGCACTCGGCATTTCCACGTTCATTCTCTCAGGCTATCCGCATCTGGAAGAGTGCCGGCGCTTCGGAGAACTCGTCATGCCGCGCCTTCGTTCGTCGCGTCCGAGCGCGGCCACGTCACTCGGACGCGCGGATGTGGCGCCGGTGACGTGACCGGTCCCACCAACGCGGCGCCCCGAGTCGGACTGCTCCGCGTCGTCGGCCGATGGGACATGGTGGCACTGGTCATCAATGGCATCGTCGGTGCGGGCATCTTCGGACTGCCGCAGAAGGTGCACGCGCTCCTTGGTGCCTGGGGCCTGCTCGCGATCGTTGCCTGCGCCGTGCTGATGGGTTTCATCGTCGCCTGCTTTGCTGAAGTCAGCAGCCGTTTCTCGGAGACCGGTGGCCCGTATCTGTACGCGGCCGACGCATTCGGTCCATTCGCCGCCTTCGTCGTTGGATGGCTGCTCTGGCTTGCCCGTGTCACGGGCCTCTGCGCCATCGCGGGTGTCCTCGCCGAATACACGTCGTTCATGATACCGGCCGTGGGCACCGGCGTGCCGCGCGCGGTACTTCTCATCGCCGTGATCGGCGCGCTCGGCCTGCTGCACGTGCGCGGGACTCGTGGCGCGACCCGATTCGGCTCGGCGATCACGATTGCCAAGCTCGCGCCGCTCTTCGTCTTCGTGCTGGCCGGTCTCCCGTACATCGAGCTGTCACAGTTCGACTTCGCGGTGCAGCCGGCACGCGCCGATTTCTCGGCGGCGGTATTGCTGCTCGGCTTCGCATTCGTCGGATGGGAAACCGCGCTCGTTGCGGCCGGTGAGATGCGCGATCCACGGCGCGATGCACCGTTTTCGCTCGGCGTCGGGTTGAGCGGCGTCGCGGCGCTGTACGTCGGGATTCAGGCCGTGTGCATCGGCACATTGCCCGGACTGGCAGATTCGAATCGCCCACTGGCAGATGCCGCACTCACCTTTCTCGGACCCACGGGCGCGACGCTGATCGTCGTCGGTGCCGTCGTGTCCATGCTCGGCACGATCAATGGCGGTGTGCTCGCCATCTCACGGATCCCGTTTGCGATGGCCGAGGCGAAGCAGTTGCCCGGTGCACTGGCCGTGCTGCATCCCCGCTTTCGCACGCCTGTGCTTTCAATCGTCATTTCCTGCGCGGTGGTGCTGCTGCTGACGCTGACCCGCGGGCACATCTACCTGTTGACGATCAGTACGATCTCCCGGTTGTTCGTCTTCATGGTGACGCTCGTTGCACTGCCGGTTTTCCGCCGCCGGAAAGCGATACCTCCGGCCCTGTTCACCCTCCCCGGCGGCATGCTGGTGCCAGCGGTTGCCGTGGCATTGATCGTCTGGCTGCTGACCGGGACATCGTGGGCGGAGACGCGCGATGTCGTGATTGCAACGCTCGTCGGCGCGGCGTTGTACTTCGTGGGGCGGCGCCGCGCCGGGACAGTGCGACCCACGGGTTGAGCCGAGCACCAGCTCGCAGGTGGCAGGATCGCCCAGGCCGGATGCGCGCGGCCTGCTGGTCCGGGACGAGCCGGCCCGGGACGCGTGTCCGTAGCGCCGTCCTCGCACTACGTTCTCTCCATCCTGCTATCCCCGCACTCCACTCTCGAAGACTCATGGCCTGCCTGTCACCCGCCAGGTTGCTCTCCGCGCTCGTCGCCGTCTGCCTGCTCTGTACGTCTGGCGCAACCGCGCAGTCGCCGCGCCCGATCCGACCCTCGGACATCTATCGGCTCAAGGACGTCGGGTCGCCGCGCCTCTCTCCCGATGGCGCCTGGATTGCCTACACCGTCTCGACCGTCGACTCGTCCAAGGACAAGAGCGACAGCGACATCTGGATGGTGAGCTGGGACGGGACGCGCACGCTGCGCATGACGAGTTCACCGGAGGGCGAGAGCAACCCGCGCTGGAGTCCGGACAATCGCTTTCTCTCATTCGTCTCTGGTCGATACGAATCGAAGGGTGGCCAGATCTGGCTGCTCGACCGATCGGGTGGTGATGCGGTGCGGCTGACCGACCTGACAGGCGGGGTGGGGGAGTACGAGTGGTCGCCCGATGGCACGCGGATCGCGATCGTGTCGCACGACCCTGACCCGGATGAGGGAAAGCCGGATTCCGTGCGGGCCAGGAATCCGAAGCCGATCGTGATCGACCGCTACGGCTTCAAGCGTGACAACACCGGCTATCTGAACCGTCTGCGCGATCATCTCTGGATCGTCGACGTGGCAACGAGGACAGCGGTGCAGATCACGGGCGGCGACTTCGATGATTCGTCGGTGCGATGGTCGCCGGATGGCCGGCGCCTCGCGTTCGTGAGCGAGCGTGCGAACAAGGACGCCGATCGTGCCAACAACAGCGACCTGTACGTCATCGACGCCGCGAAGGGTGCGTCCCCAATGCAGCTGACCACCTGGGGCGGGCCGGACGCGAGCCCGGTGTGGAGCCCGGACGGCACATCGATCGCGTATCTGCAGGGCAGCGAGCCGGTACTCTCTGCGTACACGCAGAGTCAGATCGCCGTGGTGCCCAGCGCCGGCGGTGCCGGACGTCTTGTGTCGCCGACGCTCGATCGGGACGTGAGCTCGCTGACCTGGAGCGCCGACGGTACCTCGCTGCGGTTTCTGCTCGGCGATGATCGTGCCGTGCATCTTGCGAGTGTTGCGCTCGCGGGAGGCGCCGTGCAGCGCGTGCTCGACGGTCGCCGGGTCGTGACATCATACGACGTCAGCGTGGCCGGACGGATGGTGGTGAGCATGGGTACCGCAGTGCGGTCCCCCGAGATTCACGCCCTCGAGAGCGGCGCGCTGCGCGTGCTGACGCATGTGAACGATGGCGTGTTCGCCGAACTGCAGCTTGGCACGACGGAGGATTTGTCGTTCAGAAACAAGGATGGTCTGACCGTCGGTGCGTTGCTGGTCAAGCCGGCCGGCTTCACTGCCGGAACGAAGTACCCGATGGTGCTCCGGATTCACGGCGGACCGAACGGACAGGACCAGCACCTGTTCTCGTTCGAACGCGAACTGTTTGCGGCCAGCGGCTATCTGGTGCTGGCGGTGAACTACCGCGGTAGCTCCGGGCGTGGACAGGCGTGGAAGAAGGCGATCTTCGCGGACTGGGGAAACAAGGAAGTGCAGGACCTGTTGGCAGGCGTGGATCATGTGATCGGCCTGGGCATCGCTGATCCGGCGCGGCTTGGAATCGGCGGATGGAGTTACGGCGGCATTCTCACCGACTACACCATCGCGACCACGACCCGCTTCAAGGCCGCCACCAGCGGTGCGGGCAGCGCGCTGCAGACGTCGATGTACGGCACCGATCAGTACATCTACCAGTACGAGAGCGAGCTCGGCGCGCCATGGAAGAATCCGAAGGTGTGGGAGAAGGTGTCGTATCCCTTCTGGCACGCGGATCGGATCACGACGCCCACGATGTTTCTTGGCGGCGAAAAGGATTTCAATGTGCCGATTGCCGGTGGCGAGCAGATGTATCAGGCGTTGCAGTCGCTGGGTGTGCCGAGTCAGCTGGTGGTGTATCCGGGGCAGTTCCACGGGATAACGCGGCCGAGCTTCGTGAAGGATCGGTATGAGCGATATCTGGCGTGGTATGCGACATATCTGGCGGGGGTGACGCCGTAGGGGGGGTGGTCGAGATCGCGTTGTCGTGCCATCAGACGTCGCGATTCGTCGAGGAACACCAACGTGGCTCTGTCGTCCGCATGAGATAGTCGGCCGTTCGTCACATTCTACCGATTTTCCTGGAACCGCCGCCGCAGCGTAGCGTAGAGGCGGGACTCGTGTTCCACACACAGTCCACGTTTCTCACCATCTGCCGTAATGCCTCCGTTACGTTCTCCTCGCTCGCGCCTGTCTCTGGCGCGTTTCGCCTCTCTGGCGATCGCCGGTGCCTCTTTCGCCTCATCGCAGCTCGTAGCGCAGGACACGCAGCCCGCCGCCGCAGTGCAGCCGGCCGCCGCCACGCCAGCAAAGGCGTCTGACGCGCCATACCCCCGCTGGCAGGTCGGCAGTTCGATGTTCATGCTCTTCAATGCCTTCCCCGATCCGCCGAAGTTCGTCCAGCTCAACCTTGGCTATCGCGTGACGGATCGCGATGTCGTATCGCTCGAGGCCATCACCTGGACGTACGACAGGCCGCTCGGCATCCCATGGGGTCCGTCCTTTGACGACAAGCGGGAGAACTATCCGGGCTCCGTTCGCTCCGTCGGTGTCGGCGTCGCGTATCAGCGGTTCCTCTGGCGCGGGGCGTACGCCGCGGCGCACGCACTGCCCCAGCTGCAGCAGTATCGGGACCCGGCGGGTCGCGAAATCCAGAAGGGATTCCAGCTCTTCACGACCCTGCGTGCCGGATATCATGTGCCAATGTTCAGGAAGCGGTTTTTCATCGAACCGTCGATCGCGATGACGGCCTGGCCGATCAACACGAACGTGCCGGATTCGTTTGCGGCGCGCGATCGGAAGTGGTCGGAGTACTTCCTGGCCGCGCCGGGGCTGCACTTCGGGATGCGATTCTAGTGTCGTGTCGGCGAAGTCTCGTGCTAGTCGGGCGCGTCTTTTCACGCCAGCCGGCGTTGCAACGCCTCGCGAGAGTTGCCGCCTTCCTCGAGCACAGAACGATTCAGACGAAGGGCTACCGAAGAGCTACCGAGGAGCGAACTGCCTGACGCAAAGGCGCAAAGACGCAAGGGCCGTCTGCGGGATCCAGACACCTCGGCGCGATGTGATGATCAACAGCGTCTTCAGCACGGATGTTTTGTAACAGCAACGGCAGCAGCGCTGTGTTGCTGCTGCTCCCACTCATCTGCAGTCCTTTGCGCCCTTGCGCCCTTGCGCCTTTACGTTAAGCAGTTGCCGTTACGGGTCGTGTCGCCGCCTCGGAGTCACGCTTTGCTGGATGCAATCGCGCCGCTGGAAACGATCTCCGCGCGGGTGGCGTAGATTAGGTGGAGCCGAGTGCCTTCCATGTGTGCGAGGATCGTTGTGATGCGTACGCTGGACGTCCGCAGTCTGAGGTGGGATCTGGCTGCTCCTGTGCTTGGCGTCGCCGTCGCGGTGCCCGTCGGTACGACAAATGCGCGCGGAACTGCCGGCTTCGCGGTTCCGATCGTCTCGTCGGACAACTTCCGGATGAACGATTTCACGTGGCCCGCCATGCAGGGCGCAGCATGATCGACGGCGTGACGTTCGCATCGTGGCGCGCACCGGCGTCGATCGGTGTGCTGCTGCTGCTCTTCGCCTGGGAGAGTGCCCAGCCATTCTTCGGCCTCTTTGCGGATGACCCGCACTCCTGGCGGGTGCGGGTCCGCCACGCGGCGACCAACATCGGCATCGGCGTGCTCAACGGGCTGGCCATCCGCTTCGGCTTCCTGGCGCTCTGGGTGGCGACCATGGACTGGACGGCCGCGAATGGCGTGGGCCTGCTCAACTGGCTCTCGGTGGCGCCGGCGTTTCGCTGGGTAATGTCGCTGCTCCTGCTCGATGCCTGGACCTACGCCTGGCACCGATTGAACCACACCGTGCCTCTCTTCTGGCGCTTCCACCGGTTGCACCACTCCGATCGGCAGATGGATGTGACGACGGCCAACCGGTTCCACATCGGCGAGATCACGCTGTCGTCGCTGGCGCGAGTGCCCGTGCTGGCGCTCATCGGGTGCCGGCTGGACGAACTCGCGCTCTACGAACTGCTGCTCTTCGCTGTGGTCCAGTTTCACCACGCCAACATCGGGCTGCCAGCCTGGCTCGATCGCGCACTGCGCGCCGTGATCGTCACGCCGCACATGCACAAGGTGCATCACTCGGTGTTGTTCGCCGAGCAGAACACGAATTTCAGTTCACTCTTTTCGTGGTGGGATCGGATTGCGAAGACGTTTCGGTTGGCGCCGGATCTGTCTCGGGTGGTGTTCGGTGTCGACGAGGTGGCAGCCATGGAAGCTGTGCACGGTGCCCCGGCACCTCAGGCTGCAACGCGGCGAGACGGGCACACCTGAAGCGCGTTGCCATCTCCACTGGGGGCGGGTACGACGCTCACCCTGAGGCACGCACGACGGCACGGACGCGCTATGACGATGCACGGACCATGACGATGGACGCACCATGACGATGCACGCACCACGTCGCCCGCTCTTTGCAGTCGCATTGGTCACGTGGCGTCGTCATCAGCCTCGCGCGCGAAGATCTTGCCCGGATTCAGGATACGATGCGGATCGAGCGCATGCTTGATGGCACGCATCACGTGGATGGCGTCGCCATGCTGCTGCTCGAGCGACGACATCTTGCCGAGTCCGATGCCATGCTCGCCCGTGCAGGTGCCATCCATCGCGATGGCGCGCGCGGTGAGTCGTGTGGCGATGCCTTTCGCGATCGCATGTTCCGCGCTGTCGGTCGGATCGAGCAACAGCATCAGATGGAAGTTGCCGTCGCCGACGTGACCGACCAGCGGAGCCACGATGCCCGCCGCCAGCACATCCGCCCGGGTCTCCCGAATGCATTGCGCCAGATTCGAGATTGGCACACAGGCGTCGGTGGTCCACGCCCGCGCGCCGGGCCGCAGCGCCAGCCCGGCGTAATACACCTTGTGGCGCGCCTCCCAAAGTCGGGCGCGTTCATCCTCGGTGGTGGCCGACGCGTGCACGACCCCTGCGTAGTCGGCGATGATGTCGTGCACCGCCGTCAGTTGTTCGCCGAGCGCATTCGCACTGAAGGCGTGCAGTTCGAGGAAGATCATCGGGAGCACGGGATAGCCGAGCGAGAGCAATCCGTTCAGCGCGCCGATCGTGGTGGCGTCCACCAGTTCGATCCGCGCCAGTGGAATCCCGCTCTGAAGCAACGCGATCACGGCATCGATCGCGGAATCTTCCGTTTCGAAGGCGCAGACGGCAGCGGCGATGGCATCGGGCACGGGATGCAGTCGCAGTGTGGCCTCGGTGACGATGCCCAGCGTGCCCTCGGAGCCCAGGAAGAGGCGCGTGAGATCGTAGCCCGCCGATGATTTGCGGGCGCGGCTCCCGGTGCGGATCACGCTGCCATCCGCGAGAACGACCGTCAGCGCGAGCGTGTTCTCGCGCATGGTGCCGTAACGCACCGACGTCGTTCCCGACGCACCGGTCGCAATCATCCCGCCGATCGTGGCATCGGCGCCCGGGTCGACGAAGAAGGTGGCGCCGGTCGGTGCCAGCTCACGTACCAGCTGCGTGCGGGTGACGCCGGCCTGCACTGTGACATCGAGATCCTCGACGCTGACACGAAGCACCCGGTCCATCCGCGACAGGTCGAGCGACACGCCACCTTCGACGGCGCTGACATGCCCCTCGAGTGAACTGCCCGCGCCGTACGCGATCACCGGCACGTCGCGGGCAGCGCAGATCCGCACGATGTCACTCACTTCATCGGTCGTCAGCGGGTAGACCACCACGTCGGGCGGTGCCGGAGGCAGGTGCGTCTCGCCGCGCCCATGTTGCTCGAGCTCCGACGCCACGCGGGTGAGGCGGTCCCCGACGATCGTCGTGAGGCTCGCAACGAGCTCCTGTACGTCGCGGACGCGCGAAGCAGTCGGTGGCATGATGCTGAGACTCACTCTGGGTCGCTCCTGAGGCGGAAGTGCATTGCTCCTACCTGGTGAACGGTGGACGATACATGGTTGTGCCGGGGACTGGCGAGTACCTCGATCGGCGCGTGCCGGTCGATCCCGAAGATCACCAAGCGGTAGTCGCTACTCTGCCGTGATCGCCACCCGGTGCCAGGCGTTGTTGAGATACCCCTTCACGTTCCACACATCCGCCACGTCACTCGGTTGGCGCGCACCCGTTTCGTCGACGGCGCGAACGATCAGCGAGTGATGACCCGCCGCAAGGACCACCGTCGCCTCCCACCGTGTCCAGGTCCAGCGATCCCGCACCGCGTCGAGCGTGGCAGCGTGCCACTGCGCGCCACCATCAGTCGAGCACTCCACCGCGGAGATCGCACACGCCCCGGTGCCGATCGCCCAGCCGCGGAGCACCACCGGCCCGGCGGCCAGACGCTCACCGGGTGACGGATCGAGCATCACCGAGTTCAGCGTGATCTCGTCAATGGCTACACCACCGGTCACGTCGCCCGGGTGCGCGGCATCGGACTCACGCTGCACACGATAGGCGTGCGTCTGAAAGTAATTCGTCGAGCGCGCGGCACTCGCCGAGATCCGGCCCAGCCATTTCACGCTGCGCGCACCGATCCATCCGGGCACCAGCGTGCGCACCGGAAACCCATGCGTCGGTGACAACGGCTGCCCATTCAGCTCGAACGCGAGTAGCACCTCCGGTTCCAGCGCCTTGTCGCGCGTGATCGACCCGCCAAAGCCGAAGCGCTGCCCGTGTCGATCCACCGCATCCAGGCCGGTGAACTCGATGTGCTGCACCTCCGGCAAGAGCCCGCTCGCCAGCAGCACATCGCGCAGCGACACGCCGCCCCAACGCCCGGTGCTCGCCGGTTCCGGCCCCCAGGGCAGCTCGCCGGGAAGCGGGGCAAACGAGAGCAGCTCATCGCGCCGCAGGCCGGCGCAGAGCAGCGTTGCCATTACCTCCCGCCGAGGAAGCTGTTGCAGCTCGGCAAACGACAGTGACTGCGGCTGTTCCACCATGCCATCGACGATCAGCCGCCAGCTTGCGAGGTCGATGGTGGGAGGTGCGGCGTGGCTGCGAGAGAAGAACTGCTCGATGGGCGTCACCGGCCCATCAGCCAGGCCAGCCTGCCGCGCGCCGGAGTTGAGGCCGTCGGTACCGTGGTAGAGTCGATCGTCAGCGGTTGTCATTCGGGCGGTGTGAGCAGGGCAGAATCGCGGCTGGTGAAGATAGCCAGCACCCAATCCACTCGGTCCTGGCGGCGTTCCACCAGCGCCTCGGCGCGACGCGAGCGGGACGTTCCGCCTGCCACGCGTGGGCACAGCGGATCACCGGGACTGTCCAGTTCAGATACACTCTGGCATCGTCGACGCCATGACCCGCCTCCCCATGCACTCGCCGTCAGACTCCGCGCCGCTGATCGCGCACGAACTGTGGCCCGGGCATCACTACCGGCGCGACCGCTACGACACGGCGTTCGGCGAAGGGTGGGGCGATTACGCCGGTATCGTCTCCGGTGAACTCGGCCTGTCCGACGATCCGCATGACCGTTACGGGCGACTGGCGATGGACATGTTCATCTCGTGTCGGCTGGTCGTCGATACCGGCATGAATGGGCTCGGATGGTCGCGCGAGCGTGCGATGGCGTACATGCACGAACATGTGCTCGAATCGGAGGCGCAGATCGGCACGGAGTCGCTCCGCTACAGCATCGATCTGCCGGGTCAGGCACTGGCGTACGAGATGGGCAGTCGGGAGTTCGTGCAGATTCGTGCCGGCGCCGAGCGGGCGCTGGATGCCCGGTTCAACCTGCCGGCGTATCACGACATGTTGATCGGGTGTGGAAGTTTGCCGATGACGGTGGTGCGTGAGCGGGTGGCGGCCTGGGTGAGAAGCCAATCCGGTGTGCCGTAGAATCCGCAGGTTACCTTGGCCAGCATGATCACACTCCTCGCCGCCACGCTCCTGCTCACGGCGCCGTACGGCACCGTGTATGACGACCGCAACGCGAACGGCCGTCGCGACAGCGGTGAAGCCGGCATCGCTGGTGTCGTTGTCTCGAATCAGGACGCGGTCGTGCGGACTGACGCGTCCGGTGCGTACCGGATGACCGACGCCGGAGTCGGCATCGTCCACGTCAGCCTCCCCGACGGCTGGCAGGCGACCGGGTCGTTCTGGCTGCCGATCGCAGAAAATGCGAGCGTACCACTCGACTTCGGGCTGACGAAAGCGCGCCGCGTGGACACGTTCAGCTTCGTCCACGCATCGGACACACACATCAGCGCTGCCAGCGCGGCGCGCACCGATCGGTTGCGCACACTGCTGGATTCGCTGCTACCGGCCTTCGTCCTGATTTCAGGCGATCTGGTGCGCGACGCACTTCGCGTGGGTGAAGCCGAGGCCACGGGCTACTACCAGCTCTTCACCGAGAAGATCGGGGCATTCCCCGTTCCGACGTACACAGTCCCGGGCAATCACGAGGTGTTCGGGATCGAACGTGACAAGTCACTCGTCAGCCCCGATCATCCGCTCTTCGGGCGCGCGATGTATCGTCGCTATCGTGGGCCCGACTACTACTCGTTCAATGTGGGCGGTGTGCACGTCGTTGCGTTGAACAGCGTGGATATCAGCGATCAGTGGTACTACGGTCACGTGGACTCGCTCCAGCTGGCCTGGCTCGAGCGCGATCTGGCTATGGTTCCGCCGACCACGCCGGTCGTGACCTTCAATCACATCCCCTTCTTTTCATCGGCCGAGAGCCTGCACGGCTACAACGACGGTCCACCCGCGCCGTCGTTGATCACGGTGCGCGGCAAGGCACAGTACCGGCACACGGTGTCCAATGCGAGCGAGGTGCTCGCGCTGCTCAAGGGGCGCGCCCATCCGCTGGCGCTGTCGGGCCACGGGCACACGGCCGAGCGACTGCGGTTCGCCGGGGTGGCAACACGCTTTGACCAGGCCGCGGCAATCGTTGGTCCGTCGAGCGGTGCGGGCATGACGTTTCCCAGTGGGATCACCCTCTATCGCGTGCGGCGCGGGATAATCGAGGAGGGCCGGTTCATTCCGCTGGGGATCGACCCAGCCGCACGGTGACCACGCGGCACGTGTGAAGTGCTGGTCTGCGTTTCCCGGCGCACTGCGTCCAGACAGTGCTGTTCCCGCGTGGCGATGACCCGAAGCGGCGATGCCACTGATGCAGGTCGTGCGGTCGTTTGGGCGGGTGCTCCATGTCGTATGGCCGCAACCGTCAATGGCGAGACCCCGGCACCCGTTGGTAGCTTTGGCACTCTGCAACAGCGCCAGGAGCGTATGACGTGACGAGTGAAGCAACGACGCCTGACATCCACGTCCAACGCGGAAGTCTGCGTGTACATTCAGCACTGGCCGCGTTCCTGGAGGCCGAAGTGCTGCCGGGCTCCGGCGTCGGCGCTGATGTCTTCTGGCAGGGTTTCGCGGCACTCGTCGAGACGATGGCACCGCGCAATCGTACCCTGCTGGCGCAGCGTGGCGCATTGCAGGCGCAGATCGACACGTGGCATCAGGCGCGCGCGGGTCGTCCGATCGATCGCGCTCAGTACACTGAGTTCCTGCGCGAGATCGGCTATCTGCAGCCCGACGGCCCGGACTTCACGATTTCCACCACCAACGTCGATCCGGAGCTCGCCTCGATTGCCGGTCCGCAGCTGGTGGTGCCGGTAATGAATGCGCGCTATGCGCTGAATGCCGCCAACGCCCGCTGGGGATCGCTGTACGATGCGCTCTACGGCACCGACGCCTTCGGCGAGGCTGCGCTGCCGGGGCCGTACGACGCGGAGCGCGGTGCGCGGGTGGTCGCGTGGGCACGTGCCTTTCTCGATGACGTGGTGCCGCTGGATGGTGTGTCGCATGCAAGCGTCGATCGATACCACGTCAGTGATGGCACTCTGGTGGCGGTCTCGGCTGGCGAAGTGTTCACGTTGCGCGACAGGGCGCAGTTCGCGGGCCACACCGGCGGAGCACTGACGCCGTCCGCAATACTCCTGCAGCACAACGGATTGCATATGGAGATCGTCATCGATCGTGGCAACGACATTGGTGGTACCGATCGCGCCGGAGTTGCCGACGTATTGCTCGAGTCGGCGGTCAGCACCATCGTCGATTTCGAGGACTCGATCGCTGCGGTCGACGCGGATGACAAAGTTCTCGCGTATCGGAACTGGCTCGGCCTGATGACCGGCCTGCTGGAGGAAGTGGTGGAGAAGGGGAGCACGCGCTTCGTGCGGCGGCTCGCTCCCAATCGTCTCTACCACGCGGCGGATGGTTCGCCACTGGTGTTGCGCGGCCGTGCGGTGCTGCTGGCGCGCAACGTCGGCCATCTGATGACGACGACCGCGGTGCGTGATGCTGACGGTCATGCGGTTCCGGAGGGGCTGGTTGACGCGATCGTCACCACACTCATCGCCACGCACGACCAGCGACGCGAACCAGCCGAGCGTAACTCGGCGACGGGCTCGATTTACATCGTGAAGCCGAAGATGCACGGCCCGGAGGAGGTGGCGTTTGCAGGTGGCGTCTTCTCGATGGTGGAGGACATTTTGGGGCTGCCGCGTGACACGGTGAAGCTTGGCATCATGGACGAGGAGCGGCGCACCACCGTCAACCTGCTCGAGTGCATCCGGGCCGTGCATTCGCGCGTGGTGTTCATCAACACCGGCTTTCTCGACCGCACAGGTGATGAGATCCACACGTCGATGGAAGCAGGGCCGATGGTACCGAAGGCGCAGATGAAGGCCGAGCCGTGGATTTTGGCGTACGAGAACCGCAACGTCGATGTCGGACTGGCTTGCGGATTCCCGGGTCGCGCACAGATCGGGAAGGGCATGTGGGCCGCACCGGATCTGATGGCCGACATGCTCCGCGTGAAGATCGGCCATCCGATGTCGGGCGCCTCTTGCGCCTGGGTGCCATCACCGACGGCCGCGACGTTGCACGCCACACACTACCACCGCGTGAGTGTGCACGACCGGCAGCGCGAACTCGCATCGCGACCACGCGCGCCACTGGCAGACATTCTCACGATTCCCCTTGGTGATCCGGCGGTCTGGTCAGAAGCGCAACGTCTGCGCGAGATAGAGAACAACATTCAGAGCATTCTCGGCTATGTCGTTCGCTGGATCGATCAGGGCGTGGGGTGCTCGAAGGTGCCGGACATCGACGAGGTGGCGCTGATGGAAGACCGGGCGACCTGTCGGATCTCGTCTCAGCACGTCACGAACTGGCTGCGGCATGGTGTGGTGACGGCGGAACAGGTCGACGAGACGCTGCGTAGGATGGCAGAAGTCGTGGACCGTCAGAATGCGGGTGATCCGTTGTACCGGCCGATGGCCGGCTCGTACGATGGTGCGGCATTTCTGGCAGCGCGCGATCTGATCTTCAGCGGCAGTTCGCAACCGTCCGGCTATACCGAACCGATTCTCCATGCCCGCCGAGCGCAGCAGAAGGCGCTGCTCGCCGGCTGATGCGGCCCCAATGCTGGTACGACGAGCACGCCGCGATACACCCCCTCACCCGCTGGAACCCCGACCCATGGACATGAATCTCGCGCTCGCCCGGACGATCATCGCCGCCGCTCGCGCCGCGGGTGCCGCACAGGGCATGAAGCCGCTGTCGGTCGTCGTGCTCGATCGCGGTGCATGCGTGACCGCGTTCGAGCGCGAGGACGGCTCGTCCAACAAGCGCTTCGAGATCGCGTTCGGCAAAGCGAATGGCGCACTCGCACTCGGCATGGGCTCGCGGGCATTGATGAAGCGGGCCGAGAGCCAGGCGTACTTCGTGACGGCGGCAGCGTCAGCGATCGGCGGGTCGCTGATTCCGGTGCCGGGCGGGGTGCTGATCGTCGACGCGGAGGGCGTTACCATCGGTGCGGTCGGGGTGAGCGGCGATACATCGGACAACGATGAAATTGCGGCCATTGCTGGCATCGAGGCAGCAGGGCTGGTGGCGAATCCGGGGTGAGACGCGCGGTCGCCCCTCGTCCGCCGTCCAGCGGTGAGCGTCGACTGCAGGAATGGCCATGGTCTGTTCCGCGACAGGTGTGTCTAGTGAGGGCGACCCGCGAGACGACACTTCGCCGCCGGGAATTCCGTCGTGGAATTCCTGCGGGTATGGACGTTCCGTGTGTCAAGGTCAACCTTATCTCACGTCGCACAGGCGGGTCGTGCCCATTGTCGTCTCCGCAACCAACCGTCGATATACATGCGCCTGCTATCGAAACTGCTCCTCGCCGCCGCACTGGCGTTCCCCGGAACCGCGACCGGGCAATCATTTCGCTCCGCTGACACCGTCATCAAACGGATGTGGCAGGCCGGCATGGAACAGTCGCAGCTCGAACGGCTGGGTCAGGTCCTGATCGATTCGATCGGGCCGCGGTTGTCGGGATCGCCGGGATACGCCTCAGCCGTGACGTGGCTCGAGCGGACGTACCAGACCCTCGGCATCAGCGCACGGCGTGAACGCTACGGCACCTGGCGTGGGTGGCAGCAAGGGACGGTGCACATGCAATTGACGTCGCCGCGGGTGCAGAACCTCGACGTCGAACTGCTCGCCTGGAGCCCGGGAACACCGGGAGCGAAGGCGGTCGAGGGCGAGGTGGTGATCATTCCGGCACTGGCCGATGCAGCGGCGGCGACACGATGGTTGCAGACGGTCAAGGGCAAGTTCGTGTTGATCTCGGCGCCCGAACTCATGTGCCGCGCCACGCAGGAGCTCGAGCGCTACGCGCGCCCTTCGACGATCACCAAGCTCACCGCACAGCGCACCGAGGCCCGACGGCTCACGGCCGAACGCTTCGGTGCCCTCGCACCGGCCGGAACGACACCGGTCAATCGCCAGCGTGCGGTGATCGAAGCGCTGGAGTCAGCGGGCGTGATCGGCATCGGCACCACGCTCTGGTCCAACGGGTGGGGCGTGAACAAGATCTTTGGTGCGGTATCCGAGCGAGTGCCATCGCTCGATCTTTCGTGCGAAGACTATGGCCTGCTGCATCGTCTGGCGACGAACGGTCAGGGGCCGCGAGTCCGCGTGACGGTCGAGGCCCAGTCGACACCCGCCGAAGTGCCGATGTTCAATGTGGTGGCCGAGATCAAGGGCACCGAGCTGCCGAACGAATACATCGTGCTGTCGGCACATCTCGACAGCTGGCACGGTGCAACGGGTGCCACCGACAATGCCACCGGCACACTCACGATGCTCGAGGCGATGCGCATCCTGAAGGAGACGTATCCCAATCCGCGGCGCACCATCATCGCCGGTCACTGGGGCGGAGAAGAGCAGGGTACCATCGGTTCGCTGGCGTTCAACGAAGATCACAAGGACGTGATCGATGGTTTGCAGGTGGCGTTCAACCAGGACAACGGAACCTGGCGTGTCGAGGTGCTCGAAGGACAGGGTTTCCTGAAGGCGAGCAGCAATCTGGCCCGATGGGCGGCGCAGCTGCCGTCGGAGATGACCGACAGTGTGCGGCTGCAGCTTCCCGGCCCGCAGGCCAACGCGGGAAGCGATCACACCTCGTTCATCTGTCGCGGGGCACCGGCATTCCGGTTGCAATCGAGTTATCCCGAGTACCGGCAGTACACCTGGCACACCAATCGCGACACCTTCGACAAGATCGTCTTCGATGACCTGAAGCAGAACGCGACGATGGCGGCCATGCTGGCCTACGCCGCCTCGGAAGATCGGGAGCGGACGTCGCGTGAACAGGCCACGCTTCCGGGCGGCAACGGTGCGTCGCGGCCATGGCCCACCTGTCGTCCCGCGCAGCGAAGCACGAAGTAGCGATGCCGGACGATACGCTACAGGCAGAGGTTCAGTCGGCGCTGTCCGCCCTCTACACCGTCGAGCGGGAGCTGCCGCGCGGTGGCATGTCGCGGGTCTTCGTGGCCACCGAGAAGGCCCTGCGCCGCCGGGTCGTCATCAAGGTGCTGGCGCCGGAGCTGGTGGCGTCGCTCTCCGCGGAGCGCTTCAAGCGGGAGATCGGGCTCGCGGCGCGCCTCCAGCATCCGCATATCGTGCCGCTGCTGTCGTCCGGGCAGGCCGGGCCTCATCTGTACTACACCATGCCCTTCGTCGAAGGCGAATCGCTGCGTGAGCGAATGAATCGTGAACGCCCGATGGCGACGGCTGACATCACTGGTATCCTTGCGGAAGTGGCACGCGCGCTGGCGTATGCACACGAAGAGGGTGTGGTGCACCGTGACATCAAGCCCGAGAACGTGATGTTCTTCCACGGGCAGGCGGTGGTGCTGGACTTCGGTATCGGCAAGGCGCTGCTCACGGCGACCACCTCCGAAGCGGAGACACTGCGGATCACGCAGGTGGGCATGAGTCTGGGAACGCCGACCTATGTCGCTCCGGAGCAGGCCGCCGGCGATCCGGCGCTCGACCACCGCGCCGATCTCTACGCGCTGGGGGTCGTGGCCTACGAGATGATCACCGGGCATCCACCATTTGCGAACCGGTTGCCACAGGTGGTCATGGCGGCGCACGCCAATCAGAAGCCGGAGCCGATTTCGGCACGCCGCCCCGACGTGCCCAGGCGGCTCGAGGCGACCGTGATGAAGATGCTCGAAAAGCGGCCAGCCGATCGACCGAACACTGGTGAGGAGGTGGTGAAGGGGCTGGCCGAGCCCACGACGGTGCATCACTCGGGTGGTGGGCCGGTGGTGCAGCGGCTGGCGAGCGCACCGTTCTGGCTGCCGTGGGCAATCGCTGGAGTGGCGACCGTGGTCGCGATCCTGATGACAGTGCTCTACGTCCGTCGATAACGCACGACTCGACACCAGGGGGCCGTGTCTGCCAGGACGCGTTCGCGCTCCGTGTGCGGCGCGCTAACTTTGGTGCATGCACAGCACGAGTGATATCGTCATCTGCGGCGCCGGAATTGCGGGGATCGCCACCGCGCACGCCCTCGCGGTGCGTGGCGTTCGCAACATCGTGCTGGTCGACGAGCTGCCACCGCTGACGCTCACCAGTGACAAGTCGTCGGAAGCCTATCGCAACTGGTGGCCGGGTCCGGACGATGCGATGGTCACGTTCATGAATCGCAGCATCGACCTTCTCGAAGCATGGGCCGAGTCGAGCGACAACCGGTTTCTGCTGAACCGACGCGGGTACGTCTATGCCACCGCCAGCACCGTCAAAGCCGGACAGTTCCTTGCCGACGCGAGACTCGCGGAACGACAGGGCGCGGGAGACCTTCGCGTCTATCGAAGCGCGTCGGACGCGGCGCACTATCAGCCGAGCGCGCACACCGGCTATCGCGATCACCCGATCGGCGCGGACCTCTTCCTCGATCAGGCGACGATTCGCACGCGATTCCCATTCCTCGCGCACGATGTGGTGGCGGTGCTCCACGCCCGGCGGTGCGGTTGGTTGAGTGGACAGCAACTCGGCATGTATCTGCTGGAGGAGGCGCGATCGGCTGGCGTGACGGTGCTCTCAGGACGTGTGACGACCGTTGATGTGCAGAGCGGTCGCATCGCGGGGCTGACGGTGAACTGCGCGGATGGGACACGCGCGCAGATCGCGACGCCGGTGCTGATCAATTGCGCCGGACCGTTTGCGAAACAGCTGTCGCAACTGATTGGCGTCGAATTGCCGCTCTTCTCGGAAATGCATCTCAAGGTGGCATTCGAAGACACGCTCGGCGTGATTGACCGGAACACCGGGCTCGTGATTCTGGATGATGCGCAAACGCTGACGTGGTCCGACGAGGAGCGCGCGGAGTTGGCGTCGAGCGACGAGACGCGCTGGCTGACGGAGCCGATGCCGGCAGGGATTCATCTGCGGCCCGAAGGGTACCGTCACAATCAGACGGTGCTGATGCTCTGGGATTATCACAGCTCGCATCGCTACGATCTGCCCGAGCTGCCACTGCCGGATGATCCGTTCTACCCGGAAGTGGTGTTGCGTGGCATGGAGCGCCTGGCGCCCGGGCTGGCGCAGTATCTCGACCGGTTGCCGCCGGTCTACGTCGACGGCGGGTACTACACCAAGACGGAGGAGAATCGACCGCTGATCGGGTCGCTGGCGGTGGAGGGGGCCTACGTGAACGCGGCGTTGTCTGGCTACGGCCTGATGGCCGCGCCGGCGGCGGGTGAACTGATCGCGGCGCAGATCACCGGTAGCGCGCTGCCGGCGTATGCACCTGCGTTTCGACTCGATCGCTACGACCGACCCGAGTACCGCGAACTCCTCGCGAACTGGGGTTCGACCGGGCAGCTCTAGCGCTGTGACGCGCGCTGGCGCTTACCGCGTCGTTGGTGTCACGCGCCAGATTTCGCCGGCGTCGGTCGCGACGTAGAGATTGCCGTCGGGGCCCTGAGTCAGTCCGCGGAATCGGGTGCCTGGCAAGCCGGATGGCGTGGTGCCGACGCTTTGTCCGGCGGTGTCGAGTTCATGGATGTCGAGGCGAGTGCCTCCCATCATGCCCACGGCCAGTCGGCCGTTCCACGCGCCCCACTGTCCTCCGCGCAGAAACTCGACCGGGCCGATCCCCTGCGAGATCCCGTTGTTCGTCCACGACGGACGCATCGCTTGCGGGAAGCGCACCAGATCCGTCATCGGCATCGTCGTCGCCGTTCCCGAGTAGCCACAGTACGAATCGAGGCAATTCAGTCCCGGGCGATTCTGCGGATCCCAACCGGCGTTGGCCCCGTTCTGCAGCGCGGTCACTTCGTCGGTGTGGTTGGGGCCATGCTCGCCGACGAACGGCTGGCCCGTGCCCGGCCGGAAGCTCAGGCCCTGCACGTTCCGGTGCCCGTAGGTGTAGATCCGGCGATCAAAGCCGGCCGGGGCGTTGTTGCCGGGGGCCGCCGCACCATCCGTCGTGACCCGGAGCACCTTGCCGCCGAGGAGTGTCGGGCTCTGGGGTAGGGGGCCATTGTGATTGTCGCCTGTTGCGACGTAAAGGAATCCATCCGGGCCGAACCTGATGCGCCCGCCGCTGTGGACACCAGCGCCACCGTTCGGGGTGGCGACATGCTTGAACGGAATGCCGGTGACGATGTTGCTGCGCTG
>ENA-ORBV01005393-ORBV01005393.1-microbial-mat-metagenome-genome-assembly--contig:-NODE-5393-length-23602-cov-9.574368_pt1 | contig 23602 bp, 22 predicted proteins | sample MGYA00237777_ERZ505514 | MGnify/ENA primary metagenome ERZ505514 (study PRJEB26160, sample SAMN06269048) | microbial mat metagenome | isolation source: Oligotrophic lake microbial mat | place... | reverse complement strand
GTATATTTAATTAAGGTATATAAACTGTTTAACTCCTATTCTAAGTATGGCGCGTGGCGAAACCCTCAGAAAACTCTTTAAAAGCTTCTCTCATAACGAGAGAGAAGGGTTTTTGGCTGCCGCTAGGGAAATTATTGAAGAAGAAAGAAATAAAAATCACCTCTTACTTGCTAGAGACTTGGAAAAGCTGCTTCAAAACGGCAATGGATATATCAAACCCCTAGCTGCTAACCCGACTCCCTGGAACCAATTTCCTGAGCCTCCTCAAGACAAGGATACTGGACTTGCCTTGCTTGAGGTCAAACAATTTGACCTTACTTGGGATTACATTGTACTGAGTGAAAAAAATTTTGATGTCCTGCAAGAAATCGTCCTCGAAAATCGTAAACAAGATATCCTTGCAGCCTATAACCTCAAGCCAAAAAGCAAATTACTTTTTTGTGGCCCACCAGGATGTGGTAAAACTCAAACTGCAAAAATCCTATCTAGCGCCTTGGGGCTGCCGCTTGTTTATGTGAACCTAACAGCGGTATTCTCTTCTTACTTGGGTCAAACTGCAACCAACCTTCAGAAAATTTTTACCTACATTGAAAAGGGTGAGTGGGTTGTTTTGTTTGATGAGTTTGATGCTATAGCCCGCGATCGCGATAACTTAAATGAACATGGTGAAGTCAAACGCCTAGTGAATAGCTTGTTACAGTTAATCGATAATGTGACAAATCAAAGTATATTCGTCGCTGCTACCAATCACGAAAAACTACTGGATAGTGCCGTATGGCGACGATTTGATGAAGTTATTTTCTTCGATAATCCAACGGTTGAACTGCGGACGGCGCTTTTAAGTCGCTATCTGTCGGCGATCCGTTATACTGCTATTAATCTATCTACTTTTGCCGCTCGGCTTGAAAGTGCTACTGGAGCAGATATCGAACGGATCTGCTCAGATGCAATTAAAGCCGTGGTTCTGCGAGGAGAACGTACCCTGACTGCTGATGATTTAGAGGTGGCGATTGGGCGTTTTATAGAAAGACAAAGTATAATAGCAAATTCACAATAATTATATACGTCTAATCATAATGGTAAGTAAGTTCGATCACCTGCAATTGCCGAGAATAATAAACATTGAATCACCTCGACGCTCTGCTCGTGGTTTTGGTGGTCAAAGACGTACTGATGTTACTGGACACGGCAAACAGCTATTAGGTCAAATCTCTACCTTGATTGAGCCTATTAAGCAAAATGCCAGCCCCTTCCGTCTCGATCCAAAATTAATTTTTAAGATTAAAATTGCTAAAAAATGCTATTTCTCAGAAGACATGGTGACTCAAGCAGGACTAAATTTACTAGCTTGTGAACCGAATAAAGCCATCGTTGTCTTTTCCTCCGACAATCAGCTAACTGAATTCAAGAGACGGTTAGAAAATTACAGTCAAATTCAAGATGGCCCGAAGTATGAATACTTAGGAGCGATTGATGAGCTAGTTCCCCTCGAACGTGAAGATCGTATTGGTCGTTTGTTGGAGTTAAAGTTTGTACAATTAGGTGAACTTGCCTCCTTAGATTTGGAACTTTGGCACACAGGCGATCGCAAAGAGATGCGAAAGTATTTAGATGATATCGCCGAAGTGCTAGAGAGCTTAGCCAGCGATACTGCTCTGATGAGAATGAGCGATCGCTACATAGGTGAATATCTGTGTATTGCTCGGATTAAAGTCACCCACGAAGTTTTAGAGCTTTTGCTGGAAGAGAAAATCGTTAAAGAAATCGATCGCCCTCCCCAACCTGCATTTGAAACAAATGCTGATTATAATCTGCCAATTTCGGATTTTCCCGAAGTTGTTGCCCCACCTGAAGATAATTGTGGCATTCTGGTTATTGATTCTGGTGTACAGCGTGGTCATCCTTTAATTGCTCCGGTGTTGGGTGAAACTGAAGTATTCCCAGATGCGAAAAGGGAATTCATAAGAGGTGGCTCTGACGATGTAAATGGACATGGTACTAATGTCGCTGGAATTGCTATCTATGGAAATGTTGAAAACTGTATTAAACAGCGTTCATTCGATCCAACGGCTTGGCTATTCTCGGCCCGTGTGACAAACGAAAAAAACGAATATGATGAAGACCTTCTCGTAGAAACTCAACTTGATCAAGCCATTCGTGCTTTTGTTGAACAGTATCCCAATTGCAAGGTTATAAATATCTCTCTAGGTAACGCTGACCAAATTTACCGAGATGGGGTGAAGCAGTTTCGATTAGCTGCAATGATAGATAAAATTGCTTATGACTACCAACACAAAAATATTGTTTTTGTGATTTCAGCAGGCAATGCTTTTTATGAAGAGGCAAAATCAGATGAGCAACTACGGACTGATTACCCAAATTATCTGCTGAAAAAGAGCGCTCGAATTATCGATCCAGCGACTTCAGCAATTGCAATAACGGTAGGTTCTTTATCATTTGGTCGCGGTAGTATTACAGAACCTTCTGATGTTCGTCGTCAGGCGATCGCAAAACTACCAGGATACCCCTCTCCGTTTACTAGAACTGGTTTTGGGGTCGATGGAATGATTAAGCCTGATGTTGTAGATTTTGGCGGAGATGTTGTAATAGACCTCAAATACAAAGAAGGTCTGGATTTACCTAAATCCAAATTGCAACTATCAGATAATGTAGCGGGAGTTTCTGTTGTTACTCTATCCAAAGATTTGAAAAGTTCTTTATTTCAAATCTGTAGTGGTACAAGTTTTGCAGCTCCTCGTGTTGCCAATACTGCTGCTCAACTTTTCACAAAATATCCAAATGCCAGTTCTAATCTCATTCGGGCGCTTATTGTCAACTCGGCGATTCTTCCTAAAAAAATTCCGCCACAATTTGAATGTAACAAGAAGCAGTCTCAAAGTGAAAAGACAAAAACGATTAAGAATCAGCTAGCAATCTATGGTTATGGACAGGCTGACTTAGAACGTGCAATGTATTCTGCTGAAAACTACGTTGTTCTATCAGAAGATAATATTTTGATCAAAGTAGGATATTTTCATGTTTACGAAATTCCCCAATTGCCACCTGAATTTTTCAAAGTAAAAGGCACTCGTAGATTGTCAATTACCTTAGCCTTTGATCCGCCAACTCGCCCAACTCGTGGAGACTCATATCTAGGAGTCACAATGGAATTTGAACTTTTTAAAGGAATTGATCGTGAAATTGTTAGGACGGCTTATGAATCTGCTAGCAAGACGAGTTCTCCTGATGAGTCCACCGATAATACAAAAGGAAAGTTAAAGAAAAAACATGGGACTGGGATTGAAGTTAAATTGTCTCCAAGCTCCATTATTCGGAAGAAAGGAACAGTGCAAAGGGGGCAAGTAGAAATTTTCCCTCAGTCTACAAAATATGATGACGGGCCCATGACTCTGGTTGTGAGTTGTAATCGTAAATGGGCAAAAGAAGATGATATCGAAATGCAGCGTTATGCGTTAGTTGCTTGCATTAGCCATTCCGATCCTCAAGTTGATTTATATAATCGTATGCAAATCCAGATTGCCCAGAGAGAGAGAGAAAGAGCAAGAGTTTAACTGATGATGGGGTACTCGAAGTCACCAGACTAAAACAGTATAAGAGATACAAATTATACCTTGATTTGTGTTAATGATGTGAGCCAATTTTCCATCATGTCAAACTCCGCAATTTAGATCGCCCGTTAATCTCTCTCACCAAAATCTAACGCAATTAGCGCTGATTCAAAAAGCGGCTGGCCATCGACATTGCGTCAGTAATATCTACGTCGCCGTCTCCATCTCCATCTAAAAACGCATTCAAAACGGGATTTGCGCCCTGGGCTGGATTTTGAGCGTTGCCGCCGGTTTGCAGCAAATTGAGGACGATCGGCACTAAAACAGGTATCATCGCTTGTACTGTGGAGTTATTTAAACCGGTTCTTTGGGCGATATCGGCCACTATCTGCGTTAGTTGGCCGGCTCCGAACAAACTCTGTACCGCTTGCGGATTGGGATTTGTGCCGCTAAATTGGTTGACAAGTTGTTGAGCTTGTGCGTCTCCTGACTGCGATCGCACGTCTTGCAATGCCGATCGCACGTATCCGCCCAAAACCGACATTGCTAGCTGAGTCGTGCCCGCATCGACGCCCTGGTTGCCGCTCAACTGCTCTACCGCACCGAGAATGTTGCCCAACTGATTGGGGTTTGCTTGTTGGTTGGGATTGTCGATCGCGCTCAAAATTTGGTCAAATAGTCCCATAATTTTCGCTCCGTACAGTGATTGCTCAACTTTAAATTATAGCAAATCCTGTTTTTCAAGATTACTGAAAATAGTTTTTAGTTGGGTATTATCACTCAGCGAGTGGGGTAGCAACAGCCAGTCAGTAAGCAATCTCATACCATTTTAGATTTGAGATTGGGAATGAATTCTGACATCAGAGTTTGGATCGCACGCTTGCAGTTGGATGCTTTTTTGAAACTGCTATAAAAAATGATAATTTTTAAGTTTTTACAGTTCCTCTCTCCTCGGACTTGGTTGGCGCGTTCCCGCTGGATAGGGAATTATATTCGCTAGCAATTGGAGGTTGTAAGAGCATCTTTTGCATGAAATTCTCATGCTTAATCGGCAGGGCGATCGTAAATTCAGTCCCCGTTCCCACCTCAGACCAAAAGTTAATCGTCCCCCCGTGTTTCTTGACGATAATTTCGCGACCAATTGCCAATCCCAAACCCGTACCTACACCTCTCGGTTTAGTAGTAAAGAATGTTTCAAACATTTTTTCTTGACTCTCTGGCGCTATTCCCGTACCGTTATCAGAAATTCGCACTACCACTGAGTCGTCGTCCAAGTATTCTGTAGCAATGACAATTCTCGGCGAAAAACTCGGTGCTTCTTGTTTAATTGAGCCCGAAGCCGATTGTTTTTTCGCCTCCTCAGAGCTGGATTTCTCACTTTTTGCTTTCTCTTCCACAGCATCTAGTGCATTGTTGAGAAGGTTAACAAATACCTGGTAAAGCAAACCCATATAACCTTCAACAGTCGGAATATTGCCGTAATGTCGCACCACTTCAATGCCCTGTTTGATGCGGCTGTTGAGAATCAGCAAACTGCTGTCTATGCAGGCGTGCAAATCGACGGGATGAGGGGCCGCATCGTCGAGGCGAGAAAAATCTTTCAAACTTAAGATAATAGCTTTTGCTCTTTCAGCGCCTACTTGCATCGAGTCAAATATTTTTATCAAATCTTCTTTGAGAAAATCGATGTCTATTTCTTCGCCTTTCGCCAGCACTGCGGCAGGGGGATTGGAAATTTCTGTTTCGTAAGTTTTGAGCAAATCTAAAATATCTTCAACGTAACTTCTGGCTGGGTCGATATTGGCATAAATAAAATTGATTGGGTTGTTAACTTCGTGAGCAACACCGGCTAACATCCGCCCCAAAGTTGCCATTTTCTCATTTTGAAGTATCTGGCTTTCTTGTTCAGATTTCAATTCTTCTAGCAAGTGATTTACTTTCTGAATCAGTTGATTCAGCGAAGCTGCTAATACTCCCACTTCATCGGTGCTGGTAACTGGTACTTGCAACTGAAAATTAGATTCTTCAGTCACTCGCTGAGCGATTTTAGTTACAGCGGCGAGGGGTTTGGCGATCGCCCGACTGGTGAAGCCCGCCAGCACTGCTGCAACGACGATCGACAGTGCCATGCTACCCAAAATTATTTGCACCCGCAGCGCCTGCGCTTGCAGCAGTGCCTCCCGCCCAGCATCTTCTTGCTCTTGGGCGCGATCGATAATTTCTGCTATATCATTGACCGCCCTATCTAGTTGCAACCCAATTTTATCTCGATCGAAATTCAACAGCAACTTACGTTTAATACTTTGTTGAGCGGGGTTATTTGGCAGGTTACTAATTTTTTTATTAACTATTTCTAGTCTAGACAGATAATTAGACAATAGCGAATCGCAAGTTTTTTTGAATTTTTCTATGCCTTCTATGTCTTCCATGTATTTAGATTTTTTGACTTCAGATAACAACAACTTCAAATTGTAAATATTTTTTTGTATTTGTTCGTATTTGCTGTCAAATATTTGGGGCTGTTCTAGCCAGTAAATCAGCCCCTCTTGGCTGTTTTGCGTTCGCAGTAAAGCCACCTGCAACTTATTTAAAAGCTGAGTTTCTCGATCGATGTGTACTTGATTGTTAGTTCTGCGATAGTAATGAGTGCCCACCAACATCCCGATAGTCGTTCCCCCAATCGCAACACAAAGAGCCAGTGCATACCCACTGCTGATTTTGTCGCGAATACTGAGGTTGCCCAAGGAATGGGCTATGTGAGCGAAATAATTGGGCTTTGGTGGCTGGCTGTCTTTGATGTTATGCTCGCAAGAGGTAGAGAGTTCTTGTGAAGGCTGATTCAGATGTTTGAGCTGCATAGATGCTAACCTGTGAATAATTCACGCACTGACAATTCAGTCTAACTTAACTCGTGGCTGATTTGAGAGTACCGCAGTGATATTTAATGTGATAATTTTTGTAAATTAGGATGCTCTTAGCTTGCCTAAGAAACCCGGTTTCTCGTTTCTACTTTCGGAGCTTCCAGGAGGCACTGGTGTTACAAAACCGGGTTTCTCTGTACTTAATGTCATATTTGTTTCTTAATAAAAAAGTATTGCTAGACTCGTGATCAAATAAATCACCGAATAAATAAGTAGGTAGATGCAAATAAACCAGCCTACGGTTCCAGCGGGTGATAAGCTGTAGCTGAGTTATCGTGCAAGCTACAATTGCAGCAAGAGGGCGATCGCACTTTTCCGTCCCGCTGGCGCTCAAACTCCGCAAACCGCGCCCGCAGTCCGACAGAATCGGGATTTGCGGGCTCGCGCAGTACGATCCTCTTCGAGGGCTTCGCTAACGGGCGCTTGGCCATTTGAGATTTGAGATTTGAGATTTGAGATTTGCAATGACTGATGACTATCGGCGTAATGTAAAAATCAAAGCATAACCCTTTTATTTGCCCCTTTCCTCATGCCTTTGCCGCGCCTGTTAACCTTAATTGCTGCTTTCTGCCTCGCCCTGGGGCTGATTATTGGGCTGGTGAGTTCCTTAACAGGGCTTTACAGTCAAGTTGCGTGGTCTGCTTCTCCGCTGCTGGCTAATTTGCTGATTTTCTTGATTATTGTACTTTTGGGCACCCTAATTTTTGCGCTATTTTATTATTTTAGGCTGCTGCAACGCCCTCAGAAAGTTAAGGGAAAACGGCCGATTACTCCGAAGGTTCCTGTTGTAAAAAGTGAAGCTGCTTCGGAAAATCTCAAAGCAATTCGGCAACAAGTCGATCGCATTCAAGATGAAGTAGCGCGGCAAGCTTTGCTGTTGAGAGCCCGCGAAATTGAAGCTAGCATGGCTCGCGGCAGCGTTCGAGTAGTTGTTTTCGGCACCGGTTCTGCGGGCAAAACTTCCGTTGTGAATGCGTTGGTGGGGCGGATGGCGGGACAGGTGGGCGCGCCGATGGGAACTACCGAGGTTGGCGAAACTTACACTCTGAAATTGAAAGGAATCGATCGAGAATTAGCAATTACTGATACCCCAGGCATCTTGGAAGCGGGAGTTGCGGGGACTTACAGAGAGGAATTGGCTCGGCAGTTGGCGGCCCGGGCAGATTTGATTTTATTTGTTTTGGACGGCGATTTGCGAAAATCCGAGTACGAACCGCTGCGGACTTTGGCGGAAATTGGCAAAAGGTCGATCGTGATTTTTAATAAAGTTGACCTTTATCCCGACACCGACAGAGATGAAATTCTCACTAGGCTGCAGCAGCGAGTCAAAGGTTTTGTATCAGCAATGGATGTAGTCGCCATTAGCGCCAATCCGCACAAAGTTGTATTAGAAGACGGCACAATTTTTCAGCCATACCCGGATATTATGCCATTAATTCGGCGCGTCGCTGCAATTTTGCGAGCTGAAGGCGAAGACTTAATTGCGGACAATATTTTGCTGCAATCTCAGCAATTGGGAGACCAAGCGCGCAAGTTAATTGATGCTCAAAGGAGGCGGCAAGCTGATAAGGCAGTAGAGCGATTTCAGTGGATCGGAGCCGGAGTAATTGCTGTCACGCCTTTGCCAGTTGTGGATTTGTTAGCGACAGCTGCAGTTAACGCTCAAATGGTAGTAGAAATTGCCAAGATTTACGGCTGCGAATTAAATATCGATCGCGCGAAAGAATTAGCCTTGTCTCTAGCAAAAACCCTAGCAAGTTTGGGAATAGTTGAAGGCGTAATTCAAGTAGTGTCAAGGGCGTTGCAATTAAGCGTAGCCGGGTTTGTACTTGGCAAAGCAATTCAAGCAGTCAGTGCGGCTTATTTAACCAGAATTGCTGGTAAAAGTTTTATTGAATATTTCCGCCATGACCAAGATTGGGGCGACGGTGGCATTGCCGAAGTTGTGCAAAGGCAGTTTCAGTTAAATAGGAAAGACGAGTTTGTAAAAGCATTTGTCAAAGATGCGATCGCCCGCGTTGTCGAACCTCTGAACATTTATCAGCAGGAATCGGAACCAGAATTAGAAATGTCAGCCGAATTGGAACCACAAATAGAACCAGAATCCTTGTATCAGCCGCCGCAATACGACGATTGGGAAACTTACAGCAACAAACGCAACGATGACTGGTAATGGGGCATTGGGAATTGGGCAAACAGGGAATTGAGAATTGGGTAATTACGATCGTTCAATGAGATGTTCCCTGAGTATGCTTTGTTGAATTTTATTAAGAAATTTTACAATAATTTTACACATGGGGGAGACTCCGGGGGGATCAAGTCAAACCGAGCGATCGGATCGAACACAATTTTGATAAGATTTAAGATTGACAACAAAATTTGCTATTGTGCGTCCGGGTAAAAACAATGAGCGATCGACCAATTATTCTCGGTATTGTCGGAGACAGCGCAGCGGGCAAAACCACCCTGACGCGGGGAATTGCCCAAGTATTGGGGCCAGAAAATGTCACTGTGATTTGCACTGACGACTATCATCGCTACGACAGAAAGCAGCGGGCCGAAATCGGAATCACAGCATTGCATCCCGACTGCAATTACCTCGACATCATGCAGCAGCACCTCAGCCTGCTACGTACCGGACAAGCAATTCTCAAACCCATCTACAACCACACCACAGGTACATTTGACCCGCCGGAATACATCAAGCCCAGCAAATTTGTCATAGTTGAAGGTTTGCTGGGTTACGCAACCCGAACAATCCGCGATTCTTACGACGTAAAAGTGTATCTTGCTCCTCCCGAAGAGTTGCGAACTCAGTGGAAAGTTAAGCGCGATATCATGAAGCGCGGCTATACTGAAGAACAGGTGCTTGCAGAAATAAAAAAACGGGAACCAGACTCTGAAGACTTCATTCGTCCTCAGCGCAAATCGGCCGACGTTGTAGTTAGTTTTTACCCGCCCGAAGCGGACAAAGAATCAAATTTAAGCGTCCGTTTAGTGCTCAGGCCGACAATTCCTCACCCTGATTTTACTGAGATTTTAGGTCGAGGCAGCGATAGTTTTCAACCTGCAATTCGCCTGGGACTCGATCGGGATATGGGCAAACCGGTTGACGTGTTGGAAGTAGACTCCCATGCGACTAACGAACAAGTAAACGAACTGGAAAAGATTTTGTGCAACGAAATGCCGCACCTGCGGGGATTTTGTTCTACCGAAGGCAATCCCGAAATTGGCAAACTGATCGGCACAACTGGCGAAGTTTTGGAAAGTTACCCGCTAGCTTTGACGCAGTTGCTAGTTTCATATCACATGATGAAAGCAATTCATTTGTATTAATTGAGTCATCAGTGATTGAGTAGGTAATCGCAAAAAAAAACAGTATATTGTAGGGGCGGGTTTAGTTAACTATCTACGATACAATCGAGTTTATGAGTGCAAAACCCGTCCTCCCCATGCAATATTCAGGTGTACCCACCTACTTATCTACATGATTTATTGGTGGCTAAACTGCGAAATTTCAACTGTATTATTTTTGTCACAATTGAGGATAAATCCTCAGTGGTGGCAAAGTCGGATTAGCAGTCGCTAATTGCTGAATTTGCATCGATACTGGCAACTGACTTTGAGGTGCGGGCAGCATTTCGCCTCGGAAGTCCAGAAGGGTGACGAGCAGCAGATAGCCAAGTGCTAATGCTATAGAAATCACGCCCGTGATAATAGCAATAATTTTTGAACGTTCCATATTCAGTAAGATTGAAGTATAGCTAAACTTAGCTTAACATCAAATGCCACCTATTTTGCTTACAAAGATGGAACCTATTATAGATACGCCAACTCCCACCGAGATGCCAGCCACAGCGCCAGTAGTGGAAACATTCAATCTGGGGAAGTTCTACCGTACTGGCTTCTGGATGAATGAAAAGATTGAATCGCTCAAAAATTGTACTCTGACTGTCTCTGAGGGCGAAACTTTCGGGCTGTTAGGGCAGAATGGAGCGGGGAAAACTACGCTGCTGAAGACTTTGCTGGGGATAGTGCGGCCGACTTCTGGCAGGGCGCTGTTGTTGGGGAGGCCTTTGGGCGATCGCGCTGTGAAGCAGCGAGTCGGCTATTTGCCCGAAAATCCCTATTTTTACGATTATCTCACAGGCTGGGAATTTTTGCAATTTGCGGCGGGCTTGTTTGAAATTCCGGCCTCGATTCAGCGGCAGCGAATTCCGCATTTGCTAGATTTAGTTGGGCTATCTCAATCGGCTGCAATAAAAAAGCAATTGCGCCAGTATTCTAAGGGAATGCTGCAACGAATTGGCATGGCTCAAGCTTTGATTAATAATCCAGATGTGGTATTTTTGGATGAGCCGATGTCTGGTTTAGATCCGATGGGGCGCTATCAGATGCGGGAGATAATTTTATCGCTGAAAAATCAAGGGAAAACGATTTTTTTTAATTCGCACGTACTGTCGGATGTGGAGAAGATTTGCGATCGGGTGGCAATTTTGGCTCGCGGTGAGTTGATCTGCATTGGGGCGATCGACGAACTCCTGGGAAATACTGAAACTTACCGGGTTGAAGGTAGGGGCGGCCACTTGAATATCCTGCAAAAATGGATACCGGATATGGAAGTTGATAATGATTTGTGGTACGGTCATTTGCAGGGCGATCCGAAGGAGTTTATTTCTAGTCTCAGCGCTACGGGAGGGCAGCTAATTGGGATGAATTTGGCTAAGCCTTCTTTGGAAGATTTTTTTATGCAGCAATTGCAAGAAAGAGGAATTTATTCGAGTGGTTGAATCCTGTCTTGTTAATACAGAATATCTGTAGGGAAACGGCAATGTGGATTGGTGTCAACTTAAGCCTGGAACCATTGAAAAATCTCGCTCTTATCCGAGGCCAGATCCCCCTAAATCCCCCTTAAGAAGGGGGACTTTGATCGGAATCTTGTCCCACCCCCTACTCCCCTTTTTAAGGGGTGTGCCAGGGAGATCGAGGGTTTTTGCGATCGCCAGTTGCATTGTATCTCTCGTTTTTATCCAAGTCTCGATCCCCCTAAATCCCCCTTAAGAAGGGGGACTTTGACAATACTATTGTCCCCCCTTCGAGAGGACGCAAAACGCTCTTGTCCCCCCCTTCTTAAGGGGGGGTTAGGGGGGATCGAGGACTCTGTTTAAGACAAAAAATTTGTACTATCTTCAACATGAATTTGCACATCAGCCAACAATGGTAACGGCGGATGACTGCAAATTTGTTCGGGATAATTCCACACTTTCAGATATTTATCAACTCCAGAAATTGCCGTCGCTGCTGCATCCAAATCCCCAGCTTGACACCCGTGATAATGCGCTCTGATCAACGGCTTAATATCCTCGATATCTTGCCATTCAGATTCTGGTTTGAGGGGAATGCTGATAAAATAGCGGTAAGCTTGGCGGTGTGCGGTGCGAAAGTTTTCGGGATTTTGATTCAACAACCGATCGCCCTTTTCGCACACCAACGGATGCAACTGGTAAGACGATCGCTGAAAATCATAATACAGCAATTGTCGGCGTTTGAGAGCGAGAATAATATTTTCTTTCAATTCGTACTTGCTAACTTCTGGCATTTGAGCGGCTATTCCCGCCAAATTCAGCGGATATTCTGCGGTTTGATAGACAGAAATTCGGCTCAAGCAAGTTCGCTCAATGTCGCTAAGACGGGCGATGATTTCATCCAGCAGACTCTCAATCGGTCGAGTTAGCAACCAGTCTCTATCTTGCAAAAATTGGCTGACATTGCCTTGATATTCGCTGTCATCGCGAATCAATGACGCTATTAGTTGCAAAGCTTGGGGATGTCCTTGATAGCGGTGGGCAAGTTCGGTAAATTCTTCTATTGTAGCGATTAAGTTAAATGATGTCAATAGGGCAATGGCGCAATTGTTTGTGAGTCCATTGAGGGTAATTTCGCGGGTAATAGTTGGCGGCAATTCTGCTAAGGTTTCGCGGCTGATAAATATGATTTTACTTTGATGTGCTGTTTCTATAAGTAGTTTGAATAACCAAGCGTATTCGGATTGGGTTTCGGCAAAATATCCGGCTGTTTCGGCTCGCCCAAGTTGCAAAATGGTTTCTAGGCGATCGCACACAATTAAGCATGGTTTATTTTTGAGCAATTTTAGCAGTTTTTCGATCTTTTGGAATGAGTGCACTGGGGCGGCACTTGGTGCATTTTTATCGAAAAAGTTAGGTGTATCTACGGAGGAAAGTGCAGATAGGAGGGAATCGAGAAACCAATCAAATTGAGGTGCTTTGCCTTAGACGAATTCCAAAGATTGCCAAGCGACGGCGACAAAGGGATTGTTTTCTGTTTGAAGTTGGCGGAGGAGTTGACTGATTAGGGTTGTTTTGCCGATTCCGGGTAAGCCGACAAGGGCGATCGCATTTGGGGGTGGATTTCGGTTGTCTAGGTTGAGTAGCAGGGTTTTTAGGGTGTTGAGGTGGGATGTGCGATCGAGCCAATTCCAGACTGGGGGTATGTTGTCGGGAAGTGCGAATGTGCGATCGGTTTGGGTGTCTGGGGCAATATCTGCGATCGAGGCGGCTAATAGTAATTCTGTGTGCTTGATATCATTGCGCTCAATAATATCTTCCCAGTTATTGATTCCTACAGCTTTGCAAATATCGATAAATGTTTCGCGTCGAATTCGGTTTTGCGCCCAAAATCGCTTTAAAGTCGCTTTTGAAGTTAGAGCGGCTTTGCACCAGGTATCTTCAGTTTTATTCCATCCGAAATTGCGCCTTACCATGTCAATGATTTTTAGCCCTTCTTCGGATGATCTGAGCAAATCTGCCATTTTTACTCCTTTACCATAATTTTGCCCCAATGGAATTATAGATTACATCGGAGAGCCGAAAGATGAGCTAAATGAGCCAAATGAGCCAAATGAGCCGTTTATGCTGAGCCAAATGCTGAGCCGTTGAGCCGATACAGATTCAGGATTCTGGAGTATTGTGAAGTGATGAGTTCGGATTGCTGCTACAGATCGAAAGTAAAACAAGGTACGCAGGCATTAGCTTTGTGGTTATGTTTGACTACTGATGTGTTACTCGACAATCTAGGGGAAGTGCGATCGCGCCTCTGGAGGAGATTAAGGGCGATCGGAGTTACCTGGTTTTAGGGTAAATATGGCGGGCGATCGGGCGATCGGGCGATTCCCTAGGGGATAGCTCGGCTTCACGGCTATTTGAGCAATGTAAAGTTTCATTACAAAAAGCGGGCGATTTGCATAAAAAGCAGATGAACGCCCTGATACATATATAGCAAGGTTTGCAAGGCGGGCTTTGCTGGTTTTCACGCAACTATATTTTTGAGGAGATGGGATTTATGAAGTTACTTACAGATGATGTGTTGTTGGGTAGTGCAGTGGATGCGGGCGCGATCGGGCCTGTGGAAGGGGAGATGGAGGGCGATCGAATCTTGTCATCTGCTTCGGATATCCGTATTGCTAGCCAATTAGGAACCAGTTCGTCTTTCATTTCGACCTTCGACGGACTAAGCGGACAAGTTGGAACTCTCGATCCGTCAGCAAAATTCACCCAAATTGCTAGTACCTTCAGTTTTTCCGATATCGCTGTTGCTAAAGATGGGACGATTTTCGGAATTACGCCTACTCAGTTATTCAAAATCAATCCAGTATCGGGTTTAACTTCATTTGTTGGCGGCCTTCCTGCTGGTGTCAATATTAATGCTCTAGAATTTGCGAATGATGTCCTCTATGGGGCTGGGGATTCTAACTTATATGCGATTAATACCACTAATGCGGGAGTATCTTTAATCGCTAACTTGGAATCTGCTGGATTTAATAGCAGTGGGGACTTGGCATTTGATGCTCCGAATAATCGATTTTTAGCGACATCGAAGGGGCAGACAAGCGATAGTTTGTATGCTGTGTCTCTAACTGGTGAAGCAGCGAAAATTGGCGATATTGGCTTTAGTAATATTTTAGCCTTGATGTTTGAGGGCGAGAAGCTTTTTGGTTTCACGGCGGATGGATCGCGAATTGCGATAAATCCTGGAACGGGAGCGGGGGCTTTTGATACCCTTGTCAAGGGTATTAGCGATCGAATTGGGGGAGCATCTGGTATTCAAATTAAGAAAGGAGAGATACTGTCGAGCACTCCCGGAACAATTCTGTCAGCGGATACGATCGATGTGTTTTTGCCACCGGGGGGCGAAATTACTTTAGATATTACAGTCACAGTGCCTGGGAATGCTTCTAGTTCGACCACTCGCAGCGAATTAAGTATTGAAACTTCGGATACTGTGGTTGCTCAGATGCTAAGTTCTTCAGCAGTTAGTGCGAGTGCAACTGCTGACCAGCTTCCGCTTGATGTTTTTCTGCTGCAAGACGCTTCTGCCTCGTTTGATGATGACGTGTCTATTTTCCGCCGTCTAGTACCAAATTTAGTTGATACTCTGTCAAATCAGCAGCCCAATACTCAATTTGGTCTTGGCAGCTTTGTTGACAAGCCAATAGAAGGAATCGGAAGTATTGAGGATGGTCATTATGTTTATCGGACTAATCTGCCACTAACAAAGAACAAGAATGAACTGCAATCGGCAGTGAATAACCTAACTATTCTCCCTTCTAACGAAACACCTCCGGAATCATCGCTGGAAGCCTTGCTGCAAACGGCACGTCGCGCAGACACTACTGAAATTGGTTTCCGTGACAGTGCTCGCCGTGTGGTTGTGGTGGCTACAGATGAACCGTTTCACCAGGCTGGTGATGGTGCGAGGCTGGCTGGAATTACGAGACCCAACAATGGCGATGCTGTCCTTGATGGCAATCCGCCGGGAACCGGAGAAGATTATCCGAGTATTCAGCAAGTTCGCGAGGCGTTGATTGATGCAGGTATAGTGCCTATTTTTGCTGTTACGCCTACATCAGAAAATACTTCAGTCTATAACGACCTAGTTAATAAATTAGGTTTTGGTAAGGTTGTCAGATTAGACTCAGATAGTGCTAATTTGGTGAATGCAATTACAGAGGGGTTAGATAAAGTCAGTCAGGAAATTACTCTCGTACCTGCTGATGATGATTTCAACTATGTGAAAGATATTTCACCCAAGAAATTTGAAAATGTCAAGCCGGGTGATACGCTGAATTTTAAGGTCACGTTACAATCGGATAGTACAGGCCGTGACGATAATCTGAAACTGCAAATACCTGGATTTGGTAATCTGGGTGATACGAAGATTAATGTCAAGACTGTTGCACCTAATCAACCAATTGTAACCAAACTTCCAAATGCACCTCTAATTACCGAAATAAAGGATTCTTTTATTTTGGGAAAAGTCTATAATGATACTAACAATGATAAATTTTTTAGCGATAAACTCGAAGATCGAGAGTCTCGTCCAGTGACTATTAAGACGTTGAACGGAGCAAAAGTAGATCCAAATGCAGAGACATGGATTGTAATTCACGGTAATGCTGACAATCCGAATAAAGATAAGATATTTGACTTAGCCAAGACCGTTGAAGAGCAAGTGGCAGGGAAAAAAGATCAAGTTTTGGTTATTGACTGGAGTGATTCAGCTAACAACAAGTCTTTAGGTCAGCCAGATCCATTTCTATCTTCTAATTGGATCAGTGATGTTGCTAACTTTGCAGTTGAAGCACTAAGAGATGAATGGAAGATAGGATCGGAAAAAATTAATTTAATTGGTCACAGCCTAGGTACTTACGTAGCTTCTGAAATTGGATTTTTACTTTCTAGTAGAGACAAAGACAGAAGCAAACTCAACATAGATCCCGATAAGCGTGTGAACACACTTATTGCCTTAGATCCAGCAGTAAACGATCCAAGAAATGCGCTGGGCTATGACTTAGATGGTGACACAAATGATATTCGTGAAACACCTATCCCATTTAGCCCAGTATCGAAGTTTTCCAGAGCATTTTGGGGTGATATTGCTTCAGGTGATGGCACAGGATCATCAGACTATGCTACAAGTGCTAATGAGTCTATTTACATAGATTTTAAAAGACCGACTGAAAATCCTGGATCAGGAAGAGATAATTTAATTCCTTTTGATAGTCATGGTAACATGGTTTATCTGTACAGAAATTTGCTAAAAAATTCTGGTGAGATTGGCTCTCTTTTTAAGCTAGATGTTGGTGAACATAAAGACTGGAAAAAAGATACTTATGGAGGAAATGAAGCAATTATTGTTGCTACTGCTTACAAAGATGAAGGCAAGTTCGACTATAAGCCATTTAACGGTAACGATCCCAATACAGAACCCAAATTATTGTTCCTGAAAGATGCCAACTCTCAGAATGATGGCATAGCTTATGGCAGCACTGGAGATGATAAGTTAGATGGTATTATATCAGGGCAGAATACATTTTTGGGTCTGGTCAGATTTAACGACGCTGGCAATGATAAATTATACGGTGACTCTGGAAATGATAGTATCTTCAGCGGTTCAGGCAATGATACCCTCTATGGCAGTTCAGGCAACGATTTCATCAATGGTGAAGCAGACAACGATTTCATCAATGGTGGCGATAATAACGACACTCTCTTTGGTGCGAAAGGAGATGACACAGTTATTGGAGGTAAGGGCAACGATAGTTTAGAAGGCAACGATGGTAAAGACACTCTCATCGGTGGAGAAGATGACGATACCCTATGGGGTGGTGGTGATAGCTCGGCTGATAGCCTGGATGGTGGTGATGGAAATGACTCTCTCATAGGAGAGGGTGGGAATGATACATTGATTGGTGGCTTAGGTGCAGACAATCTCAATGGTGGTGATGATGACGATGTACTTATTGGTGGAAAAGGTAAAGACAATCTAACAGGCGGTTCTGGAAAGAACACCTTTGTATTTTCACCTGGTGATGGTGCTTCTAGCAGAGATGATGCTGATATCATCACCGATTTTGGCAATGGCTTTTTAGGCTTGGCTGGTGCTAATAAGATTGGGTTAGCAGGTGGCTTAAACTCGAAGATCATTGAGGTATTAAAAGAGGAAGGAGTTTTAGGGTTTGGCGATCGAACTGTTCTCAAAGCTAATGGTGAGTTTCTAGCAATTCTCAACGGTAAGTTCACTTTGACTGATTTGAATTTTCAAGACAACTTCAATATTTTATAGAAGATATTGGCTTGCCTGATTCAAGTGCGATCGGTCGGTGCGTCAAAAAGGGCGATCGACCGTTCCCCCATCCGCGTCCATCCGCGTGTATCTGCGGTTCAAAAGCGCGATCACCCTTTCCCCCATCCGCGTCCATCAGCATATATCTGCGGTTCAAAAGTGCGATCGACCTTACGTCAAAAAGAGCGATCGGCCGTTCCCCCATCCGCGTCCATCAGCGTGTATCTGCGGTTCAAAAGTGTGATCGGCCTTTCCCCCATCCGCGTCCATCAGCGTGTATCTGCGGTTCAAAAGTGCGATCGCCCTTTCGTCAAAAAGAGCGATCGCCCTTACCCCCATCCGCGTCCATCAGCGTGTATCTGCGGTTCAAAAGTGCGATCGACCGGTGCGTCAAAAAGAGCGATCGCATCTTCTATAAATACAAACAAGCGCGATGCTTCCAAAGGAATATTACACCATGTAACAATGATATTTATCCCTAAGCTAGACAAGCAATGGTATTGTTAACAAAGAATTTGTTACAATGTATTATGTATGAGTGAAACTGTCTACATCGAAACCAGTATCTTGGGCTACCTCACCGCCAGAGCCACCAAAAACCTGATTATAGCTGCAAACATTGAGGTAACACGAGATTGGTGGGAATTTCGGCGAAGCAACTTCATACTCTATATCTCACAAGTTGTTTTGGACGAAATAGTACAAGGGGACTCAGAGATTGCGACTCAACGTTTGGAGATAATTCGCGACTTTCCATTGCTGGAACTCAATCAAGCTGTACGAGACTTAGCAGGACAATTTCTCACACGAAGCAATCTTCCTCCCAAAGCTGCTAATGATGCAGTTCATATTGCAACCGCTACCGTTTACGGTTTAGATTACCTGCTAACATGGAACTGCAAGCATATCGCTAACGCTCAAATTCAGAGAAAACTTGCAGAAATTAGTCTTGATTTCGGATACCAATTACCGATATTGTGTACGCCTTACGAACTACTAGGAGGTTAATTTATGTGGCAAGATGAGATCCTGGAGGAAATTCACAGAATTCGTGAAGAACACGCTAAGTCATTTAACTACGACTTGGATGCTATGTTTGCAGATTGGCAGAAAAAGCAGGCTAAAAGTGGCAGGGAAATAATCTCAAAATCACTCAAGCCTCGCACTCAGCCCACCTCCATCTGTGGTTAATAAAAGAGCGATCGCCCTTACGTCAAAAAGAGCGATCGCCCTTTCCCCCATCCGTATCCATCAGCGTGTATCTGCGGTTCAAAAGTGCGATCGCCCTTACGTCAAAAAGAGCGATCGACCTTTCCCCCATCCGCGTCTATCAGCGTGTATCCGCGGTTCAAAAGTGCGATCGACCTTTCGTCAAAAAGATCGATCGACCTTTCCCGCATCCGCGTCCATCCGCGTCCATCCGCGGTTCAAAAGAGCGATCGCCCTTTCCCCCATCCGCGTCCATCAGCGTGTATCTGCGGTTCAAAAGAGCGATCGACCTTACCATAGAATTATCAGAGCTTTCGCAGGTAAAATTTAATCAAGAGCCTCCAAATCATTGAAAAATCCTGGCGCGAGTAGTGAATTGTCCATCCCGATTTAGGAGTGCGCTGTTAAAATAGAAACATCATTCCCTCCCAACTCATCAAAATCTATGAAAATAGAAGACTATCCACTTGCTAAAGAATTAATATTCGATACCGAAGGCAACATCAGTCAAGTCATTCTCAACTATACCGACTATCAGTATCTCCTAGAGGCGATCGAAGATAGAGGACTTCTCCAGGCTATGCGCCAAGTAAAAGATGAAAAGCCGTTAAGTTTACAGGAAGCCCTTGCCGAACTCGAAAAAGAATGAAAGTCGAATATTTGCCCAGTTTTTTAAAGGATTTAAAAGCTCTTAAAAGTACGCCTGTCTTCGAGCAAGTCAAAGTGCTCGTTTTTGAGGAAATTCCTAATATTACTGATTTACAGACAATTATTAACTTAAAAAAATTAAAAGGCGATGACAATGCCTATCGGCTTCGGGTTGGCGACTATCGAATAGGTTTTTATTTTGATGGCGAGACTATTACTTTTGTTAGGGTTCTCCACCGGAAAGATATTTATCGCTACTTTCCGCCATAAATCTGTTTTTCAGATACCTTTAATTAGCTTAAGTGCGATCGACCTTTCCCCCATCCGCGTCCATCAGCGTGCATCTGCGGTTCAAAAGAGCGATCGACCGGTGCGTCAAAAAGAGCGATCAACCTTCCCCCCATCCGCATCCATCCGCGTGTATCTGCGGTTCAAAAGTGCGATCGACCGGTGCGTCAAAAAGAGAGCTCGCCCTTTCCCCCATCCGCGTCCATCCGCGTGTATCTGCGGTTCAAAAGTGCGATCGACCGGTGCGTCAAAAAGGGCGATCGACCTTTCCCCCATCCGCGTCCATCCGCGTGTATCAGCGGTTCAAAAGTGCGATCGGCCTCAACTTCATTAGAATAGACAAACAAAATCTAATTTGTTATAATAACTAAAACTCCCTCTTATGCAATCTCACACAAATTTATGATAGCTAAAGATCAGTTTTGGATTATTAAAAACTCAATCAGCACAGACCGACAAGGACAACTCAGTTTAAACATCGAAACCAAATCAACAGAGTATCGCGTGCTCGTCAACGAAGCCGGACAAATTTTATTAGACCCGATCGCCAATATACCCGATCGCGAGCAATGGTTGTGGCAAAACCCCGAAGCATTAGCCTTAGTCAAGTGCGGTCTGGCACAAGCAGCTAAAGGTGAAGTACACGATTTAGGTGACTTTTCTGAATATGCCGATTTGGAGATTGAAGAGGAATGAATTTTCAGATAGAATTCTCTTCATCAGCTAGAGATAGCTTAGCTAATCTCCAGAAATTAGATGCTAAAAAATACAATAAAGTGCTGAAAACACTTGGATTAATGGCAACTAATTTACGCCATCCCAGCTTGAAAACTCATAAATTAGACACATTATCTGGTCCAAATGAAGAGGAAGTATTTGAGGCCTATGTCGAAAACAAAACCCCAGCAGCATTTCGAGTTTTCTGGTATTACGGCCCGGATCAAGGAGTTATTACAGTTATTGCAATTACTCCTCACCCTTAAGTCGCGATACATCCGCGCTCATAAGCCATCCGTTGCGGTTCAAAAGGACGCGCGGCGAAGCTATCGGGTAGGGAATCGACCTTACCTCAAAAAGAGCGATAGCCCTTTCCCCCATCCGCGTCCATTCGCGTGTATCTGCGGTTCAAAAGAGCGATCGACCGGTGCGTCAAAAAGAGCGATAGCCATTTCCCCCATCCGCGTCCATCAGCCTGCATCTGCGGTTCAAAAGAGCGATCGACCGGTGCGTCAATCGATTTGAGATTTGAGATTTTAGATTTTAGAGGCGACCCCACGGATAAATGCGGGGGCTTGAGGATTTTAGATTTGAGATTTTGGATTGATTCCACGGATAAATCCGGGGGCTTGTACCATCAAGAAATTCTTGGTCAAAAAGAGCGATAGCCCTTTCCCCCATCCGCGTCCATCAGCCTGCATCTGCGGTTCAAAAGAGCGATCGACCGGTGCGTCAAAAAGAGCGATAGCCCTTTCCCCCCATCCGCGTCCATCAGCCTGCATCTGCGGTTCAAAAGAGCGATCGACCTCTCAATAGTAACATTGACCATTCTTTCCCCCTCGTGCAATAATCAAGCAATAATCTTCGTAATTACCAATTGCCAAGATGACGCAAGCTGAAAAAATATCAATCTCCTTACCACCATCGCTACTACAGTTTATTGAAACCTACAAAATTACTAAAGGATGCAAATCCCCATCCCAAGTAATAGAAGTAGCTCTCGAACTATTGCGAAATCAGGAACTAGAATCCGCTTACCGACAAGCATCCAGTGAAATTGATACCGTTTGGGATATAACAATTGCCGATGGATTGACAGATGAAACGTGGTGAAATTTACTATGCTAATCTGAACCCAGCGGTTGGTTCAGAGATGAACAAACGCCGTCCCGTGCTGGTAGTGAGCAATGATGCAAATAACCGCGCAGCCGATACAGTTACAATTATACCAATTACCTCTAATGTCACCCGTATCTATCATGCACGAGGTTTTAATTACTCCAGAGGACAGCGGTTTATCCAAACCTTCCAAAGTGCAGGCGCAGCAAGTGCGGACAATTTATAAACAACGGATTGCTGCGAATATAGTAGGAAACTTGAACCCGGAAATGATGCAATTGATAGATGCTGCTCTCAAACTTCACTTAGACTTAGATTAACTCGCCGTGCGATCGACCTTTCCCCCATCCGCGTCCATCAGAGTGCATCTGCGGTTCAAAAGTGCGATCGCCTCCTCTCCTCTACTGCATTTACTGTATCGAGCGATCGAGCAAATACAAGCCACACTTGATGACTCATATTCAATACCAATCCGCGATCGCAAGTCCTGAAACTCTCGAAAACTCCTTGACATTGTGGGTAACAAGAGTCCCTTGCAGCGATACGGCTGTCCCTGCAATTAAAACATCCATCGGGCCAATGGGAGTACCTTGTTGCTCCAACTGAGCGCGGATTGTGGCCGCAGCAACAGCAGAATCGCGATCGAAAGGAACAAGATTAACTCGGCTCAAAAGTTGCTGAAGTTGTTGGGTACGTTTTGCAGGCGAAGTAGATTTAGCAATACCGACTTGTAATTCAAATAGGACGATCGTAGAAATGCAAATTTCTTCAGGAGATACATTGGCAAAGTTTTGGACAACTTGTCCTTGTCCTTTGAAGTAGTAAATTAGCGTGTTTGTATCCAAAACGTACATCTAAAAGCTCTCCCGCAAAATGTCTTCCCCCGACTCGGTACGAATCTCCTCCAAAGTAGGAAAATCTTCTGCCCACGTTCCAGCGAGGGAATAAACCAATTCCTGCCAAGAAGTTAAAGAATCTACTGTATCGGTGGATTGGTGGGCATTCAGGTACTTGGCACGAATAAACTCAGCGAAAGTGAGAATTTCGCTCGCTTGGTCTTGGGGAAGAGTTTTGACGATCGCGTAAATTTGTTCAATAACAGTCATAATCTGATTATAGATAAAGTGCTGTTTATCTTTATTTTAGTAATTATAATCGGTTTAGTTCCACAGGCGATCGCCCTTACGTCAAAAAGAGCGATCGCCCTTTACCCCATCCGCGTCCATCCGCGTGCATCTGCGGTTCAAAAGTGCGATCGCCCTTACCTCAAAAAGAGCGATCGCCCTTTCCCCCATCCGCGTCCATCCGCGTGTATCTGCGGTTCAAAAGTGCGATCGACCGGTGCGTCAAAAAGAGCGATCGACCTATTATGAAATCCTCGCTTTCGGTAAGTCAATTTTCTGTTCCACTAAACAGCCTTTCAAAATAGCAGAGTATTTTTCGATCGCCTGACGTTCTTTCTCTCCAATTCCTCTTTTCACCAATTCCTCATCAACGCGCTGCACCGCATCAATTAGCATTTTAACAAAATCAATGTACTCCACTTTCCAAATAACATCAAGTCCTTTTGGCGATAGTTCTAGTTCGCCAGTTTCTCTATTGTACTTTGCTGTTAGCGAGTAAGGGCCGTCCATAAACAAAAACTCGCCCCTATCCTCTCCTTTGAAAAATTTAACTGCGATCGCAATCCACCAGCCCAAAGTAACTAACCCAAAGTCAGACCAATTTTTCATCGGGTACTCGACTTGATTATACTCCCAAGTTATTTCAAATAAAAGCGGACTATTTCCTTCGATAAATCTCGAAAGCAGGCGATCGTCAAACTCTACTTTGATGTTCATTAGCCAACTCTACTACCTTACAAGTTTATTTTGCGATCGGATAAGCTGTCTCTATAATCCCTGTACTTTGATGGTTCTTCCTTACTTACTATGCTAAATCAATAGCTAAATCAGTAAAAATATCGAAACAAATATATAGAAAAGTAAA
>ENA-ORBV01005392-ORBV01005392.1-microbial-mat-metagenome-genome-assembly--contig:-NODE-5392-length-23605-cov-10.833390_pt1 | contig 23605 bp, 25 predicted proteins | sample MGYA00237777_ERZ505514 | MGnify/ENA primary metagenome ERZ505514 (study PRJEB26160, sample SAMN06269048) | microbial mat metagenome | isolation source: Oligotrophic lake microbial mat | place... | reverse complement strand
GTCTCGCTCTACAACGAGACCAACGGCCAAGCCATTCTGCCCACGCCCGCCATTGGCGGCGTCGGCATCATCGACAACATGGAACGCCGCGCGACGGCGGATGCGCTGAAGCAAGGCGACGTGCTGGTGCTGATCGGCGATACTTCCGGCCACCTCGGCCAGAGCGTCTATGCGCGCGATCTCTTCAAGCTCGGCGGCGCCGCGCCGAGAGTCGATCTCGCGCTTGAAAAGAAGAACGGTGACTTCGTCCGCGCGCTGATCACTGACGGCACAGTCCGCGCCGCGCACGATCTCTCCGACGGCGGCCTCGCTATCGCCGCCGCCGAAATGGCGCTTGGCTCAGATGTCGGCGTCTCGATCGGCTACCAAGGCGATCTCAGCGACGCAGCCTTCCTCTACGCCGAGGACCAAGCCCGTTACCTGATCGCGCTCCCCGCCAACAAAGCCGACGCGCTCGACCAACGCGCACGCGCCGCCGGTGTGAGCTTCCTCGTCGTCGGCGAAGCCGGCGGCCGCGAGATCAGCTATCTCGGCGCCAGCGGCAGCCGCGAACGTGTTTCGCTCGACGACCTCCGCAAAGCCCACGAAAGCTGGCTCCCCGCCTATATGAAAGTGGCGCACTGATTTATCCTCCCCGCAAAGCGGGGAGGTCCCGAGCGAAGCGAGGGGGAGGGGCGCGTTGAGGAAACAGGGTGAATATCGCGTCACTCACAAGGCCCGTACTCTCCGTCAAAATATGACGAAGGCCGAGGTCATCTTGTGGACCCATATCCGCCGACGCGCCGTGGAGGGAGCGCGCTTTCGGCGCCAACACCCCATCGGACCATACATTGCGGACTTCGCTTGTGCTGCCGCGAGGCTTGTTGTCGAAGTCGATGGCGCGACGCATTGGACAGAAGAACAGTTGGCGTACGATGCGAGACGCACCAAGTATCTTGAACAGCAGGGCTGGAGCGTTATTCGCGTGAACAATATCGACGTTTACGAAAATATGGATGGCGTTTGGCGGGCGATCGCAGCGCAACTCGCCCCTCCCCCTCGCTACGCTCGGGACCTCCCCGCGAGCGGGGAGGACTAGATGCCCCAATACGACTACGATCTCTTCGTCATCGGCGCTGGCTCTGGCGGCGTGCGGGCGGCGCGGCTGGCGTCCAAGTCCGGCGCGCGGGTGGCGATCGCTGAGCAGGTGCAGGTGGGCGGCACTTGCGTGCTGCGCGGCTGCGTGCCGAAGAAGCTGCTCGTCTACGGCTCGGAGTTCGGCCAGGCGTTTCGCGACGCTAAGGGCTTTGGCTGGACGGTGGATTGGGCCCGCTTCGATTGGCCGACTTTGCGCGATCACGTGCAGGCGGAAGTGAACCGGCTCTCCGGCCTCTATCTCACCAATCTCGAAGCCGCGGGCGTCGAGCTGATCGAGGACCGCGCCATTGTCGTCGATCCGCATCGCGTCCGGCTGACCGCTGACGGGCGCGAAGTCACCGCCGAGCGCATCCTCGTCGCCACCGGCGGCCACACCTCTCGCCCCGCTGACATTCCCGGCCAAGAGCTTGGCATCACTTCAACCGACGCGTTCACGCTCGACAAACTGCCGACCAGCGTTGTCATTTCCGGCGGCGGCTACATCGCGCTGGAGTTCGCCAACATCTTTTCCGGCCTCGGCGTCGAAACCACCGTCATTTATCGCGGCGAGCGCATTCTGCGCGGCTTCGATCACGACATCCGCGCCCACGTGCAAGCCGACATGCAGCGCACCGGCGTGAACATCATGTGCGGCTCAACCATCACCGAGATCGCGCCGCTAGGCGAGAACCGCAAACTGGTGACGCTGTCGAACTCGATGCGGCTGGAAGCCGATCAAGTGCTGTGGGCCATCGGGCGCGAGCCCAACACCAACGGCATGGGCCTCGAAGCCGCCGGCGTGCGGCTGACCGCACGCGGCGCTGTCGCGGTGGACGAATTTTCGCGCTCCAGCGTGCCGTCAATCTGGGCCATTGGCGACGTCACCGACCGCATCAATCTGACGCCTGTCGCCATCCGCGAAGCGGTGGCGTTTGTCGAAACCGAATTCATGGGCCGGCCGATGGCGTTCGATCACGCCGATGTCGCCAGCGCCGTGTTCTCGCGCCCGGCGGTCGGTTCGGTGGGGCTGACGGAAGAGGAGGCGCGCGAGAAGATCGGCAAAATCCGCGTCTTCCGCACCAATTTCCGCATGATGAAAAACATCCTCGCCGGCAACGAGCAGCGCACCTTGATGAAGCTCGTCGTCGCTGCCGAAACCGACCGCGTCGTTGGCGTTCATATCGCCGGCGTCGAAGGCCCGGAACTCATCCAACTTGCCGCCATCGCCGTGAAAGCCGGGCTCACCAAGGCGCAATGGGATGCGACCTGCGCCGTCCATCCCACCGCCGCCGAGGAACTTGTGCTGATGGGCGAGCCGATCGCGCACGATCCGGAAGCGCCAGCCTAAAGGCCGCTCGCTCTGTGCGCGTACCCCATTGAGCCCCGCGCCCCGCGCGCGTTAACCTTATTCGAGCGCCGCTTGGTGCGCCCGATGAGGAAAAAGATGAGACTAGTTGCGCTCGGCTTTGCCTGCCTACTTTCGGCGTGCGCCTCGACCTACGCCGCCAACCCCAGCGACCCTGTCGACATGGCGGCTGAGCTGGGCAATCGCGGCCAGCGTTATGTCGGCATGGGCGAGGTGTGCGACACGGCGGCGGGCGACGGACATCGCCAAGCCATCGTCCAAACCATCCGCGCCGAACAGCAGCAGCTTGGCGTGCTCAGCGGGCTGGTGGAGCGCGCCTATCGCGGCCGCGCCAGCGATGAACTTGCCGCGCACATGGCGGCGCAGATGCGCACGCACAATGTCAGCGCCGCGCACTTCTGCGGCGAAGTCGTCCGCCAAGCCGCGGTCGAGATGAGCCAGCGCACTGAAAACATTCAAACGCTGACAGTGACGCCGGACCCGTTCGACTACGCGCGGCTCTGGATCGATTGACCGCGCTGCATCGTCGCAATTCGTTGCGAATGTGAACTGAAACTCATGTGTAACTCACAAGCGCACCGCCGCGCTGCGGGCGAGGCTTGACCCAGATTCACCAAAAACTAACCCTCCCGGCAGAGCGTCCGTTTTTCGGATACGTCTGATTTAAAGGGGGGGCGAGAATGCCCGCGCGCATCGTTTCAGTGATCAACATGAAGGGCGGCGTCGGCAAGTCCACGACCACCGTGTCGCTGGCCGAAACGCTGGCGCTGCATCAGCGCCGCCGCGTGCTGATCATTGATCTCGATCCGCAAACCAACGCCTCGATCATGGTCGCCGGCCCCGACAAATGGAACAGCTTGCGCGAAGCCGAGCGCACGCTCGACTTTTTCTTCGAGGCGTACATCGTTCAGCAGAAGGCAAAGCCGTTCAAAACGCTGATCGAGAAGAATGTCAGCGACCTTAAGGGCAAGGCCGATGTCGCGCTCTGCGCCTCGGCCCCGGAATTCCGCATCGTCGAACGCGACATGATCGAAAGCTTCGTCAAGCGCGGCTTTCAGATCGACATGATCCAGAAATGGATTCTCGAACGCTTCGCCAACGGCATCAAAAACGTCATCAACGAATACGATTACATCCTGATCGATTGCCCGCCTGGCATCTCGCTGTTCGCCGAAGCGGCGTTGATCGCGGCCGATTGCATCCTGGTGCCGTCGATCCCGGACTATGTCTCGCGCTTGGGCCTCATCACCTTCCGCAAGCGGGCGCTGCGCTTGATCAACGAGCGCCGCGGTGGGCCGTCGCAGCTGATGGTGCTGGCCACCAAGTACGAAGAGGGCTTCTCGCTGCACCGCTCGGAAGCGCAGCTGCTGAAGGACAATCTCGGCGAAGCCATGTTCGATGTGCGCATCCCCCAGCACGTCGATATCGCCAAGGCGGCCGAATGGTCCGAAACGCCGCGCACGTTCGAACAGAAGTACGGCGCGATGGCGAAGGTGGTGAAAACGCTCGGCGAGGAATTCCAGAGCAAGGTGGAGCTGGCGCCGTCTCTATGAGCCTCAACAAGACGCTCGACCGCCTGTTCGATGAAATTCGCCGCGAGGCGAAACGCAATCCCGATTTCGCCGATCGCCTCGATGCCGTTCTGCAACGCCACGACAGCCGCCGCGACGTGCCAGACGAAGTGTTCGAAGACGTCGCGCAGAATAACGCCTCCCCCGCAAGCGGGGGAGGTCCCGAGCGAAGCGAGGGGGAGGGGGGCGTGCGGGCCACAAAGCGCCGCAGCGCGCCCCCTCAGTCAACTTCACCGACAGCTCCTTCGCAAGCGGCGGCGCACAAAGCGCCCGCGCTCAATCCCGCCGGCCTCTACAAAAAAGAAGGCGAAGCCGCTCTTCGCACCGCGTTGGCCAAGCAAGAGCTGACCGCGCTCCGCGCCTTGGTCGCCGAACACAATCTCGACCCCAGCGGCGTCACCTCGTCACTCACCCGCGACGAACTCGCCGACCACATCGTCGCCCAAGCCCAACGCCGCGCCGACCGCGACGACAAAATGTTCGATTACTGACGCCGTCGTCATTCCAGATCACGCTCCGCTCGCCTGGAATGGCTCTCAGTTTGAGGCAACCACTGTTGCCAACAGAGCAACCTTGTGCTGCGCTCCCCCCATGGCGCGCTTTGATCTCATCGCCGTCTACATCATGGCGAGCGCGCCGAACGGCACGCTCTATGTCGGCGTCACCAGTGACTTGATCTCGCGCGGTTTCGACCATCGCCAAGGCCGCTTCGATGGTTTTGCGAAGAAATATGGCTGCAAGACTTTGGTCTGGTGGGAGCAGCACGACGACATCAATGATGCGATCAAACGCGAGAAGCAGCTGAAAGCATGGGAGCGGAAGTGGAAGCTCGCGCTGATTGAGAAGGCGAACCCGACGTGGCGCGACCTCTATGAGGACTTTCTGTTACCCCGCGAACTTCGCCGGCCTGATCTATGGGGAGAATAAGAGTCATTCCAGACGGCCGTAGGCCGATCTGGAATCCAGGGCCCAGCGCTACGCCGTTTGCCCTGGATTCCAGATCTCGCTCCGCTCGTCTGGAATGACTCTAGGAGGTCAGCGCGCGTAGCAATTCCGGGACGAAGGCTTGTTGTTCGCGATCCCAAACCGGAAAGGCCCCCGCAAAATCCCACACGCACCAGCCCATGCCATGCGCGTCGCATGCTTCGCGCACCGCGCGTGTCCAGGCCGCGCGCTGCACCAGTGGCACGCGGGCGTTGACGCCGAACTCCCCCAGTTGCATCGCAAAACCATGCGCGCGCCCCCAATCCGCCGCGCGCGCGATGTGCGCCGTCACGGCGGCGACGTCAGCCGGCGTACCCCACTCACGATCAAACCGCGGCGCATCCGCACCGAGCCATTCCGCGCCCTGATGGGTGAATGCGTGCGGCTCATAATAGTGCACGCTCACGGCGATGTTCTCGCCCTCGGGCGGGCGCCAGTCGCGCAGCGCATCGATGTTTTGCCAGTTTCCTGGCCCCAGCACGATCAGCCGGTCTGGATTGCTCTCGCGGATGATAGCGACAACCTCGGCCTGTAGTTCGCGCAAGGCTTGCGCGGTCCAAAGCGGCCCGTTTGGTTCGTTCAACGGCTCGAAGATGAGCTGGTCTGAGGCAGCGCTGAATGTTGCGGCAATGCGCCTCCAGACCGCCAGAAAATGCGCGCGATGCGGCGATTGCGGACCTGCGGCGATGAAGGCGTCGTAGTGGTGCAGATCGAGTTGCACCTTGAGTCCGGCGTTCAGCGCTTCCGCGCAGACATCGATAACGCGCGACATCAAACCCAAGGGCAGGTTGCCAACGCCTTGGACGTCGGCCCGGTCCCATCGCACGGGCACACGCACGCCGTCAAAGCCGCCTGCCGCGATGGCGTTGAGATGGTCGGTCTCGATGCGGTACCCCCACTCGCCCTCATTGGGCGCTTCGAGCGCGTTGCCGAGGTTAACCCCGCGTCGCATCGGGAAGGGCGCAGCCGTCGCCTCGCTCTCCGCCGGGCCGCACGCCGCCAGGGCTGTCGCGCCCGCAATGATCTCTCTACGATTCATCGTCCGAGCTTACCCCGCTGACACGCCGGTGAAACCCCGCTAAGCACCCCCCGATGTTCGACAAAATACTGATTGCCAACCGCGGCGAGGTCGCCGTCCGTATCATCCGCACGGCCCGCCGGCTTGGCATCAAGACCGCCATCGTGTTCTCGGAGGCCGACGCCGACAGCCTTGCCGTCGAGATGGCGGACGAGGGCGTTTTCATTGGCCCGTCGCCCGCAGCGCAGAGCTATCTCGTCATCGACAAGATCGTCGCCGCCGCCAAGCAGACCGGCGCGCAAGCGATCCATCCAGGCTTTGGCTTCCTCTCCGAAAAAGCCGAGTTCGCGGATCGCCTTGTGGACGAGAAGATCGTCTTCATCGGCCCCAACGCGCACGCCATCCGCGCCATGGGCGACAAGATTGAATCGAAGAAGAGCGCCGCCGAAGCCGGGGTCTCGTGCGTGCCCGGCTTCATCGGCGAAATTTCCGGTGTTGATCACGCCGTGCAGATCTCCGAAGAGATCGGCTACCCGGTGATGATCAAGGCGAGCGCCGGCGGCGGCGGCAAAGGCATCCGCGTCGCCTACAATCGTAAAGAAGTAGAAGAGGGCTTCCCCGCCGTGCGCGCCGAAGCCAAGGGCGCCTTCGGCGACGATCGCATCTTCATCGAGAAATTCGTCACCGCGCCGCGCCACATCGAAATTCAGGTGATGGGCGATAAGCACGGCAACGTCGTCCACCTGTTCGAACGCGAATGTTCTATCCAACGCCGCAATCAGAAGGTCATTGAAGAAGCGCCGTCGCCGCTGCTCGACGAGAAAACGCGTATGGCCATGGGCGAGCAAGCCTGCGCCCTCGCGCGCGCGGTGCAATACGATAGCGCCGGCACGGTTGAATTCGTCGCCAGCGGCGCCGACAAGAGCTTTTTCTTTTTGGAGATGAACACTCGGCTCCAAGTCGAGCACCCGGTCTCGGAGATGATCACCGGTCTCGATCTGGTCGAGCAAATGATCCGCGTCGCGGCGGGCGAGCCGCTCAAGTTCAAGCAGAAGGATCTAAAGATCAAAGGCTGGGCGATCGAGAGCCGCATCTACGCCGAAGACCCGTACCGCAACTTTCTCCCGTCGATCGGTCGTCTGAAATCCTACCAAGCGCCCGCTGAAGGCAAAACGGGCGACGTCACGCTGCGCAACGAAACCGGCGTCCGCGAGGGCGACGAGATTTCGATGTTCTACGATCCGATGATCGCCAAACTCATCACTCACGCGCCCACCCGCATCGCCGCCATCGATGCGCAGGCGGCTGCGCTCGACAATTTCCTCATCGACGGCATCGCCGACAACATCCCGTTCCTCGGCGCGGTGATGGAGGAGAAAGATTTCCGCAAAGGCGATTTCACCACCGCCTACATCAAGCAGCACTTCCCCGACGGCTTCGAAGGCGTGCCGCCGACAGCGCAGCAGGAAAAGCTGCTGATCGCCGCCGCCGCGATCGCCCGTTCCTTCACCGCCCGCCGCGCCCGCCAAATCAGCGGCCAGATCAACGGCACAGCCAAGAGCTGGCAGCGTGAATGGACCGTGATCCTCGATAAGGTCCACCACCAAACCAACGTCGACCTCGACGAGGCCGGCGCCAATGTCAGCATCGATGGCAAGACGTTCCGTATCGACACCATGGCGCGTCCCGGCGCGCGCATCATCAGCGGCAAGTTCGAGGGCCAGTCCTTTTCGGTGAAGATCAAAACCGCGCCGGGCGGCTACACGCTGCGCCATCGCGGCGTCACCGTGCTGGCGCTCGTCGCCACGCCGCGCGGCGCTGAATTGCACAAGCGCATCCCGGAAAAGCAAAAGGCCGACACCTCAAAGCTCATCGTCTCGCCGATGCCTGGTCTCGTCATCTCCATCGACGTGAAGCCCGGACAGGAAGTGAAATCGGGCGAGGGCGTCGCCGTGGTCGAAGCGATGAAGATGCAAAACATCATCCGCGCCGAACGCGACGGCACAATCGCCACCGTCCACGTCGCCGCCGGCGCCAGCGTCGCCGCGGACGAAGTGATGATTGAGCTGGGCTAAGTCTCAGGTAGTGCGAGCGACGCCTGCCCGAATGCGTACCGCCATCCTTGCGGCGTGCGGACGTACGTGTCGCTGAACCAAAGCCGGCGATCGAAAGCCTGACCGTTGCGCGTCCCCTTCAGCCAGAGCCGCGCCGTTACAATGGCGGTGTCGCGTCCGTAAAGGCGCACAGTTTGCGTGCCGGCGTCTTCGACCTGCCGCTCATAGATGAACTCGGCCGAGCGCGCGGACTCCAACAAGTCCTCACGCGTGAACACCGTGCCGGCGCCGATCACCAGGATCATGTCTTCGTGCAGGATAGCCGCCATCGCCTCCGCGTCGTTGCGCTCCACCGCTGCTTGGTAGGCGGTATCGATCGCCGCCACCGCGCGGCGGTCTTCCTCTGGGTTGGCCGTGGCAGAACTCGCACAAGTGGCCAAGGCGGCGGCGAGCACAGGGTAGGCGGCGAAGCGGAGATCCATTGGCGTTTCCCGTCAGCATCATGACAAGAGGCTAGCGCCCCGCACCACGCCACGGCTTGCGCTTTCGTGCCAATCTAAGCGGTGACGCGCGAGGGCGTGCAGCCGTAACGGCGCTCAAAGCTACGGGTGAAGTGGCTGAGATTTCCGAAGCCGCAGGCAAAGCACGTCTCGGTAACGCTGCGGCCCTCGCGCAGCATCGACCGAGCGGCGTTGAGCCGCGCCTTCAGCAAATAGCGGTGCGGCGGCAGGCCAGTTAGCGCCGTGAACACACGCGTGAAGTGGAACATGCTCATGCCGACCGAGCGCGCCAGATCGGACACGCTCCACGCCTCGGCAAATTCGACGTCCAGTTGCTCGCGCGCGTGATTCACGCGCTCGGCGTACCAGGAAAATTTGCGCTCGCTGAATAGGCGCTGAGGCTCATTGCGCGGCGCTTCGTGAAAAATCTCAGTAGCGCAATACTCCGCGAACATCGGCGCGTTGGTTTCCACCGCCCGCCGGAGGCCCCAGCGCAAATAGCGCAGCCGGTTGCTGGCCGCGAGTACCGGCCGGCCCGCCTTGGCCCAGGTGCGGGCGCGGTCGAAGCCCTCGTCGTTGGCGGCGACATAGGTCAACGAAAGGCACGTATCGTTGAAGCCCTTGCCCTGAAAATCGGCGCGGAAGCGCATGCCGGGATGGCTCAGCATTACGTCGCCTGGGGTCACGCGCCAGCGGCCTTCGCCGATTTCCAGATCGAACGTGCCGTCCTCGACGAAGCTCGCCATGAACGTGTCGGCGTGGCCCTCGTAGGGTTGGTCTTCGTGCTCTACCGGATGATCGAAGCGATGCACGCTGATCTCGGCCGAGCGCCAGAGGGGAATGATGCGCGCCATGCCTCAATTCTCGCAAAAATGATGACCGATTGTCGACCTAGGACTCGCCGCCGGATCGCCGGAACCGTAGCGCATATTCTGCCTGCACCAGTGGCGCATCGATGCGCGCGACGGCCCGCGCCAAGGCGGCTTCGCTGCAGGCTAGAAAGGCCCGCCGCGCCGAGGGATGAAAGCCCGCCAAGGTGTCGTCGCAAACGCGCTCTGCGGCGTGGTCGAGCCGGCGCAGCAGCATGCGCGCGTCGCGCGTGGTGGAGAGATCGAGATCGTGCGTACGCACGCTGACGGCGCGTTCGACGGCGTGGACATTCGTCGCCATCATGAGAACGCAAGCCACGCAGATGGCGCTGGCCAAGCGTGATACGAGTTGCAGGCTGGTGTTCATAAAGGCTTCCTCTCAGGGTTAATGAGGAGAGGTTGCCGGTCGCCCGGTTTAGCCGCTTGCACTTTCTTGCGCTTTGGCGCCGCCTATGAGCCCAGCGGCTTGCGGGCGATGACCGCTACGTTCGCGGGCGGCTCTTGCGCCAATTCTTCTTCCACCAGGCGGGCGATATCCTGCAGCATCTTCATCTGCGCGCCGCTTAAGCTTCGCGGCTTGTTGTCGACCACGCAAAGCGCGCCCACACGGCTGCCGTCCGCCGCGTGGAGCGGCACCCCAGCATAGAAGCGCACGCGCGGATCGCCGACGACGGCCGGGTTCTCGGCGAAGCGATCGTCATGCAGCGCGTCGGTGACCACGAGCGGTTCGTCGTCCAGGATCGCGTGCGAGCAAAAGCCGATGTCGCGCGGTGTTTCGCTAAAGTCGAACCCTTGGTGCGACTTGAACCATTGCCGATCACGATCGACCAAAGTCAGCAGCGCAATCGGCGCATCGAGCGCGGCGGCGGCGATGCGGGTGTGCCGATCGAAGCGTTCTTCCGCTTCGGTATCGAGCAGCCCAAGGCGCTCCACGGCCGCGATGCGCGTTTCCTCGTCATACGGCAGCGCCGCCTTGCGCCAGCGCAGCATCGACCGGAGCAGCCAGGCCCGCATGCGCGAGCGTGCATATTGCGTGCTGAACGGACGTGTCAGCCAGTCGGTGACGCCCGCCGCTTCGCCGCGTTCGATATCGACGCTGGCCTGATCGGTGACGATGATGATCGGCACCTGTTGGTCACCTGGTGTTTGCAGCGCGCGCAATTCACGGCAGATATCCACCGGGTCGACGCCGGGCTCATGATCGCCGATGAAAATCAGAGACGGCGTGCCGCTGCGCACGGCGATCTTCAGTGCCTCCACCGAAAGTTCAGACCAGTTCGGAATGCCGTCCGCCTTGGCGGCGGCGGCGAGCAGGGCGCAGTCGCCTTCACCGCAAGCGCTGGTCAGCACCAATTCTTCGGCGATGTCGCCGCCCGGATTGACGAGGCTTGACGGCAGGAACGGCGCGAACTTGGCTTCGTCCTCCGGCTTGCTGAGTTCGATCACATCGCCTTCCGCCGCCGCCGACACAATCAGCGCCGAGCCCGCGTCCTTGGCGCGTTTGCGCGCGATCGCCAGCAGCTTGTCGACGGCCTCGTCGTTGCGGGATGGGTCGTGATGGAAGAGCGAGACTTGCCGCACGCCGGCGTCGATCGCCATGTCGACCGCATACTCGATGGTGCTGTGCCCCCAGCCGATCTTCGCTGGGTATTCAGCGGCGGTGTATTGCGCGTCGTGGATGACGAGATCGGCGTCGCGGATGAACTCGACATGGGTGAGGTCGCCGCCTTCGGGCGGGGCGCCGTGGCCGTGGCCGGCGTCAGCGTTGTTGGGTTCGTGGTCTGAGGCGTAGACCAGCGTCGCGCCGTCCGCCTCGATGCGATAGCCCACAGTCAGCGCCGGGTGGTTGAGATATTGCGTGGCGATGCGGATGTCGCCGATCATAAAGCCGCCTTCGATCACCTCATGATAGTGCACCGTCGCCGCAAACGCGTTCAGCGCCACCGGGAAGTAGGCGTACTCCATCTGGCCGGCCAGAACTTCGCGGAGCGACTGGCCGAGCCCGCGCGGCCCGTAAATGTGCCACTCATTGCCGGCCACAAACAGCGGCGCAAAGAACGGCAGCCCCTGAATGTGATCCCAATGCGTGTGCGAAATCAGGATATGGCCCGAGCATTTGCTGGCACGCTCCTGCAGCGCTTGCCCAAGCGCGTGCGCGCCGGTGCCGCAATCGAGCAGGATCAGCGTGCCGGAGTCCGAGCGCACCTCCACGCATGAGGTATTGCCGCCGTATCTGACCGTGGAGGGGCCCGGCGTGGCGATCGACCCTCGTGTACCCCAAAACCGTACTTGCATTGCGCTTGCCCTTGTTGGCGGAGCCGGCGATGCCCACCCTTGAAGGTCTAGCACGCTTAGCGTGAATCGCACATTGGCCCCGGCGCGGCTAAGCGCGCCTTTTGGCCTTTTGCACTGCGGCATCGAGCGCCGAGAGAAAGCGCGAGCGGTCGGCTTGCGAGAACGGCTTTGGCCCGCCGCCGCCTTCGCCGAACGAGCGCAGATGCTCCATCAACTCGCGCTGCGCCAGCGCCGAGCCGATCGAGCTTTCAGTGAACGCCTTGCCGGTCGCGCCCAGCGCCGCGCCGCCGGCCTTTAACGTCCTGTCGGCCAACGGAATATCGTTGGTGATGACGATGTCGCCGGGCTGCACGCGCTCGGCGATCCAATCGTCGGCGATGTCCGGCCCGGCATCGACCACGGTCAGTGTCACATCCGGCGGCACGCGCATGAAGCTATTGGCCACCACCTGCACCGGACAGCCGGTGCGGCGGGCGACGCGGTAAATCTCTTCCTTCACCGGGCAGGCGTCGGCGTCCACGAAGATGGTCGGCGCGGCCATGGATCAGAAGCGGCAACGCGGCGGCGGCGCCAGACAATTGGTGCAAACCCGGTTGCTCCAGGCGGCGCTGTCCTCGGCCAACATCGCCGCCACCCACTCCGCGAACGGGGCGCCGCCGCTGCGTTGGCTGTAGAAGAGCGGCGAGCGCAGGATCGTGTGCGAGTTGCCGGACGCCACGTACGAGCGGAAGTTCGCCGCATCTTGCCGGCGGGTCAGATCGGTCATCATCTTTTCGGTCCAGGCCCGGCAGGCGCGCGGCGCGCCCATCAGCGCGTAGAAGCCGGTTTGGGTGATGTCCTGCGCCGTCGTGTATTGGGCAAAGCGATCATTCGGAAAGTGCGCCGCGAGCTGTGCGACGATGTCGTCATCGGCGGTGAGGGCGGGGTCGGCGCCGAAGATGCTTTCCGGCAACTGATAGCGCCAGTTGCCGTTGCGCTGTTCGAGGAAGTCCACCGTCGTCACGCCTTGGCCGGCGTCGCCCAGCATCATCGCTCGCCCGGTAGGAAACGCTTCACGCACGCGCGCATAATGAGTGGCCGCGCCGTAGGCGCCGGCGCTGGAGCCGGTGACCAGGATTTCGCCCGGCGCTTCGAAATTCGCCCGCATCCATTCCAGCACGACGCGGAAATTGTCAGCGCCGCGATGCTGGATGTTGAAGGATTCGCCGGTGTCGGGATTGGTGTAAGTCGCGGTGTTGGAGCCGGAGTGTACATCGCCGGTGCAATAGGGCACGAACACGAAACTCCAATCGCGCAGCGGGTTGCGTGGATTGTCGAGATCGAAAATGCCGCTCAGCGTCGCGGGATCGTCGCTCGGCAGAATTTCGCCTTTGTAGAAGCCGTCCTCCTCGCGCGTGTTGGCCGCGAGACGCGGCACCGCGCAGGTGATCGTGTCCCAGCAGGCGCCGCCGCCATCGAAGAACACGACGACGTTGTTCGAGACTCCGCGCCGCGCCCAAAACTTGAACGCTGCATCGCTGCCCGGCGCATCCGAGCAGGTCGCCGTCAACGTCTCGCCGTCGATCACCACCGGCTGCGGCGACAACCCAACCCAGTCGCCGGCTTCACGCGGCAACGGCGCCGCCACAACCGTAGCGGTCGCAATATTGCTCGCACCGCAGGAGGAGAGCGCCAAAGTGGCGAGGAGAAGCAGTAATCGCATGTGGGGATCGTTCCAGGAGTTCCGAGCCGAAGTCCACACTGCCCCCTGATCGTGCAAAAAAAGAGGCCGCGGCCAAGTCGCGGCCTCCTAAGCATTGCCCTGACGCAGCTTCTAGTTGGCGGCCCCGTTCATTCGCCGTGCGATTTCTCGTTCCTGCTGGCGTGCGTTGGGCGCGTAGCGCGTGCTGCGGTAAAGGCCGTCCAGGAAGGCCATATCCCAATCCGTCAAGCTCGTCGGCCGTTCGCCGCTCTGTTCGAACAGGTTGAGGATGGTTGGGTAGCCGGACGTATCGGCCGTCGGATCGATCTGGGCCAACGCAACCATCGACACATAGTCGGCGATCGCGGAAAGCGGGGCCGTGCCAACGCGGCTGGCGTCGACGACGATGATAACGCGGCTCAGGTCTTGGCGCGTTTCGTTGCGCATGCGGGTGCCGGTTGAGCGTTGCACTGGCGCATTGCTGAGCCCGCCCTGCGACGCATCACCGCTCAGTGAAATGCCGTTGGCGCCAACGGTCCGCGCCACGTGCCACCAGCGAACTGGCGCAGTGGAGTTCAGGAAGGTGCTGTTGAAAGCGCCTTGCCCGAGCGTCGCGACGTTGGCCTCATAGAAATACGCGAACATGGCGCGGTCTTCCTCGAACATCCGGCGCGCGAGCACGTCGGACTCGGAGCTGAAGAAGATCGATACGTTGGCTTGGCATCCAGGCTCGCCCGGTTCTAGGCCAAGCGCCGCGCCACGCTGTGCGACGCGGTCTGCGAAAAATTCAGCCTGTCGGCGCGGCAGGCCGGCGACGCTGGTGCAGATGCGATTGTCCCAGCGCGGCAATTGATCCGCCATAGGCGATACGGCGGTGAGCTGATCAACGAATTGATTGAGACGCTCCGGCGTTTGGCCGGTGACGACGATCGCTTCCGATTGCGTGACGTCTGCGGCCTGCGCGCCGCCAACCGCGCACCAAAGCAACGCAGTGGCCACGAGTGAGCGAGAATTCTTCATGAGCATGTTTTCCTCCCGGCTTCTATTCTCGTGAGATGCCGCTGAAACTTGCGCTGGATGCGGGCGGTACGAACTTTCTGCAGCAGCAAACATCAACCCGCAGAGAACGAAGCGGAGGCCGCATGATACGGCCTCCGCGCGTAAATTGCGCGCAAGCTCGTCTACGCGTTCCGCTTCTTCGTCGCGTAGTCGATGACCGCGAGCAGCAAAAACGCGACACCGACTGTGCCCAACAGAACGGCTGGCACCGCCATGCCGCGAATGACGTCGCCATCGTGGTCGTAGCCGTCGATGACAAAGCCGGCGGCGACAAAGCCGCCCGCCAGCGCCAACAGGATGACGCCGTTGCCGAGGCTTCTGCGGGCGCGGTTGCCTTCTTCGAGCATGTTCTGCGTCAGTTGCGATACGAGCGACGGCTCAAGCGGTTGGCCGCGCGCCATAGCCTGCGAAATAAGATCGTGAGCCGAGCGCTTGGTGCGCTCGCGGGCCAGCACAGGCACCAGGATTACCGCGCCCAGAAAGGCGAAAAACACAAACGGGACAAACACATCGGCTTCCATCGTCAGCTCCATAGCAGGCGGGGTTGATTGCCCCATTGCTGACACAGATGCGCACCGATGCGGCTTTGGACGCAGCGCCATGAATTTTAAGGTGCTGAACTGACGCCAAAGCGCTGACGGCAATGAAAAAGGCGCGCCGATGATGGCGCGCCTGCCTGGCTTGCTGTGAAAAGGCGAAGGCTAAGCGCGCACCGCGACGCGGTCCGCGGGCGGTTGCATCTTCGGTCGCGGCGCGTGCCTCTGCGGCTTCAACAAATCGGCGGAGTCGTAGCGCGCAAACCATTCTTCGGTGCTGATGCGCTTGGCGGTCTTGTCGGCTGGCGCTTTCATCTGATCACTTTTCGAACTCATGACCGAGAGGATGGTGTGATTGCGCACAGATGCAAATACTACTCGCAGCCTACGCCGGGGGTTGCGCATCTCTTGTGGCGCCAAACACGCGGTGAAACGAGTCGCGCAGTGCCGCGTCGGCGTCGTTCATCGTGATCGGTAAACCCAGGTCAACCAAACTGGTGACGCCATATTGCGGCGCTGCAATGCCGCAGGGCGTGATGCCGGAGAAATGTTCTAGCTCCGGTTCGACATTGAGCGCGATGCCGTGAAAGCTCACCCACTTGCGCAAGCGCACGCCGATGGCGGCGATCTTGTCCTCGCGCGCCCAGCCCGGGCCCTTGCGTTCAACCCAAACGCCGACGCGCCCGTCGCGGATTTCACCTTTGACGTTGAAGCGCGTCAGCGCGCCGATGATCCAGTGCTCCAGATCGGCCACAAAGCGCGTCACATCGCGCCCGCGTGTGCGCAGATCGAGCATGACGTACGCGACGCGCTGTCCTGGCCCGTGATAGGTGAACTGGCCTCCACGTCCGGTGCGAAACACCGGGAAACGATCGGGCGCCAAGAGGTCGGTGTCCTTGGCGCTGACGCCCGCCGTGTAGAGCGGGGGATGTTCGAGCAGCCAAACCAATTCGCCGGCTTCGCCCGCCGCGATCGCCGCGGCACGCGCCTCCATGGCCGTGACCGCGGTCTCATAATCGGTCAGCCCCGGCGAGACGGCCCATTCAATTCGTTCAGCTTCGTTCACGCGCCGGCAACCCTTTCAGGTTCGACTAGACCGGAATCAGATGGGAACGCCACGTGTCCGAAAGAAGCCAAGTCCACCACGTCGATATCGAACTCTCGGTTGTGCTCGGCCGCTGCCAAATGCCCATGCAACAGCTTCTGCGCATGGGCCGGGGGGCGGTGATCCCCTTGGATACAAAGGAAACCGACCAGCTCTGGATCCTGGCTGCCGGCCATCCCATCGCCAGGGGCGAAATCACCATTCAGGGCGACCGGCTCTGTATTACGGTGACGGAGGCCGCTGACGTGCACGAATTTAACGCCGCAGCCTAAATTCACGCTCTTTTCGGCTAGACGGAATCTTACCCGTCTGTTCATGTCCGGCTCAGGCGCGGGACGCCAACGTGGATATCGCGCGTCAGAGCCGACGCGTTCAACCGGGGAACTATCATGTCGCCTATCGCACGCATCCTCGCCGCCGGCGCGGCGTTTGCTGCTGTCACCACCGCGGGCATCGCTGCTGCCCAAAACTACGGTTTGCAACCGGCCTACGGGACCGTGAACCTGTCGGGCGGCTTCACGCCTGACCCGTACAACGTGAACGTCCTCTCTGGCGGTCGGATCGACGCGTCGCAGACCGTCTCCAGTTCGTGCCGCGGCTTCGTCGCCGAAGCGCCGGACGTCCGCTTGAACTTCACCGCCGGCTCGCTGCCGCTGATCATCTCGGTCAATTCCAGCGCCGACACGACCCTCGTCGTCAACGGCCCCGACGGCCAATGGTATTGCGACGATGACGGCGGCAACGCCGGCCTGAACCCGTCGCTCCGCTTCGGCACGCCGGCATCCGGCCAGTACGACATCTGGGTCGGCACCTACGGCAACGCCTCGAACCAGCCGGCCGTGGTCTCCATTTCCGAGCTCTACACCCAATAATCGGTCCCTCGGGACTGAAACGGGCAGGGCCGTGGCATTCGCCGCGGCCCTTGTTCGTTTCCGGCGGGTCTGGTAACCCCCCGCCCTCTCTACCCGAACCGGGCTTGCCCGGCTTCAATGTGCGCTCGTGGCGGAATTGGTAGACGCACTGCCTTGAGGTGGCAGCGAGTAACATCGTGGAGGTTCGAGTCCTCTCGAGCGCACCAGCCTTCGCTGCGCGGAGCGGAGCGAAGGCTGCCTCGCCGAAGCCCGAAGGGCGAAGGCGGGCGCCTCTGCCCCACGCGCAGCTACGGCTAGGCAAGCCGCTCAGTGTCATGACATGGCAGCTTGCCGAAGCCCGAAGGGCGTGTCTGGATGGCTCCCGCGTTGCAAGGACTAATTTGACGTTCGAGCTGCGCCAGTCGGGGTGCGGACGTGTCTTCGGCCTGTTGATGCAGCCATTAAACGGCCGCTGGCCCTGATGGGGTCCGATGAACAAGCTCCCTTACGGAGACGAAGATTTTATATCTTTGCCCTTCGACGGGTTGTGCTCGTTCCCGGTCTGACCGGCTTCGCCATCACATCACGTTGCCCTCACAATCTTGGACGGTGCTTGTCTGGTTATCAGACAGCTGCCGGGACATGGTTGGCGCGATACACCCCGCCGCGGACGAGCATGGCCCACGCGACGCGCGCTGTCCTGTTGGCGAGCGCAATGGCGGCTACGCGCGCTGGCTTTCGGGCCAACAGGTCGAGCGCTCGCGGCACGACGTTCTCTTTGCGCAATTTCGACCCTTTGAGCAGCGAGGTCGCGCCTAAGAACAAAAGTTTTCGCAAATAGCGATCCCCCATTTTGCTGATGCCGCCGAGCCGTTCTTTGCCGCCGCTCGAATTCTGTCTGGGCGTTAAGCCGATCCAAGCGGCGAGCTCGCGACCAGACCGAAATTGGTGGGGATCGGTGATTGAAGCAACGAGCGCGGTGGCGCCGATCGGACCGACGCCGGGTATGGTCGCAAGGCGCTGTGACGCCTCACTGCCGCGATGCCAGCGGCGTATCCCGCGCTCCATTTGCAAAATCTTGATATGCAGATCGATCACTTGCCGAGACAGAAGCTGGGCGCAATCGCTGGCTTCTTTGGGCACGTCTAGCTTGCCGTCGGCGATTGTCGTGCGCGCCAAGCGCATTGCGTTCTGCAAGCCCACTGGAACACTGATGCCAAATTCGGCCAGTAGACCTCGCATCACATTCACCAGCTGCGTACGCTGCTTCACCAGGATCTCACGCGATCGATGAAGTGAGAGAATGGCTTGTTGCTCCGGTGATTTCACCGCCACGAACCGCATGGTTGGACGCGTCACCGCTTCGCAAATCGCTTCCGCATCATTGGCGTCGTTCTTGCCGCGCTTAACGTAGGGTTTGACGTAGTTCGGCGGCATCAATCGAACCGTGTGACCGAACTTGGCGATCTCGCGCGCCCAATAGTGGGCCCCGGCGCAGGCTTCCATGCCCACCAGGCAGGGACCAACGTCGGAGAAGAACGCCAGCACCTGGTTGCGGCGCAACATCTTCTTTGTGACTACCGCTCCCGCGGCATCGACCGCGTGCACCTGAAAAAAGTTCTTGGCGAGGTCCAAGCCGATTGTCGTAATATCCATGGCGGATGGCTCCGTGTTCGTGGTTGCGTGACAGCACCACACTTTGGCGCATTGACGCCGGGAGCGGGAGCCATCCACCACCATCGAAGGCGGGCGCCTCTGCCCCACGCGCAGCTACGGCTAGGCAAGCCGCTCAGTGTCATGACATGGCAGCTTGTCGAAGCCCGAAGGGCGAAGGCGGGCGCCTCTGCCCCACGCGCAGCTACGGCTAGGCAAGCCGCACCTATGCCTGACACTGTATGTCGGTGGAGGCAGAGATGAAATTTGTCTACATTCTTGAGAGCGAGGTCGGAGAGCACTTCTATGTCGGCATCACCGACGATGTGCGTGCGCGCCTTAAGGCCCACAACTCGCGGTCCGTGGCCCATACTACAAAGTTCGCACCGTGGCGGATGCGCACCTACGTCGCGTTTGACGACGACAAGCGCGCCTTCGCCTTTGAGAAATACCTAAAAAGCGCGTCCGGCCGCGCGTTCTCAACGAAGCGCTTCTGAGGAGCGGACAGTTTAGCTCCCCCGCCACGGAAACAGCGCCCGCAGCTTCTCATCGCGCAGCCATAGCCCGCCCCACATGATCAGCCCGAGATAGAGCCCGAACAGCGTGTGGCTGAAGAGGGGGCTGTCGACGCGGATGTGCGTGGCCATGGCGCCGCCGAGCAGGCCCATGAACAGCACCGCGCCAAGCACGCTCGTTCGCGGAATAAGATAGAGCACCACCAGCGTCAGTTCGACGATCCCAATCCAGAACGCATTGCCCGGCGGCCAGCCGAGCGCGGCAAGCGTCTCTTCCGCCACCGGCATGCCCGTGAGCTTCGGCGCAACCGAAGCGCCCAGCATGAACAGCACGAACAGCGCGCTGAGCACGCGGCCGACCCAAACGCTGACATTCGCTTTCATATTCATTCCCCCGCTTTCGCTTGTTCAGCCGCCGCCACGTCCTTCATTGCGCCATACGGGCAGAGCGGCCGCGCAAAGATACGCTCGGCGTACGCGCTCACATTGCCCATGCCCTCAGTCATGCCAAGCGTGTGCGCCCAGGCGACGGCGAAGCAGACGATAATGTCCGTCACCGAGAAGCGGTTGTCGATCAGCCAGTCCTGGCCCGCCAGCGCCGCGTCGAGCGCCGCCAGGCCGCGCTTCGCCGCCGCTTCGTTCTGCGGAAAAACGATCGGCAGACGCTCAGCTTCCGGCAGGATGAAGAGGTTGCGCGCCGTGTGCCAAAGATAGGCTTCAATCTCGGTTAGCGTGAAGCAGGTCCACTGATCGTGCAGCGCGCGCGCCCATTGGCCCGACGGCGCGGTCAGCTTTGCCTCTGGATGGCTGTCGGCGAGCCAGGTGCAGATGGCGGCGCTCTCGAACAGCGGCCGGCCATTGTCGCGAAACGCCGGCAGTTTGCCGAGCGGATGGATGGCGGCGACGTCCGGATGCCCGAACATCTCTTCGCCGGCTGCGCTGTCAAAGGGCAGGCCAAGCTCCAGCAGCGTCCAGCGGACACGGGCGGAGCGAGTCACGGCGAATTCGTAGAGTTTGAGCGTCATGCAAGCATTCCTTCGATGGCTGAACTTGCATGGAAGACGATCTGCTGTGACCCGGCCCGACAGGCCGGCGCGCTTTTTTAGCCGATCTTCAGCCGCACGAACCCCATCGCGCCCACCGGGTCGCCGTCATAGCTGGGCGCCAGCGCGTCGCTGACCCAATGCTGCTGCGCCAAAGCGCCGACGCCGAACACGGCGTGTTCGTTGATGCGCCAGTCGCGGATGGCGCCGAGGCTGAGCCGCGCCACGTCCTCGACTGGCCCGTGATGGGCGCCCAGCTCATCGGTTTCGATCGCTTCGGCGCGGGCGAACACCGTCCAGCTCTCATTCGGATGCCACGCCGCTTCCGCCAGCCACGCGTCCAGCGAAACCCCGTCGCTGCGTTCCTTGTTCGAAAACGCCATCGTCGCCGACCACCAGCCGTCCGCACCAATCCGGCGCGTGTAGATGCCGCTGACCGACCAGCGCTCTTCATCCTCGTCCGGATGCAGCGCCTCCGGACTCTCGATGTCGGCCCACGAGGTTTGCAATGACCAATTCTCAGTCGGATTCCAGGAGAGCCGCAGCGAGGTTGAATCCAGTTCGCCCGTCTCGATGTTGTAGCGCTCCTCGTCCGGCTCGCGGCCGCGAAACTGCGAGGCTTCGATCTTCCAGTCGCCGCGGACATAGCCGGCGGTCACTACGCCGAAGGTGATGTGCGTGGAATCAAACCAATGGTGCGTGATCGGCGCCTCCGGCGAATCCATCGCCGCCATCCGATGCATGAAAGCAGGCGGCCCGAACGCCGGCTCACCGGGCAGGCCGCCATAAACGAACACCGACGAGTTCGCATCGAGCCGGTGCGCATACGACGCCGACAATTCCATAAAGAGGTCGTGCGGGTGCTGGCGATCGACCAGCGGATCAACGCCGTCCGCCGTTTCACCCGCCGCCAGCAGCAGCGGGTAACCGTCAGAGCCCATGAACGGATCGGGCGACAGCATGGCGCGCAGATTGAGCGTGCCGCGGGCGAACTCGCGCCGCGCCGCGCCCATGATCATGCCGGCGGCGAACGCCTTCTCATCCCCGCGCGGCCCGTCCTGCCAGGAATAGACGCCGGTCAGCAGCGCATGTCCCATCAGCATCCAGTCGCCGCTTCGGCTGTGCAGGCCGTCGTGGCTGGACACGGCCGGCTGCCAGGAGGTGCCGGATGCATCGCGGTTCATGGGATAGGCGCCGAGGACGCCGCTCATCGTCGAGCTACTTTGGAGCCGCAGATCGCGCGTGTCCGAAGGCTCGTCCAGCATCTGGCTATGGTCATGCGCCGGCTGTTCCGCCGCTGGCGGCGGCGTGTGGCCTTCGTGACCGGAATGATCCTGCGCCGCGGCTGGCGCAGCCAACATCAGCAAAGCGGCAGGCGCGGCGTAGCGAAGCATGGGAGCGTCCTCGTTCTGCGTGCGTCGAAGCATAGGTGTTAGAGCGCCAAATCCCTAGCGCCGGATTGACGCGCGCGAAATCAGAGCTTGACCTCAGGCGCTACGCGGCGTTTGGGGAGTGATACGCAAACCCCAACCCGAAGCGACGGCCATGAGCACCGAGACCGAACCGGCGGCCGCCGACAACGCGCGCCGCCCGCCCTCTGAAGATTCGCACTTCATCGCCAGCGTCATCGGCGCGGCGGGCGATCACGACGCGCCGCTACTGCGCCGCCTGATCGCCGGCCTTGGCACGCCCGATCTCGCCGACGTGCTGGAACACGTGCCGCTGGAAACGGCGCGCACACTGGCGCGTCTCATCGGCCGTGAGTTCCCAGTCGAAGTGCTGGCCGACCTTTCCTGGGAGCGCCGCGAGGAGGTGCTGCCGGAACTGCCGTCGGACTACGTCGCCAGCGCCCTCGGCCAGCTCGACACCGACGACGCCGCCGCCGTCGCCGCCGACATTGACGAAAAGCAGCTGGGGCAGGTGCTCGCCGCCGCCGACGAGGATACGCGCCACGCGGTCGAAGAAGCACTCTCGTTCGAGGAAGAGACGGCCGGCCGTCTCATGCAGCGCGAATACGTCGCCGCCGCCGAAGGCAGCACCGTGGGCGACGTCATCGACCGCATGCGGCTCGACGCGGCCGAGCTGCCGGACGAGTTCTTCGAAATCTACGTCGTGGACGCCGCCATGCGTCCCATCGGCGCCGTCCGCGTCTCCAGTCTGCTGCGGTCGCCCCGCGATATGCCGCTGCGCGAGATCATGCGCTCGCCTCTGATCCTGATCCGCCCGGAGATGGACCAGGAAGACGTCGCCCAGACCTTCCAGAAATATCACATGGTCTCGGCGCCCGTGGTGGACGAAGCCGGGCGCCTCACCGGCATGGTCACGGTCGACGACATCGTTGATGTCATCAGCGAGGAGAGCGAGGAAGACTTGCTGAAGCTCGCCGGCGTCAGCGACGCCGCGCAAACAGACACGGTGATCCGCTCGGTGAAAGCTCGGGCGCCGTGGCTCCTGGTGAACCTCGGCACGGCTGTCGTGGCGTCCTACGTGATCGGCATTTTCCAAGACTCAATCGAGCGTTTGGTGGCGCTCGCCATCCTGATGCCGATCGTCGCCTCGATGGGCGGCAATGCCGGCACGCAAGCGCTCGCCGTCGCCGTGCGCGCCATCGCCTCGCGCGATTTGAACGAATCCAACGCGCCGCGTTACGTGGTGCGCGAAGGGCTGACGGCCGTTTCAAACGGGCTGATCTTCGCGTCTGTGCTGAGCGTCGTGGTGGCGTTCTGGTTCCAGGATGGCTTGCTGGCTCTCGCCATCGCGCTCGCAGTGCTAATCAACTTCGCCTGCGCCGGCCTCGCCGGCATTCTCGTGCCGCTGACCCTGCGCCGCTTCGGCGCCGACCCTGCCGTCAGCTCCTCCGTGTTCGTCACCTTCGTCACCGACATCGTCGGCTTCGTCGCGTTCCTCGGGCTAGCGACGCTCATTCTGCTGAGCTGAGCACTATCGAGCCTTCCCCCTTGCGGGGAAGGTGTCGGCCGGAGGCCGACGGATGGGGGTGCAAGCGCTGATGGTGCGCCGGTAGCCCCGCCGCTACCGACGACATGACAGCCGACACCCCCACCTCCATCTCCTCCCCGCAAGGGGGAGGAGAGTCGCGCGTATGAGTATAGCGGCGTCTGTCCAGCAAGGGGGATACGAGCGACTCGGTCCTTCACAAAAATGCGGGGATAGACGCCGTTCAATCCGACCGAGTGCCTACCCATGCTAAGGTGCTCTCATCGTTTCATACGGAGAGCAGTCGGTACCCTGTTCGAACTGACCATGAGACGATGCAGTTGAGTGTGAAGCGCTGATGCTTCTGGTTGCCGTCCAAAGCTGGGCGCCTTGGCAACACAACCGGAAGGCCGAAACGGAGCTGAGCAGGCGGCGTGGCGAGCGCCAACGACCTG